>Ga0315903_10001590_pt1 | contig 34523 bp, 27 predicted proteins | sample LakEriMetagenome_7_FD_203524 | JGI IMG/M metagenome (GOLD analysis project Ga0315903, IMG submission 203524) | Freshwater fungal communities from buoy surface, Lake Erie, Ohio, United States - Buoy 2 MA119 | ecosystem: Environmental > Aquatic > Freshwater > Lake | place: USA: Lake Erie, Ohio...
GTAGCCAACCTCATCGCTCAGGGCGATTATGTCGGATCCTGCATCTCTGCAAGAGAGTTCGATATCGAATACAAGGTTAACGTATTCCCCAATCCCAACAACGGAAGATTCAACATACAGATCGATTCCCCGCAAGAATCAGATATCATTATTTCCGCATTTGATCTCAGTGGCAAAGTTGTTTTCGAAACCATCGTGAAAAACGGTTCGGGAATCAATATGCATCAGGTAGATTTGGAAAGCGTTGAATCCGGAGTCTATTTGTTGATGCTAAAAGACAAGGGGTCAAATCTTATTACCAAAAAACTGATCACCATAAACTGATCAGGTACCTTAAAATTCAGGAGAAGCAGGAGAAATCACTCTCCTGCTTTATTATTTTATAGAATTGGTGAATCACAAACAGCCTTGTATTCAATCGCTGATGAAATAAATCCACTATTAAAAACCAATTCGACTATCGACTTACGACAGTCGACTCAATTAAACAACCCCGACTCAAACCCCTCATCCACATGCAGGTGTCCGCCGTGTGAAGATGCAGCCACCGCCAACTCATCGCAACGTTCGTTTTCCGGATGGTTGTTGTGGCCTTTGATCCACCTGAATTTCACCTGGTGCTTTTCGTAGATCTTCAAAAATCTTTGCCATAGATCAGCATTCTTTTTTCCGGCAAAACCTTTCTTCACCCAGCCAAAAACCCAGCCCTTCTCTACCGAATCCACCACATACTTGCTGTCGGAAAAAACCGTGACCTGTTCGCCATGCTTTTTAAGCGCTTCCAGTCCCACAATCACACTTAACAATTCCATGCGGTTGTTCGTGGTCATTCGGAAACCTGCCGACAATTCTTTCCGGTGCGGACCGGAAATCAAAATCACACCGTAACCTCCGGGACCAGGATTACCGCGTGAAGAACCGTCAGTGAAAATATTTACCATGGAAGAATTATGAATTATGAATTTAGAATTGCTGTTTGTGAGGAGGAAGAATGAACTTGCGTTTCGAAACTCTTCAATTCAAAATTCACAATTCCAAATTCAACATTGTCAAAGTCCAACATTCGACCGGAACAGCTTCACAGCGATGGCGAGCAGGATGAATCCGAAAACTTTCCTGACCACACCGATGCCGACGGGGCCAAGGAGTTTTTCCAAAAATCGAAGATTCTTCAGGCACAAATAAACCAATATCAGATTCAGAATGATGCCAATGATGATGGTCATATTGTCATACTCGGCACGAAGGGAAAGTAACGTGGTCATGGTGCCGGCGCCTGCGATCAGCGGAAAAGCAATGGGCACGATGGTGGCTGTTTCCGGCATTTCGTCTTTATGAATTTTAATGCCGAGAATCATTTCAAGTGCGAGAAAAAATAACACCAGCGAACCGGCAATGGCAAATGAAGATACATCCAGCCCCAGAAACTTCAATAAGTTCTCACCCAGAAAAAGAAACATCATCATGATGATGAAAGAGAACAAAGTCGCTTTCTCCGCATGTATGCTTCCCGTCCGTTGCCTGATCTGGATGATCACCGGAATGGATCCGATGATATCGATCACCGCGAAAAGGATCATGGTGACGGTGATGATGGATTTAAAGTCGAGAGCCATAATGATAAATTAGTCGACAGTCGGAAGTCGGAAGTCGGAAGTTGACTGTTGACTGTCGACTGTTGACTTCCCCTTACAACAACTTAAATGTTTCCAGGAATTTCGTCGTATAATTTCCTTTCCTGAAATCAGGATTCTGCATCAGCTGCACGTGGAAAGGAATGGTCGTCTTCACACCTTCGATCACATATTCGCTCAGCGCACGTTCCATGGTTTGGATGGCTTCCTCACGCGTTTGCGCAATGGTAATCAGCTTGGAGATCATGGAATCATAGTTGGACGGAATGGTGTATCCGGCATAAACATGCGAATCAACCCTCACACCGTGGCCGCCCGGAACGTGAAGATTGGTGATCTTACCGGGTGATGGTCTGAAATTATTGTAGGGGTCTTCGGCATTGATGCGACACTCGATCGCATGCATATTCGGAAAATAATTCTGGCCGGAAATTTCTATCCCGGCAGCAATTTTAATCTGCTCCTTGATGAGGTCATAGTTGATTACTTCTTCAGTAACCGGATGCTCTACCTGAATTCGGGTATTCATCTCCATGAAGTAAAAATTGCGGTGCTTATCTACGAGGAATTCCACGGTTCCGACACCTTCATACTGTACTGCGAGCGCTGCCTTGATGGCGGCTTCTCCCATTTTCTCACGGAGATCCATCGTCATAAATGGCGACGGTGTTTCTTCCAGCAATTTTTGGTGACGGCGCTGAATGGAACAATCACGCTCCGACAAATGACAGGCACGACCGTACTGGTCTCCTGCAATCTGTATCTCAATGTGCCTTGGCTCTTCAATGTATTTCTCCAGGTACATGCCGTCATTACCAAAAGCAGCGCCTGCTTCCTGTCTGGCACTGTTCCAGGCTGGCTCAAACTCTTCTGCATTCCATACGATGCGCATTCCTCTTCCGCCACCGCCGGCAGTTGCTTTCAATATAACAGGATAACCAATCTTCTTGGCAATCTTTAAGCCTTCGGCAACACTGTTCAGCAACCCGTCGGAACCCGGTATGGTAGGCACACCGGCTTTCTTCATCGTATCTTTAGCATTCGACTTATCTCCCATACCGTCAATTTGCTCGGGTGTGGCACCGATGAATTTGATGTCGTGCTTGGCGCAGATGGCGGAGAACTTGGAATTTTCGGATAGAAATCCGTAACCCGGATGAATGGCATCAGAGTTGGTGATTTCCGCCGCAGCGATGATATTGGCGATATTCAGATAGGAATCTCTGCTGGGAGGAGGACCAATACAAACAGCCTCATCCGCAAAACGGACGTGCAGACTTTCTTTATCAGCAGTGGAGTAAACCGCAACCGTGCGGATGCCCATTTCCTTACAGGTACGAATGATCCGCAGGGCAATTTCACCGCGGTTGGCAATCAGGATTTTCTTGAACATACGTGAAACGGTTTGTGAAAAATCAGGATGGATCGATCAGGAACAATGGCTGGTCGTACTCAACGGGTGTGGCGTTGTCAACCAGTACTTTCACAATCCTTCCGGAAATGTCCGATTCAATTTCGTTGAACAGTTTCATCGCTTCGATGATACAAACCACCTGACCCTGCTTCACCTCATCACCAACATTAACAAAATTGGGCTTATCGGGGGCCGGAGTGCGGTAGAAGGTTCCGATCATCGGTGATTTGACCACATGATATTTCGATTCATCATTGGCTGGTGCGGCGGCGGCAGGCGCAGCGGCGGCAACAGGAACAGCCACCTGAGGCACAACAGGAGCTGCCATCGGCATCGCAGCCGGAACGGTCACGGGTGGCGCGTGTACGATGGTGGTTTCAGCTACACGCGGAGCGTTTTTAATGGTGATTTTGAAGTCTTTCTGCTCAAGACTTACTTCACTCACTCCCGATTTCGAAACGAACCTGATGAGTTCTTCAACTTCTTTCTTATTCATACCTTGCTGGTTTTGGAAATCAAATGTATGTAATTATTTTTTGGTGTCGTATGCCCACTTGATGTAGACAGCACCCCAGGTAAATCCTCCTCCGAATGCCGAGAGAATGATGGTATCGTTACGGTGTAACTGACCTTCCCACTCCCACAAACAAAGTGGAATGGTTCCGTTGGTGGTGTTTCCGAATTTCTGGATATTGAGCATTACTTTTTCGCTGCCCAGACCCATCCTTGAAGCGGTAGCATCAATAATTCTTTTATTGGCCTGATGAGGAACCAGCCAGGCAACATCATCTGCAGTGAGATGATTGCGCTCCATAATTTCCGCTGATACCTCCGCCATTCTGGTCACGGCAAATTTGAAAACCGCCTGACCTTCCTGATAAACGAAGTGCTGTTTGGCGTTAACTGTTTCATGAGAGGCCGGTAACACACTTCCGCCCGCTTTCTGATGCAGGTGAACGCGACCTGAACCGTCACTCCGAAGAATGCTGTCCATGATCCCCACGCCCGACTGATCAGGCTCAAGCAGAACCGCTCCACCACCGTCGCCAAAAATGACGCAGGTAGTACGGTCGGAGTAATCAATAATGGATGACATTTTATCCACTCCGATTATCACCACCTTTTTATATTGTCCCGACTCAATAAACTTCGATCCGGTAACCAGTGCGTATAAAAATCCGGAACAGGCTGCATTGATATCGTAGCCAAAGGCGTTTTTCATTCCCACCTTGTCACTCACAATATTGGCTGTTGCCGGAAACTGCATATCCGGAGTGGTGGTCGCACAAATGACCAGCTCAATTTCTTCAGGGCCGATGCCTCTTTTCTTTAAAAGTCCTTTAACAGCCTGTGCTGCGATATCAGAAGAACCCAAACCTTCGCCTTTGAGGATCCTGCGTTCTTTGATGCCCGTTCTGGAGGTGATCCACTCATCGGTGGTATCAACAAACTTTTCGAGCTCCGCATTGGTGAGTATATAATCGGGCACCCACCCGTTGACAGCAGTAATAGCAGCTCTGATTTTTTCCATAAACCGGTTATTTGGGCAATTGCTCGCTGATGGGATTCTCCGAAAGTGCCCGGGCGATCTTCTCGGTCAGGCCGGCATCCACTACCTGCTTTGCATGAAGAATCATGTTCTTGATCGCTTTTGCATTGGAGATTCCATGGGCAATGATCACGGTAGAGTTGACACCCAGAACAGGAGTGCCACCGTAATTTTCAAAATCGAACCTGTCGAAATAAGGATCGTGAATATTTCTTTTGCGGATCAGTGAATAGAATGATTCCGCAAGTTTGAGCATGACATTTCCCGTGAAACCGTCGCATACAATCACATCGGCCTTGTTGTTGAACATGTCGCGACCTTCCAAATTTCCAACAAAGTTGATGTTGGGTGTCGACTTAATAAGCTGATGCGCTTCCTTGGTGAGAATATTACCTTTTTCTTCCTCCTCACCGATACTCATCAATCCGACCTTTGGATTGTTGATGTGATAAACACTCTCTGCAAATATGGAACCCAGTACGGCAAACTGCTGCAGCATTTCAGGCTTGCAGTCGGCGTTGATTCCCACATCGAGAATGATTCCGACACCTCCGTCTTCTTCGGGTATAATAGACGAAATAGCGGGACGAAGCAGTCCCTGAATGGGTTTCACTGCGAACATGGACCCCACCATCATGGCTCCGGTATTGCCGGCACTGGCAAAAGCATCAATTTTCTTCTCCTTGAGGAGATGAAAACCAACTGAAATGCTGGAATTGGGCTTTTGCTGAAAGGCCTTGGTCGGATTGTCAGCCATACCGATGACTTCGGTGGTATTGACAAATACAAAGCCCGACTCATCAGCCTGATGGAGCTTCATGATATCCCTGATCTCCTGCTCGTTGCCAATTAAAACAAGAGCATGCGCAGGATCAAGTTCCTTGCGTGCCTGTATGGCGCCAAGTGTTGTTTCGAGAGGAGCATAATCGCCCCCCATCATATCGATGCCAATTCTCATGGAAGGCTCGTTGAGTTTTGTGTTGGATTCATGATGACATGAACCGGCTGCCTGTTAAGCAGCAGTCTGATCAATGACCACTTTGCCTTTGTAGTACATCTTTCCTTCATGCCAGTAGGCACGGTGGAACAAATGAGGCTCGCCGGTAACAGCGCAAACAGCAACAGTAGGAGCTGTTGCTTTGTAGTGAGTCCTTCTTTTGGCACTCCTCGATTTGGAATGTTTGTGTTTAGGATTTGGCATTGTATTGTAATTTTAATTGTTTCGTTTTAATTTTTTCTTTGACTCAGGTTTTTTAAAGCCGCCCATCTGGGATCCGGCTCTTCACCGGCAGGGGGGCTCTGAATTTTATTCAGAAATTCAGGATTGCATCCGGGTTCACCGTTTTCCTGATCGGGATGTACGACCCTTATCGGTAACATCAGGGTGAGATAATCATAAATGTGCTGAGCTATATTGATATGATGATCGCCTGCGTTGATGACAACCACTTCATCGGAATCACCTTTTGCCGGATCACCGAACTTGACCAGCATGATTCGCGTTTCGTGCACCGGAAGATCAAACTCCTCCAGACAACGGTCGCATTCATGAGTGATGTGTCCGTTAAACCGGAATGTCAGCGTGAGCATGTTATCTTCCTTGATGAGTTCAAGGTCGGCATGCACCGCGGCTTTCCTGATTACTGAATTCTCAAATGCTTCAAAGAACTTGTCATCAATTTCAAACTCAAACTGATGCGCTCCCCTGGCCATTCCCGCAAACGGAATCGAAAACTGCTCCATACGATCCATGTTTCTCAGGTGTTTTTTTGGCCGGAGGAAAGTGGGCAAAGGTACATAAATCAGGGAAAACGCAAGACTGTTGGAGCCAAATAATCTTCTCCAACGATAGTAATGATCTTATAATCAGTTACTTAAGCAAAGTAACGGAATGCGTACACCTCCACCAAAATTGATGCAAGTACCTGAAAATCAACGCACCACCAAAGGCTGCCGAATTACCTGACCATTGAATTGAAGTGAAATCACGTAAACGCCTGATGCAAAATCTTTTGTGTCGATGAAATACATGCTTTCTCCGGCAGGAACGTCTCCTTTATGTATGACGGCGGTGTTGCGCGACAAAATATCCGACACACTGACTTCGAGGTAACCGGGAGCCGTAAGTGTGACCGGGATGCAGGTAATGCCTTTGGAAGGATTTGGAAATGCGGGTTGCAGACTGGCCTGAACCAGGTTATTCAGCCCGGTACTTCCAACACCCAGTACGTCAAACTTCCAGTAGCCGTCAGGAGCGGGCATGGGGCGAACCTGTTCCTTTCCGGAAACCGATTCGGCATGAACGTAATAATAAATCGTGGTTCCAATCGGGTGGGCCGGAATGTCGGCCTGCCATTGATTAGCCATGGCGGCTGGCGACATCACCACCGGAAGATAGGGTTGTAATGTGTCGGTACGGTACCAGAGAGTTGCATTACTGATGCCACTCCGGTGTTTCATATAGGCATTTACCGTGTAGGGGTTTACATCATCATAGGTGTCGGGCAGTGGCTGATGACTGATCAGCAGCGGATCATTGGTTCCGATTTCCTTAGTGATACAATGCAAAGAACCCAAAGCGCCAATGCTTGCCAATGAATTGATACCGTATACTTTGTATCCCGGCAAGGCATCCCTGTAGATCCGCAGAGCAGTGGTGTCGGAAGGAATATTATACGCCGGTACAATCACCGTTTTATTCACGAACGATGAATTGGTATAAGTAAAATACCTTCCGCCGTTTCCGGGATATTGTCCGCCATCGGCAGGCATCGGGATCCGGACTACCTTGTAGGGCGTTCCGAATACAGAATTGAAATTATTGATCACATAAAGCAGGTTGGCTTCAATCTGCGGACCATCGGCCACACCCGGAGGATACTGCCCCATAAGAATGGTTTCCTCATCCAGCAATTTCATATGCATATCGATGTGATGAATCTGATCATAGGGCAGCGTATTCATCTTGATGTAACGGTTTATGCCCATAAACAAGTTCATGATGGAGTCAATCTGAGGCTCGGTTTTCGAGGGGTTCTCATCCAGAATCAGATGTGAAGAAAATCCTGTTCCAAAACCGTCAGTCATAAAATTACCTCCTGTGTGAATCAGATTCCAGGGAGCCGTATTCGTTTGGTAAACCGGAGTATTGAGGTAATTGCCCAAGAGTACGGGAATGTTATCATCGTTGGGTCGCGGACGATTGTAAATCCAGTCAATCGTCAGCAGCGTATCCACATCATTTGTATAGGCGCTCCAGGGACCGTAATCCCTGCTCCAGACTGAATTGAAGGGAAACTGCAGGAAAGTTACATTGACGGTATCAATCCCGTTGCTGTTGAGATATGATATGACTGTGGAAGGGGAACTGCAGACTACGTAAACCCGGGTTTCTTCTTTGGCATATCGCACAATTTCCTTCAGGATACTTTGATAGGATGTCCACGTAATCAGCAACCCTTGTAATTCTTCCCATTCAGCCATGGTGCGGACAGGCGAGGCCGGGGGAGTTGAAATGGCAGAGGAGCTTCCGGTGCGGGAAAGAAGATAGGCCGGCATGGCAGCGCGCTCAGAAGGGGTCATCAGATGAGGCAGCGACTGACCATTGAGGGCCCCTGACATGCAGCAGAAAACGACTGATAATAAAAGATATCCGGCCGGATTTTTCATAAAGCTTATTTTCATCCCGCTAAGGTAATCAACCAATCGGTGACCGGCAGAAGTTGAACCCAATATGTTATAAAATTACAGAATAAAATGAGGGCCGTCCAATATGCCTAATTTCGCAGGCTGATGAGCCATCCCGAAATTTTTGTCAACGGCCGGTTTTTGACCCAGCGGATCACGGGGGTACAGGCGTTTGCCCACTCCGTTTGTGATGAAATGATCCGGGCCGGCATCCCATTTAAACTGCTCATTCCGCGCCAAACCTTGCTTCATCAGGCACCGTCCGGCATAGAAACTATTAGCGTTGGAAAATTAACCGGACACCTATGGGAACAAATTCATCTTCCTGCATTTATCAGGGATAAAAAGAATACTGTATTGCTGAATCTGTGCAATTCAGCCCCCATGCAGCTGACTAATCAGGTGGTTACCCTTCATGATCTGGCCTTCTTTCATCACCCGGAGTGGTTCAGCATGAAGTTCCGGCTTTGGTACAATTATATGATACCAAGATCGGTGCAGTCGGCCAAAAGTATCCTCACCGTATCAGAGACTTCCGCGAAAGCGATCAGTGAAGCTTACGGGGTAACACAACAAAAGATTTATACAACATGCAATAAAGTCAGCAGCGAGCTACTGGAATCAGAAATCGATTCAGGCATCGGCCATCAAATTCAGGGCCGACGTTTCTTCCTGATGGTCGGCAGCAACGATCCCAGAAAAAATTTCACTGTAGCGGAAAAATTCATTGCCTCCTTCAGAGAGGATGCTGTGTTAGTCATCGCAGGAGGCAGTCATCAAAGTTTTTCAAAAAACAGCCACAGTCATTCGGAGCGGATTATTCGTCTGGGGTATGTGAATTCAGGACAACTGAAATGGCTTTACCAAAATGCCCTGGCACTGATCAATGCCTCCGTTTACGAAGGATTTGGGATTCCCAACCTGGAAGCGATGTCGCAGGGTTGTCCGGTAATCTGTTCCGACATTCCGGTGTTCCGGGAAGTTTGTTCCGAAGCAGCGTTCTATTTCAATGAAAACGATCCCCTCTCCCTTCAAAATCAGGCTGAACTCATTGATGATCACCCAACGCTGGTTTCTTCAAAAAAGATGATCGGAAACACTATCTTTACCAGCTATCAAAACCGCGACCGGACTTCCGTCATTTTAAAGGCTTTATCCAGATGAAATTGGCACTTGTACAAGACTGGTTCGCTGTGAACGGTGGCGCCGAAAAGGTAGTCAGGGAACTGGTTGACATGTACCCGGAAGCCGATATTTTTTCACTGGTTGATTTTTTAAATGATTCCGACAGACAGGAAATCCTGAAAGGAAAAAAAAGCACCTCATCCTATCTGCAGCATTTTCCGTTCGCCAGGGAGCATTTCCGCAACTACCTTCCGCTGTTTCCGAATGCCATAGAAAGCCTGGATCTGTCGGGCTATGAACTGATCATTTCATCGTCCTATTCAGTTGCCAAAGGTGTAAAGAAAGAAAAAGGACAAATTCATATTTGCTATTGTCATTCTCCTGTTCGGTACGCATGGGATTTAAGAAAAGAATATCTCGCAGGCTTATCGCTACCCAAAAAAATTCTTTCTGCAATCACTCTGGCCTATATCCGCAAATGGGATCTGGGCACAAGCAAACGTGTTGATCTGTTTATCGCCAATTCTAAAAATGTTGCCGAACGAATCAAGCGTATTTATAACCGCGATTCTGTTGTAATCTATCCGCCGGTCGACACGGCAAGTTTCTCACCTGATGAAAACAAAGGCGATTATTATTTCACTACGCTCAGAGTGGTACCGTACAAAAGACTGGATCTGATCATCGATACCTTCAATCAGCTGCCTGATAAAAAGCTGATTGTGGCGGGAGAGGGTCCGGCGCTCGAAAAATTAAAGAAAAAAGCAGGCTCCAACATCTCATTTGCCGGCTTTTTGAGTAAAAACGAATTGGTCGGGCTCATGCAAAAAGCACGCGCCTTCATACTTGCAGCCGAAGAAGACTTTGGTATCACCAGTCTTGAAGCACAGAGTTGCTGCACACCGGTAATTGCTTACCGAAAAGGAGGGTATCTGGAAACCGTAGTGGAAGGAAAAACTGGCGTCTTTTTCGATCATCAAACCACGGATTCGCTTCGCAATGCGATTATCGGTTTTGAGAATTCAGGCATCCGATTCCGTAAGGAAGATTTCATTGCCAACGTTGAGCACTTCACGACAGCAAGATTCCGCAGGGAATTTAAAAAAACAGTTGATGAATATCTGGCAGGAAAGAATCAGTAATATATCGTTTCTGAGTTTGTGTTTTCTCTCCTGCTTTCCATTGCTGGGGATGAAGGTCACAGTTATTGCCATCATCGCTTTTGCAGTCATGAGCTTCCTGAGCGCAATGATTTCTTGGAACAATAAGATTGTCAGAGAAAATTATCCGTCACTGATTATTTTTCTTATCCCTTTTCTGCTGATCTTCTTTCGCACCATGGTTACTGACGGATCTGATGATGCGAGGTTCTATCTGGAAGTATCATCAAGCCTGTTCGCGTTCCCGGCGACTTTTTTCCTGTATCATATCGGCAGGCCCCGCCATTCGGTCAAAGTTCCATTGATGCTCTTTACGGGATCCACACTGATCGTGGTTTCCGTTGGGTTAATGTCTGCTGGTTCCAGAATCCTCAGCCATCTGGGACCTGATAAATTCTGGAAATCGACATCTCAAATGCTCAATGACCCTTCTCTGCCCTACCATATCAGAACACTCTTTGAAGAACGCGTTGGCATTCACCCCACCCATGCGTCTGTTTTCATCGGCATCAGCATCGTTATTGCTGTTTCCTACTTGATTCGTAATTTTTATTCCGGGACTACGATGAACAGAGTATTGCTGATATCCATGGCTTCGGTACTGGTGATGATGCTTGCCGTGCTGGCATCCCGCACACCATTCATCGCCACCGGAATGGCCGTACTGACTTTTGCCTTTCTGCATTTCAGAAGGAAAGTTCTGGTGCTGTATGTAATTGCCGGATTGATATTGCTGACAGGTGCACTCGCTTTAACAGTACCATCGTTCACAGCACGTTTCAGCGAAATTTCTTTCAGCAATGCCGGAGTGCCCGGAGAAAATGAAGAGAATTCGTTCAATCTTCGTTCAGGTATTTACAAATGCAGCACCGAAATCATCAGCAATCACTGGCTTTGGGGTGTTGGTCCGGGCAACATTCAAAATCACTTGAATGAATGTTATGATCAGATTTCTCCCGAGGTATATCATGGTAAAAATTACAATACTCACAACCAGTTCCTCGATTACTGGATCGGATTGGGTGTTTTAGGGCCTTTGGCTCTCATGTTGGTATTTGCGTATTTTATCATTACCGGCTACCGTAATAAAAACCATCTTGCCGTATCGCTGGCCATCCTTTTCTTGATCGCCATGCTGACTGAAAATCTTTTGACGCGACAGAACGGCGTAGTTGTCTTTTGTTTCTTTTTAGGACTGATGTTCCGGAATCATAAGCTAGAAAATCCCGCTGGTTGAACCAGGTTGCCCATCTGCACTTTTTCATAGTGGCCTGATTTTTAGTATCTTTGTGCCAGCGAAAGCCGTGCCATAGGCGCAACTACTTAATTTTCAATAAATTGACCCGTTATTCACAATATATCAGGAGAATTAACATCGTCAGCGATCTGATCTTGCTGAACCTGTGTTATATCATGGTATTTTACTACAAATTCGGTGCTTTTCATCCACCCTTTTCTTTCATGCTGGTCTATATCAATATCGCCTGGTTCATTGCCACCTCAGCAGTGAAGCCTTACGATATTTCCAGAACATCCAGTTTTTACCGTGTACTCAGGTCATCTGTAATGGTGTTGCTGGCTCACATTTTACTGGTGTTTGCTTATTACGTTTTTGAACAGCCCCACCGGTACTCCCGTGAACTCTTATTGCTGATGTATGCCAGCCTTTTCACGGTGACATTCCTTTACAAACTGTTGTTTCATTTTGCCATTAAATACGCCAGAAAACACGGCCTTAATTACCGGAACATAGTAATCGTTACTCAGGATGACAACCCGATGCAGGTTCAGTCGTTTCTTGCTGAACACCCCGAGTACGGATACAGAGTGAAAAAAGTAATCAATGTGAATGATCCGGAAAATAAAAATTACCATGAAGACCTGAAAAGCTACTGCCTCGAAAACGGAATTCATGAAATTTTCTATTCCATGTCGCTGGTCAATTACGACACCCTTGCCGGTTTGATGAACTTTGCTGAGGAGAATCTGATCAGGATGCGGCTGGTTGCCGATTTCAAATGGGTCACATTCCGCGATCTGGAAATTGAAAAGATGGGAGGCATCCCGGTCATGAAGGTACACACCACTCCTCTTGACGACTGGGACAAGCAACTCATCAAAAGAGTATTCGATATCGTTTTTTCTTCAATCATTATTGTTACACTCCTTAGCTGGCTCATGCCGATACTGGCGGTGATGATCAAACTGGATTCCAAAGGCCCGGTATTTTTCCGTCAGCGGAGAACCGGTCGCGATAACAAATGGTTTTGGTGTTACAAACTGCGGACCATGTATGTGAACGATGAAAGCGACACCAGACAGGCCACACAAAATGATGAGAGAATCACTCCTATCGGTCATTTTCTCCGGAATTCCAGTCTCGATGAACTCCCTCAGTTCTTCAATGTGCTGATTGGGGATATGTCTGTAGTGGGACCTAGACCTCACATGCTGCAGCACACCATTGATTTTTCGGCTGAAGTCAACAATTTCATGGCACGCCACAAAATCAAACCCGGCATTACAGGACTTGCACAATCAAAGGGTTACCGGGGAGAAACCGATGATGCGGAAAAGAAAAAGAACCGTGTCAAACTGGATTTGTTTTATGTCAACAACTGGTCGTTTTTCTTCGATATTCAAATCATTGCAGAAACAGTAGTGAGCCTGTTTCGTCAGCCTACCGGCAACGGGTCGAACATCGGACAGCGATGAGCCTCCGGTTGGGTGATTTTTCCTAATTTTGCTCCCGTTCATTAAAGGTTTTTATGTCGCATTTCGAATCCCCTTCCAGGTTCATTGGTTTGGTTGTCACCCTGGGGATGAAAACCATCAAATTGCGGTACAAGAACTCTGTTCTCGGATACCTGTGGAGTATGATGAACCCCATAATCTATCTGGTTATTTTTTCTTTTGTTTTTGGAAGGGTATTCACCGAAATCGACCGCTACCCGCTTTACGCCTTAATCGGACTGGTATTCTGGATATTCTTCTCCACCACTTCCATTCAGGTCATTGAATCCATTGTGAACAGCCGTGGAGTGCTGAAATCTATCAATATTCCGACAGTTGCTTTTCCGCTTTCGGCACAATTTGCATCGCTGATGAGTCTCTTTCTGACTCTGATTCCTTTTACCGTGATGATGATCATTTTCGGAATGAAAATCGGTTGGGAAAGTCTGTTGTTTTTTCCGATACTGATTCTGTTTACGTGCTTCACCTTTGGTGTGTCGCTGATATTAACTTCTTTTAATGTCTATTTCAGAGATGTGCAACTGGCGTGGAGCTCTTTCATGCCGGCCATATTCTACGCTACTCCCATCGCATACACATCAAGTCTGATACCCGAATCGTTCCTCTGGATTCTGAAGCTCAACCCGCTTTATCATTTCATAGGTGCCGTGAGGGAAATTCTTTACTTTAACACAGTCCCTTCAGTTACCTCATTCCTGTTGCTGCTGGCACTCGGGATTATTCCGCTGTTTGCGGGATTGTGGATTTTCCGCCGCCTGGAGAGAGGATTCGTATCACAATACTGATTATTCATGAGCCACAATAACGAAATTGTCATTGAAGCAAAAAAGCTGACCGTGAGTTTTCTCGTTCAACGCCATGGTATCAATAATATCAAGGACTTTATCATCACGATGGGTGTAAAAAGTCCATTTGAGCACAAAGTTGTTCTGAAGGACCTGGATCTAACCATCTATCGAGGCGAGTGCCTTGGCGTGATGGGAAGAAACGGATGCGGCAAGAGCACGCTCCTGCGAACCATTGCCGGAATCATGAAACCCGACAGCGGCACCATTGAAGTAAAAGGATCAGTTGCTCCATTAATGGCGTTGGGAGTTGGTCTGGAACCTGAACTGTCAGGCTTTGAAAATATCAAACTGGTAGGTACCTTGATGGGATTGTCGAGATCCGATCTGAAAAATTCCATCGACGCCATCATCGACTTTTCTGAACTTACCTCCGATGAAATCGAAATGCAGGTCAAGCGGTATTCCTCCGGCATGATGGCGCGTCTTGCTTTTTCCATCGCCGTGGCCAACCTTCCTGAAATTCTGATCATTGACGAAGCACTTGCAGTAGGTGATCTCGGCTTTCGCCAGAAGTGCGCCAAACGAATCAATGAGATTAAAGCATCAGGCAGCACTATTATTTATGTCTCGCACCATCTCGAGGAAATTAAAAACATCTGTACGAGAGCCATTTTTATGGATGAAGGAAAAATTGCCGTAGAAGGTGATGTGAACATGGTTTGTGATTATTATGTTTCGCATCAGCAACGTCGCAAGGCAGGAAAACTAATGGCGTAATTTCAGGAAATGAATTATTTACCTGCAACCAACCCCATTCTCAGTGTTATTGTCACTTGCTACAATGATGGCCTTTTTATTGAAGAAGCGATAAACAGTGTGCTTCGATCTGATTTCCGCGATATTGAAATAATTGTAGTGGACGATTGCTCAACTGATGATTACACAAAACGTAAACTCGAGGAGCTGGAACGCTCAGGAATAAAAATTATTCGGCTGCCGGAAAACAAACTCGTTGGCAACTCTCGTAACAAAGGAATCGCCGAGTCAAAAGGGAAATATATTCTGACACTGGATGCCGACGACCGCATCCTTCCCGATTATATCGGCAAATCAGTGACTGCATTGGAGAAAGGTTTCGATGTCGTTTACTGCAATGTCAAACGATTCGGAAATGATGATTCGGTCAGGGTTGCTCCTGAATACTCCTTACCCAGATTGCTTGCGGGAAATTTCATCTCAAGCTGCAGCGCGTTTACCAGAAATATGTGGGAATCTGTCGGAGGTTATGATACATCACTTAAGAATTACGAAGATTGGGAATTCTGGGTCCATATCGCAGTAAAGGGCGGCAAATTCTTCCACATTAATGAAGTATTGTTCGAATACAGAGCCCGGGAAAACTCCAAGATCAGCCGTACTGTCGATCCTGCAAAGAGGGCCTCAGTTGTTGAATACGTTTGCACCAAGCATGCCGGCGCCTACCGGGAGCAGGTAACACAGATCGTTCCTTACCTTCACGGTATTATCGCTTCCGCGGAAAACAATCTTGCTGAACAGGCACAATTACTCGGCGGACCCGAAAGCGCTTCTCTACTGAGCAAACTCCGGTTCGCGGAAGATGAACTGAAAAGAAAAACGGAATATTATGAAAACAGCTTTTTCTGGAAGCTGAAAAAGTTCACTGATAAACTCAGAGGAAAATAATCATGCTGAAAGAATTGAAAGAGAAATATGAGCATGTCATTAAGTCGTCGAGTCACATGTGGGCCAACGGCAACTTCAGTTTTTACCGGCTGGGTATTTTCATAACATCTTACAAAGGGCAAAAACGTATCTGGAATTTCCTGTGGAAAGTGGTCAGGTATATTTTCAGAAAAATATTCGGGATCAAACCCGACCGTACACCGGATTACGATTTGTGGATGAAGAAATGGTTTCCCGACACGGCAACACTTGAAAATCATTGCAGAGAGTCGGAAGCTTTTTCCTGCCGACCAAAAATCAGCATCCTGCTGCCGGTATACAATCCACCGGTTGAATATTTCAGGAAAGCCATTGACTCCGTTCTGCGTCAAACATACAATAACTGGGAACTGTGCATAGCCGACGATCATTCACCCGATCCTGAAATCAAAAAAATCATCCATCATTACCAGAATTCGGATGAAAGAATCCGGTTTGTGCTGCGTGAATCAAATGGTCATATTTCAGCCAGCTCCAATTCAGCTCTGCAAATAGCCACTGGTGAATTCATCGCATTGCTCGATCATGATGATCTGCTGCATGCCGATGCCTTGTTTCAGGTCGTAAATCACTTGCAGAATCATCCTGATGCTGATCTGATTTATTCAGATGAAGATAAAGTGGATGAAAACGGCAAACATACCGACCCTCATTTTAAACCGGATTGGTGTCCCGACAACTTTCTGTCCAGAAATTACATCGGGCATCTTGTGGTGATCAGAAAAAAACTGGTTGACTCAGCCGGAGGTTTTCGTGAGGGTTTTGAAGGAAGTCAGGATTATGATTTGTTGTTAAGGATTACAGAACTTACACATAACATTCACCACATTCCTCTGGTACTCTATCACTGGAGAATGCACCAGGCCTCTACTTCAGTAAACGAGGAGGCCAAGCCTTACGCATTCAATGCCGGTATCAGGGCCCTGGAAGAAGCACTTGAAAGAAGAAAAATAAAAGGCAAGGTCAGTCTCATCGAAAACCTTCCCGGATTTTATTCCATCCGTTATGATGTATTGAAGGATGACAGGGTATCGGTCATCATCCCCACCAAAAACAAACATGATCTTTGTGAGGTTGCAGTAGGATCTGTATTCAAACTGACCTCCTGGCCCGATTATGAAGTGATACTGATTGACAACAACAGTGATGACCCTGAATTTTTCGAATGGGTCAAGTCGTGGGAGCAAAAAGAACCAAAGCGCTTTAAGTGCATCCGCAATGAAGGATCGTTCAACTTCTCAAGGCTGATGAACTATGGTGCGGCGCATGCCACAGGTGAATATTTGTTATTGCTCAACAACGATACCGAAGTCACGCATGCCGACTGGATGACCGCCATGGCAGAACAATGCCAGTTTGAAACCACTGGCGCTGTCGGAGTGAAACTTATTTATCAGAACGATACCATCCAGCACGCAGGTGTCATCATTGGACTCGGAGGCATTGCCGGACATACCTTTGTGGGCTTCGACAAAAATGCTCCCGGTTACTTTTATTTTCTCAAATGCATTAATAATTATTCGGCAGTTACTGCTGCCTGCATCATGGTGAAGAAAAAGCATTATGATGAAGTCAACGGATTCGACGAGGCGCTGGCGGTGGAATTTAATGATGTCGACTTTTGTCTTAAGCTAGTTGAAAAAGGATATCGAAATATTTATTTACCTCATGTTACGGTTTACCACTACGAATCTGTTTCCAGAGGACATCCGCACAAAACCAGAAAATCATATCAACAACATTTGCACGATGTAGGTTTGTTCAAGGAACGCTGGCAAAAATATATTGATCATGATCCCTGTTACAGTCCTCATCTTTCGATGATCTTCACTGACTTTCGTCTGCGCATGAAGGACTGACCGGACTTTAAAGGCTACTTCGCTAAATCATGAACGACTCACCTAAAGAGGAAATCAAAGATAAAATCCATCCGGATCATTCACTTTTAAGAAAGGATGAAGCGGACTTTCTTCAGGGACATCAAACCAGATGGTACAACCTACGCTTTGCCGTCAGAGTGTTCCTGGAGTTCATGAAAGGATTCAGAGCATTGCATTTCGCCGGTCCGTGCATTACGGTTTTCGGGTCCGCAAGATTTGACGGGAAACATGAATATTATCACAGAGCCTATGATTTCGGCAAAGCCATTGCAGAAATGGGTGGCACCGTAATGACCGGAGGTGGTCCGGGAATCATGGAGGCCGCTAACAGAGGCGCCTTTGAAAACGGAGGGCGTTCGGTTGGATGCAATATCAAGTTGCCGCATGAACAAAACCCCAACCCTTACATGCACAAATGGGTGTTGATCAAATATTTTTTTGTCAGGAAAGTGTTGCTGTTAAAATACTCCTATGGCTTTGTTGTGATGCCCGGAGGATTTGGCACCATGGATGAACTTTTTGAAACCGCAACCCTTATTCAGACCAAAACCATTAAGAATTTTCCGGTAGTTATTTTTGGAAAAGCATATTACGAGCCATTGAAATCCCTGCTGGAGAAAATGATTCACGAAAAAACGATCTCCGTAAACGACATGCACCTGATCCTCTTTACCGACGATGTACAGGAGGGAATTGAGCACATCAGAAAATACCTCCGCGAAAATTATTACATGAAACCTGCCAAACCATCTCCCTTTTTATTCGAAAGATGGAACGGCAGGAAACATCAGTAATCTGCTATATCAGTTGGTCAGCCTGAAGTTGAAAGGCAGGGTCATGATGACACTCACTCTTTTTCCGCCTTGTTTTCCCGGCGACCATTTGGGCATCAATGCAAGTACACGCATGGCCTCTGCGGTAAGCACTGCTCCGGGCGAGCGTTCGCATTTGGCTTCTGTTACATTTCCGTTTTCATCAATCACAAAAGTGATATAAACCACTCCATCGACTCCGGCTTTTCTTGCTTCTGCGGGAAAACGGGTATTGCTTCTCAAAAAATCCATCAGCGCCTTTTCACCACCCGGGAATGCAGGCATCACCTCAGGCAGCAGCATGGGCTTAGGATCCGGTTCTGGTTCAGGCTCTGGAACCGGATCAATATTGATGATGGTAAAAGTATCGGCCGGAGTGGGGTTCACAGGTTGAATATCAGGAACAATTACGGGATTCGAATGAGTGTAATCCGGCTTTACAGTACGCGTCAATTCAGGTTGCGGCATTTCAACCTGCCTGGAAACAGTTCTGGGAATCATTATCTCTTCTTCAAGTTCCCACTCTTCAGGTTGCAGGATTTCAGTTCTTGACACCGGGGTTTGCCACTCGAAAGCAAAAAAGGTAATCAGTAACGACACCGTCATACCAATTCGAAAGAAGAATGGACGTTTGCGCTCCAGTTCACGCCAGGAAGGTTTGAATGATGTTTTCATGTTGATGTGTTTTTAAGGCTGATGCCATGAATTCGCAGATTCCATAACTGAATCTGCATTTCAATAAAAACTCTCCAACAAAAACTAAATTGCATCTCACTCCTTGCAGCTGAATATTATTGCAGTTCTCCTACAAAAACCCTGTTTAAACAAAAAGGCCCCGCAGAAACTGCAGGGCCTTCAATTTTTTTGAGTGTGTTACTTGAGAGTGAAACGGATTGGCAGGTTGTACTGCACCGACACTGGCTTTCCACGCTGTTTTCCGGCCTTCCATTTTGGCATGGCCATTACAACTCGCTTAGCCTCTTCATCGCAACCTCCGCCGATTCCGCGAAGTACTTTAACATCCTTTACTGTACCGTCAGGACCAACAACGAATGTAACGAAAACAGTTCCGGTGATGCCGTTCTCACGGGCAATGGCGGGATACTTGATATTTTCGCTAAGAAATTTTACCAACTGTGCCTCGCCTCCGGGGAAACCGGGCATCTCTTCAACGATCAGGAAAATTTCAGGCTCATCAATGACTTCTTCTTTTACAGGCTGAACTTCCACAACGGTTTCCTGAGTTACCTCCGTATCCTGAATTTCTGCTTCGTTTTCAATGACCTTGTCATCTTCCACAATTACGATTTCCTGAGTTGGAGGAGGCGGTGGTGGAGGCGGCTTTTCTTCCTGCTTGGTAATGGGAATAATCTCCTCCGGAATGTCTTCCACTTTTAACTGACCGAGAGAAAAATCTTGTTGGTCATAAGTCTTCCATTCAAACGCGACAAAAACGACTGCGAGTGAAACAACTAACCCGATTTGAAGAAACAGACCCCTTTTTTTCTCGAGATCGGCTTCGGGTGATTTCTTGAGTTCCATATTTAAATCAAATAGTTAGCGAATATAATCAGAAAAAATCATCCTGAATGCAACTACCCCTAAAATTGTTCCTACAGCATTGGCTGCCAGATCAACCCAGTCACCGTAACGGTCGGTCAGAAAGTAGTGCTGATAGAGTTCAATAAATCCACCGTAAGCAATACTCATTGTTGCGGCAAAGGAGGTAGCATTATAACGCAGTTTCCAACTGGCATATTGCCGGATGCAACCCCTCATCAATTGGAAAGAAAGTACAAAGTACATGATTACATGCCCAATTTTGTCGGACTTAACCAGATCCCAAAGTTCGAAACTCGGAATGTCATTGGAAGGTATGCTACTGAGAAACAGTATAATACCTGCCCAGAAAAGTGGAGCGACAAAATGTTTTAACATGACTTTCTTCTTGCCTGAAAGGCTGATGAAACGATCAGTGACCGATCAGTGCCCGGTAATCGTCTGCCGACAATAAACCAGATATCTGGCCAGGGTCAGCAATCCTGACCTTCACCATCCAGCCTTCGCCATATGGATCCTTGTTTACCAGTTCAGGCTGGGTTTCCAGTGCCGGATTCAACTCAAGGATTTCACCGGTAACCGGCATGAATAAGTCAGAGACGGTTTTAACAGCCTCGACAGTTCCGAAAACCTGCTCATGATCAATGGTTTCACCGACTGTATCGATGTCGACATACACGATGTCGCCAAGCTCACTTTGTGCAAAGGCGGTAATGCCAATGGTGGCATGGTCTCCTTCTACCCTGACCCACTCGTGATCTTTGGTATACTTTAGTTCCTGAGGAAAATTCATGGTTTTATGATTTACTTGCTATGATCAATATGCTTTAAGGTCGGCAAAAGTAATTCATTACCCGTTTACTGTGCAAGGGTAAATCTGATACTGACTCCGATTGCAGTGTTTGAAGTGGGGAACGACGTGGAAACCAGGGGTTCATTGCTTGTTTTGTCAAAGAACAACCTCACATTAAATCGCTCATTTACAGCATAATCTGCCGCAAACTTATATGAAAGGATGGTCAATCCTGCCGTTGGTTGATCAATACCCTCCTGGAGACGTCTGACTATGGTACTGTTTCGCCTCAGTGAGAAGTCAGCAGTGAGATTCAGGTCACTTCCGGAGGCTGCGGCACCAGGTTTGGGTTTTGCCTGAAGTCCAAACGGCAGACGGAAATTCCGGATCCGGTAACCAAGTCCGACCACATACTCCTGGCCTTTGATTTCAGATATCTGAATGTCGGCAAATGAAAGCGAAATATTGCGGTCACGCTTGTATTCGAATCGGGCGGTGAGCTTATTGTTCTTAAAGTTAAGATCCACTCCGATCAGCGGACTGAATTGCTCGCTGATGTTCACTTGGGCAAACTCGTCTTTTGGAATGAAGTTGCTGTTCAGATCACGTGCACTGCCATCTTCCTTGTAGAGAAGGTTGGTGGTGAAAGATGAAACACCGTAAGTTGATCTGTAACTGTGTGTGATGTTGACGCTGTTGAAATACTTCTTGATGAAGTTGATCTTTGAAAGTCCGTCATACGTAAACCTCCAGTTCAGATGCGGAATGCTCGGGAATGAGTTCAGCTTAACGGAGCCGGCTGTTTTGCCGCTGTAGGCTGCAAGGAATGCATAGGTAAGTACTTCCTGAGAAGTAGCGCCGTAACCATCAGCAAATCCGGCGGAATCCAAACCTGACGATAAACCATTTTGTGCGGCAAGCCTGAACGATATCTCTCTTCTGAATTCTTTGAATTCATCAAAAATTGGTGAGCTGTAATCTTTCCGGTCTTTCACAAACGCGGTGCGAAGCGAGAAGAACGACATACTGAAGTTACCGGTTTCTGTGTGCGAGAATGCATTGTAATCACCGGTGATGGTGGCTCTGTAATTCTCGTTGGTACTTCTTGCATAGTTGCGGGAAGCATTGAGCTCGATGCGCATACCCTGAGTAGGCTCAATGGTGGCGCGGCCTGTTATATTCTGAGTGTAAGTTTGAGCAAACACACCGTTGAAGATTGTATCCGTAGTCAGCCATCGGTTGCGGGCGGCATCACGGCGGATATCTCTCTGACTACCGAAAGCAAACGGAAGTCCGGGAGCCATCTTGGTGCTTCCTGATTCATCATCATAAAAGTTCTGCCCAAGCAACTCAGATGTTCTGTTGAAACCGGGAAGCAGTGTTCCGTTGGTTTCACTGAAGTTAACCGAAATATTCTTAACGCTCAGAATCATTTTAGCCAGCACACGCTCCCAGTCGCCGGGCACTCTCGGGGGTTTGGGTGGTTTAGGCTTCTTGCCGCCGGTGGTATCTGTTGCCGCCGGCTTAGGAGCAGGAGGTGTAACAGGCTTAACAGGCTTGGGTGGCTTGGGACCTAGCAACTTCTTCAGGTACGGAGACTTGTTGTAAAGCGTAGTCAGCGTGAAGGTGGTGTTGATCTGCTTGGTGTTGGAGTTCTGAATGGTGTTGCCGATGGAAGGATTCACTCCCAGCTGGCTGTTGTTGTTGCCAAAGAATGCCAGCGGGCCGGTTTGCCAGTGATAATCGAAGATGTACTTGGCGTTCATGGAAATCCAGTCAGTGGCCGGGAACTTGTTCAAAGGAACATTGTAAGAAAGCGATCCGCCATGACGGTAATCGGTGTTACGGCCGAGGTTCCAGAAGTTTTCCTTTACAGAATCTTTCTTCTCCTCCGTATCCAGTCTGCCGTAAGGCTCATCGATATTGGCGAGGTTGTTGGCGTTAAAATCAAACTTGATTGACCGGGTAATATCGTAAGTCAGCGTGTAGGCGCGGGCGGTAGTAAAGGTTTTATTGAACTGTGTCGGCTGCTTGAAGGCAAACTCCGAAAGATCCCTGACCTGTGTTTCGCCGTAGTGGCGGTTGATGTCGGTACGGAAAGTGAAGGCAGAGGGAACCAGATTGAAGTTGAAATCTTTGACAGGTTTCAGCCATTTGGACTTCTGTACCGGTTTCCATTTCCCGAAAGGAGCGATATACCTGGCCTGAGTTTGATAATTGTATCCAAGCCCGGCCATGTAGTCCTTCTGGTTGTCGTATTCTATGTTGATATTCCGTTTGTAAATCTGACTGAATCCAAGAGAAAGGTTAAAGTTGGAAATATCCCAGGGCATGGCTTTTCCGCCACCGGTCTTACTCTTTTTGATGTTGGTTAGATTGATACTTTGTCTCTTCGTATAGTCCTGAGCAATTCTCTTCAGCTGAGTCCTGCGAGCGTCATCATCGATTGAATTGAGCGCCTCTTCAAAGGGCACATCGGGGTCAAGCGGATTGTACTGAGGATTGATAAATGTTTCAGAGTATCCGAAGTACAACGGCAGCGAGAGACCTGCTTTTTGAGAGAAAAATCTTCCGAATTCAAGTGAAGTGGAAAGGTCATATTGTGTGATGTTCTCCCTCTGACGATCGTTCAGTTTACTTTCCAAACTTCCGAAACCATCTGTACTTCGCGCACCGGAAAGTGTTACAGTACCCAAATCAGCAAGCTTCGCGGTAACGCGGGCATTGGCAGCCCAACCTCCGTTGTTGTCGAAGTCGTTCATCCGCAGTTCGTTTGCCCATACCGTTACACATTTCGGAGAACCGTCATCGCCCGGATTGCCTTCTTTCTTCGGATTCCGTATACCAATCATGATGGTCTTTACTTCGCTCAGTGTCGGATTACCGACAATGGTAATTCGCCTGTTGCCGTCAGTGAAGGTGTATGGCAAAGTATTGGGATTGCCGTTGGAAGCGTAAAGGTTGTTCCTGGCCAGCTTGCCTTTAATGAGTCGGTTGACATCGATCTCCAAGTTGTTCTCGGCAGGCCAGATATCAGTGTCGCGGGTGGCGCCGAAACGGGTCACCTTCAGCGGCACTTCATACTCGTAATAGTTGTTGGTAAAGTCTGATCCCAGCCTGACAAAAGCGGTTACTTCATTATCCTGAAGTTCATCGCTTGTTCCTCCGTCTTCAGCATGCAGGTACATCTTCACCTTGCTGTAATTCCTGACATCAAAACGGGTGTTCTTGTAAGCAGCACGGGCATCGCCATCTTCCAGATTACACACCTTGAGCATCAGCGACTGTTCGTTCAGCTGCTGCAGGTTGGTGGAACCAACATTGACTTCCCTCTCAATTCCCGGAGGCAGCACGTACCTCACCGGAACACGGTCGCCGTTCTCTTCCAGGTTTACGACGGTAACATCAAATGGCGTTGCAGTAGGATCGGTAGGAATATACTCGCCATTGGCCAGCAATGAATACTGGTATTTTCTCCACTCACCTCTGAGAAGTTCCAGCTTGGCGAAACGCAGTATCATCGGCTGTTCAAAGCCATTCATAAACATCCTCACAAAGTTCACCGACTTCAGGTCTACACCTGAACCAACAATGCTGGTTGGACTGTTCACCGGAATCTTGAACTGATACCACTTGATGTCCTTAACAGTGTTGTCTTTTGTTTTCACCTGAGTGGTCACCTGGTCAACGATAAAGTTATTACCCACTACCATACTGCCCGGAGTAAGATCCACTTCATACTGGAAGTAGTTCTCGAAATCGCTCATGGTGTTGTCGCGATTGATATCTTCTCCGTCAGGGAGATTGGTGGCTGAAGTGGAATATGATTCAGGCGACTGCTCAGAAGTCCTGGAGTTGCTTTCCGTATTATTGAAATTTTTATATCGGCTGACGATATCGGCACCCAATGCATCCAGGTTGCTTCCGCGGAAATACTGGAAGTCATCACCGGAAGGATCTGCCTGAGCATTTTGATAAGCGGGAGAAGCGGCACCAAAAGCAGCCAGCACCGCATCAACGTATCTTTGCTTGAAGAAGAGCTTTTCGTTATCAGTAGATAATCCGTCGAGTCCTACGTCCTGTGCACGGCGCGAATCAGGATCGTTATCGAAAGCATTTACGATACTTTGTGCGCGCGGTACAAGCCCCCAACTGGTTTCATCCACCAAATTATTGTTGGTGGGTGAAGGCAAACCGTTCTCAAAAGAACGACGAGCATCCTTCAGAATGTCCTCAGAAATATCACCCAGGTTGAAATAGAGTTTTCCTCCAGAACCGTTGTTGAGTGACTCTCCATGAAATGGATCCATCACCCAGAACTGAATGAACTCCACGTTGGCAGTTTCAAAGTCATACGTTTCGATTCGACGCATGATACCGGCCCAGCGTGTTTCAGGCGCATTCAGCAAACCGGTATTGGCCATACCCTGTGAAAAGGCTGTGGGTCCAACTTCATAATTGTAAGGACCACGCTCCGAAGGGAAATAGGAAAGGTTGAGAATGTTAATGGTAGTGGCCTGACCGGTCGGATTTTGCTTGAAAGGGAACAGTTCCGTTTCGAGCACTTCACGAACGTTGTGATTGGAAAGGTCGGCATCGGTGATATTCGGAGGTAGCAGGTTGTTGTTGCTACGGTAGAATACGGTAGGGTCAATTGAGTACCAGGCCAGCTTGGCGCGATTGAATCCACTCCAGATGGAGTCGTTGAATACGGCTTCGGGAAACAACTGAGGTTGTCCTTGCGGGATGGATGCAAGGAACCACGTTCCGGGATTTTTGATATCAATGGCCGACTGACTGCCTTCAAAGTCATCAATGTAGGCGTTCCCGCTTTTACCGATTGCCTTTGATGTTCCGGGAATGAGGTTTGCGAATTCACCGGCAACTGTAATTCGAGACTCAGCTTTGGTTTCCAGGAACGGCAATTTGTCGATCATTCTGGTGATGAATCTCGACTCGGTGGTATAAGTTCCGTCAACTCCCCAGATAGTATTTCTGATCGGCTCATCACCGATGTTTACTTTCCTGGTGATTGGTCTTTCATTCAGATAAAGAATGGTACCCCCAACGTTGAAGTCCTTGTTCACCAGATAATCAAATCGTGCTCCGTACAGCGATTTCGACTGAATGCTGAAAAGCGAATTGCTTTCCAATGAAATTTTTATTGGTGTCGCTGACGCGAGAATACCTGCGTTGATAATCTTGACACGACCGAGATTGTAGTCGACCGTGTAGTCAACGTTCTCGGTAAGCTGCACACCGCCGGCAGTAACCTTAACGGAGCCTTGCGGGATGTTGATCGCGTTCAGGAATATTTCGCTGCTCGATGAACTCTGATAACTTCCGATCAGCGCGAACCTGTTGAGTTCGGGAAACTGTTGTGCTGCAGTTCGTGTTGAGTCGTACAACTGCTCAAAAACATATTTGTTGGCAAGTGTGTTGTCATTGAACTGTGTTCGCAGGTGACTGCCGAAGGGTTCCCTGACGGGGAAATAAATTCTTCCGGTATTGGAATTGACCGTTACCCCTTCAACATAATCGAAAATACCGTCGGCATAAGGGTCGTTCCTCACATCGAGTCTGTCGAGGCCGAGCACCTGAATAATCGGCACACCTTTCAAACGGTTTTCAGATGATGGAACAGGCAGATAATTGATTTTGACAAGTCCGTCGGTGTTGTCGTTGTAAATAACATTCAGCTTAAAGTTTTCACGCTGCAACTGGAACGATCCGATGGAATAAACGTTTTTCATCATCAGATCCCAGGTTGGAAGCTTGGGGTTGATGTTGGTGCTTTTAAGAAGCTTTACAAAAAGTGCTTTGGGTGGAGTGATACCGGCCGTGGTAAGATCACCCACACGGTAAACACTGTTGCCAACGGTATATTCGTAAGAAACCGCAAGTACTTCATTTGCATTCAATGCCTGGTTCAACGATACATATCCAAGCTGCGGGTTGAATGTATATTCGTTGGGATTCAATTTTCTTGCACCTACCAGTCTGACGTAGTCCTGCTGAGGAACAAAGTTATATGGCGCTCCAGCCAACGGATCGAGTGCCTGAGAAACGGCATTCACATCGCGCGAAGCAAGAAACTGATTGGTCATCTGATCATACAGGTTGTTGGAGCCCTCGTTTGAAGGATACACCACAGACCCCTGTGAAATCAGCGCGTTGTTGTAAAAGTTGTATTCCGCGAGATCCATGAAGGCCACGATATCGCGGGTGTTTTCGGTGCTGCTGTTTTTGTTGGTGATCCAGACTTCCAGTTTGGTGATGTTGACAGGTGAATTGATCACCGGAAGGTTGCGCAAAGCACGGTCATAGTTATCCTTGAAATATCCCGCAAGGAAATAGTGCTTATTGGCTTCATACTGATCGGCCTGAATTTCAAACTTCGATTCCTGTCCGCCGCCCGGAGGCACATCAATGGTGGAAGCCTGTCCTTCCTGTTGCGACATAACGGCGGTCACTTTGAGTCGACCAAACTGCAATTGTGTTTTGATTCCGAACAAGCTCTGGCTTCCGGTGATCAGAGTACCGGTCAGCGGAAGCGAAACGTTACCGGCTTCAATTTTCTTGATGATCTCATCTTCGTAACCGTTGTATTCGAGTTTGATTTTATTCTCGAAATCGAAACTGGCTTCGGTGTTGTAGTTAGTCGAAAGCTTGAGTTTTTCACCGATGTTACCCACCACATTCATCTGGATTTTTTCCTTGAAGTCGAAGGTGGCGTTGCGGCGTTGCTTTTCAGGGATGGAAGGATTGTCGTTGCGGTAAATATTGACTCCAAAAGTCAATTCGGCCGATCCCTGGGGGCGTATGTCAATGGTATTCCCACCGAAAATTCTGTCGAAGGCTTGTCCACCTACATAGATTTTCGGAATGATACTCCGCTTTTCGTTTTCATCACCGGTACCAGAAATTTCTTTCCAGTATCCTCTGGTGGATTTATCGAACTCGTGACGTACGAATTCATCGAAAGTCAGGTAAGTCGGGTTCCTGAAGAAAAGCTCACCCATTCTTTCGTTGATGTTGTACTGGTTCTCATTTTCATCGTACACCACTTCACGCTGAATGTTGCCAGGGTCTGCCAGGTACATCGGACTTTCAACCGGCTTATTGGAAATCGGGTCTGTCAGGTTATCTTCAAATGGATAAGGCAGTTTAAGCGAGTCCTTTTTCCCTGTATCAGGAAGTATCTGCTGAATGGCTTCAGGGTACTTTTCAGTCAGATTGACCGGGCTGACAAAAGCGGACGCACCCAGCACCAGACCGGCAACGGGGATGAGGAATACTGACTTCAATCTTAACTTTCGGACCCTGATAAAATTCACACCCAAACCGGATTAAAACTGCATAATGTTCTGCCCCGCAGTAAAAATTCGGAGGCGATTCTCCGTAAGCGCAACCAAGGCGCCTGAATTGAACTTGAACGGGGAGTTGATTATCATTGTTACAAGCGGCTAAAATAACACAAAAATCAAAATCACAAGACTCCTGCTCTCACTGCTTTTCACAGAGAAAATGTCAGGAAGAGAGGAAGCTGAGTGCCGACTTGATCACTTTCTCCACACTGGCATCCTGACTGGAGCCGGCCAATGCCTTATCGACCGCTTTTTCAGCTGCCAGACGGTTAAAACCAAGCGTCAGCAGTGCACTTAACGACTCTTCCCTCAAAGTATTGCCTGAGAAAGCGGGTAAAGAAGCTGTGCCTGGCTGTTTTTGCATTTTGTCCCTGAGATCGAGTACGATTCGCTGAGCGGTTTTGCCTCCTATTCCCTTCACTTTTTGAAGCGCAGCCGCATTGCCGGAGGCGATTGCGGCTACGAGCGAGGCCGGCTCGAATGATGAAAGAATGAGCTGTGCGGTGTTATTTCCGACTCCTGACACACTCACCAGGTCTAAAAACAAATCACGTTCCTGTTCGGAGGCGAAACCGTAAATGGAAAAAACCGAGCTCGCCTGACTTTCATTTTTGATCACACAATGTGTAAAAACCTGTGCCTGTTTGAGGTCTTTGAGGGCGGAATAGGTTTGAAGTGAAATATTGATGTGAAATCCGATACCCTGATTATCAATCAGTACTGATGTTGGGGTCAAAGAGCGGACTTCGCCTCGAATGTAGGAGTACATTTATTTGTTATTCAGTTGATTATGACTTTTTCGTTTGTGCATCCACTACGGCAATAGTCACCATATTCACGATTTCGCGAACGGAACTGCCCAGCTGCAGGATGTGAACCGGCTTCTTCATACCCAGCAGGATCGGTCCGATGGCTTCGGCAGCCCCCATTTCCTGGAGCAATTTATAGGCAATATTTCCTGAATCCAGATTGGGGAAAATCAGGGTATTGGCGCCTTCTTTACCCAACTCTGAAAACGGGAAATTATCCGCCACCAATTGGGTGTTGAACGCGAAGTTGGCCTGCATTTCTCCATCCACAATCAGTCCGGGGAATTTGTCGTGCAACATTTTCACAGCCTGCATCACTTTTTTGGCCTGCGGATCTTTGGAAGAGCCGAAATTGGAGAACGATACCATGGCAATCCGTGGCTTCATGTTAAACTGCTGTACTGCTTTGGCTGTCAGTAAGGTAATTTCAACCAGCTCTTCTGCCGTGGGGTTGACGTTAATGGTGGTATCGGCAAAAAAGACCGGCCCTCTTTTGGTTACCATGATATACATGCCAGCCACATGAGTCACTTCTTCCTGAGTACCAATAATATATAAGGCTGGGCGAAGAATATCGGCATACTTTCTGGTTTGACCGGAAATCAGTGCATCGGCCTGACCGGTTTCCACCATCATGGCGCCATAATAATTACGCTCCTTCATGATTTTGCGGGCTTCATGGTAATTGAATCCGCTTCTGGCTCTCTTCTTAAAAAATAATTCGCCAAAATAATCGAGGTTTTCCGTGTCCTGACGAGGGTCAATAATGGGCATATCTCCCAGGTCTAGATTATGCTCTTCTATGAGTTTGTTGATCTTTTCACGGTTACCCAACAGAATTGGTTTGGCAATGCCTTCATCACGAACAATCTGTGCTGACTTCAGTATTTTGTAGGTATCCGCTTCCGCGAAAACCACCCTTTGCGGGTTCTGGCGCGCTTTGCTGGTGATGACTCTGATCAGTTTATTGTCGTGACCCAGTCGTTTGGATAACTCTTCTTCATACGCTTCCCAGTTGGTGATCGGATAGCGCGCCACTCCCGACTCCATGGCAGCTCTGGCCACAGCAGGTGCCACAGTGGTAATCAATCGCGGGTCGAGCGGCTTGGGAATGATATAATCGCGACCGAAAAGAATATTGGTTTTGTTGTAGGCAAGGTTTACAATCTCAGGCACCGGTTGCTTGGCAAGATTGGCGATGGCATGCACGGCGGCCAGCTTCATGGCTTCATTGATTTGTGTTGCACGCACATCGAGTGCACCCCTGAAGATGAAAGGAAAACCGATAACGTTATTCACCTGATTGGGATAGTCGGAGCGTCCTGTTGCCAGAATAATATCTTCTCGGGAAGCATGTGCGTCTTCGTAGGTAATTTCCGGATCAGGATTGGCCATTGCGAAAACGATCGGATTATCAGCCATGGAACGGAGATGATCACCGTTGAGAATATTTCCCTTTGAAAGCCCGATAAAAACATCGGCATCACGAATGGCTTCCTCCAGAGTATTGATGTTTCTCGAGGTGGCAAAAAACTGCTTTTGTTCATCCATCTGACCACGGTCTTTCCTGATGACACCGGCACTATCGAGCATCACAATATTTTCCAGTTGTGCTCCCAGCGAAACGAAAAGTCTGGTGCAGGAAATGGCTGACGCACCGGCACCGTTCACCACAATTCTCACCTTTCCGATATCTTTCCCGGCAATTTCCAATGCATTGATCAGTGCTGCGGCAGAAATGATGGCTGTACCGTGCTGATCGTCGTGCATAACAGGAATTGAGAGTTCCTGCTTGAGCCTTCTTTCGATCTCGAAACATTCCGGGGCTTTGATATCTTCCAGATTGATGCCGCCGAAAGTGGGTGCAATCGCCTTAACTGTTTCCACGAATCCGTCTACATCCTGCCGATCGATTTCAATATCAAAAACATCAATGTCGGCAAAAATCTTAAACAACAATCCTTTGCCTTCCATGACAGGCTTGGATGCTTCCGGACCAATATTACCAAGCCCAAGTACAGCAGTTCCGTTGGAAATCACCGCTACCAGATTGCCTTTGGCGGTATACTTATAAACATCCTCCGGATTATCATGAATACTCAGACAAGGCTCCGCTACGCCGGGAGAATAGGCGAGAGAAAGATCTCTTTGTGAACTGTAAGGTTTGGTAGGCACTACCTCTATCTTGCCGGGTCTTCCCTGTGCATGATAATCGAGCGCGTCTTGTTTCTTATTCATCGTGGTTTGAAAAGTTGGACGTAAAATTAGGTCAAACAAAATTTGTCTGACAAAATAAATCCCGACTGTAGAGCCGGGACTTGGAATTTAAATAAAGACCGAAAAAATCAGTCTCTGGATATCATCAGTTTTCCGGTTCCGGTGCTCTTATTGTTAACCCAGAGTGAGTAAAAATAAACACCGGATTTCAGGTCGGCAACATTGATTTTAACTGAGTTCCTCGAATCGGTAACAGGAATGTCTTTTACTTCAGCGCCAAGCATATTGAAAATCTTGATTCTGGAACCTTTAGATCCTTTGTTCAGATTGACCAAAAAGCTGGTGTTTTCTTTGGCAGGATTGGGATAAGGCTTGGAGATAAAGTTTCTGTCGGTTGGAACTTCTGATATTCCGGTAGAGGCATCAAAAACAAAATCAACACAAACCGAATCGGAAGTGTTGGCCATATCAAAGAAACAATATTTCACGTAGGAAATTCCAGGGATCAGATTCGACTCCAGATAGGCTTTGAAAATGCTGGTAGAAGAACCCGCAGGGATATTAATCGGATCCGGAGCGAGTGAGGTGGTTTCACCGTAGCACTCAAACCAGCAGAAATAACTGACGTGTCCTGGTACTATATTATTGATGGTGCGCTGAACCAGTACATCCTTGGCAGTACCTGAATTGTTGGTGATGGTGGCATGTCCTTCCATCATAAAAACCGGACCACTTACATATACGTTGGATGCACTCAGACTTTGAGCCTGGCTGATGCCGGAAATCAAAAGTGCAGAAATTAAAAGAGAGTAGATTTTCTTCATAATGCGAATCGGTTACTTGATATAATTGGCAAGATATATTGAATTGGTAAAGGTAAGAAAACTATTTAACACATCCACACCTTCCCGAACCCATATTATGTAACAGGATGGTAAAAACCCTCTAAAAATTTAACAATGATCTGATATCCAATTTGTTATTCGAAATACAAGAGACTGGCAGTGTTTGGGGAATATATAAAATGTTGTAATTCAAAGATTTACTAAGCTATTCGACGTCGGATTGTAATTTATGACAAACGTATAATGTTTTTTTTAGGTCCGGTGTCCGAAAGGGTTGGTTTAATTTTTAAGTTTGTAATCCGCTTTAGAATTTCCCTTCTAAACAAACTTAAAACATCTTAAATAAATAATTAACAAAAAATCAAATGAAAAAAATCTTTACATTATGTGTTTTGGCTGCGACCACATTGACGGCCTCAGCTCAGTTGCCGGTGAGTACCACGCCGGGTCCGAAGAACGCTTTGCTTGAGGAGTTCACAGGAATCAATTGTGTGTATTGCCCAGACGGTCACAAAATTGCCAAGCAGATAACTGATGCCAATCCGAATCGTGCTTTTGCCGTTAATATCCACACGGGAGGATTCGCTACTCCGTCTGCCGGACAGCCTGATTTCCGTACACCGGATGGAAACGCCGTTGCAGCCATCGCGGGAATGGGAATTACCGGCTACCCACAGGGAGCTGTAAACCGTAAACTCTACGGAACTGCAACAGCATTCGCCATGAGCCGTTCTGTATGGGCCGCTGCAGTAAATGCGATCCTTGCTCAGCCTGCTTATGTAAACGTTGCAGGTCAGGCAAACCTCGATGTGTCAAATAACCAGTTGACCGTTAATATCGAAGCATATTACACTGCTAACAGCCCTGCATCAACCAACAAACTGACTGTGATGCTGCTTCAGAACAACATCAATGGTCCTCAGACGGGTGCTTCACAGTTCAATCCAACCATGATCAATCCTGACGGGACTTATCGCCACATGCATGCTCTTCGTGATGTGCTCACTCCTGCAACCGGAGAAGATATCACTACCACTACTTCCGGAACTCTTGTTACCCGTACTTACAACTACACCGTTCCTTCAACCATCGGAACCATTCCGGTTGAGCAAGGCAATCTTGAACTGCTGGTTTTTGTTGCTGAAGGCGTTTCAAACATCATCAATGTAGCACGCGTTCCCATCGCGTTTACCGGTTTGACTTTTACTAACAACGCTCAGGTGCTGAACGTGGTTCAGGAAGACAACATCTGCATTAACTCCATCACCCCCAGGTTCACCTTGAAAAACATGGGTAACGCGGCGATGACTTCTGCTGAAATTTCTTATAATGTAAACGGTGGCACTGCTCAAACTTACACCTGGAACGGTAACCTCGCTCCTCTGAGCTCAGTCGATGTTACTTTACCTGCTATTGCTTTCACATTGAACCCCACCAATACGGTTAACGTAAGCGTAACTACCGTAAATGGAACCTCTGATGGTGATCCTACTAACAATAATGGTTCTGCCAACTTCAACAAAACTCCTTCACAGAGCCCAACTGTTAACTTGACTCTGAATGTAGTACAAGATCGTTACGGATCTGAGATCACCTGGAAGTTCTTCAACTCTGCTGGTGTTCAGATTGCAGCCGGCGGTCCTTACACCGATCTCGCAGCTAACGGAACTCAGCTCCACACACACAACGTGATTGTTCCTGCTCAGGGATGCTACCGTTTTGTGATTTATGATTCTTATGGTGACGGTATCAACTCAGGATACGGTGTTGGTTCTGCAACCGTTCTGGACGGTTATGGTGCACAGGTTTATTTCACCAACGGACAATACGCATTCCAGGCGGCCCGTAACTTCGATGTGACCGGAAACCTGAATACCGGAATTGAAGAGAATTCTTTTGTTAACGGCATCAACATTTTCCCGAACCCCGTTCAGTCGAAGTCTACCATCAACTTCAATCTTACTGAGGCTAACACAGTAACTGTAAAGGTTCTTAATAATGTTGGCCAGACTGTGATGAGCGACAAGCTTGGCAAACTAGGCGCAGGTGAGCAAACCTTCAATCTGGATGCAACCTCTCTCAGCAGCGGTTTCTATCTTGTTGAATTGCATGTTGGAAACAGCGTCATCACGCGTAAGATTTCAGTAAACAAATAATTATTTGTTTACCTTAATCAAAAAGGCCGCCGGAACAATCCGGCGGCCTTTTTGATTTTACAACAAATCAGATGTTGCCATCTTGCATTAAAAACACGAATTTCGCACATTGAAATTGACTCTTAACAATATGTAAATTCAATGAAACACATCCCTGTAAAGCAGCTTCTGAAAACGCATCCCGATCATCAGGAAGTGAATGTTAAAGGTTGGGTGAGGACTCGCCGGGG
>Ga0315903_10001592_pt1 | contig 34508 bp, 22 predicted proteins | sample LakEriMetagenome_7_FD_203524 | JGI IMG/M metagenome (GOLD analysis project Ga0315903, IMG submission 203524) | Freshwater fungal communities from buoy surface, Lake Erie, Ohio, United States - Buoy 2 MA119 | ecosystem: Environmental > Aquatic > Freshwater > Lake | place: USA: Lake Erie, Ohio...
GCATCAGACCCGTTCTCCGCATGATCACGGTGCCGCCAGAAGACCGCGGTCCGGTGGACATGCACGTGCATCTGGTCGGCAATGGACTGACGGGGTCGGGCTGCTGGCTGCGTCCTCCGTTTCTCCATCGGTTTCTGGCGGACTGGATGCTGCGGCAGCTGGGGATGACGGTATCGTGGCGGGTGGCTGGCTTTGACGAGGCGTATGTGGAATTGCTGGTGCGCTGGCTGCGGGAGAGTCCGCTGACGCATGCGGTCCTGCTGGCCCACGAGGAAGTATACGATGCGGGCGGGCGGAAGCTGGCGGTTGGCTCGATGCTCGTGCCGAATGACTATGTCTTTGCGGTGTGTGCTCAGCATCCGGAACTGCTGCCGGCTGTCTCCATTCATCCGGCGCGGGCGGATGCCATGGACGAACTCGAGCGTTGTCTGGAACGGGGAGCGGTCATGATGAAGTGCCTGCCGAACTGTCAGAACATCGATAGCCGGCTGCCGCGGTACCGGAAATTCTGGGAACGCATGGCGGAGGCCGGGTTACCGTTTCTCGCGCATACGGGCGGGGAGCATACCATTCCGCAGGTCGATCCCTCGCTGGCTGATCCCCGCACGCTGGTGGGCGCGCTGGAAGCCGGGGTGACGGTGATTGCGGCGCATGCGGCCACGCGGAGCGGGCTGCGGGACCCCGACTATCTCGACGTGCTGCTGGAGATGATGGAGCGCTGGCCACGTCTTCATGCCGACATCAGTGCCCTCAATCTGCCGCTGCGGAGCGCTGGACTGCCCCGCCTGCTGCGCCGGCCCGAGTGGCATCACCGGCTCGTCCACGGCAGTGATTTTCCGGTGCCCGTGCTGCCCGCCTGGCCGCGGCGGCGGGGTCTCATTTCCGCGGAAGCCGAACGCAACTGGGCGGCCGTGAGCAACGTGATCGACCGGGATTACGGACTGAAGAAGGACATGGGATTTCCCGATTCGGTTTTCACCGGGGTGTGGAATCTGCTGCGGGTTGGTGCTCCGCCAGTTCCGTCCGACGGGAAACCGTCTTGACGGGCCGATGATTCCGCCGCAGTGACTAGTCCACTTGCCCGGCTGTCAGCTGCCCGGGCTTTTCTGTTTTGACTGTGATATGACCTGGGACTGGAAGACCACCCTCTGGTTTGTCTGCTACCTGCCGGTAGTGGTCGGGCTAACCCTGTTCGGGCTGCATCGGTTCTACATTGTCTGGCTGTTCTGGAAGCATTACCGGCGTCCCCCGCGTCCGGCGGCGCGCTTTGCGGAACTTCCGTTCGTGACCGTGCAGCTTCCCGTCTTCAATGAAATGCACGTGGTGCGCCGCCTTGTGGAATCCGTGGCGGGACTCGATTATCCCCGGCATCTGCTCCAGATTCAGATTCTCGACGATTCGACTGATGAGACCGTGGCAATCTGTCAGGAAGAGGAAGCGAAGCTGCGGGCCGAGGGCTTCGATGTGACGCACATTCACCGGACCAACCGGGAAGGCTTCAAGGCCGGGGCCATGGAAAATGGGCTCAGGACAGCGAGTGGAGAGTATGTCTTCATTCTCGATGCCGATTTCATTCCGCCGCCCGGGGTACTGAAGGAGATGATTCATTACTTCACTGATCCCCGCATCGGGCTGGTGCAGAGCCGCTGGGGTCATCTCAACCGCGACTATTCGCTGCTGACGAAGGTGCAGGCCATGTTCCTCGATGGTCACCTTGTGGTCGAGCAGGTGGCGCGCAGCCGGGCCGGACGATTCTTCAATTTCAATGGGACGGCGGGCATCTGGCGGAAGTCGGCCATTGTGGATGCGGGGGGCTGGGAACACGATACCCTGACGGAGGATCTTGATCTCTCGTACCGTGCGCAGATGAAGGGCTGGAAGTTCGTGTTCCTCTGCGATCTGATCACTCCTGCCGAACTGCCGGTCGATGTGAACGGATTCAAGACACAGCAGCACCGCTGGACGAAGGGATCGATTCAGACCTGCAAGAAGATGCTGGGACCGGTGTGGCGGAGCAGGCAACCGCTCGCCATCAAGCTCGAGGCAACCGTTCATCTCGGCATTAATTTCATGAATCTGCTGCTCTTGTGCCAGTGCGTCGTGGCCTGGCCTGGAATGGGGCAGCAGTTCAGCCTGGGGGGTCACCGCTTCCTCCTCCTTGATCTTCCGGTCTTCATTCTGTCGACCGTTTCCGTGGCCCTCTTTTATCTTTCGAGTCAGATGGCCGCCTACCCGCGTCACTGGCTGCGGCACATGCTGTATTATCCCATGCTGATCGCTGTGCTGGTCGGCATGGCTGTCAACAACGGCCGCGCCGTGCTCGAAGCCCTCTTCAACAAGGAATCCCCCTTCGTGCGCACCCCGAAGTTCGGGATCGAAGGCAAGAAGAAGGCCCCGGCCGCCCAGAAAAATTACAAGTCGCTGAAATCCATCGCTTTGGGATCCGAGGTGGCCCTCGCAGTTTACTTCACGGTTGCCCTTATTTCGGCTTTCTTAAAAAATTACTGGAGTTCCGTTCCGTTTTTGTTACTGTTCATGGCAGGCTTCTGGTACGTGGTCTGGGGATCCTTGCCCCAGCTGTTTCCCGGGAGTCGCAAAGAGGATGACAGTGGCCCGGTGGCTGCGTAATTCTCAACGAGAGACCATGAGACCATGAGAGACGGAACAACTGATCAGAATGGTGGCCGCCAGCGGCTGCTGGGAGCGATGGTGGCTGGGCTGGGGGCGATGCTGCTGAGCAGCTGTGGAACGACCCGGGCGCACCGGGAGATTGTGGTGAGCGTGAAGGATCAGAAGGCGGCCCTGTATGAACGGGGGGAACCGGTGCGCGTGTATGGGGTTTCGACATCCAAGTTCGGCGTCGGAGATCAGATGAACAGTTGCCGGACACCGACGGGCAAGCTGCGGGTGGTGCGGAAGATTGGTCAGGGGATGCCACCGGGCATGGTATTCAAATCGCGTCGGCCGACTGGGGAGATTCTGCCGCCGGATTCGCCGGGGCGGGATCCGGTGGTGACGCGGATTCTGTGGCTGGCGGGGATGGAAGGAAAGAACCGGAACACCCTGCGGAGGTTCATCTATATTCATGGGACGCCGGAAGAGGGCAAGATTGGGCGGCCGGCGAGTTACGGCTGTGTGCGCATGCGGAGCATGGATGTGATTGATCTCTTCAACCGGACGCCTGTGGGCACGCCGGTGGTCATTGAACAGGGTGGTCTGCCGCTGGAGGCCAGGTTCCAGAAGGAATATGTGTACCGGGCGCCGAGTCGGCCCGAGCGCGGCCCGGCGCTGCCGGGTCAGCCTGAGACCGCGGTGGCGCAGCGCTGATTCTGTTGTTTCCCCGGCTTGACAGTCTGCAATCGGCTGATACGCTCGCCCTCCTTTTCATTTCCAAGTTTTCCTGAAAACCATCCATGGCCAATAACAAGTCCGCTGAAAAACGTGTCCGTCAGACCGAGACCCGCACACTCCGCAACAAATCGATGAAGACCCGTGTGAAGAACGCGCGTCGTGGTCTCAATCAGGCGACGGCGGCCAAGGATGGTGCGGCGGCGGCTCCCAAACTGGCATTGCTTTCGTCGGTGGCGGACAAGGCTGCCAACCGTGGTGTCATTCACCGCAACAAGGCGAACCGCATCAAGTCGCGTGCGGCGAAGCTCGTGGCTGCGGCCAAGTGAGCTGAGGAATCCGGGAATCCGGGCTTCGGCCTGGAGCATCTGAAATTTGACCGGCTGCCGGGATCCCGAGGGACAGGCAGCCGGTTTTTTGTGCCTGGGAGCGAGAGCAGCGGAAGAGGCTTGGTTTATCGTTGGAGTCCGACGGCATCGCCGGGGCATGGCGGTCGGGGCGTGGTCTTCCTCCGGGCGAGCGGTTCGCGCTGCCGTGGGTTCCTGCGGCGCGGGGGGGGATTCAGAGGATGACGCCTGGGGCGACCGAGCGGGCCGCGGGGTAGCGGTCGAGCCATGCTGCCGTGGTGTCGGCGAGGGCGTCGACCTGACTGGTGGCGGCACCGGTGCGGGTGGCGCTGTGCTGGAAGATGGAGAGGACGCGGTCTTTGGTGAAGCCGAGCCGGGGGTCTGCGGCGAGGCGGTCGAGGAGGTCGTTTTCCGAGGCGGCCCCGCTGCGGAGGCTGCGGACGGCGGCGATGGCGTGTTCCTTGATGGCTTCGTGGGCGGTTTCGCGACCGACGCCTGATTTGACTGCTTCCATGAGGAAGGTGGTGGTGAGGAGGAAGGGGAGGTAGCGATGGGTTTCGCGGGTGACCACGTCCGGGTAGACTTCCATCTGCTGGAGGACGACGAGGGTGGTTTCGAGGAGGCCATCGAAGGCGAAGAAGCTGTCCGGGAGGACGATGCGGCGGACGACTGAGCAGGAGACATCGCCTTCGTTCCATTGGTCGCCGGCTAGCCCGGATGCCATCGTGAGGTAGCCCTTTATGATGAGGTGGAGGCCATTGATGCGTTCGCACGAGCGGCTGTTCATCTTGTGGGGCATGGCGCTGGAGCCGGTCTGGCCGGGGGCGAAGCCTTCGCTGGCGAGTTCGTGACCGGCCATGAGGCGAAGGGTGCGGGCGAAGGATGAGGGTCCGCTGGCGGCATCGGTGAGGGCGGCGACGACGCGGAAGTCGAGGCTGCGCGGATAGACCTGGCCGACGGCGGTGCAGGAAGCCGGGAGACCGAGGTGGGTGGTGATTTTCTGTTCGAGGGCGGCGACTTTCGCGTGATCGCCGCCGAAGAGGTTGAGTTGGTCGAGCTGGGTTCCGGTGGCACCCTTGATCCCGCGGACGGGGTAGGTGGCGATGAGGTGTTCGAGGGAAGCGAGGCCGCCGAGGAGTTCTTCGGCGAACATGGCGAGGCGTTTGCCGAGGGTGGTGGGCTGGGCGGCGACGTTGTGGGTACGGGCCGTGAGAATGAGATCGCGTGTTTCCGATGCGCGGCGGCTCAGGGCTGCGAGGACCGCGACCGAGCGGACGAGGGAGATCTGGAGGGCACGGAACGACTGGAGTTGTTCCACGTTTTCGGTGAGGTCGCGGCTCGTCATCCCCTTGTGGATGTGTTCGTGGCCGGCCAGTTCGCAGAATTCGTCGATACGGGCCTTCACGTCGTGGCGGGTGACGCGTTCCCGTTCCATGATGCGGGCGGCATTGATGTCGTTTTTGGCCTTCTCGTAGGCGGCGATGGCCTCGGCTGGGATGTCGAGTCCGAGGTCGCGCTGCGCCTTCATGACCGCGATCCAGAGTTCGCGTTCGAGGAGGATTTTCCCTTCCGGCGACCAGATCGAGGTCATGGCTGGGGTGGCATAGCGTTCGGCGAGGACGTTGGGGATCATGAGGGGCGGTCGGAAAACGGTGTGATGCGGGCGTGGCTGGTACGCAGGGTTGCGGGCTGGGTCAATCGCTGGCGCGGTGGCCATCCTTGAAGTGGTCGCCAGCCTGGATTGTGACCGGGATGGCCTCGCACACCTTCTGCCAGCCTGGGAAGTTCCAGAGGTTGGGGAAGTCGCGGCACTGCTGGGGTTTGACGGGATTGATGGCGCAGTCGTGGCCCTTGAGGAAGATGCAGGAATGGTCCGGGTGGTCGATGAGGGAGAGGCCGAGTCGGTCTGCGCGGAGGCGGGTGAAGCGTTCGATGAATTCCGCTTCCGGGATGCCGAGGTGGCTGGAGATGGCGGAGATTTCGGCTGGGGAGACGCGGACGTCGCCGGGCCAGCGGCAGCAGTTGGTGCAGCGCTGGCATTGCCAGTAGATGTGGCCGCGTGGAGGCGGGGTCACTGCGGGAACGAAGCGATGGTCGCGGCGAGTCCGGAGGCGAGGGAGCCGGCCGGGGAGAAGCCAGTACTGCTGAGGCGGTCGATGCTGGCGAGCGAGTGGCGGACATCGCCCGGGCGTTCCGGCAGGTGGACGATGGGGGAAGCGGAGCCTGTGAGCTGGAGGATGGTGCGGGCCAGTTCGAGGACGGTGATGGCTTTGCCGTATCCGGCATTGTAGACTCCGTGGGTATCCGGGTGGGTAGTGACGTGGGTGATGGCGTCGCAGATATCCGAGATGTGGATGAAGTCGCGCGTCTGGGATCCGTCTCCGAAGATGGTGAGGGGTTTGTGCTCCATGGCATGGCCGATGAAGATGGGGACGGCGGCGGCGTAGGGGCCGTTGGGGTCCTGGCGCGGGCCGAAGACGTTGAAGAAGCGGAGGGCGACCGTGGGGAGTCGGCCGCTCTGGTGGTAGTATCGGCACCAGCCTTCTCCTGCGAGTTTGGTGACGGCGTAGGGACTGAGCGGTTCCGGGAGCATTTCCTCCGTCTTGGGAACCGCCGGGTTGTTGCCGTAGACTGCGGCCGAACTGGGGAAGAAAGCCTTGCGGACGCCTGCCTTGGCTGCTGCTTCAAGCACATTGACGAGTCCGGCTCCGTTGATGCGTTCGCATGCGGCGGGATGGGCCATGCTTTCCGGCACGCTCACGAAGGCAGCCATATGGAATACGTAGTCGATTTCCTGCATGGCCGAGCTGACCGTGGCGGCGTCGCAGATGTCGCCTTCGATGAGGTCCGCGCTGATGCCTTTGAGGTTATCCGGGTGGCCGGTGCGGAAGTTATCGAGGATGCGGACGCGGGCGCAATGCTGGAGGGAAGCGGCGAGGTGGCTTCCGATGAAGCCGGCTCCGCCCGTGATGAGGACATTCATGACGGGGCCGAGCGTAGCGGGGGCCGTGGATCTGTCGCGGGGAAAATCGTGCCCGGGACCCGGGTGGGTCAGTCGATGGTGATCGTTGATCCCGGGAGGGCCTTCTGGAGAGAACTGGCTCCGCTGGCGGAGACGCGGGATTTCCAGAAGTAGACATTCTTCAGTTTGCGGAGCGACTGCAGGGTGGCGAGGGCGGCGTCGCTGACCTGAGTGCTGTGGGCGCTGAGGAAGTCGAGGTTAACGAGTCCCTTGAGGCTGGCGATGCCGGTGTCGCTGACGGCGGTGCCATTGATACTGAGCTTCGTGAGTCTGGGGAACGTACCGATCACTGCCATGGCGGCGTCCGTGATCTTCGTGTGACTCAGGTCGAGTTCCGTGATGTTGGCGGCGAGCGGCTTGAGTAACTCGATTTCCTTGTCCGTGATGCTGGCGGCATTGGCGACCCATTCGATGCGGACCAGTTTGCTGTCCGTGGCGACCGGGCCTGCCACGGCACCGAGGTCGGTGAGTTTCTTGAGCGCGTCGGCGGGCGGGGTGGTGAGGCCGGCTGCGAGGGGGTCGGCGGTTTTCTTTGCTGGACCCGCTACCGTGGTGGTGGTGGCGTTGGCGTCCGATCCCTTCCATTCTCCGAAGCTGGCACCTTCGGCGATCCAGTTCTTGACGAGTTCGATTTCCGGGAAGGTGAGGGGTTTGCCTTTGCCTTTGGGGGGCATGGCGTCCTCGTGTTCCGGTGGAAGGAGGATGCGCTGGAAGACGAGGCTTTTATCCGGGTCGCCCGGTTCCACGCCTGGACCGCTGCTGCCGCCCTTGAGCATGTGCGAGGGGGCGTCCATGCGGAAGCCCCCCTTGGGGTTCTGCACTTTGCCTGAACTGTCCTTCTGGGGGGCTTTGTGGCATTCTGCGCAGGCCTTGCCGAGCACCGGAAGAATCTGGGTGCGGAAATTAATTTCGGCAGAGGCGGTCAGGGCCGTCAGCAGCGGGACCGTCAGGAGCAGTCGGATCATGGGGCAGGGAGGAATCGGTGGGAAGACTCGCTTCAGGAGAACAGGCTTGTGATGGGTTTCCCCTTGTCTGCGATGGTGAAGGGTCGGCCCGAGGGGGAGACCACTACCTGATCGACGGGAAGGCCGAGGGCGTAGGCGATGGTGGCGTTGAGGTCCTGAGGGGAGGTGAGTCCTTCGACGACCTTGGAGCCCTTGTCATCCTTCTTGCCGTAGAACGAGCCGCCTGTGACGCCGCCGCCCGCCATGAGGCAGGAGAACGCCTGCGGGAAGTGGTCGCGTCCGTCCTGGTGTTCCGTGATGATTTCCGGAGTGCGGCCAAATTCGGTGCCGAGGACGACGAGGGTATCCTTGAGCATGCCGCGGCGGTGGAGGTCCTGGAGGAGGGCGGCGAGGCCGTCGTCGAGTTCCTTGGCGCGGGCGGGGACGGCGGTGAAGTTATCGTAGTGGGTGTCCCAGCCTCCGAGGGTGACCTGGACGAAGCGGACTCCGTGTTCCACGAGACGGCGGGCGAGCAGGCAGCCCTGACCGAAGCGGGATTTCCCGTAGAGTTCCTGCATTTCGGTGGGTTCCTTGCCGATATCGAAGCCCTTGAGGTCGTCGCAGCGCATGAGCCGGAGGGCATCGCCGTAGAGGTTGCTGTGTTCCCGGATGGAGACATTGCTGATCTGGGCGTGGAACTGGCGGTTCATGGTGTCTGCCAGTTTGAGGCGTTTTTCGAAGTCGGCTTCGCTGATTGAGCCTGGACGGGTGCTGTCCTGGAGGCCCTGGCCGGGTTCGCCGATGGGGACGCCAGAGTATTTGGCTCCCATGAAGCCACCGGCTGCCTGATTGGGGTCGGTGGAGATGGCGACGTAGCCTGGGAGGTTATTGTTCCGTTTTCCGGCGAGGCGGACGACCCATGACCCGAGGGCTGGGTGGACGATGGTGCCGCGCATGACGTAACTTCTTGTGAGGAGGTACTGGCCCTGTTCGTGCGCTCCCTGGGTGGTGTTCATGCCGTTGAGCAGAGCGATGTGGTGCATCTGCTTCGCGGTTTTCGGGAGGTTCTCGGACAATTTCATGCCTGAGGCACTGGTGTCGATGGCCTTGGTTTTGCCGAGGACGTCTGCTTTTTTGCCCATGACATCGAGGGTATCGAGGTGGCTCATGCCGCCTGACATCATGAGGAAGATGACGCTGCGGGCGGCGCGGGGGCGGTTCGGGACGAAGTCGGCGCCGTGGGCGATGCTGGCTCCCGTCATGGGGAGCAGAGTGACACCGAGGGCCGATTTGGCGATGTTCGCGAGGAGGCTGCGGCGGGTGAACTCGTCAGCGTGGTTGGGATTCATGGGATGGGAATGGGAAAACGGTTTGGGGTCGGTGATGCCGTGATGGGGTGACGGGATCAGAGGATAAACATGAACTCGTTCGAGTTGAGGAGGACGTAGAGGATATTCTTGATGCCCTCGCGGCCTTTTTTGGCTTCTGGGACGAGGAGGTCGAGTTCTGCGGGGGTGGGGTAGCGGGTGAGGACAGCGAGGAAGGCCGCCTTGACTTTGTCTTCCGGGGAGGCGGCGGCGTCGATGGACTTGTAGACGACGGCTTTGGATTCCGCGATGATGCTCTTTTCGACGTGTCCGTTGATGAGCGAGAGGACCTGAGTGACGTCCGATTCGCTGGAACCGCCCTCGATGACTTCGCGGCTCGATTGACCGAATTTGCGGAGGAAGTGGTCGGGCGGGGTGGGAGCGGAGAGTTCTGCGGCGCGGAGGAGGCCTGCGTTGTAGCCGCTCCATTTGGCGGAGTCCTTGGTGGCGGCGGCGGCATTGCTGTCCTTGGCGGACATCATGCTGTCCATCATCATCATGGAATCGCCGCCCTTGCCGGAGCCAGGGGAGTAGGAAATGACCTTGTCGACCCATGCGGAGATTTCGGTTGGCTTGAGGGTGGCGACCTCCTTGTAGACGTCGTAGACGGATTTACCCAGGTTGCGGCCGCCGACGACGGCGTTTGGATTGAGGGCTGAGCCTTTGCGGTAGTCGATGTCCGGGACCACGAGTGTGGCCATGGAATCCCAGACCTGTTCAGCGCTCATGCGGCGGACGGCGCGGCCGTGGAAGGTGTAGGGCATGCGTGGGTCGACCTGATTGGCATTGGTGCCGAGGGCGTAGGTTCTGGTGCTGAAGAGGACCTTCTGGAAGGCTTTGAGGTCGAAGCCGCACTCCGTGAGGGTGGTCTGGAGGAATTCCATGACGGCGGGGTTGCTGATGACGGTGCCGGGGGATTCGCGGGTGCCTTCCACGAATTTGTCGACTGGTTCGAAGAGGCCGATGCTCATGGCGCGTTTCCACATGCGGTTCGCCATGAGCATGGAGAAGCGTGGATTATCTGGCGAGGTGACCCATTTGGCGAATTTTTCGCGGGCGTCGTCGATGGGTTTGTTCGAGCCGTTGCGGGCACCGGGGAAGAGGGATTTGGCTTTGACGAGTTCGTCTGGTTTGCCGCCCTTGCCTTTGAAGTCCATGGGTAGTTTGATGACACCGTCTCCGCCTCCGGCGACGCCGAAGTCGTAGATGTTGTCCATGAGCCAGCGGTAGATCTCGCGTTTCTTGGGATCGGGGTTTTCGTTTTTGCCGTTGTACTGTTCGTTGACGTACTTGCGGCGTTCGTCATTCGAGCCCGTGTTCATGCCGTGGGTGAAGGCGGCCATTTCGTAGAAGTCGGTCTGCTTCCATTTATCGTAGGGGTGGTCGTGGCACTGGGCGCATTCGATGTGGGTACCGAGGAAAATGCGTGTGGTATTCGCCATGTTGTCGAGGGGCATGCCGCGGTCGCGTTCGAAGTAGCCGACGGCTCCCTTGCCTTCTTCCCAGCCTCCGCCGGAGGTGGTGAGGAGTTCGAAGGTCATTTTGTCCCATGGCTTGTTGGTGGCGACGCTTTCGCGGATCCAGCGGAGGTAGGGAACGCCGCTGCGGGTGCCGTCGCCGAGGCGGGAAGTGGCGCGGAGGAGGTCAGCGAAGTAATTGTACATGTGGCTGACGTAGCCTTCCGAGTCGAGGAGGCGGCTGACGAGTTTCCCGCGTTTGTCGGGGGAGGAATCGTCGAGGAAGGCCTTGGCTTCATCGTGGGAGGGGATGCGTCCGATGGCATCGAGGTAGATGCGGCGGACCCAGCGGGCGTCGTCGGCGGCGGGGACTGGGGTTACCTTGGACTTCTGGAAGCCGGTGCCGACGCGTTTATCGATTTCGAGGGCGGTCTTGCGGATCCATTCCTGATCGTTGCTGAAGTCTGTCTGTTTGCGGGCCAGCTGGGCGTGACTGGAGAGGGTGAGGGCCGCGGCGGCGAAGGCGGTGGTGGCGCGGAGAGAGAGGTGGATCCTGATCATGGTGACGGGGGTTTACCTTGGTGATACGATGAAGTTGTGGCAGATGACTCCTGAGACTTGCATGAAAGTGACGGAAATCCGGGGGAAAGGCACGCAAAAAATGGGGGGTTCCGGGGCTGCGTCCCTTGTGGACAAGAGGGTAGGATCGGTGAAAAGAGGCGGCTATGAGAAGCGAAGCGATTGAACTGCTGCGGGAGCTGACTGAGGCGCATGGGGTTCCTGGGCATGAGGATGCGGTGAGGGCGATTTTCCGGAAGAGGCTGGAGGGGATGGGGGAAATGCGGACCGACCGGCTGGGGAGTATTGTCTGTGAGCGGGAGGGGCCGGTGGGTGGGCCTCGGGTGCTGGTGGCGGGGCACTGTGACGAGGTGGGTTTTGCGGTGCAGCAGATTACGCCGCGTGGTTTTGTGAAGCTGGTGGCGCTGGGTGGCTGGTGGACGCACACCCTTGTGGCGCAGCGGGTGAGGATTCTGACGCGGAGTGGGCGCGAGGTGCTGGGGGTGATTGGTTCCACGCCTCCGCATTTTCTGGCAGAAGGTCAGCGGGACAAGGTCATGGGACTGGAGCAGATGTTTGTGGACATCGGGGCAGGGAGCCGGGAAGAGGCGGAGGCCTTTGGGGTGGCGCTGGGGGATCCGGTGGCTCCGGACAGTGCGTTCACGGCGATGGCGCATCCTGAATTGTTTCTGGCGAAGGCCTTTGATAACCGGGTGGGGATGGCGGCGGCGATTCAATCGATGCGGGATCTGGCCGGGCGGGCCTTGCCGTGTGCGTTGCTGGCAGCGGGGTCGGTGCAGGAAGAAGTGGGGTGCCGCGGGGCGGAGACGCTGGGGGCGCTGGTGCAGCCGGATGTGGCCCTTGTGATGGAGGGGACGCCGGCCGATGACACGCCTGGGATGGACTTGGCGGAGAGTCAGGGTCGCCTTGGTGGCGGCGTGCAGATCCGGGTGCTTGATCCGACGGCGATCATGAACCGGAGGCTTGTGGATTTTGTGGTTGGGGTGGCGCGCGAGGTCGGGATACCGCATCAGGTGGCGGTGCGGAGGAGTGGGGGGACGGATGCGAAGAGCCTGCAGTTCACGGGGACCGGGGTGCCGTGCGTGGTGCTGGGGACGCCGTCGCGGTACATTCACAGCCACAATTCCCTCCTGCATCTGGGGGACTATCTGAGTGCGGTGCGCTTGGTCAACGCAGTGGTCCCGAAGCTCGACGCGGCCACCGTGGCCTCGTTCACCGACTGGTGAGCCGGTGGGACGGGGAACGGTGACCGCGTGAGTCTGCTGGCGGTGAGGAAAGGGTGGACGACTTCTGATCAGTTCAGGCGGCGGACTCTGTAGAAGAGTTTGTCGGCCTGGGCGGGGGCTGAGGTATCGTTGAAGGTGGTGGATCCGGCGAGGCCGGTGACGGTGCCCGGGAGGGTGGTCCATGGGCTGCCCGGGCTGGCGGAGCGCTGGATTTCGTAGGTCGCTCCTGCGGAAGATTCGAAGGTCAGGCTGACATTCCCCGGGCTGGCGACGGCGATGGAGAGGATGCGGAACGAGGTGGGGGCGGGGGGCAGGAAGCTGCTGACGCCATTGGTCATGATCGAGCGGATGGCGGATTCCGGGAGGGCATCGCGGAAGAGGGCGACATCGTCCAGTTGACCGGTGAAGAAGAAGTTGAGGCCGTCGTCCTGACCGGCTCCGATGTGGAGGGCTTCCTGTTCGGTGGTGCCGTTGGGGCTGTAGCGTGGGATGGAGGTGGCGGCGGAAACGACGGCGGGAGATCCGTCGACGTAGAGGGTTTTGGTATTGGTGGCCGCATTGTAGACGATGGCGAGGTGGCTCCATTGGCCCGTGGTGACGGCTGGGCCGTCGAGGATATCCCAGCCTGGGTTGCCGTCGCCCGACCAGAAGCTCCAGAGTCCGGCGGCATCATTGTAGAGGATGTAGCCATGGGTCTGGACCCCGGCGCTGACGTCGTCGCGGCTCGTGATGGGCGAAGCGTAGCCACCGCCTGCGAACGTTGGTTTGGCCCAGAGCGTGACTGTGAAGCTGTCTGGGTTGAGGGACTTGCTGTAGGGAACGTCGAAGCGGGAGAAGCCATCGAATTCGTGACCGCCGCCGGTGGCTGGGGTGGCACCTTCCGAGGGGAAGGGGGTGCCGGACGCGATGCCGTGGTGGCCGTTGCCGCTGGCGTCGTTGCCATCGGCGTCGAGAGGCCACCATGCGACGAGTGGGTTGGTGATGGTGACCGTGACGGTGATGGGGAGGACGAGCTGCGGGCGTTCCGGGTCATTGGTGACCGCGCGGAGAGTGGTGCGGAAGACACCGTCGGCCGCGAGGCGGTTGAAATTGAGGACGAGTTCCGCCGGGGATTTCGGGCCGACCGGGCTGGGGTTGGTGGCGACCGTGAAGCTGGCGGCCTGCGGGCCTGAGAACGAGATGTCCGAGAGATTGAGAGGATTTGATTCCCCGCCATTGCCGAGGGGGATGCGGATCGTCTGCAGTGCGTCGGCCGGGGGCAGCGGGCCTGCTGTGAAGGAATCCGCGATGGTCAGCTGCGGATTGCGGACCGTGCCGGTGAGTCGGACGGAGCGCGTTGGATTGAGCGGGTCGTTGGTGGTGATGGTGAGGAAGGCATCGAGCGGGCCGCTGAACGAGCCTGGGGCGAGCGAGTAGGTGATGGTGCCGGTGGCTCCGGGGGCGAGGCTGGCTGGTTTCGAGACGACCGAGAGCAGGCTGGCCTGGGCTCCGCCGGGGGAGACGTCCGCGATGGTGAGGGTGCGGGTGGCCCCGAGGTTGGCGATTTCGATGGTGCCGGTGGCGGTGGCACCTGAGGAAGTGATGGCGAGTGAGGGCGGGGCGGAGAGCTGGGGGTCGACCGATGGGGTGACTTCGAAGGCGACTTCGCCGATGCCGACGCGGTCGCCGCCGGGGCCGGCTCCGGTGCCGAAGTAGTTGTCGAGCGGGGTGAGTTCGACGTAGCGGGCCCGGACGAGTCGGCCGAACGAGAGGCTGTGGCGTTCTGTGAAGCCGAAGGGCTGGACGAGTTGTGGTGCGAAGGTGACGGAGGTGGCCATGGCGGCCGGGCCTTCGGCTGAGGTGGCGAAGCGGAGTTTGAAATCCTTCATGCCATTGGCATTGCCGGTGGAGTAGCCCCAGAGGCTGATTTCGCTGAGGAGACGGTCCTCGCCGAGGTCGAAGACGAAGACCGGAGCCGGATCCGGGAGCGGGCTGAAGTAATCGCCCGCGCCGCCATTCGGTGCGTTGGTGACCCAGAGCATGGATCCTCCGGCACCGGGGAGCTGGTTATGGGGAGCGAGGGCGTCGAAGCCGACCCCGATGCCCTGGATGAGGTTCCATTCCGGGAAGAGATCGGTCGCCTGGGTCGTGCCTACGACTGAGGTGATCGGGTAGAATTCCGATGGTTTGCGGGCGGTGACGGCGATGGTTCTGGGGGAAGCCGGGTCATTGCTGACGAGGGTGAGGGTGGCCTCCATGCGGGCGGGTTGGCCGGCGGGGTTGACGCTGATGGTGAGGGTGCCATTGCCGAGCATGCTGATGGTGCCCGGGAGGGAGACCAGCGAGAAGGCGGCGGCATGGGGGCCTGAGAAGGTGGCGCTGGTGATGGTGAGGGCCGTCTGGCCGGTATTGCCGATGGGGATGGCGAGTTCCTCGGGGCCGCCTGTGTTGGCGAAGAGATTGACTGCGGCCGGGGCGTCGAGGGTGGCAGTGACGGGGATGGGGCGGTCTTCGAAGGCGACTTCGCCGAGGCCGACGCGGTCGCCTCCCGGGGGGGCGATGCCGAAGAAGTTATCGGTGGGGGTGAGTTCGACGTAGCGGGCGCGGACGACCTGGGTGAAGCTCAGGCTCTGGCGTGGCGTGGCGGGTTTGGTGATGGTGAAGGTTGGGTTGTAGCCGATGGAGACATTGAATCCGTTGGGGCCGTCCGCGGCGGTGGCGAAGCGGAGGGAGAATTCGCGGGCACCATTGCCATTGCCGTCCGAGTATCCCCAGAAGCTGATTTCCGAGAGGTCGCGGTCCGTGCCGAGGTCGAACACAAGGGCCGGAGCCGGGAACGGCAGCGGTTCGAAGTAGTCGCCCGCGCCGCCATTGGGGGCATTGGTGACCCATGTGAGTGAACTCGTGCGGTTGTGGGGTTCGGTGGCCTGGAAGCCGACGCCCGGGCCTTCGATGAGGCGGGAGGCCGGAAACAAGTCGGTGGCTGCCGTCGCTGACGAGACCCCGGTGATCGGGAAGAATGAATCAGCGGGGAGTGGAACGGTGGCGGCGAGCCAGAGCGTGGAGGCCAGGACGAGCGGGCGTTTCATGGAAGTGTGGAGGTTTCAGGGCTTGGGCTTGAGCGGGAAACGGGAGGGATGCCGTGCGCACATGGAGAGGGAGGCAGGAATGGTGCCGGAATCGGCAGGAAATCGGCAAGATGCCAGATTCACCGGAAACGCGGGTAACCAGCCGTGAGATTCCGGTGAAAAAGAAGCGCCGTTCCCCGCAGGTCGGAGAACGGCGCTCTGATGGACCTCAGGCCCTGATGGCCTGCTTAAGCCAGGGCCTTGATGGCCATGCGATTACTTGGCTTCGGCGGCGGGGGCGTCGGCCTTGGGGGCGTCGGTTTTCGGGGCTTCGCCTTCTGGTTTTGGACCGGTTGGCTTTTTGGGGCCGCGGGTTTTGAATTCTTCGAGGGTGAGTTTGCCGTCTTTGTCTTTGTCGAGGCGTTTGAACATTTCTTCGGCCTTGGTGGCGTCTTTTTTGCCTTGGGGACCGGCTTTGAATTCGTCGAGGGAGACCGAGCTATCGGCGTTGGTGTCGAGCTTCTTGAATTGGGCTTCCGGGTTGGGGCGCTGGCCTTTGCCTGCGCCGGGTCCTTTGCCTGCGCCGGGGCCACGGCCGGGTTTGCCGGGTTTTCCTTCGGCCTGGGCGAAGGCGAGGGCTGGGACGACGAGGAGGGCGAGGAGGATGGATTTCATGAGGTGGAGCGAGATGGGGATCTCTGATTCAGGGGTAGTTGTGTGTATTTTGCTGATGGGGATGGAGCTGTGGTCAGCGTCCCCGATATTCATGGCGACGCAGGGGGTGGTCCCGTTACACGTGATTGCGGAAAATCGTGCTTCTGCCGTGGTTTCACTGGGCAGCGGTGATGGCTTCGCGGAAGGCGTCGGGGAACTGGGACCATGCGTCGCCGAGGGCTGAGGTGGTGGTTTTGGTGTCGATGGACTTGCCGGCGTCCGTGGGGTTGGCGAAGTCATTGGCCGCTAGGGTGAGGCTGAGGTGGCCGGATTTGATTCCCTGGGGTGACTGGCAGAGGGCGACGGTGAGGACATTGTCTGTGGCGACCTCCGGTTTCCATGTGGTGGTGACGGTGGAGACGCGGGATTTGCGGATGGTGGGGGTGAGGGAGCCGGGTGGGAGGTCGACGCGGTGGATGGGGTTGCCATTGAGCCAGATGGCGCAGGCGTCGTCGGCCGAGATGGTGGCGACGAGGCTGCGGACGGTGGCGGGATCGGCTTTGAAGCGGAAGCGGAACCAGCGGAGGCTGGCTGGGTTTACAGCCGACGTGATGGCGGGGGCACCGGGAAGTGATCCCCAGCCGGCTGGTCCGGTGGTGCGGGGCCATGAGGAATCGTCGAAGTCCGGGCGGATGGCATCGGCTTCCGTTGGGATGGCATTATCCGGGTTGGTGGAGGCCTCCGATTTGAGGGTGATGAGGTCGACGGGGGCGGCGGGGTCGTGCGCGGCGATGCGGGCGGCGCGGAGTTCGGCTGTGATGCCGGCGAGGAGGGCGGCGGTTTCGGCATTGGGGGAACGCGAGCCGAGGCGGCTGGCGATGGACCATGCCATGGAGAGCGAGGTCGCGGCCTCGCTGTGTTTGCCGAGTCGGGTCTGGGCTTTGGCGGCCGTTTCGAAGGCGACGGCGGCGGCCTTCCAGAGTGCGGGGTCGTCCGGGGCCTTGGCGAGGCTTTCGGCGACTGGAGCGAGGGCGGCGCGGAGGCCTCCGGTGGTGAAGGCGACCTGCTGGGCGAGGGCGGCCTTGAGGTTGGAGATGCGGTTGCGGGTGGCTTCCGGGACCGAGGCTTCCGCGAGGGTGGCTTCCGGGAGAGAAGCGAGGGCTGCGAGGGCGTCGTCGAATTTCGTGGCGCGGTCGAGGATTTCGGCCCGGGCGAGAGTGAGGGCGGCGGTGGCCGATGGAGAATCCTGCGGGGCGGCCGACTGGGCTTTGGCGAGGGCGGCGAGGGCGTCGTCTGTTTTTCCGGCATCGGCCATGATGACCGCGAGTTCCATGGCGGTGCGGCCATTGCGCGGGTAGGTTTCCATGAGACCGGGGCTGGCGGAGACGAGGTCGGCTACCGTGAAGATCCCGGCGGTGACGAGCGGGGCGAACCATGGCGATTCCGCCTTGTCCGGGCCGGGCCATGCGATGGGCTGGTCGAGTGTGCGGAGGAAGAGGGAAGTCTGCGGGACCTTGGTATCCTCGGCGATGCTGGGCCATGTGGCGAGGGCAGCCGTGAAATCGTTCGGCAGGTTGAGCGATTCGAGGGCGCGGGCGAGGCCGGTGCGGATGCGTTTCGGGGTGGAGGCCGCTTCCGCGGCGAATTCGTCCATGCGGTCGTCCGCGGCGTGCTGGAGCATGGAGCGGAGGAGGCGGCGTCCGAGTGGGGTTTCGAAGGATCCCTGGTTTTCCTCCACGAGGGCGACGGCGCGCCATGCCTTGCGGAGGCGGCTTCGTCCGGCGGCGTCGGCGGTTTTCCAGAAGCCGGGAGATACCTTTTCGCAGGCAGGGTAGATGGCGCGGATGGCTTCGCGGAGGTAGCCCGACTGACGGCTGGCGGCATTGGCTCCGATCTGTTCCATGGTGGAGCAGAGGGCGTCGAGGTCGCCTTTTTCGAGTCGGCCATTGAGGCTGGCGGTGAAGAGGCGGATGCGGCGGCTGCGCTGCTGGGATTCCTCGACCTGGGAGATCGTGCCGAGGGTTTGCTGGTTGGCCCATGCATCGATCTGCGGGGCGACGAGCGTGATGGCTTCCGGTTCTTCGAGGAAGATGCCTAGGCAGCGTTCGAGGGCGAGCGGATTGCGGAAGGTGGCCGGCATGCGGGCGGCGAGTTCGCGCAGGCGTTCCTTGCGGGTGGGAGGTTTCTCCGGGGTGGTGACCGAGGCCAGCGAGGGATCGTCCGGGATGCTGGCGAGGACGGTGGCGGCGGAGAAGCGTTCGTCTTCCGAGTCGAATCCGGCGAGGAATTCCGTGCGGGCTTTTTCCTGATCCGGGAGCCATGTGGCGGAGTTCTGGCGTGGGGCGCTGAAGAGTTCCTCGCCGCCCGAGCGGAAGACGCGGCGGGCCAGTTCGTGGCGGCCAGAGGTCACGAAGCGGTGGAGCCAGCCGCTGTCGGCGATGCCGCGGGCCGAGGTCATCAGTTTCGCGAGGGTGGCATCGTCGTTGAGGCGGAGGGCGATGGGGACGATGTGGCGGAGGATTTCGGGGTCGCCTGGCTGTGGTCCGCGGTAATTGAACGATCCGCGTGCGTTCTGGCGGGCGGCAGTGGCGCGGGACCAACCGGCGAGGATGGATTCGGCGAGGGGTCGGTCCGTTTCCTGGAAATCGGCAGAGCCTGAGGATTCGAGGAAGGCGCTGAGGATGGTGGTGGTGTGGCTGGAAGTGACGGGCACCTGCTGCTGCCATGCCGTGGCGAGGAGGGAGGCGAGGTGGCGGTGGAGGTCCGGGGAGCCCGGGTGGGTGGTGATGCCGTTGCGTTTTTCGAGGAGGGCCGGGGCGACGCTGAGGCGGACCGCAAGGGGAGCCGTCTCGCTGCGGAGCCATGGTTCCACGACGCTGAAGAGAGGATCCGTGTCGGCGGGGAGGAGGCGGCCGTCCTTTGGTTTGGCGCTGGCGAAGCGTTCCGCGGCATTGATGAGGGCCGCGACTGGCTGGTCCGGGTCGCTGCCGGCGGCGCGTTCCGCGAGCAGTTTGCGGTCGGTTTCATCATTCCGGTTCGGGATCTGGGAGAACGAAGCGACGAGGCCAGCGGAGAGGGCGGGGAGGTGCGGGCCTGCGGCGGCGGCGACTTTGGTCATGCGTTCCCTGTCGAAGCGGAGGATTTCCGGTTTCTCGCCTTGGACGGTGCTGGCGGCGAGGGTCTGGGCACCCGTGATGGCCGAGAGTTCCGGTCGCCATTCCACGGGGAATCCGTCGGCTGGCGTGGTTGCGCTGAATACGAACGAGAGGAAATTGAGCGCGGCCTCGCTGGAGGGCGACTGATTGGCCGACGTCTGGAGAGGCTGAGCGATCTGAGCGAGGGTGTAGCCGAGGACACTTGAGCCGTCGCCGTAGTCGATCTGGGACGGGGCACCGGCCTTGCGGTTTTCCGAGACGAGGGAGCGGGCGCGGAGGAAGACTGCGGAGGCGTCTGCTGGTTTCGAGCGGGCCAGCGGGTTGAGGAAGCGGACGATGCGGGTGCTCAGTTCGTGGTCGCCCGAGATCGGTTTGCCTGATTTGGCTGGCGGGGTGGGTTTGAGGAAGGCGGCGACGGCCTCGTCCATGTTGCCCGACAGGGTATCGTTGGCCCATGCGGTGAGGGAAGAGGCGTTTTCGTTGCCGCTGGCCGAGCTGAGGCGCTGATCGAGGATGAGGATCATGGCGGCGAGGTCGCGCTGGGCATCCTCCGGGAGTTTGCGGATGGCATCGAGCTGGGCAGCGATGACCTTGCGGATGGCGTCGCCGGTTTCGGCGGAATTCTCTTGGGCGAGGGCGGCGTCGATCAGTTCGGTGCCGAAGGTGCGGGGGAGCGGGGCGAAGGCGTCGCGCAGTTTCGTGCGGGTTTCCTTGTTCTGGCTGGCGGCCTGGCTGAGGCCGGCGAGGACATCGACGGCGAGGCAGCGCTGATTGGTGACTGGGCCTGCGCAGGGCATGAAGGCGTCGAGCGGGCGGACCATGGTGGTGCGTCCGAGGGAACTGACTAGTTTATCGGTGGGCTGGCGGAAGAACGACTGATCGGCGTAGGCATTGCCGTAGTTGAAGAACTGGTCTTCGGTGGCCAGCTCGCCTGCGGGGCGCTGGAATTCGCGGACGTAGGTTTCGGCGGCTGGGAAGACGAGGTCGGGTGACTGCCATGCGGTGCGCATGAGATTGAGCCACTGCATGATTCTGGCGTTCGGGGAACCGCTGGTGTACGATCTCGGGTTGTAGTTCTTCGCGAGGAACTCCTTCCGTTTGTCGGCGGGGCCGAGGAAGATGGCGGCGATTTCGCGGAAGAAGTCGTTGGTGGCTTCCGGACCCGAGCGGTCGAGGATGCGTCTGGCGAACTGCATGACGTGCCAGAATTCCTGGCCGCCGTAGAAATTGCCTGAATTCTGGCGGAGGCCTGCGAGGATGAGCGGGGCGAAGTCTGCGTCGAGGCTGCGGAGGTCTGCCACGTGGAAGACGGTGAGCCAGTGGAACTGGGGTTGACCGGGCTGCGAGCCCTTCTGGCGTTTGCCTGCGAAGTCGATGGCAGCCTTGGGGAAATCGTCGGCGCTGCAGAAATAGAGCGGCATCATTTCCTCGAGGTCGCGGGCGAGGCGGGATCGGCCCGTGCGGAGTTTCGGGAGGAGATCGGCGGTGATTTTCTCCGGTTTATTTTCCTTCCATGCGCGTTCGAGGAGCCATTCCTCGGGGTCGGGCTGGCGGAGGGGCTGGGCGTCGCTGCGGGCGAACTGGAGGCTCATCTGGCGCTGGGATGGCAGGGAGCGTCGGCTGCTGCGTTCCAGTTCGAGGACAGATGCGGCCATCGTGTCGAGTTCCGCGGGTGGGTATTTTTCGGGGTCGGTGAGGGCGACGGCGGCGAAGCGCTGGAAGGCGCGGCGGGCGGTGGATTCGAGGGAGAGGAAGACCAGGGAAGCGCGGCGGTGGAGGGTGAGGCGCTGATTCTGGAGGTCGGTGCGCCGGGTGGCGGCTTCCGGGGTATCGTTGCCCATGAAGTTCGACTGTTTCTGCTGGTAGAGCGAGCCGATGTCGAGTTGGTCGCGGTTGGCCCAGCCCTGCTGGAGAGCGTAGTCGAAGGCGTTGAAGAGGGCGTCGGGATTGGCTTTCGCGAGGGTGTCGCGGTCCGCCTTTTCCATGGCGGAGAGGATCATTTCGAGGAGGCTGAAGCGTCCGGCGTGGGTTTCCGTGAGGTTGAGGATATTGGAGAGGCTGCTGCCGAGGGCGAGTAGCTGGGAAGCGTCTTCGTCCTTGAGGGAAGCGACCGCTTTTTCCGGGTCATCGGCGATGGAGGCGAGGAGGAGGCATTTGCGGATGCCGGCGTCCTTTGGTTTCGCGGCGAGGGCTTTTTCGTAGAGGTTGGCGGCCTTGCGGGGTTCGCCCATGATATCGAGGGCGGCGGCCCACTGGGCGGTGGCGTCCGGGGAAGCCTCCGGGCCGGGGTCGAGGCTGTCGGTCAGTTGGGGACCGAAGCCGTGGCGGTTGACGGTTTCGACCCATTCGCGGGCCTGGTAGCGGAGGGCATCGTTGCCTGACAGCCATGATTTGGCCATGGATTTGAGTTCGCGGCTGAGTTCGCGGAGGGCGTCCTCGCGTTTTCCTTTGGCGACGAGCTGGTCGACGCGGCTGGAGCGACCGCCGAGGTTGAGCATGCGGACGCCGGTGGACATGGTGGCGGCGGGGGAACCGGCGGACTGGGGGGATGCCTGGGCGGCGGCGGCCATGCGGTCGGCTTCGCTGTCCATGCCCAGTTGTTTCATGGCATCGGCCAGTTCCTGGCGCTGTCCGGCATTGGACGCTTCGCGGCGGAGGCGGAGGAGGGCTTCGCGGCCGCCTTCGAGGAGCGGGGAAGGCTGGGCGGTGGTGTCGGTTCCGCCCGGATTGGCTTCGAGCGACCATGCGACGAGGGATCCGTCGACGAGGCGGCGGAGGTCGCGTCCCATGGGGAGGGGCTGGGCGCGGCGGAGGAGAGATCCGGCGGATTCCCATTCCTGTTTTTCGGCGGCGCGGGAAGCGGCGAGGAGGAGGATTTCCAGCGGGGCGTCCTGAGGTTCGGCGGCTGCCTTGAGGGCTGCGTCGAGGGCATCCTCGTCCTCCATGCGGGAGAGCAGGAGGAGTTTGAGCGTGGGGTTTTTGACTGAGGGGAGGGCCGCCTTCAGTTTGTCTGTTTCCCATGCGAGCCGGGAGCCATAGTAGTTTTCCGCGCGGGAATTGAGGAGCGAGAGAACGAGTGGGGAGAAGTCCGGGAGTTTCTGCGGGGGGAACGTGAGGCTTTCGATGAGCGGGGGTCGGCCGCCCTGCGCGGGGAAGGTGCGGGACGAGCGCTGGGGGTCGTTCTGGTGGGCTGCGATTTCATCTTCCATGAGGGAGATGAGGGGGGCGAGGTTGTCCTCGCGGGAGAGCATGCCGGCGATCTGGATGAAGACGTAGGGGGCCTGGTAGCCGCGGGGGTCGGCCTTGCGGTACCAGCCGGGGAGTTTGGCGCGGAGGCGGTTGAAGGCGTCGCGGCTGGCGTCCGGGATGCCTTCGGCTAGTTCGTTGTTCTGCTGGAGGAGGGCCGAGATGTTATTGAGAACGATGGGCGGAGGGGACTCGAGTTTCTCGAGGGCGGCGGCGGTTTCGAGCCATGCCTGCGAACCGTCCGGGGAATCGTCCGTGACGAGGCGGCAGGCGGCGAGCCATGCGAGTTCCGGGCGTTTTTCGCGCAGTCCGCGGTAGACGCGGAGGTTGGTGGCGGGGTCGGTATTCTGCTGATTGCCCCAGAGGGCGGCGAGGGCGAGGATGGATTCGTTTTCCGGGTCCTTGTCGATGCGTTCGGCGAGGTCGATCTGGCGGTCGATGCGGTTACCCTGAACCGATTCGATGATGAGGTCGGCTGAGGTGACGCCGGCGCTGCGGAGTTGTTCGGTGAGGGTGGCGCGGGTGGTTTCATCGCCCTGCTGGGCGAGGGTGGCGAGGTGGACGAGGGCGAACGAGCGGGTTTCGTCGCGCTTGGCCGGGATGGTGGGGCTGGAGCCGGCCGAGGTGCTGCGGGAGGCGCGGTTGTTGCGGTACTGGTAGGCCTGGTAGGCGTAGGTGAGGCTGATGATGTCGACGACGTCGGCGGGGACGTAGGGGCGGAGGGAATCGAGGAAATCGCGCTGGGGATTGGCCGCCGTGGTGGTGGCGGCCGGGGTGGGGAGGTCGTCCTTGATGGAGAGGATGTGCAGGAAGGCCTTGGCGGCGGCGGCGGGCTGGTCCGATTCCTCGAGGGCGCAGCCGAGCAGGTAATGGAGGCGGTAGTCTGCGGGGAATTTCTGGAGTCGCGGTGACAGGAAGGCGGCGGCTTCCTTCCAGAGTTCCTGATCGCAGAGGGCATCGGCGAGCGCTTCGAGCTGGCGGGCGTCGAAGTTGGCCGAGTTGGCGAGTTCTTCGAGGGCGGCCATGCCTTTGGGGGTGTCGCCCGAGGCGAAGTGGACGCGGGCGATGCGTTGGCGGACCTTGCCTGAGGGGTCGAGAGGTTCCGCTTCGCGGAGGGTTTCGAGGGCGCGTTTGAAGTCGCCTTCTGCTTCGGCGAGGCGGGCGATTTCGAGGAGGATGTCGAGGTCGCCGGCTTTGAGGCGGGCGGCTTCGGCGAGGGCGGCGGTGCGGGCCTCGTAATTTTCGGCGACGCGGTGGATTTCCGCGAGGGAGAGGATGGGGAGGAGGGAGGTGCGGTTGGCTTTGCGGCGTTCTTCGAATTGTTCGATGAGGTCGGGTAGTTTATCGGCGTCGCGGGCGGTTTCAGCGAGGGCGGCGGCCCAGCGGATTTTGGCCGAGAGTTCCTTGGCTTCCTCGTAGAGGAGAGTGTAGAGGCGGGAAGCGTCCGCGTATTTTCCTTCCGTGCGGTAGGCTTCGGCGAGCATGGCCTTGAGGTCCTCGTTGTCGTCGAATTCCTGCGAGGCTTCGCGGAGCGAGCGGAGGGCTTCCTTGCTGTTGCCGAGGGCGAGGTGGAGAGATGCTTCCTTCTGCCATGGGAGGTTTGATCCCGGGGAGAGCTTTTTCCATTCCGGGATCCATGCGAGGGCGTCGGCGAGTTTTCCGGCGCGTTCGTAGAGTTCCGTGAGGCGCTGCACGTGGACCGATTTGCGGCCGCTGGGGGATTCCACGAGCCGTTTCATGCTGGCGGCGGCACCGGCGAGGTCGCCCCGCTGGGACTGGAGGCGGACGAGGATGGCGATGGCGAGTTCCGGGGCGGCGGTTTCGACCTCCTTGAGGGTGGCTTCCGAGGCGCGGGGGTCGCCGGTGCGGTCGAGCAGTTCGGCGAGCAGGCATTTGTCCTGAGGCGAGGTTGCTTCAGTTCTGAGCTGGGCGAGGAGGGCCTCCGTCTGGCCGGCTTTTTCCGAGATGCGGAGGAGGACCGTCATGGCCGCCTCGAGATCGACGGGGTCGCTGGCGAGCGAGACGAGGGTGCGGGCCCATGGGACTGCCTGGGCGTGGCGGTCCGTGCGTTCGGCGGTTTCGCAGAGCTGGAGGAGGTAGAGGGGGTCCTTCGGGAAGTCGGCAAGCCGTTCCGTGAGGAGGTCGGCGGCGAAGGTGAGTTCGTCGCGGGCGGCGGCGGAGCGTGCCACCGAGAGGACGCGGTTCTTGTCGGTCGAGCTGGCGAGTTTCCGCCAGACGGCGAAGGCGTCGTCCTTGCTGCCGGCTTTGTGGAGGGAAGTGGCGAGGGCGTCCTGGACGGCTTCGCTGTCCGGGAACTGGCTGGCGGCCTTGCGGAGGGTATCGAGGGAATCGGTGGCGAGCTGGAATCGTTCGAGCAGGCTGGCGGCGCGCAGCCATGCGGTTTCCGACTGATCGCTTTTGGTCAGGAAGTCGGTGACGGCGGCTTTGGCATCGGGTTTCCGGTTGGCGGCATTGAGGAGGTCGGCGAGGCGGACGGTGAGTTCGAGGTCCTGCGGGTGGAGCCGGATGAGTTCGCGCAGCTGGCTGACGGCGTCGTCCGATTTTCCGGCTTTGAGGAGGAGGTCGGTGAAGGCCTCGCGGACCTCGCGGTTGCCTGGGGTGCGGGCGAGCAGGTCGGTGAAGGTGGTGATGGCCTCGTCGGTGGCACCGGTTTCCACGAGGAGGGTGGCGAAGCGGCGGCGCAGGGTGGTGCGCTGCGGGAATTTCGTGGTGAGGGTGCGGTACTCGGCGACGAGGGCGTCGATGGCGTCGTCCCGGCGGAATGTCTGGTCGAGCTGCGAGAGAATTTCCTTTTCGAGCCATGAATCCGAGCCGGTTTCCTCGAGGCAGGCGAGGTAGGTGGCGACGGCTTTTTCGCGGTTTCCGGCGCGCTGGTGGATATCGCCGATGCGGAGGCGGCGCTGGATGCGGCGGTAGGGGTCGGCGGTGGCGGCGGCGAGGCTTTCGGCGGTGGCGAGGGCTTCGCTGGTGAGGCCTTCCTGGAGCTGGAGTTCGATGAGGTCCTCCTTGAGGTCTTCGTCTTCCGGGGCGGCAGCGATGAGGTCCTGCCAGACCTTGACGGCTTCCGTGGCCTTGCCCGAGCGGGCGAGGAGTCGGCCTTTGAGCTGGAGGATGCGGGATTTGGTGGCGGCGGGTGGGTTGGCGGCGCTGGCCTTGTCGAGGGAGGCGAGGGCGCTGTCGAAGTCGAGGGTGCGGGCTTCCGCGGTGGCCTGCTGGAGCCATGCTTCCGGATTGTCCGGGCTGGCGGCGGTGGCGGCGCGGAAGGCGGCGATGGCCTTCTGGTTATCGCCCTGGCGGAGGTGGTGGTAGGCGAGGATGAGGCGGGCGGCGGGCGTGGCGTCCGGGGCATTGGCCTGCTGTTCGAGCCATGCGGCGAGGTCGTCCGACGTGCGGGTTTCGAGCCATGCGGTATAGAATCGGTCGAATACCGGGCCGGGGGCGGGGCGTTTGAGCAGGCTATCGTAGTAGCGCTGGGCTTTTTCGCTGACCGGTTCCTCGGCCCTGACGGTGAGGCTGGGCAGCAGGGCCGCGAGGAGGAGGGGTGGAAGCAGCGGCAGGGAAGGGAAGAGGCGCTTCATGGGGATGGGACGTTGGGAAAGTGGTGAGGTGGCGGCGGCCGGGAGCGTCAGGTCCGCTGGAATGCGCGGACGATGGCAGGGGAACGGGGGGAAGTCGAGCGCATCGACGCGGGATGATTCCGTTGATTTTCTCTTTGCGCGCGAGGTGGAACGGGGACAGATGCGTGAGGAAGAGAAGGAGCCGGGTTTTTCCCGGATTCCGTTCCGGAACTGACAAGACGATGGTGAAATTCAGGACAAATCCGATGAGGCTGCTGCTGCTGGCGCTGCTTTGTGTGCTGTCGTGGGGAGTTCCGGTCAGGGCGGAGAGTCCGGTGCCGGAGAAGGCGAAGCCGGCTGCTCCTGCGGTGCCGGGGGGAGGATTGTCCGCGCATGAGAAGGCTGGCGGGCACCTGCTGCGGCGGCATGTGGGCAAGACCGAGGAGGAACTGATCGATCGGCTCGAGTCGCAGCCCGGAATCCGTTCCGCGTCTTCGTTTCCGGACCGCCGGGTGGCTGAAGTGGTGGTGGGGTTGGTGATTGCGTCGCGGCAGAAGGAGATTACGAAATGGCTGCGGGGAGATGAGGAGCGGCTGACATTGGATTTCACGGCCAACCGTCCGGTGGGTATCATGGTGAGCCGGCGGTTGATGCGGGCGGAGCCTGTGCATTCCGTGCGGTTGGTGCTGGAGCGCGATGCCGAATTCGAGCCACTGGGGTGGCGCATACTTACTGGATATCCTCAAAAATGAAGAAGCCTTATTCCGAACTCAAGAAGTACCTTGGAACCACGTACCATCAGGACTGGTGTGACGATGGGGAAGACTGGATGGATGTGACCAATCAGTACATGCACCGGGTGGATGAGGCGACCCGCAAGAAGGTGGTTTCGGACATTCAGGCGATTGTGCGGGACATGGAAGCGGAGGAAGACCTTGAGCAATTCTGTGCCGAGGAATGCCGGAGCGACATTTTCCCGCCGGGGCTGGGGCTGACGTACCGTGAGTGGCTGGGGCTTGTGCAGGAGAAGATGGCGGCTGGGCCGAAGGGGCGTAAGCCTGCGGCCAAGAAAGCGGCCAAGAAGGCAGTGAAGAAGCCGTGATGGACTGGTGGGATGCGGTGGCTGGCTGGCTGGCGGAGCCTTCGCGCGAGAGTTTCACGACGCCGCGGGGCTGGAAGCTGGTCGGTTGGCTGGGGGCGTCGATGTTTGCGGCTCGCTGGGTGCTGCAGGCGCATTACCGGAAGCGGACGGGCACGGCGGTCATGCCGACGTCGTTCTGGGTGGTGTCGCTGGTGGGTGCTGGGCTGACGACGGCGTATTTTGTGTTTGGGAAGAACGATTCGGTGGGGATTCTGCAGAATGCGCTGCCGGCATCGGTGGCCCTGTACAATTTGTTTCACGATCTGCGTCGGAAGGGCGGGGAGGGTTGAGGGCCCGCCGCTCTACAGTTTTTATGGTTTCGATGGCTGCGTGAAAAGACGCGAATCGGTGATTTTCCGGTGGCGGAGGTGGTGATGCTGGTGCTGGGTGGGCGGGTCACGGGAGACTGTGGTGGCGAGAGCTGCTGTGGTGGCCTTGGACCTGCCGGGAGGCAATCCATTGGGGAAGCTGGAAACAGTGCTCCATGGGTTGGTGGCCTGGGAGCAAATCCCCTCAAATGACCAAGACCGCATGACAATCCGAGCCGTGATCGCGATGGCAGCTGCTGCAGTGGCTGTTCTTTTCAGCAGTTGTTCTTCGACGACGAATTTGGCGAGTGCGAAGACGTATGAGACGAAGACGTACCGGACGAAGACGGGGAAGCAGATTGACAATGCGAAGTACTACGTGGTGAAGACGACGGCGTACAGTCATGTGGAGGCGGACAGTCTGAAGTATGGGAAGGGGAGTGCGGCGGGCGGGACCTTGAAGTATGGGTCGGTGCGGAGTGCGGCCAGTGACTGGTCGGTTTTCCCGCTGGGGACGGTGTTCAAGATCCAGGGATTGCCGTATGTTTACCAGGTGGACGATTATGGCAGTGCGCTGGTGGGGACGAAGACGATTGATTTGTACAAGCCGGATTTTGATGGGATCAAGAAGTGGGGTGCCCGGAAGGTGAAGATTCAGGTTTTGCGGTGGGGATCGTACGAGCGGAGTCTGGCGATTCTGAAGGATCGGATGAAGCATCCGCATGTGAGGGAGATGGCGGTTGGCATTCAGCAGAAGATGAAGTCGTCCGGGCGGTCCTGAGTCGGGCGGTCTCCGGGAGGGCGGGAGATGCTGATGGGAATGGGTGTGGCTTTGATGCGAAAGGAGTGGTGTGACTCGAGCGGAACGGGCAGCGTTGGTTGATCGGGAACTGGACCGGATGTATCCGGAGACGCCGGTGCCTTTGGATCATGTGGATGCGTACACCCTGCTGTTGGCGGTGCTGCTGTCGGCGCAGTGTACGGATGCGAGGGTGAATCTGGTGACGCCGGGGTTGTTTGCGCGGGCGGGTTCGCCGCGGGAGATGATGGAAGTTCCGGTGGAGGAAGTGCGGGAACTGATTCGGCCGTGTGGGTTATCGCCGCAGAAGGCGAAGGCGATTGTGGAATTGTCGCGGATGCTGGTGGAGTGTCATGGTGGAGAGGTGCCGGGTGATTTTGGGGCATTGGAGTCGTTGCCTGGGGTTGGTCACAAGACGGCTTCGGTGGTGATGGCGCAGGCCTTTGGGGTGCCGGCATTTCCGGTGGACACGCACATTCATCGACTGGCGCAGCGGTGGAAGCTGACCAATGGCCGGAGTGTGGTGAAGACTGAGGCGGATCTGAAGCGTTTGTTTCCGGAGTCGCGCTGGAACCGGCTGCATCTGCAGATTATCTTCTATGGCCGGGAGTACTGTACGGCGCGGGGATGTGATGGCACGAAGTGTCCGCTGTGCCGTCGGTTGTTTCCCGACCGGAAGAAGGCGGTGGCCACGAAGAAGTGAGGTTGGCTGGTGGGCTTCAGTGGGTGCCCTCCGAGGCGCGGACGGCGGTGTGGAGGGTAGGGCGGTCCTCCTTGCTGTGGCGGACGGCGACGATCCATGTTTCTCCGATGATGGGAGCTGGGCCCTGGAAGATGGCGGGGTCGCCGCTGATTTCGATGCGGTTTTTGGAATTGGTCTTCGCAGGGGTGCCTGCGAGGAGGGTGGGGAGCTGCAGGGTGATGACCGCGATGGGCGGCATGCTGGCGAGGGGGGACGACTCCTTGTAGCTTGAGACTTTGCCGACGTAGAGGGAGTCTGGTTTCCGGATGCCGGGGAATTCTTCGGCGGCATCGATCATGCTGCGGAGACCGGCGGTGAGCGTCTGGAGCCGGGGATTGTTCTGGATGAGGCGCTGCTGGCGCTGGCGTTCATTTTCCTGCTGGAGCCACGAAGTGAGGCCGAGCAGGGCGAGGCCGGCGGTGGCGGCGAGGGTGAGGCCGAAGGCTTTGTGCTGCCAGAATGGGATGGCTGGCGCGGTGGCGGCCTTGGCTTGCGGGCGGGCGGCGGCCATGGGAGCAGGTCAGGAACCCCAGGAAGTGCAGGCGCGGAATTCGGCGGTCCGTCCGGCGGCTTCGGCGCTGGTGGTTTCGGCGAGGCGTTTCACTCCGAAGGCTTCGCAGGTGAAGGAAGCGAGGACGGAGCCGTGGACGATGCCATTGGCGAGGTCCTTGAATTCCGGGGCATGCGGGGAAGCGGCGAGGGATCCGGCCAGTCCGCCCGCGAAGGTATCGCCGGCTCCGGTGGGGTCGGCCACGTGGGTGAGGGGGTAGGCCGGGGTGGTGAAGAAGTGGCTGGGGCTGAAGAGCATGGCTCCGTGTTCGCCTTTTTTGACGACCACGTGGCGGGGGCCCATTGCGAGGAGGCGGCGTCCGGCGGTGACGAGGTTGCTGCATTCCGTGAACATGCGGGCTTCGTCTTCATTGATGACGAAGAGGTCGACGCGCTGCATGAGGTCGAGCAGTCTGGGTCTGGCGATATTGATCCAGAGGTCCATGCTGTCGGCGATGACGAATGGTTGGGCCGTGCATTGGTCGAGAACGGCGAGCTGGTTGTCCGGGCTCATGTTGGCGAGGAGGACGACCCTGGCGGCGGCGGCCTCCGGGGTGAGGCGCGGGTTGAATTTCTCGAGGACGTCGATGGAGACGTCGAGGGTTTCGCGGTGGTTCATGTCCTCGTGGTATTTGCCGGTCCAGCGGAAGGTGCGGCCTTCGACGGTGTCGATGTTGGCCGTGCAGATGCTGCGGCGGGCGAAGAGGTCGCGGTGTTCTGCGGGGAAGTCGGTTCCGACGATGGCGCAGAGGTGGACTTTCGAGGAAAACGCGGCGGCGAGAGAGGCGTAGGAAGCGCTTCCGCCGAGGAGATCGTTATGGATTTCCGCGTTGGTGTGGATGGAATCGAGGGCGACGGAACCGGCGACGAGGACAGACATGGTGGGGAAAGAGAGGAACGTTCGATGGGCGGATACGCGGCAGGCCCTCTGGTTGCAAGGTGAATTGCGGAGTGTGAGGATTGGGGATGAAGAAGCGGCTGATGATTCTGCTGATGGTGGTGCTGGCCTTGCCGGCTGTGCTGCGTGCGGACGAGCGGAACGAGAAGTGTCCGCTCATGGTGAGCGAGGACGTGGATGAGGAGCAACTGATCGAGTACGAGGGGGTGAAGGTGTATTTCTGCTGTCAGCAGTGCCGGAAGGTGTGGAACCGGAATCAGAAGTACATCATCAAGGCCAGCCTTGAGTTGCTGCCGCAGTTCGAGGGGATGGAAGAGAAGCTGGGGCTGGGGAAGGTGGAACTGCTGCTGCAGCGGTATTGTCCGGTGCATCCCGGGCATCTGGTGACGCCTGACAGTCCGAGTGTCGAGCACGGGGGAGTGACCGTGTATTTCTGGGATGAGGAAGCGAAAGAGACGTGGGCGAAGGATCCGGCTGGCTGGGCGAAGCGGGCGGCCGAGCGGTTGCCGCAGCTGAAGAAGCGGGTGGAAAAGCGCTGAAGCGACCCATGAGCGCGGGGCTTGCGGTGGCGGGATGCGGGTGAGAGGTTACGGGATGCTGAAGCGACTGCTGATTCTGGTACTGGTACTGAGCCATGGGGCGTGGGCTGATGATTTGCTTTCTCCTGCGGAAGCGCTGAAGAAGTTCACGGCACCCGAGGGCTTCCGGGTGGATCTGCTGGCATCCGAGCCCGACGTGGTGCAGCCGATTGCCTTCTGCTGGGACGGGCGGGGCCGGCTGTGGGTGGTGGAGGGGCGGACGTATCCCGGGAGGAAGAACAATCAGCCACCGGGAGGCGATTCCGGGCGGCCCGGCGAGGCGCAGTTGGCCGACATTTTCGGGGGCGACGACCGGATTCTGATTTTTGCCGATGAGGATGGCGATGGGAGTTTTGAGTCGCGCAAAGTCTTTGCGGAGAAGCTGCATCTGGTGAGCGGGATTGAGATTGGGCATGGCGGGGTTTATGTGGGGGCGGCTCCGTATCTGCTGCACATTCCGGACCGGGATGGGGATGACCGGCCGGATGGGGCTCCGGAGATTCTGCTGGATGGCTGGGGTTGGCAGGACACGCATGAGACGCTCAACAGTTTTGTGTGGGGTCCTGATGGCTGGCTGTATGGCTGCCATGGGGTTTTCACGCACAGCAATGTGGGTGTACCCGGAACGCCGAAGGAAACGCGCGTACCGATCAACTGTCATTACTGGCGGTTTCATCCGGTGCGGCGGACCTTCGAGGCCTATGCGTCCGGGACGTCGAATTCGTGGGGGTTTGACTTCAATGCGGCGGGCGACTGGTTTGCGGAGGCCTGTGTCATTCCGCATTTCTGGCACATCATCGAGGGTGGTTACTATCTGCGGCAGAGCAATCCGCTTGGGCATTTCAATCCCTATGTGTACACCAACATCGAGACGATTGCCGACCATCTGCATTACATCGGGAACACGCCGCACAGCGGGAATGGGGTGAGTGACGCGGCGGGCGGCGGGCATGCGCACTGCGGTCTCCTCATTTACAACGGGCACAATTTTCCGGCCGAGTACCGTGGGCGGGCCATGATGTTCAATATTCATGGTCAGCGCATCAATCAGGAACAGCTGGTTCCGGAGGGATCCGGCTATGTGGCGAAGCACCTGCCGGATTTCGTGAAGGCGAACGACCGGAATTTCAGTGGGGTGGCGCTGAAGGTGGGTCCGGATGGGGCCGTGTATTTCATTGACTGGTATGATCAGCAGAAGTGTCACCGCACGCAGCCCGAGGTATGGGATCGGAGTAACGGGCGGATTTACCGGGTGCGTTATGAGAAGACTTGGCAGCCGTGGCGTGGGGATGTGGCGAAGCTGAGCGAGGCCGAAGTGGCGGCTGGGATTGCGGCTGGCAATGGCTGGCTTGAGCGGATGGTGGCGCAGCGTCGGCGCGAGTCGGGTCAGTGGCCTGCGGCCCCGCGGGTGGCGAGTGCCGAGTGGGCGCGGGAAGCGGCGGGCGATGTCCGGTCGCGGCTACGGCTGGCGTCGGCCCTGCAGAAGCTGCCGCTGGAGCAGCGCTGGCCTGTTGCGGAACTGCTGCTGTCGCATGGGGAAGATGCGGGCGATCACAATCTTCCGCAGATGTACTGGTATGCGGTCGAGCCGCTGGTGGCAGCCGATCCTGGACGGGCGCTGGAATTGGCTGGGAAGTCAGCGATTCCGCTGGTGGCGCAGCATATCGCGCGGCGGCTGGCGGAAATTGATGGAGGGGTGGGTCATCTGGTGCGGGCGATGGGGCGTGAGAAGACCGGGGCTGGGCTGGTGCTTCTGCTGAGGGCGGCGCGGGATGGATTGAAGGGTCGGGTCGGGGTGGCGATGCCTGCGGGATGGGATGGGGCGTGGGAGAACATGGACGATGTGGTGGCGCGCCGGACCGATGGGAAAGAGCATGCGGCGGAGATTGCCGATCTGCGGAGCGGGCTGGCGGTGGCGTTTGGTGACCGGCGGGCCTTTCCCGGGTTGCGGGGGCAGGTGCGGGACCGGGCGCTTGAGGTCGAGCGCCGGGTGCAGGCGCTCCAGGTGCTCGCGCAGGGAGACGATCCCGAATTGGCCGCTCTGGTGAAGGAACTCCTTGATGATCCCGCCATGCGGCTTGCCGCGCTGCGGGTTCTGCCGCGGGCGCTGCGCTGAGAGCTGCGGCTCAGCGAACTTCCGGGCCGCCCCAGTCGAATGTGAACTGGGTCCAGACCGAATGTTCGTCGCGCTGGCTGCCGATGCGGTCCCAGTTGTACTGGACGCCGAGGGAGACCGTGGCCGCTTTGTTCAGGAAGAGGCGGGACGATGGAGTGAGGCGGAAGCGTTCCGGCAGTCCGGCGTCGCTGACGGCATTGGTGTAGTCCGCGCGCAGGCCCAGTTCGAGCGGGCCCGCAAAGCCCGTCTGGAGTCCGTAGAGGGCGTAGGTGTAGAATCCGAAATCGCGGAAGCGTCGGCGTTCCTCGCCCTCGTCGCCGTGCTCATCGTGATGGTCTTCCCCGTGCTCGTCGTGATGATCGTCCTCGTGTTCCCCGTGATGATCGTCCTCGTGTTCGTCGTGATGATCTTCCCCGTGATGATCGACTTCGTCGGCGTGGTCACTGTGTCCGGCGGATGAGACAGAGCCGAAGGAACGGAAGAGGAATTCCGAGCGCCAGCGGAAGTAATCGCCACCGGGTTCGAGTCCATTTTCGCGCCATTCGTATTCGGCGTGGAGGCCGGAGACCGAGGATGTGCGGTTGGCGGCATTGTCGCCCCATGCGGTGGCGGCTCCGAAGCGGATGCGGTGGAAGTCATTGATCTGGATCAGATTGGTCCAGTTTGCGGAAATGAGCAGGCCTTTGAAGGCGGCTGATTCCGGGGAAAAAGGGGCTTCTTCGTGATCGCCGTGCGCCTCGTCTCCGTGGTCGTGGGCATGGTCATCGTACTGGGCATCGCCGACGCTGACCGAGAGAGCGCTCTGGAATGGGGTTGGCAGGTTCCATGTCACTTCTGCGCCCACGGTCGTGAGCGGGTGGTCGCCGAGGAGGCGGCCTGAGGCGAGGAAATTGTCCGTGAAGTCCCAGCCGTGGAGGTGGAGGGCGTTATGGAAGCCGAAGCGGTTGAAGTACTGACCGGCGCGCAGTTCGAAGCCTCCCGGCAGATTGAGGAGTTTGAGGAATGATTCATCGTGTTCGTAGTCCCAGCCTCCGAGTTGATCCCAGTAGAAGTGGTGGCCCGTGAAGGCTTCGAGGTAGCGGGAAAAGCGGAAACTGCTTTCCGCTTCAATGCCTTGAAGCGTCCAGCCTTCCGCATTGGGGTCGTGGGCTCCGGCAATCAGGCTCGCCGGATCCTCGGCGGTCGACTGACCCCATGCCTGGGTGAGGTGAAGGTGTGGAAAAATGACATCGGCGATGTTCAGTCCGCGCTGCGGTGGAGCCCCCAGCTGCGGAGTGGTTAGCGGAGCACCGAGCGACAGGTCGGGTCGCCCCGTGAACCATGGAGCATTGATCCATGAGGTTGCCGGTGGCACCGTTGGTGCGGCCGGAGCCGCGGCAGGGATCGGAGTTCCGGCGGAGGCATGCA
>Ga0315903_10001593_pt1 | contig 34507 bp, 29 predicted proteins | sample LakEriMetagenome_7_FD_203524 | JGI IMG/M metagenome (GOLD analysis project Ga0315903, IMG submission 203524) | Freshwater fungal communities from buoy surface, Lake Erie, Ohio, United States - Buoy 2 MA119 | ecosystem: Environmental > Aquatic > Freshwater > Lake | place: USA: Lake Erie, Ohio...
ATGGCGCGCATGACTTCAAAAAACTTTTGTGCGTCTTCAAGGGGCCCGCGTTCAACCAATTGAGTCATGGCATGCAGCATGGCTGCAAGTGATGCGTGTTCATCCCGAATTATGTACAGGCTTCTTTTTTTCATGTGCCTCAGTTTGAATGCATTTAATAATTAAGGAAATGATTTAGATCAAGAAAACCATGCAAAATCACAAACCATGACCTCCAGCAAAATACCCTTTCAAGGTCGTCGCATTGAACAACAAGTGACAGGCCAAGCCACTCGAGACGGCGATGGTGTCAAACTCACACGGGTTTTGACACAAACTCACCAACGAAGGCTCGATCCCTTCTTGATGCTCGATAACTTTGGCAGTGATGATCCCAATGACTATGGTGGTGGTTTTCCAGATCATCCCCACCGTGGATTTGAAACCGTCACCTACATGATTGCTGGAAGAATGAGGCACAAAGACAGTGCAGGCCACGAAGGCCTCTTGCAAAATGGGGGAGTTCAATGGATGACTGCTGGCAGGGGTGTTGTTCACAGTGAAATGCCCGAGCAAGAAGAAGGTGTGATGGAAGGATTCCAGCTGTGGTTGAACTTACCTTCCTTTCAAAAAATGTGTCCCCCTGCTTACGAAGATATTCAAAGTCATGGAATACCAGAATATCAGCCCCATGAGTCCATCAAGGTTCGGGTCATTGCCGGTGAATCACAAGGTGTACAGGGTGCCGTTCTAAGGCCGGCGACGTTATTTCCCACCAGCCCGCTTTATTTGGACATTCATTTTGAAGAAGAAAAATGCTTTCAACAAGCATTGAACGCCCTTCACAACGCATTCTTGTTTGTTTACCGAGGCCATGTCAGTGTGATCAGTGGCGAAGAGAAAACCACCGTGAATTTACGCTCAATGGCCATCCTTCAAAACGAAGGAAATGGCGTTTTGATTGAAGGTTCACCTGGTGCCAAAGTTCTTTTGATTGCGGGGCAGCCCCTGAACGAACCGATTGCTCAATACGGACCTTTTGTCATGAATACACGCGATGAATTGATTCAAGCTGTTGATGATTTCAGGGCAGGTCTTTTCAGTGGCTGACTTTGGTTTTGAAATCTCAGGTATCAAGCCATGAACAGAAACAATTTGTCAACGCACAAATATGTGGATAGTTTTGGGATAACTACAGGGTTATCCACACATTTTTTCTATTTCTAAAGTTGTTCATTTTGAAGTGACAGCTCAGAAGCAGGGCCGTGCACATCTTTCAAAATGACTCAATTCATTGATCTATAAAGAAAAAAGAGACTTGTCCACAGAACAAGCCTCTTCTTATCTACTACTACTATGTATTAATCTTTATAAAAGAAGAATACAAAGTCAAAGTCGAAATTCAGATTAAATGGCTTTTCTGTACGCATCCATGCAGTTTTGCCACTGAACCATCACCGCAGCCAAATGTTTTTCTTTCACATGACCAAATCCTTTGATCTGTTCAGGCACATTGGCCATTTTGACCGCCAAGGCAAGGTTTTCTGAATTCAAAGAACCCAGTAATTCATCGATGGCATCTTTGTACTCTTGAATCAGCGCACGTTCTGTTTGGCGTTCTTCTGTACGACCAAAAATATCCAAGGCGGTCCCGCGTAAAAATTTAAATTGAGCTAAGAGCCTGAAAACCAGCACCATATGGGGGCTCATTTTTTGTTTGATCAACTGGCCCTTCTCATTGCGTTTGGCAAGGAGGGGTGGGGCTAGGTGGTAGAAAACCTTGAAATCGCCTTCAAACTGGGTTTTAACGCGTTCTAAGAACTGTTTATCTGTGTGTAAGCGTGCAACTTCGTACTCGTCTTTGTAAGCCATCAATTTGAACAATTGACGCGCCACTGTTTCTGTCAGCACGCTTGAATTTAGATTGCTTTCTTTGGTTTTGACTTTTAAAACAAAATTTTCGTAGTGTTTGGCATATGCAGCGTTTTGATACGCTGTTAAAAATTCAACGCGCGTCGCTATCAAGTCTTCTAAACGATCACGTTTTTTAAAGGAAATGATTTGCAGTGGCTTCAGCAAGGCTTCAAGGGCTGGCAATTGATGTGCTGCATGACGGCCCCATTCAAAAGCAGCTAGATTTTGTGCAACGGCCACTTCATTGAGCTCAATAGCACGTTTCAAAGCATCAAGGCTTAAAGGCACCCAACCCTTTTGCCATGCATAACCTAAAAGCATGGGGTTGATGTAAATCGTATCGCCCATCAATTGAAATGAAAGATGATCAGCATCGAAAGAACCTAAGCCTTGCTGGCCGACAGCTGAGGCAATTTCAGCGGCACAACTGTCAGCGGGGTTTTGCCACTGTGTATTTTTGACAAACTCAGCAGTCGGTGTGCTATGAGAATTCAACGCAACGTGGGTTCTGCCTTGCATCATTCGAGACAAAGTTTCTTTGCCCGCGGTCACAATGGGGTCGCAGCCCAAAATTAAATCAGCTGCGGCCATGCTGACGCGCGTGGTTTGAATGTCATCTTGGTGCTTGGCCAATAAAACATGACTCCAAGTAGCACCGCCCTTTTGTGCCAAGCCTGCAGAGTCTTGAGTCACGATGCCCAGACCATCTAAGTGGGCCGCCATGCCCAACAATTGACCAATGGTGATCACACCTGTGCCGCCAACTCCTGCAACCACGACACCATAAGGATGATGGGCTTTGCTTAAGTCGGGTATGACTGGCTGCGGCAAAGCGGGCAAGGCATCTGGACTGAATTTCTGTTCCTTGGCTTTCTTTTTTAATTGCCCACCTTCAATGCTGATGAAACTTGGACAGAAGCCTTTGAGGCAACTCGTGTCTTTGTTGCAAGTATTTTGGTTGATGGTTCGTTTACGGCCAAACTCAGTTTCCAGTGGCTCAACTGACAAACAATTGGATTGAACACCGCAGTCGCCACACCCTTCACACACCAATTCATTGATCATGACGCGCACGGCTGGATCAACCATCGTGCCGCGCTTGCGACGGCGGCGTTTTTCAGTAGCACAAGTTTGGTCATAAATAATGACCGTACAACCCTTCACTTCGCGCAACTCACGCTGCACGGCATCTAGCTCGTCGCGGTGATGAACCAAGACGCCTTCAGCCAAAGCAATTCCATTGTATTTTTCTGGCTCATCTGTCACGACTTTGATGACGATAGCGCCTTCAGCGCGCATACTTTGTGCAATTTGAACAACCGTGTGGCCCTCAGCCCGTTCGCCGACGCGCTGACCGCCTGTCATAGCAACCGCATCGTTGTACAAAATCTTGTAGGTGATGTTGACGCCTGCAGCAATGCTTTGGCGAATGGCCAAGATACCGCTGTGAAAATAAGTCCCATCGCCAATGTTCGCAAACACATGCTTCTCGTTGCTAAAGTGCTGCTGGCCAATCCAAGGGGTGCCCTCGCCGCCCATTTGTGTAAAGCCAACCGTGCTGCGATCCATCCATACACTCATGAAATGGCAGCCAATGCCGGCCATCGCACGCGAACCCTCGGGAACCTTTGTACTTGTATTGTGAGGACAGCCGGAACAGAACCAAGGCATGCGGTCTGCAGAAGGATGGAGAACCAAACTGTTTTGTGCTCGCTCTTTGGCATCGATGGTCTGCAGCTGGGCCTCGATGCGCGCCAAGACATCAGGGGGTAAATCAATTTTTTTGAGTCGCGTGGCCAAGGCCTTGGCAATCAAGGTGGGTGTGAGGTCGGCATTGGCACGCAGAAGTCGATGCGCCATTGGATTGGGCACAGACCATTCGCCGCCAGAGTCGTCACCTTCGAGCTCATCAAACTTACCAACAATGCGCGGGCGTTGTGAGTCGGGCCAGTTGTACAGCTCTTCCTTCAATTGGTATTCGATGATTTGGCGCTTTTCTTCAACCACCAAAATTTCTTTCAAGCCGTTGGCAAACTCGCGCGTGCTTTGCGCCTCAAGGGGCCAAACAACCGAAACTTTGTGGACGCGAATACCCAGTCGCCGGCAAGTTTCTGTGTCTAAACCCAGATCTATCAAAGCTTGCCGCGTGTCGTTGTAGGCTTTGCCGCTGGCCATGATGCCGTAACGATCGTTCGGGCCTTCAATGACATTGTGATTCAGGCGGTTGGCGCGAATGTAGGCGAGCGCAGCGTACCATTTGTAATCAAACAAACGCGCTTCTTGGTCTAGCGCTGAGTCAGGCCACCGAATGTGAACACCACCCGGCGGCATTTCAAACTCAGGCAAGATGATCTTCACACGATCTGCGTTGATGTCGGCGGTCGCGCTGGATTCGACAATTTCTTGAATGGTTTTCATGCCAGACCACACGCCTGCAAATCGGCTAAGTGCAATGGCGTGAACGCCCAGGTCTAAAACCTCTTGAACAGAGGCGGGAAAAAAAACGGGCAAGCCACAGGCTTTGAAAATATGGTCGCTTTGGTGTGCCGCTGTTGAGCTTTTGGCAATGTGATCGTCGCCTGCTACGGCCAAGACGCCCCCCCATGCCGTGGTGCCCGCCATGTTGGCGTGTTTGAACACATCGGAGCAGCGGTCTACCCCCGGGCCTTTGCCATACCAAATGCCAAAAACGCCATCTAGTTTTTGACTGCCAGGGGGTGCAAAGCCCAATTGTTGGGTGCCCCACAATGCCGTGGCCGCGAGCTCTTCGTTCACGCCAGGCTGAAAGACGATGTTGTGCTTTTCAAGGTAGGACTTGGCCTTCCACAAAGCCTGGTCATAACCGCCTAAGGGCGAGCCACGGTAGCCACTGATTAAGGCGCCGGTTCTTTTGCCGGCCAAGGCATCGCGTTCTTGCTGCAGCATTGGCAAGCGAACCAGGGCCTGAACGCCGCTCATAAAGGCTCGGCCAGTCCTCAGGCTGTATTTGTCGTCAAGGGTGACATTGGCCAGGGCAAGGCGCAAGTGTTCAGGCAGAGGAGCGTTCATTTTGAGCCACTTTCAAAAGCAAGTTGACGCAGTGTAGAACGACATGGCCTATCTTGGAAGTAAAACCCATGCGTTCATGTCTTGTTTGAGACGGCCGGCTAACTCGCCGGCGGACTCGCCAGAGCCGGTGAAAAAGTCAGCGCGCACTGCGCCTTGAATTGCACTGCCAGTATCTTGCGCAAAAACCAGCCGATTGAGAGTGGTTTGAGGCCCGCTGCTGGATAGCCAGACGGCAGAGCCATAAGGAATACTGCCAGGGTCAACCGCAATGGATCTTCCTGGCGTTAAAGGAACGCCCATCGCCCCCTTGGGGCCTAAAAGAGCCTGAGCGCCCTCCAGGGCTTCCTCTTTGAAGAAAATGAAGCGCGGGTTACGCCACATTAACTCGTTGGTTCTGCGTGGATTTTGAGCAAGCCAAGCCTTGATGCCTGGCCACGTTGCATCCTTGGTGAGGTTTTGATCGAGCAACCATCGGCCGACGCTTTGATAGGGGTGCTCGTTGGTTCCGGCAAACGCCAATCTGATTTGGGTTCGACGGCCATCGCTCTGCGTGAGCCACAAACGCCCCGACCCCTGAATGTGAAGCACCATGGCATCGACGGGACTGGCAATGAAAGCGATTTCTTTGCCTTTGAGTGCAGCTTGGGCTGCAGTCAATTTGGAAATCTCTTCTCTGCTGTACCAAGGGGTGCGGGTTTTCAAATTGGCGGGCACCCCGTACAAGGGCACTTCAAAACCAGGCCTTGATGTTCGGGAGGCTTCAAAAACGGGCTCGTAATAAGCGGTCAAAAGCCCACTGGCTGGCGCGGCGGCGGCGTTCAATTGCTCAACCCGGTAGGGTTGAAAGTTTTCCATGACCCAGCTTTTTTGCACTGCGGAAGCTTGACCGTCTAAACGCGCGACGTCGCCACAAAGGCGTTGTGTAGATGGTAAATTTCGCGCACAGTTTTGTCGCCAAGCGACCCAAGCCTCGTTGAAGTTGTCTGAATTGAAGCCAGGAAGATCAGACCATTGGGCTAACAACCAACGACTTTTGGGCCTCATGAAGACGGTGGGCGTGCTTTTAGGAGCAGACGCGGCGGGCGGTGTGGCGGGGGTTTGTGGCGTTGTGGGCTTCTCTGGAGATGAGCAACCCTGCAAAAGCACCCCACCCAAAAGACAGAAGCCTCCTAAAATCCATGATCCAAGGAGTTGATGCATGGGCTTGATATTGTTAGAAGCGTTGTTGGCGTTGCTGATTTTGCTTGCGATTGTTTGGTGGACGATGTTTTCAGGTCGAGACAAGGGGGAGCTGAAGTCGCAAGAAACCAAAGAGCCTGAGCCAAAGAGTCCGCCCAAAGAATGAAATAAAGACAGTTTGTCTTTCAAATGCATTCAAATCTCCCGCAATAAATTCGCCAATTCAACCGCCGATTTCACATCCATTTTTTCGAAAACGCGCGAGCGGTGTACCTCAACCGTACGCACACTGATGTCAAGTTGGTCGGCAATGAGTTTGTTCGGCAAACCGGCCACCACCAATTGCATCACATCGCGCTCCCGATCGGTTAAGTCTTGCAGGCGAGAGGCTAAACTGGCACTTTGGAAGTGAACGGCCAATCGTTCGTTGGACAAAAGCAGGGCGTGCTCGACACGGTCAACCAAGGCGTTGTCGGAAAATGGTTTTTCGCAAAAATCAAATGCGCCGCGCTTCAAGCTGTCAACTGCCGTGGGAACATCTGCGTGCCCCGTCAAAAAAATCACCGGCCACGTATGCGCCAATCCATTACCGGTGAGCTTCTCAAACAGTGCCAAACCACTTTGTCCTGGCATGCGCACGTCCAATAAGATGCAACCAGCTTGGTTGGGCACAGGCGTTTTGGGGCCAGGAAACTTATTTTGCAGCATCCGCTCAAATTCATCGGCACTAGAAAAGGCCTCACTCATCAGTCGTCGAGAACGCAGCAACCAAGCCATTGCATCGCGCACACTGGCATCGTCATCAACGATGAAAACACAGGCGTTTAAGGCAGGCTGCATAAGTGAATTTTAGCGTTGCTCACAACTCAGCGGCTGTTGGCAGAGTAAAGCGAAAGATCGTACCGCAAGGCTCTTGCGCCTCGAACTCTAAATGACCGCCGTGTTGCTCGACAACGGTTCTGCACAGACTGAGGCCGAGGCCCATGCCTTCTGCTTTGGTGGTGAAAAATGGCTTGAACAATTGCTGTGCAATTTCCGGCGAAATGCCCTGCCCCAAGTCAATGATGGAAAACTCAACCCACCCATGCGAATCGTTTGAGGTCGGCTTTTTAACTTGGAGCGTCAGAAGACGTTTGTGGCAGTCTGGGTGATCCATGGCCTGCATGCCATTGCGTGCCAAATTCAACAAGACTTGTTCGACCATGGTTCGGTCACACAGAATGGGCGATAAGCGCTCATCAAATTTGGTTTCAATGCGAACGTGCAATTTGTGCGCTTGCAACTGCACAAGGGGCATCACTGCATCGATGATAGCTTGAGGGCTGACGATTTCTTTGTCTTGATCTCGACGCCGCACGAAATCATGAACGCTGTTGATCACTTTGCCAGCACGCCCTGCCTGTTCAGAAATTCTTTCAAACGCCATTTGAAGGTCGCTCAATTGGTGTTGCGCGTCGCTTTGTTCCGGATGCTGAAGCAGATTTAAAGAGCCCGTTGCATAACTTGAAATGGCTGCCAGAGGCTGGTTTAACTCATGGCTTAAAAGTGACGCCATCTCGCCAACCGTTGCCAAACGTGCAGTGGCTTGTAAACGCTCTTGACTAGAACGTGAAATCTCTTCAATACGGCGCTGTTCGCTGATGTCCAAAAACGCACTCATCCAACCTGTTTGTTGCCCCAAAACATTGATCAGTGGGGCTTCAAAAATAAGGACTGGAAAACGCGAGCCATCTTTCCTCACAAAAACCGACTCAAACCCTTCCCGCGGGTGTGAGTTTCCTGCCAATCGAACGGCTTGGCGTTGTTGATACTCGCCTACCATTTCGGGTGGCCAATAAGGCAAGGGTGCAGACTGACCTAAAAGTAGATCGGCCTCAAACCCCACCATCTGACAAAACGCAGGATTCACATAGGTGACTCGACCATTTAAATCGCGCGCACGCAGACCCGTGACCAAGGAATCTTCCATTGCCTTTCGAAAGGCAAGTGCATCTGCCAGGTCGCGCTCCGCTTTAAGTCGGCGGCGAGAATCTTTCACCAGCAAGACCAAAACAGAGACCAGCGCAATCGACATGGCCATGACCAAAGCCGGCAAGACATTTGGGAAACGATCGGGCGTAGCGCGGCGACCATCCATGCGAAGCATCAGCGTTGTGCCTGGCAAGTCCAACAACTGTGTCGCTGTAAACAATCGTTTGGCGCGAGGCAAAGTACCGTGAACGGCTAGGCGCGTGCCATCCGGCTCAATGAAAGAAATTTCATTGCGACGACCATAAGTCTCGCCCAATTCTGTGGCCAAAATTTCTTGAAGACTGTAGGTTAAAAGCGTAAAACCAACGGTACTTCCTTGCACTACCGTGGGCAGGCACATTTCCATCACCTCCATACCAATACCATTGGACTGCGGCACAAAATAACTGCGCGAATAGGCGGGGCCATTCAGCCGCTTTGAACGCAAACACGTCTGAACGATCTCGGCTTGTTCATTCATTCGTGTTTGAGCGTCAAACAAAGTGGGCTTAAACGGCGACACCGATGTGTCCACGATCAAGCCTTGCAAGTCTCTTCGTTCAACGCGCAGCCAAGACTTGTTTTGACTCAGCAGAAGCGGCACCTCTGATTGCCATAATTTAGAGGACAGGGGTTTTACCTGTAAGGTTTGCAAACTCACAATGTGTCTGCTGAAACCATTGCGAATATCAGTCACGGCATCTGCCGTGTCGCGGTCTAATTCGGCCTGATATTGGCTGGCCTCATACCGACCTGCAAGCCAAACCAAGGTCACCAAAAGCGCAACGACCAGACCAACCAAAGCAATCCACAATGAAAAGCGTCGGTCAGTGAACGAGCGAGCGACAGATTTGAAAAACTGCCAAAGAGGGGCGTTTCGCAGAGATGAAGACTCAGTGGGCGTCATGTGCAAAACGCGAACAAGGCTTAAGGGGCAACAGCGGCGGCCGCAACTTTGGTTACTTTGGGGTCGCTCCAGGTGCCATCAATTAAGAACTCTTGGGTGTTCACTCGGCTCAGTGGCTGTTTGAGAATCAGTTGCGCTAAGAAGGTGCTTAAGCCAATTGCAGGGTTTAGGGCGATGCCTGCTAACAATGAAGCGGTGCCCGCATCCACTTCGGGCAAGATCAGGACGCGCAAGCTTTGGGTTTCTTTTTCAATGTCAGAGCTACCATCCATTTGTACGACTGCATTGACACCCCTCATTTGCAGATTGCGCGTGCTGGCAATGCCTTGTTGAATCAGCACGTCGCCGCGGACCGAGTCAAAGGCAAAACCAGTACTGAAAACATCTCTGAAATCAAACATCAATCGTCTTGGCAGGGCTTGCAGACTTAAAACGCCCAAGAGCTTGGCAACACCCGGCTCAGCTTGAAGAAACTGCCCGCGCCCGATGTTCACATTGAAGCGGCCGCCTAAGCTTGGATAATGCAAAGTCATTGGCGAGCCTTGCCAATTAACCTGACCCTCTAACTTGCCAGCTCCCCCGCGGAGTGCGTCTTTGGTTCCTAAACGAGTCAACAAATCCCCCGCATCTGAAATGTCCAGTCGAAAATTCATTTCGGTACTGGCTTGTTGCGTGCCCTCTTTGGATGTGATCCATTTGCCACTTGCCTTGAAGCTGGCTTCAGGCAAGCTAATGTTCAGCTTGTTCAAACGCCACTCGCGGCCAGTCGCATTGCGTGGAAGAGAGGTTTCTGTGTTCACCGCTTCAATTTCAACGCGCCCCATTTTCTTGCCGCGCAGCTCAAGGTCCTCCACCACAATGTCCAGTGCGGGGATGCTTAAAGGCGAGTCCTCAAGCAGCGACTCCACCGCTTGATCTGCCGAAGGCGGCAAACTTAATCGCGCTAAACGCGCATAAATGCGACTTGCATTTTGGTTGTTGGGCTGTCGGTATTCCAAATAACCGCTGAACTCTTTGGCTTCTAAATTAGATCGCCATAAAAAACCATCGCGCGAGCCGCTGACAATCACGTTGTGCAGTTGACGGCCCTGCACCGCGACCTCGTTGGCTTTCAGCATCAATCGAGTTGGCATGTAGTTTAGCGTTGCTGTGCTAAGGGGTGAACTTTGAGTTGAACGCCAAGCAGGGCTAGACTTTGGTGGCGAGAGCACTTGCACCCATTCGTCGATCGAAAAAGATGGCAAATTGAAAGAAGCAGTGACCCCCGTATCCGAGGTTGCAAAACCAGGGCTTGCAAAGTTGTCGCCGACTTGCCAACGCCCCTGAATGACGCGAGGCTCAGCGCCACTCACATCGCGCAGATAAGAAGCAGACAAAGAGCGCCCCCATGTCAGCTGGAGCTGATCGCGCAAAGCCTTGCTGGGGCTCGTAGTGCTGACACTTTGAATCAAATTTTCAAACTTGAAAGCAAGTTGTTCATCCGCCTTTTTGTGAAGGGGGGCGGGCAAGTTGAACGCCATGCCTTGAAGTTGAGATTGAATACTCAACTCGCTTTGCCCACCCTTGAAACCCAAACTGGCCGTGTAGGCGCTTGCGCCATTGGCATGCTGAGCGATCAAGCTGAGCGCGGGAATTTCTTTCGCTTGTCGCAAGCCATTGGCCGTCACTTGCCCTTGAATGCGAATGAGGGGGTTGGCTTCTGTGCTGCGCAGAGGTAGCTTTCGGGTGCCACCTTCTAACCTGATGGGGCCGCCTAAAAACTGTGCGTTGACGCCCGTCAAATTGAAGCCGGCCTCAGTGAATTGAATAGTGCCTTGTGACTTTTCAAAAACGGGCAACATGGACTGTATGCGAATGTCATTGCCACTGAGGGCCACGCTACCTTGAAGGCTTGTTTTTTCAAGATCAGAAAGAGGCAATGACAACTTCAAGCGTGTTGTCAAGGTGCCTGTGCTGCTGGCTTGTGCCAATGCGCCATTAAGCATGTTACTCACGGGTGAACGGCGCAGTTCATTCAAGACAACACTGGCATTGGCCTTGGACTCACCTTGAACGTTCACAATCAAGGGACCTTTGAAATTGGGGATTTCAGCTTTGATTTGGGTGAATGGCATGTTGCCCCATTTGCCGGATGCACCGTTGACTTTGAAATTGAGTCGGTCAAACAGAATGTCAGCGTTGACGCTGTTCATGACCGGCCACAGGCCTTCTGAGTTTGCGCTGGGACTCGCAGTGTTGGGGTTGGTGGCTGGTACGTAGGCATATTGAAGTTCTTTGACCTTGCCTGCGAATCTAAACTCGCCCTCTTTGGGGTTTGCAAAAGGAAGTTGTTTCAGATCGCCTTTGATTTTGACGCCAACACCTTGAAGGCTTCCTTTTAAAACCGAGTCCCGCACATAGTGGCGAACAGTTGGAGAAATACTCAAAGGCAGGTATCGATGAACACGCGAAGCATCGCCTTGTTGGACGGTGCCTTGCAAATCCAAAATACCCAAACTGTTGGTGAGGGGGCTGGGCTTCCAACTGCCTTTGAAATCACCCGTCATGTCGGCATTGCTTAAGCTCAATTGCCATTCAGGAACCACCAACTCATTGTGTTGATACTGCCACTTGAAAGCTGCTTGTAGTTTGTCCAAGGGGATGCGGGAATCTTCCAGAATGTGATTAATTTGCAGCGCACCTTTTTGAATCGAGGCATTGACTCGGCCGCCTTCTGCACTCATGTCAAAGCTGATGTTGGCATTCTCAATGCTTGGCCAATTTTCGGAAGAAGAGCCTGGCTTGCCCCCTTCAAAATAAAAGTTATCAAGGCGGCCGTTGGCAACTTTGACTTGATAGGTTTTGTCTTGATCGGTGTTTTTTTCGGTCCATTCGATGTGTAGCGGGTTGACCAAACCACTGACTTTGTGTTCCAGCAAGGCTTGTCGGGCCGCCTCAGGCAGCGGCAATTGGAGTGCAATGTTTCGAAGTGCGAGCAAGTCTAGTTTGTCGCCATGAAAACGTCCTTGAGCAAGGGTGCCCCTGTCGGCCCCTGCATAAGAAAGGCTGAAGTTGCCACCAGGCCAATGCAAACCATCGAAGGTGTCAAAGCGCAAACCTTCGGTTGAAAAATCAAACCCATTTGCCATGGGTTTAAATGCCACACGCCCCGAAATGCTTTTGAAAGACAAGCTTTCCAGCTCGGGGCTAAGTTGCGCTTTGGCATTCTCAAGCACCAGGTCGGCCGTGGCCTGTTGAAGGTTGCCAAGGCTTAAATCAAGCCACATTCTCAAGGCGCCCTGGCCTTGCGTGGCGTTGACTTTCCATGGCAGATGGGGTCCTAGTTGGGACAGATTCACATCTGAAAACTCAGCATGAAGTTGGCCGCTCCAATCTTTGAAGCGGCCGGGATGTGTTGACAAGAGTCCGCGCCGCAAATCACCCAGCAACACGAATGGCTCACCCCAACCTGTTGGCGGTGTGGCATCTAGTCGCCATTGGTGGTGGCGCGCAGAGCTTCTCAAGAGCCAAGACACCTGACTCAAATGCACGCCTGTCTTGTCCTTGTCGAAGGGGTTGAGTTCGTCAGTCCAAATGACGGTGCCACCTCTAACAAAAATCTCTTTTTGTGCAAAAACCCAGTCCGCAAAGGCAGAGTCGGGTGAGTTGTCTTTTTTCAAGGCAAGGCCCGCAATGCGCCAATCGCCAGTTACGGTTCGACGAATGTCCAAGGTGGGGGATTCGATGACCAGTTGCTCGACACCAAGGTGAAGCACAGACCGTACGCTGATGGCAAAAATAACTTTGGGTAAAGTGAGCGCAGGGCGCCCCTCTGGGTCCAGCAAGCTGAGGTCATGGATTTCGAAAGTCGGCATCCAACCGGATGAAACGGCCAACAACTTGCCCATGTGGACAGGTACCCCAATGGCTTGCGTGGCTAAGTTTTCGAATTTGGGCCTGAAATCTTCAATTCGGGGCACAATCCAAAAATGCAATGTTGCCCAAGCCATTCCCAACAGAAAGCCAGCGACCAACAAAACCCACGCGGCAAAGCGCAGCGCGGTGCTGCAAACTTGGGCAAGGGTAGAAAACTTCAACATTCAAATGACGGTATGGACATAAAGACCTAGGCAGGGAATTATGACCGCCACAAGCCCATTTGAGCCAGACCCCGACATGGATTCAAAACCTTACCCGCCGCTCTCAAAAGGCTCGCGTTTTTTTCAACGTCTTCAAAGGCGCTATGCCGATGTCTTTGCAAGCTTGCCATCGGGCGTGCCGCACCGTGCTGTATTGAGTCAGGCCTACCAGCAATTGCGCAGCCAGGGCCATGAGGTGGGCCCGGCTTTGCGCATCTTGCGCCAGTGGGCAATGGCACGCCTTCTGACATTGGATTGCGAACAAGAGGCCTCACTTGCAAGCGTCACCCTGGGGGTGACCCACTTGGCCGAACTGGCGCTTGACGAAGCCTGTCAACAGGCATTTAGTGATTTGGATGAACGACACGGCGCTCCCTTGCTGGCATCTGGCGAAAGAGCGGAGTTTTGGGTGGTTGGCATGGGCAAGCTGGGTGCTCGAGAGCTCAATGTCTCAAGTGACATCGATCTCATTTATGTCTATGACGAGGATGGCGAAACAGTTGGCAATGCACAGGGCGTCGGTAAAATTTCGGTGAAAGAGTATTTCAGCCGAGCCGTTAAAGCCCTCTTCACCTTGGTGGGTGAAACCACGGAGCATGGCTTTGTTTTTCGGATGGATTTGGCACTCAGACCGAACGGCAACTCAGGGCCCAGCGTCGTCTCTTTGGGTGCTTTGGAAGAGTACTTATTGGTTCAGGGCCGCGAGTGGGAGCGGTTTGCTTGGATGAAAAGTCGTGTCATCGCACCCAGGAGCGCTCTGCAAAATGGGTCAGCTGACAAACTTCGCAGTGTCGTTCTGCCTTTTGTGTTCCGGCGGTATTTGGACTACAACGTGTTTGAGTCCTTAAGAACGCTGCACCAGCAAATTCGCGATCATGCCGCCAAGAGAAGCGCCGGACACCCCGAGCGGGCTAACGATGTCAAGCTTTCAAGGGGCGGCATTCGAGAAATTGAATTCACCGTGCAACTGTTGCAGGTGGTTCGGGGTGGCCAGTTTCCAGAGCTGAGAACGCGCCCCACCTTGGATGCCATACAACGCGTCGCCAAAGCCGGCTTAATGCCCGCAGAAACCGCTCAGGCCTTGACACTAGCCTATGAGTTTCTGCGCAAAGTGGAACATCGGATTCAATACTTAGACGATCAGCAAACACATGTGCTACCCACGCAAGATGCCGATTTGCAGTGGATTGCGCGCACCATGGGGTATGAGGAAAGCCATGATTTCCTCACTGATTTAGATGGCCATCGCGAAGTCGTGGCGCATGAGTTCGATATTTTGTTAGGGGGTGATCGTCAGTGCAAGCCTTGTCAGACCACCACGGGCAGTGAGCGCCCCGAGCTAGAGGCTGTGTTGGACTTGTTTCAGGGCGAGGCCCGAGCCCGATTGACCCATTGGCAAGACAGCCCCAAAGTCAAAAGCCTTCGAGACGATGCAAGGGGCCGATTGATGCGGCTGTTGCAGCGCACTGCGCAATGGCTTCAAGAGGGCCGAGTCGAAGAGGACGCGGTGGTCCGGATGGCAGACTGGATGGAGCCTTTGATGCGCCGCGAAAGTTACCTGGCCATGATGCTAGAGCGCCCCGCTGTCCATGAGCGCTTGCTTCGTTTGCTGGGCGCTGCCAAATGGCCAGCCCGCTATTTGGTTCAGCATCCTGGCGTCATTGATGAGCTGGCCAATGGCGCCGTCTTGCAACAAAGGTTTGTGGCGCAAGATTTTGAGTCTGAACTTCAGGCCCGACGTGCAGCTTTGAAAAGAACCCTTGAAGACGATGAAGAAAATTTGTTGAACTTGCTTCGGCGGGCTCACCATGCTGAAGTTTTCAGAACGTTGGCGCGAGATGTCGAGGGGCGCTTGACCGTAGAGCAAGTTGCCGACGATTTGAGTGCCATGGCTGATGCGGTTTTGCGCATCACTGCCGAATGGTGTTGGTCATGTTTGAAAAATCGACACCGTGAGACACCGCTGTTTGGCATTGTGGCCTACGGCAAATTGGGCGGCAAAGAGCTAGGCTATGGCAGCGATTTAGACATCGTTTTTGTTTATGAAGATGCTGATGAGCGGGCGCAAGAAGTCTATGCTGCCTTTGTCAGAAAGCTCATCAATTGGTTCACGGTAAAAACCGCAGAAGGTGATTTGTTTGAAATCGATACGGCGCTTCGCCCCAACGGAAGCTCAGGTTTGTTGGTAACCACTTTCTCCGCATTCGAAGACTACCAACAGCAAAGAGGCAGCAATACCGCGTGGACCTGGGAGCATCAGGCGATGACACGGGCGCGCTTTGTGATGGGCAATGACGCGATGGCAAACCGGTTTGACCAAGTTCGTCGGGCCGTTATCAGCGCACAACGTGATGAAACCGCGTTGACATCTGAAATCGTGACAATGCGCAACCGAGTCCGAGCTGCGCACACCATCAAGCCCGACCTTTTTGATGTCAAACACAGTCAGGGTGGCATGGTGGATGCCGAGTTTGCCGTTCAGTTTTTGGTCCTGATGCGGGCAGCTGCGCACCCTGAAATGGCGGACAATGTAGGCAATATTGCCTTGCTCCAGCGCGCAGAGGCGGCCGGTCTGCTCCCCAAGGACGTCGGCTTGAAGGCTGCAGCCGCTTACCGTGAACTGCGCCGGGTGCAACACACAGCTCGATTGAATGAGGCCCCAACTCAGGTGCCACAAGCTGAATTGCAAGAGGAAAGAAAAGCCATCTTGACGCTTTGGCGCGCTGTTTTTCCTGAATCAACAAAGGGATTAAACGGCCCGTGACAATTTAAAAAAATAGAAGTAAACTGTTCAGTCACAAAACAGATTGGACAGTTCAATGTTTAACATCAAGCGCATCAAATCCTTGGCCGCAGTGCTATGTGTGCTGGCCATGTCATCCAGTTGGGCGCAAACTGCCCCCCCGTCGGTGGCGCAGTCGGCTTCATGCCCGGCATTGTTGAACCATACATTTCCAAGACTACAAGATGAGAAACCACAATCGCTGTGTCAATACAGTGGCAAGGTGATCTTGGTGGTCAACACGGCCAGTTATTGTGGCTTCACGTCGCAATACAAGGGCCTAGAAGCGGTTTACAGCCAATACAAAGACAAAGGTTTGGTTGTTTTGGGTTTTCCGTCCAATGACTTCGCACAGGAAAAAGCCAACAACCAAGACATCGCTGATTTTTGTGAAAGCACCTTTGGTGTGAAGTTCCCGATGTTCACCAAAACAGCCGTTACGGGCGATGCGGCCGCACCCTTTTTCAAGCAGTTGGCGCAGGCCCCTGGCCAAAGACCCAAATGGAATTTTTACAAATACTTAATTGGTCGCGATGGCAAGCTGATTGACAGCTACAACAGCATGACCAGCCCTGAAAGCAAAAGCTTGGTCCAAGCCATTGAGAAAAGCCTCGCTCGAAAAGCCTCTTGAGCTTTGCATCCGCAGGTCCTGCTAGACCCCACAGAGAACAACATCTTGACGTACAAAAAGATTGCCATTGTTGGCTCAGGCATTTCGGGCTTGGCCGTTGCGCACAGCCTCCAAGGTCAAGCCGATATCACGCTGTTTGAAGCCGGCTCGTACTTTGGCGGTCATGCCAATACCGTGGACATCACCTTGCCTACGGACAAAGGCATGCTCACCTATGGCGTGGACACTGGGTTTTTGGTGTTCAACGAAAGAACCTATCCCAACCTGATCAACCTGTTTGCGGAATTGGGCGTCGAGACAGCCCTGTCAGACATGTCGTTTTCTGTGCAAGCACCCAAGGCCTGGGGCCAAGAGGCCTTGGAGTGGAGTGGTAGCGACTTAGACACCGTATTTGCACAACGCCGAAACCTGCTGAGGCCGCAGTTTTTAAAAATGTTGTATGACGTTTTGCGCTTCAACAAACTGTGTACGCGCATTGCCGAGCAGCAAACAGAAAGTGAAATGCGGCAACCACTTGCTGACTTTTTAAAACAGCATCGCTTCAGTGAGGCCTTTCAAAACTGGTATTTCTTGCCCATGATGGGTTGTATTTGGAGTTGCCCAACCAATCAAATGTTGGCTTTTCCAGTGGCCACCATGATTCGCTTTTGCCACAACCATGGCCTGATTCAAGTCAGCAACCGTCCGCGTTGGTTCACCGTCAAAGGCGGCTCAAGGAACTATGTTGAAAAAATAGTCAAAGGCATTGCCGATAAGCGTTTGAACACGCCCGTCCAAATGATTGAGCGCGACGAAGACGGGGTGCGAGTGATGACGCAAGGCCATGCTGAACGCTTTGACGAAGTGGTGCTGTGTACACACTCAGATCAAGCTTTGCGCCTCCTCAGAACGCCAAGCCAGGCCGAGGCGCAGTACTTATCGGCCATCCGCTACCAAGACAATGTGGCGATTTTGCATACCGAAGAAAAAGTGCTGCCAAGCAGACGCAAGGCCTGGGCGGCATGGAATTATGTGCGCGCAGAAAATCATCAACAAGAAAGCAGCAGAGTGTGTCTGCACTATTTGCTAAACAAATTGCAACCGTTGCCCTACGCCCAAGCGGTTGTGGTTTCGCTCAATCCAACGCAAGCCATCGATCCGAAAAAAATCATTCAAACCATTGATTACGCGCACCCCGTGTTTGATTTGCCAGCCATTGATGCGCAACAACACCTGCACCAAATACAAGGACAACAACACACTTGGTATGCAGGTGCTTGGTTGGGCTATGGCTTTCATGAAGATGGCTTGAAATCAGGTCTGTCGGTGGCCAGAGAACTGCTCAAGAGGGTCAATGCATGAGCACGGGTGGCGTACTCTTGGGACATGGCCAAGTGCGCCATGTTCGCTTGCGACCGGCGCGACATGCCTTTGATTACAGCGCTTATTTTTTAATGCTACCGATGCGGCGTTTGCAGGCCTTAGCGCGCAGCCATTCAAAAAATGACACGTCAAATCAAACAGAACTGTCCATCAACAGATCAGGCCTGTTGTCGTTTTTTGAGACCGATCATGGAGATGGTCGCCAACCCGAAAACGGCGGCGCCTTAGCCTGGCTCGAAGAGCTGCTTGAAAGTGAAAACATCCACGATGCCAAGGGAGAAATTTGGCTTCAAACATTTCCCAGAGTGTTGGGCTATACCTTCAAACCCGTGAGCTTTTGGTATTGCCATCGATCTGACAATACGTTGGCCGCCATCTTGGCTGAAGTCCACAACACCTTTGGGGAGCGCCATTGCTATTTGTTGCCAGAACCGAAATTTGGCCGAACGGAGCACGCCAATAAGATTTTTCACGTCTCCCCTTTTTGTGATGTCAATGGTCAATATGAATTCAGGTTCATGCGCACGTTTCAAGCAGATGCTGAACGCGTCGTCGCTCGGGTTGACCATGGCGATGACAACGGCCCTTTGATTCAAACCAGCATCAGCGGTGTTTTGCTGCCGGCCACGCGCGAGGAAATTCGACGTACTTTTTGGCGCTATCCCCTCTTCACATTTGCCGTGATGCTTCGCATTCACTGGCATGCCCTGCTACTTTGGCTTAAACGCGTGCCTTTCTTTTCCAAGCCAGAACCACCCTCTGAATTGGTTTCACGCGGACAAGCGTCTCCAACGATTATTTCCAAAATCAGCTGAACATGAACACCAGCCCTTCAACCAGCACGTCATTTGAACTTCAGTCTGCCCCCATGGCAGTTCGCAGAGTTTTGCAATTGCTTGAAAAAATGGAACACGGCACTTTGACAGTCCAGTTTCCCGACCGCAGCACCAAAGTGTTTGGTAAATCTTCAGCCCTTCACGCCGCCATCAGCCTTCAAAACTGGAACGTCTTCACGGCCAGCCTGAAGTCGGGCGACATCGGTTTTGCAGAGACGTACATTGCCGGTGATTGGAGCACGCCCTCATTGAGCGACTTGCTACGGGTCATGATTCAAAACAGACGCGTGGTTGACGAGTTGATTTTTGGCACTTGGTGGGGCCGAATGGCTTACCGCATCAAACACTTGCTCAATCGCAACCACAAAGCCAACAGCCGAAAAAATATTCATGCGCATTACGACTTGGGCAATGCGTTTTATGAGCTTTGGTTAGATGGCACCATGAACTATTCTTCGGCCTTGTTTGAAGGTGATTACAAGCAAAGCATGGGCGATGCACAGCGCGCCAAGGTTCGACGCGCACTGCGCATGACCGATGTTGGCGTGGGATCGCGGGTGCTGGAAATTGGCTGTGGTTGGGGTGCTCTGGCCGAAATGGCCACGATGGATTTTGGCGCCAGTGTGACCGGCGTGACATTGTCGACCGAGCAGCTTGCTTTTGCCAATGCGCGAATGAAGTGGAATGGCAAATCTGAAAAAACAGACTTGCGCTTGCAAGATTACCGCGACATTGATGATGGCCCGTATGACGCCATTTGCTCGATTGAAATGATTGAAGCGGTTGGCAAAGAGTTTTGGCCGACCTACTTTCAAACAGTGAGCCAACAATTGAAGCCTGGCGGCAAAGCTTGCATTCAAAGCATCGTGATTGACGATGCGCTGTTTGATCGCTATTTGAAGTCGACAGACTTTATTCAACAGTACATTTTTCCTGGAGGGTGTTTGCCAAGCCCTTCAGAGTTCAGAAGACAAGCCCGCTTGGCAGGCTTAGAGGTGATCGACGAGCTGAAATTTGGGCCCGATTACGCAGAAACTTTAAGACGCTGGCGCCACGACTTTACGGCCCAAGAGGCGCAAGTCTTGAAGTTGGGATTTGACACCCAGTTTTTGCGCCTTTGGGAGTTCTATTTGGCTTATTGCGAGGCTGCATTTGATGAGGCCAACACGGATGTCATTCAGTTCACCTTACAGAAAAAACATTGAGATGCATTCTCTTCGCCGTCAGCGTTATTTTTCAGCTGGCATTGCGTTGATCGCATGCCACTTGGCTTTGAATTTGGTACATGCCTCACCCGCCTTGCTGCCTGGGGTTCAACCTTTGCCCCAAAAACGCTTGAGCATCTGGGGCTTTGACATTTATGACGCGCGACTGTGGGTGCGCCCCGGCTTTTCCATGTCAAGCTATTCAGCGCACGCCTTCGTTTTGGAGTTGTCTTACTTAAGAAGTCTGGAAGGCGCGGCCATTTCAAAAAGGTCCATTGATGAAATGCGCAAAGTTGGCGCCTTCTCGCGTGATCAAGAAAATATGTGGCTGAAAGCCATGTTAGATATTTTTCCCAATGTTCAAAAAGCTGACCGACTTCAGGCGGCTTATATCCCTAACGCAGGCACAGAATTTTTCTTGAACGATAAAGTCATTGGCCGCATACAAGACCCTTTGTTTGCGCAACTGTTTTTTGGAATTTGGTTGCACGAATCAACCACGGCGCCTGATCTTCGGCAAGCTTGGTTGAAAGGTCTATGAGCGCACTTGAACACGTCACGCACAAGCAAAGCATGGGCTATGGTTTGTTGGCACTGCCTTTGGCTTTTGTGGCATTGCCCATGTACGTGAATTTGCCGCATTTCTATGCCACTCAGTTTGCAGTGCCCTTGACAAGTTTGGGGGCCGTGTTGCTTTTCAGTCGTTTGATAGACGCCTTGGTAGACCCCATGCTAGGACGCTTGAGCGATGCGCTTTACTTGCGCTCTTCTTTGAGCGTGTTGGGCGCCGCCTTCGCCTATGCAATGGGTTTGTTGTTGTCATTTGCAGCCCTCTTTTTCCCGCCCATGTTCACAGACCCTTTTGACTATGTCATCTGGGTGGGCGTGTGGGTGACTTTTTGCCACCTTAGCTACAGTGGGATCAGCATCCTTCATCAAGCGTGGGCCTCAAGACTGGGCGGCGGCGCAAGCCAACAAAGCCGGGTTGTCGCATGGCGCGAGGGCGCAGGCTTGGCGGGTGTTGTCATCGCATCCGCGTTGCCCGTGATGGCCGGCTGGCTCTCAACCACTGCTTTTTTGGGCCTGATGCTGTTCTTGGGCCTGGTGGCTTGGTCACGCGTACTGCTTCAAACACTGATTCAGAAAGACAGCCAGACTGAGCTTTCAGACAAAGACAATTACCTTCCACTGAGGCAAATCAGTTTTCGCAAACTGCTCTGGGTGTTCTTGTTAAATGGCATTGCCAGTGCCGTGCCTGCAGGACTGGTGATGTTTTTCATTGAAGATCAAATTCAGGCCTCGGCTGCCATGTCGCCCTTGTTTTTAGGCGTCTACTTTTTGTCAGGCGCGCTGTCATTGCCCTTGTGGCTCAAACTTGTGCGGACACAAGGCTTGGCCAAGGCGTGGTTGATTGGAATGGCCTTGGCCATCATGAGTTTTGGCAGCGTTGTTTTTTTAGGCCCAGGCGACGAAATCGCTTTTTTGGCGATTTGTTTGGCATCAGGCATCGCCCTGGGCGCAGACTTGGTGGTGCCTGCTGCCTTACTGAACCGAGTGATTGACAAACTGGGACATCGAGGTCGTGCGGAAGGGCTTTATTTGGGCTGGTGGAACCTGGCCAGCAAATTGAATTTGGCTTTGGCCGCCGGCCTGTGTTTGCCCCTGCTTTCCCATTGGGGTTACTCGCCAGGCACTCAAACTGCAGAAGGTTTGAGGGCTTTGTCTTTGGCTTATGGCGTATTGCCATGTGTGCTGAAGCTCTTGGCATTGGCCGTGTTGTTTGTGTTTTGGATTCAACCGTCGGCGCAGCAGCCGGCATCTAGGAGTGATTGATGAACAGACGACTGTGGTTACAAAATATGACGCAAGGCTTGAGCGCGCCATTTCTAGCGCGTGCAAGCACGTTTGGTTTGGTCGCTGGCAGCGCGCTGGCGTTATCGGCTTGTGCGGGCCCTCAAATTTCTGACTATGCGGCTCAAACACCTGCTTTAGATTTGCGCACGTACTTCAACGGGACGGTGGATGCATGGGGGCTATTCACCGATCGAAGTGGCCGCGTGGTCAAAAGATTCACCGTGGTCATGGATTGCAAGTGGCAAGGTGATGAAGGTGTACTGGATGAAGCCTTTACGTATTCAGACGGCACAAAAGAGCGCAGGATCTGGCGCTTGAAAGCGCTGCCCAATGGCCGATACGAAGGCCGAGCAGACGATGTGGTGGGCATGGCGTCAGGTCAAACCCAAGGCAATGCGTTTCAATGGCAATACACCCTTGCTTTGCCCGTTGACGGGTCTGTGTGGCATGTTCAATTTGACGATTGGATGTATTTGATGGACGACCGAGTGATGTTGAACAAAGCTGTTATGAGCAAGTTGGGCGTGACCTTGGGCGAAGTCACCTTGTCCTTCACTCGGCGCGAACCCCTCGCCGCCGGAGGCAAGCCATGAGTCTTCAGGCTGCCAAAATGACACCGCCAGTCGGCAACGCCACGGCGCCATTGGCGCCCACCAAGCGACGATGGGGGGCTCCGCTGAATCAGCCGATTCAAAATTGGCAAGGGCGCCGAGTTTGGTTGGTTGGTGCTTCAAGCGGAATTGGTTTGGCTTGTGCAAAAGCATTGAACGCCGCGGGCGCAAATGTGATTGTGTCGGCGCGTGAAGTGGGCGCCTTGACTGAGTGGGCTGAAACTTGTAACAAAGAGGGCTTGCCCGTTGAGTTAATGGCGTTGGACGTGACCGATGCTTTGCAAGTGAAATATGTTGCCCGCCAAGTTGCGACAGGGGGCCCTTTGGATTTCGTGCTGTATTGCGCTGGACACTACCGCGCACAACGTGCCACCGAATTTGATTTGAAGGACATGCTACGGCATCAGGATGTGAATTACAACGGCATGTTGCGTGTTTTGGATGCCGTCTTGCCCATGTTTTTACAGCAAGGATGTGGCCACATCAGTTTGGTGAGCAGTGTGGCGGGTTGGCGGGGATTGCCCAATGGCTTGGCCTATGGTCCCACCAAGGCTGCCATGACGCATCTCGCAGAAACCCTTTACATGGATTTACAAGACAAAGGGATTGGTGTCAGTGTGATTAACCCAGGCTTTGTGGCAACGCCCCTGACCGCCCAAAACAACTTTCAAATGCCTGCACTCATTTCACCCGAAGAGGCTGCGAAAGCCATGTTGGCAGGATGGTCCGAAGGCTTGTTTGACATTCATTTTCCCAAGCGATTTACAGCATGGCTCAAGCTGTTGCGTCTTTTGCCTTATCGCGTTTATTTTGCGTTGGTTCGACGTTTTACCGGACTTTGACCATGAGCCCGCGCGAAACATTTGCACAAATTGCGCAGTTCTTTGAAGATCTGGATCCGCAGAATTTGGCGCAACTGAAAAACTTTTACAGCCCTGCTGCGCAGTTCAAAGATCCCTTCAACCAGGTTCAGGGCATCGAAGCCATTGAGCAGATTTTTCTGCACATGTACGAGTCTCTTGAGAACCCTCGCTTTGTGATCACAACGCAGGTGGTCGACGGCCATCAAGCGTTTTTGACTTGGGATTTTAAATTTCGGTTCAAGCGTTTTGACACCATCACGGAGCAAGTGGTGAAGGGTACCACTCACTTGGTTTTGGACGATCAATTGCGCATCACCTTGCACCGAGATTATTGGGATGCTGCAGAGGAGCTTTATGAAAAGCTTCCTTGGGTGGGCGGCTTGATGCGCTGGCTCAAAAAGCGCGCCAATAGCAACTGATTACTTGGGCAAGCTGTCAATGAAGCTGTGACGCTGCATCAGCTTTTCGTGCAGTTTGTCAAGGTTGGGGTACGTGTTGCGCCACTCAATACTGGGGAAGCGGAAGTCCAAATAGCCCAGCGCGCAACCAACCGCAATGTCTGACAAACTAAGCTGTGCACCTGAACAGTAGGGCTTGTCTGCCAAACCTTGCGACATGGCGCGCAGAGCCTCGGCTATTTTGCCAAGTTGGCGGTCTATCCAGAGCTGACTGCGTTGCTCAGGAGGTCGGTGTACCCACGCAGCCTCCATGCGAGCCAATATCGCCGCATCAAGCAGTCCATCGGCCAAGGCCTCCCAGGTTTTCACTTCTGCGCGTTCCCGGCCATGGGCTGGAATTAATTTGCCAACGGGTGATAGCGTGTCCAGATATTCCACAATCACGCGGGAGTCAAAAACTGCTTCGCCGCCCTCAAGCACCAAGCAAGGCACCTTGCCCAGCGGGTTGGAGGTATGGATGGTGGTGTTGGCAGACCAAACATCTTCTGCGACCATGCGGTAGTCCAATTTTTTTTCTGCCATCACGATGCAGACTTTGCGGACATAAGGACTTGTGGGTGAGCCGATCAATTTCATGGTTTGTTCTTGTCAAAAAGAGTCGAAAAGCAGGGCTTATGGTGTTACATTCTAGAGGAATCCAAAGGGGGTTTCCTTGTAAGGGCTAGAACTTACAATGTGGGCATGACTTCTTCTCCCATCTCCGCCCTTTCTCCGTTGGACGGTCGTTACGCCAACAAACTCAATGCTTTGCGACCCCTCATGAGCGAGCTGGGCTACATGCATCGCCGTGTGCAAGTTGAGATTGCATGGTTCATGGCCATGTCGGATGCGGGTTTTACAGAGTTCAAACCTTTGTCTTTGGGTGCCAGGCGCTACTTGACGGGCCTGGTCACGCAATTTTCTGAGCAAGATGCCTTGGCCATCAAGGACATTGAGAAGACCACCAACCACGATGTGAAAGCGGTTGAGTATTGGATCAAATCCAAATTCAAAGACCGTCCCGAGTTAGAGCAGGCCTCAGAATTTGTGCATTTTGCGTGCACCAGCGAAGACATCAACAACACCAGCCATGCTTTGCAACTCAAGGGTGCAAGGCAAAAAGTTATCTTGCCTGCGCTCGATGAAATCATTGCGCAGTTGCGAAGCATGGCACATGCCTATGCAGCCGTGCCCATGTTAAGCCGAACGCACGGGCAGACCGCGAGCCCCACCACCGTTGGCAAGGAGTTCGCCAATGTGGTGGTCCGATTGCGCAACACGCGGGAGAAAATTGCGGCGGTGCCACTCAAAGCCAAAATGAATGGCGCAGTTGGCAATTACAACGCGCACCTTTCAGCTTGGCCTGATTTTGATTGGGAAGCTTTTTCAAAATCTGTCGTCGAAATGCCAGAGTCCACAGAGACGGGCGCTTCCGCAGAACACTGGGGCTTGGGTTTGTCGTTTCAGCCCTACAGCATTCAAATTGAACCGCATGATTACATGGCCGAGTTGTTTGATGCTGTGGCGCGCACCAACACCATCTTGATTGATTTGTCTCGCGACATTTGGGGTTATGTGAGCTTGGGTTATTTCAAGCAGCGCTTGAAAGATGGCGAGATTGGCTCGTCCACCATGCCCCACAAAGTCAACCCCATCGACTTTGAAAATGCAGAAGGCAATTTGGGTTTGGCCAACGCCGTGCTCAAACACTTGTCAGAAAAACTGCCTGTTAGCCGCTGGCAGCGCGACCTCACCGACTCCACCGTCTTGCGCAACATGGGCGTGGCACTGGGATACACCACATTGGCTTATGCCTCCCTCATGACGGGCTTGAAGAAACTGGAGTTGAACGAAGAAGCCCTGGCACAAGATTTAGAGGCCTCATGGGAGGTCTTGGCAGAGCCTATTCAAACGGTCATGCGGCGCTATGGTGTGCAGGGCGCTTACGAGAAATTGAAAGAAGTGACGCGCGGTAAAACAGTGACGGCAGAGGCTTTGCACGGACTCATTCGCCAACTTGAAATACCGCAAGCAGAAAAAGATCGATTGTTGGCCTTGACGCCCGGCAGCTACATTGGCAAAGCCATTGAGCTGGCCCGACGCGTTTAATCGGGCCTCATCGAGTTCATACCCCATGGCCCTCAAGTCTACGATCTACAAAGTCAATCTTTCAATTGCCGACATTGACAACAGCTACTATGCTGACCATGCCCTGACCCTGGCGCGCCACCCAAGCGAAACCGACGAACGCATGATGATCCGCCTATTGGCGCTGGCCCTCAACGCCTTCAAACTACAAGCCGATTTAAGTGGCGATGGCGTGTTGGCGTTTGGTTCGGGCTTGTCCGATCCCGATGATCCCGATTTGTCTTTGCGAGACTTCACGGGGCGAACGCGCTTGTGGGTGGAAGTCGGTCAGCCCGAAGACAAACCCTTGAACAAGGCTTGTCAAAAAGCCGATGCCGTCATGGTGTATTGCTTTAACCATGCTGCAGAAGTTTGGTGGCGCGGTATTGAAAACAAGCTTTCTCGCATGGAAAAGCTTCAGGTGTGGCGAGTCCCCACAGAAGCGAGCCAGGCCTTGGCCCAGTTGGCAGAGCGAAGCATGCAATTGCAAGCAACAGTGCAAGAGGGGGCCCTTACTTTGAGCAATTCAAAAGACAGCGTGCACCTTGAAGTAGTGCGTTGGAAATAACTCAGCTCGTAAAACCTAAGGGCACTTGCGCCTCTGCCGCTGCACGTGACAAGCTGCGATCTTCAGCCGCACGCTCTGCATAGCGATTGAATCGCCATGAGGTGCCATCTACCGTGATGCGGCGCCACACAGACCTTTTTTCCCCTGGACTCATTTCGGTCCAATACTGAACCTCTTCAAAAGTACGACCACACCCTTTGCATTCGGGGTCCCCTTGTGAGGTAGAGCAAATGGCAATGCAGGGCGTGTCTGGTGTGCTGGCATACCAAGTTTGCCAAGCTTCCGCTGCAGCAAGGGGCAAAGTGAATTCGTCGGCCTCATCCTCTTTGAAAAAAACCATCAAGGCATAAATTTCTGCCAGTGCTCTTAACTCTCGCGGCAGAGTGACGCCGTCTGGAGAGGGGTTTTTTTCGCGCCAGTAATTGATGGCCGCTTCGATGTCGGTGATGTGAATGCCAGCCATAAGTACTTTGAAGGGGGATCGCGATCATAGCGGTTTGTGAAAAGCGTTTTCTAAGAGTGATGCTGCAAGCGCTTGCAGGCTCTAAAAGTGCTTTGAGAATTTAAGATCTGTAGACCATGACCTATTTGGTATACAAAAAAGAAAATTTTAATGTACGCAAGCGCTAGTTTTCGCGCCAACAACTCAGACTTGGGCGCATTCGTTTTGTGGCGTGCCACAGGCCTTGACTTATCAGGGGGACCACATTTTGTCGTTTGGGGCTTGGTAGAGCTTGGCTTGATTTTTCAAGCTCAGCTCAACCTCCAAACCCTATTTGTCAAAGAGGACGTCATTGAGGACGTTCAAGCAAGCGAAGTTTTGGCGAAAGCTTTGACCCCATTAGGGGCGCCCATTAACTTGGTTGGGGTCATGGAGCTGTCAGGTGTTTTGAACACCGACTTTATTTGAATGAACAAAGGAAACAAAATGCAAGAATGCAATATCGAAGACACACACCAAGTTCAAGGTGGTGGATTTTGGGATTTTTTGAAATTTGACTCAGGCACCTCTGATGGTGCAAGACAAGATGGGAATGCGCTGGGTGCTGGCTGCGGCACCGCAAAAAGTGACGCCTTTGTGCCCGACATGTTATTTGGCATCGATGTGTCGCAAGCTTGCTTTCAGCACGACCAAAGCTACGCAACCTGTGGTTTCAGTCGGGCCACGGCCGATACCAATCTGTCCATCAACATTCTGAAAGACTGCAACGCACAAGGCGGCAATGCTTTGACTTGCAACGTCATTGCGGGTGTTTACAGCGTCAGCGTTTCCTTGTTTGGTGCCAGCGCTTTCAAACAGGCGCAGGCGCAAAGTTGTTATTGAGTCAAGACAAGCACAGAGAACATCAAGTGAATTCCACGCGCAAATACCTCAGACTGTTTTGGACTTTGGTGTTGGGTTTTGGCTTGATGTTCTCGTCAGGGTGTTCCACAGAATTTTTTGTGGACAAAGGTCATGTCGATTGGGTCGGCGGCATTTCCTTTGACATCAAGCCGCCGTATTTGAATGAAAAAAAGGCTTTCAATTTGAGAGGGGAAAACTTGAGCCCCTGGCAACTTCAACAAATTTCGGAGGCCATGCCCTTCATTGCGGCTTTCACAAACGCCCAACTTGGTAATGGCATTGCACGCTCGCTGTTGCCGGCATCTGAAATCAAGCTTAGATCAATTCGTGAAATTCAAAACTTAAATTTGGACACCTTCCTTGCTGTGAAAACTATTCAAAATTGGCAGGTCACAGCGCATCAAATTCAATTCAACATCGATTATTTTTACACAGGCCGTGACGGTTATTTTGTGTACTACAGAGACAACTACATCTTTAAGCCAAACAACCGAAAGTGGGCGTTTGAAAAACATGCCAAAACAGAGCCAGAAGGTATTTTGGTCTGTGACAAAAGCCCCCAAGGATGGCGCGTTTGTGTGCCGCTCAATCGAGCAACGGCAGATTGACGAGCACCCTTCAGCGGTCACGTTCTAACATTTGCTCTCGCAGAATGCCTTGTGCAAATCTCAATCTTGCATCCACGATGGACGCTTCAATGTGATCGCCCATTTGCGATGGCCCCTGTCTAGAAGCATCTTGAGCCGCTCTGAATCGGTCTACCGCTGCACTAAAATCCATGCGTGCAATTTGCACCTCACCTTCAGCGCGCAAGGACGCCAATGGCCGACCATGTGCAGCCAAAGCGCTTGCCAGCACTTGCCATGCTTGGGCATCTTGCGGTGTTTGCAAAACCAAAGCTTGAAGTGCTGAAATGCTGTTGGCCAAGAGCAGTGATGTCTCAACCGAAGCTGAAGTTGCATGCAAGCGAGCGCTTGCCTGTGCCAAGGTAATGAGTTCTGGCCGAGGCCAAAGCTTGCTGGCCTGATTGGCAGTTGCACTTAAAGCGCGCACCGCGCCGCGCATGTCATCCTCTTTGAAAGCCAGCTCTGATTCAAATAAACCAATTAAACGCAGTGCATTCACGTGATCCCCCGCAGCTTGACGCATGCGCGGTATCAAAGCGCGGGCCTGAGCCATATCTCGCAATTGCATCCAAGATAAAGCGGCACCATATAAAACGCCCATGCGCTTGGTTAGTACTTGCTTGTCGCTCTGTGTGTCAGCAGCTTCAGTGGCCCAAGCTCGAAGTGCGTCGACGCCAGGCTGAGCTAAAACGCGAGCCCTAGACGAGATCATGGCTTGTATCAGATCGCTTTCCAAGTTGGCAGGACGCGGCGTTTGCAGTTGTTGACGCGACTGCATATCGGCCATGCGCTCACTGCTTAAGGGGTGGCTTCGAAGATAGGGGAAAGAGCCGTTGTCGTTCAAACCAGCTGCTTGCTGCAATTTGCCAAACATGGTGACAAAGCCGAGCGTGTCAAAGCCAGCTTCAGACATCACACCATAACCAATTCGATCGGCTTCACGCTCCATGTCACGAGAGAAGTTCAACTGAGATTGTGCGGCCATGGCTTGGCCGCCCACAATCATGGCCTGCGCGCCTTGTGCGCTTTTGCTGGCGGCCAACATGCCCAAGATCATCGCACCCATCAGCCAGGGCGTCATACGTGCTTGATCACCCATTGACCTGGAAATATGTCTTTGCGTGACATGGCTCAACTCATGGGCCATCACAGAAGCCAACTCATCGCGAGTGGTCACCACACTGATCAGTCCTAAGTGAATGCCCAAGTAGCCACCTGGTAAGGCAAATGCGTTCACCGATCGATCGCGCCCGATCAAAATTCTCCAAGCAAAGCGTTCTTGTACTTCGGGCGATAACTCGCCACGCGCTTGAGCGCCCTTGACAAGTGGTTGCCATATATTTTGCAAATACTCATCTAAGACTGGATCTTCCAGATAATCAGGGTCTCTGTACAACTCGCGCGCAATGCGATCACCTAATTTGCGTTCAGCACTTAAAGTGATGTCCGCGCCATCGCCCAAAGCGGGAAGGCCCCCCGTTGGCGCTGATATCGGCAACTGCGAACAAACCGGCGTAATCCAAAGGGAGAGGGCCAACAAAGCCAGCAGGGGCTTAGATTTTGGGGACGCAAGCTTCAAAGTATTTGTACCTACGAGGATGGAGAATCCGAAAACCGTATCATGCTCGAACTACGTCAACCGTTTGTAAATGGTTTTTACCAATTTTTCAGCCAATTGTCATGTCTCATTCTCTGCCAAAAACACCATCGCCTTTGACTCATTTTGACGCTCAGGGCCAAGCACACATGGTCGATGTGAGTTCTAAAGCCGCCTCGCACCGTTTGGCAGTCGCTACGGGCCGAATCCAAATGTTGCCAAGTACATTGGCTTTGGTCCAAGCTGGAACTGCTAAAAAGGGTGATGTTTTAGGCATTGCACGAATTGCGGGAATTCAGGGTGCCAAGCGAACCTCTGACTTGATTCCTTTGTGTCACCCCTTGGCCCTCACACGTGTTGCCGTGGAGTTTGAAGTATTGTCAGAAAACAGCATTCCTACCATCGTTTGCAATGCGACCGCAGAAACAGTGGGCCCCACAGGCGTTGAAATGGAAGCCCTCACCGCAGTGCAAGTAGCCCTGCTCACTATATATGACATGTGCAAAGCCGTTGATCGCGGCATGACCATTACCGATGTGAAGCTGTTAGAAAAGCAAGGCGGAAAGTCGGGGCATTGGGTGGCAGGTAAGTGACTACAAACCTGTCTGCGCTGTCGGAGAACTGAATTTTGATATCCGACTCTTTGTTCACTACCAGCATGTTGGGGAAGTTGACCCCATCCGAGATGGGTGCCAAGTCTTTAACGGCTCGAAGCCCAGTTTCATCATTTGCGGTGCAATGGTCATGGGGCCGATAGAGCCCAGCAAAATGACAGAGCCATCTGCCACGCCGTTGGCCGCTTGCTGGTGAACGATGTTCCCGCGAGCACCTGCTTTGTTTTCCACAATGACGTTTTGACCCATGTTTTCGGTGAGCTTTTTTTGCAATCAAAAGGGCAGCCGCATCTGCTCCACCACCCGGGGCAAAGTCGACGAACAGGGTGAAAGGACGCTTGGGTGCGGGCCTGTTTGCTGGTACAGATTTAGACGGCACCCTTACAAGAATTGGGCAGGTATTTCACGTCCAGTGGGTTGGCTGCTGCTGGGCCGCACTGCCAAGCGTTGATAGATTTGCCGCCGTCGGTGGTGCCATTGAAAAGATTGTTGCCTGTTTGAACGGGGATGAGTGACAAGGCATTGGCCGTAGCACTGGTATTGCCGCGCAGGGTGTTGGGATTGCCGCTGACGGTGATGACACCATTGGCGTCAACGGAAATACCACTGACGTATTTGGAGATTTGTGTTTCACATGCTCTTGGTAATGCGGAGCTGACATCGGCTTGGGATGCCGTGCTGACCGTTTCGGTAACGGCCGTTTTGCACTGCGTTGCGGCCAGCATCATTTCAGAGACTTTGGCGCGCACGGCGTAGTCTTGGTAAGCAGGCAACGCCAAGGAGCCTAACACCCCGATGATGGCAATGACCACCATGAGCTCGATCAGGGTAAAACCGCGAAAGTAGTTGGAGCGTTGTCGTGTCATGGTGTTCCTAGGTGTTGGTTAATTTTAATCTTCACAACTCTAATTAGGACGTAAAAAAGCCGACCATGGAGGTCGGCTTGGCTACAAATGCTTGCGATCAATCAAACGGACTCGTCTGACTTTTCTTCGCTTGCATGCTTTGTTTGAAAATACTTGCCAATCGCCAACACTGCCAAGGCACCAGCTGTTGCTGCGACGTAATGAAGCCAAGGATTGGCTTCTGAGAATTCACGAAGCACCACATCACTGGCAATGGTTTCACCGCCGACCCAACCAATGAGGCAGGCACCAAATGTGACAATGATAGGAAAGCGAGCCATGAGCTTGATCATGATGGCGCTGCCAAAAACTACCATTGGAATACTGATGGCCAGACCCAACATGAGCAAGGTGGTATTGCCCTTGGCGGCAGCGGCAACAGCAATCACGTTGTCCAAGCTCATGACCAAGTCGGCAATCAGAATGGTTCTGATAGCGACCATCAAGCTGGCTTTTTCTACATCGCCCTCTTCTTCATCGCCATCTTCACTTAAGAGCTGTGCGCCGATGTACAAAAGCAGGATGCCGCCAATGATTTGCAAGTAAGAAAGCTCAAGCAGCGCCGCAGCAACAACTGTCAAGGCGATTCGTAGCACCACGGCTGCACCAGAACCAAACAAGATGGCTTGTCGTTGTTGATTTTCAGGCAAGGAGCGTGCGGCCAAGGCAATCACCACAGCGTTATCGCCCGATAAGATGATGTTGATCCAGACGATCTTCATCAGGCCGATCCAAAAGTCGGCGTTTTGTAACATTTCCATGTCAGTCCCTTTTCATTTTTAGTAGGAATAAGAACTGACCTCAAAGGGCCAGTTCTTTTGTCGGGACCTGAATTTTAACGGCTTGACTGCGCCGTGGTGTGCGTAAAACTGCTTATGGAGATTAAAGCATGGCCTTGAGCAAACGGCCCATTTCGGAAGGATTGCGGGTAATTTTGAAGCCGCACTCTTCCATGATGGCCAATTTGGCATCGGCTGTGTCGGCGCCGCCAGAGATCAAGGCACCGGCGTGGCCCATGCGCTTGCCAGCTGGTGCGGTGACGCCAGCAATAAAGCCAACAATCGGTTTTTTCATATTGTCTTTGCACCAGCGAGCAGCTTCTGCTTCGTCAGGGCCGCCAATTTCGCCGATCATGATCACAGCATCGGTGTCGGGATCTTCATTGAAAGCGCGCATCACGTCGATGTGCTTCAAGCCGTTGATGGGGTCGCCACCAATACCGACCGCAGATGATTGACCCAGACCAATTTCAGTGAGTTGTGCCACTGCTTCATAAGTCAATGTGCCTGAACGTGACACCACGCCAATACGACCCTTGCGGTGAATGTGACCGGGCATGATGCCGATCTTGATTTCATCGGGGGTGATCAAACCTGGGCAGTTAGGGCCCAGCAGCAAAGTTTTCTTCCCGCCAGCAGCTTCTTTGGCGCGCATGCGATTGCGCACTTCGAGCATGTCACGGACAGGAATGCCTTCGGTAATGCAGATGGCCAAGTCGAGGTCGGCTTCAACGGCTTCCCAGATGGCAGCGGCTGCGCCTGCAGGCGGCACATAAATCACAGAAACCGTAGCGCCTGTGTTGGAAGCCGCTTCTTTGACCGAGGCGTAAATGGGAATGTTGAAGATGGATTCGCCCGCTTTTTTGGGGTTCACACCTGCAACGAAGCAGTTTTTACCGTTAGCGTACTCTTGGCATTTTTCAGTGTGGAACTGACCGGTCTTGCCGGTAATACCTTGGGTAATGACTTTGGTGTCTTTGTTGATAAAGATAGACATGTAATTAACCTTTCACCGCTTTAACGGCAGCTTGTGCTGCTTCTGCCATGGTGTCCACGGAAATGATGGGCAAACCGCTTTCTTTGAGCATCTTCTTGCCCAAATCTTCGTTGGTGCCCTTCATGCGAACGACCAGAGGCACGTTCAAATTAGTGGCCTTGCAAGCAGTGATCACGCCGGTTGCGATGGTGTCGCACTTCATGATGCCGCCAAAAATGTTGACCAAAATGGCTTTCACTTTGGGGTTCTTTAACATGATCTTGAAAGCTTCAGTGACTTTCTCGGGTGTGGCGCCGCCGCCCACGTCCAAGAAGTTGGCGGGCTCAGCGCCAAACAATTTGATGGTGTCCATGGTGGCCATGGCCAAACCTGCACCATTGACCAAGCAACCAATGTTGCCGTCCAAGCTGATGTAGGCCAAGTCAAATTTAGAAGCTTCGATTTCTGCAGGATCTTCTTCGTCCAAATCGCGGTAAGCCACGATTTCAGGGTGACGGAACAAGGCGTTGGAGTCAAAGTTGAACTTGGCGTCCAATGCGCGAATGCCGCCATTGCCTTCCAAGATCAAAGGATTGATCTCGACCAAAGACGCATCGGTTTCCATGTAGCACTTGTAAACCTTTTGCAACACGTCAGCAGCTTGGGCTGTGGAGCCGGCCGGTACGCCAATGGCATCAGACAATTTTTTAGCTTGAGCATCGGTGAGGCCCAAAGCAGGGTCAACGATTTCGGTGATGATTTTCTCAGGCGTGTCGTGCGCCACACCTTCGATGTCCATACCGCCTTCGCTGGACACAATCATGGCCACACGTTGTGAAGCACGGTCTGTCACAGCGGAGATGTAATATTCTTTTTTGATGTCGGCGCCATCTTCAATCAGGAGTCGACGAACTCTTTGACCTTCTGGGCCAGTTTGGTGCGTGATCAATTGCATGCCCAGAATTTCAGTGGCGAGTTTTTTCACTTCATCAATGGAGCGGGCCAGCTTCACGCCGCCGCCTTTGCCGCGGCCGCCCGCGTGAATTTGTGCTTTGACCACCCACACTGGGCCGCCCAATTTTTGAGCGGCTTCCACCGCTTCTTGCACTGTAAAGGCCGGAATGCCGCGGGGCACTGGCACACCAAATTGACGCAAGATTTCCTTGCCTTGGTACTCGTGGATCTTCATGAGGTTTCTCTCAGAGGGTGGTTATTCTCACCAGCCAGTCAGGGT
>Ga0315903_10001595_pt1 | contig 34501 bp, 29 predicted proteins | sample LakEriMetagenome_7_FD_203524 | JGI IMG/M metagenome (GOLD analysis project Ga0315903, IMG submission 203524) | Freshwater fungal communities from buoy surface, Lake Erie, Ohio, United States - Buoy 2 MA119 | ecosystem: Environmental > Aquatic > Freshwater > Lake | place: USA: Lake Erie, Ohio...
CGGTTAGGAAAAGACAGAATCTGAGCGAAGGCTGCAGAAACCAGCTCCCAGCGATCCCGGATCGGGCGGCCACCAACGGTCTTCCCACCTGTTCAGCCGACGAAAACCGCACTAGCGTGAACAAGCCCGGAACACCTGGTCTGTATGTATCTGCTGACCATTAGGGACGGACTCCAGACCCGTCACATCGGTCCTTACGCCAGTCCTAAGCAGGCTGCCGACCAGCTCGACGCCCTGTTGGCCAGCTGCGGAGAGAGGGCCCGCTGGCAGATCCACGCCCTGGAGTCGCCCTTGCTGGCGGCGGAAGGTCTGCGAGCGGGGTCCAGCCGGCCTGCTCTGGCAGCTTGAACGGCGCACCGTCAGCGCCCGGACTCCAGCTCGCGGCCCGGGTACCCGCGCAGCAGCCCGCTTTCAATCATCAATCCCACCCCGGCGTTGATGAGAATCAGCCCCAAGGTGCCGAACCAGAACCAAGGCCCCTGCTCCTGCCCCTTGCGAATCACCGCCTCTCCGAACACGCACAGTCCGGCCGGAAGCAGCAAAACCCCCAGCTGGGCCTTCACATACCAGCGGATCTTGCGAACGGCCATGGGGGCTGCGTGATTGTGAAAACGTTAAGCGCCGGGCATCCCGAGCTCAGGCAGGGGCGCCGAAACCGATCCAGTTGACCAGGGTCCTCACGCCGAAGCCCGTGGCGCCGGCTGGGTCGGCACCCCGATCCTTGTCCGTCCACACCGTGCCGGCGATATCGAGATGGGCCCAGGCCAGCCCGTCGGCCACGAACTCCCGCAGGAAAAGGGCTGCTGTGATCGAGCCCGCGGGCCGCGGACCGGTGTTCTTGAAGTCCGCCAGGGTGCTTTTCAGGCCTTCCTTGTACGAGCGCCGCAGCGGCATCCGCCAAAGCGCTTCACCACTGGCGACGGCGGAAGACAGCAGGCCATCCGCCAACACATCGCTCTCGGTCCACAGCCCGGCGATCTCCTCACCGAGGGCCACCACGCAGGCCCCTGTCAGGGTGGCGAGATCCACCACAGCATCCAGCCCCAAGCCACTGGCGTAAACCAAGGCATCGGCCAGGGTCAAGCGGCCCTCGGCATCGGTGTTGTTGATCTCGATCGTGCGGCCGTTCGAGGCGGTGAGGATGTCACCCGGATGGATGGCTTTGCCGCTGATCATGTTTTCGCAGCTGGCCACAATCGCGTGGATTTCCAAGCCCTCCGGGCGCAGCTGAGCGACACTGCGCATCGCTCCGAGCACCGCTGCGGCACCACCCATGTCGTACTTCATCATCTCGATCATTGAACCGGCCGTTTTGAGGTTGTAACCGCCGGAATCGAAGGTGAGGCCCTTGCCCACCAGACCAATCCGTCGTTCAACCGAACCTTCGGGGCGATAGGTGAGATGGATGAATTTCGGCGGCAGATCCGAACCTTGGGCTACACCGAGATAGGCCCCCATCCCGAGGGCTTCACAATCGACCCGCTCCAGCACCTTCAGCTGCAAGCCGAATTGGCGCGCCAGCTCAGCGGCGGTTTCGGCCAGGCCAGCCGGCGTCGCCACGTTCGGAGGGGCCGCCACCAGTTGACGGGCCAGCTCCACGCCGCCGCAAATGGCATCCACCGCTTCCAGGCCCTTGGCGGCGGCTTCCGGCAGACCGAGCAGCACCACCTCTTCCGGCAGGCTGCGGGGCTCCGGCTCGCTCTTGAAGCGCTGGTCCTTGTACAGCGACAGCCGGGTGGCCTCGGCCATAGCCGCCGCCGCCGCCGCCGGCTCCAGGGCTTCCACCGGCATCCACAGCCCCAGCTGGTGGGCGCCAACGCGGCTCGCCTGGCGAGCGGCCGTGGCACTGGCCTGGCGCAATTCCGTCAGGTGGAAGGCCGCCGGGTCGCCGAGACCCACCAAGATCAGTAGCGATGGCGCCGCCCCCAGTCGCTCGATGCAAACGCACTCACCGGGCTTGCCCTTGAACTGGCGCTGCTCGAGATGGCGCTCCAGATCGGCGCCGAACACACCCGCCAGCAAGGGCCAGGTGGGATGTTGCGGATCGCTGAATAACCCGACGACCAAGCAATCACCGCTCCAGGCCTCCAGAACGGACCCCGAGTTGGCCAGGCAGCGGAAATGCATCGTGTCAGGCTTGCCAAACGACGATGGTAGCCAGCCTGGAAGCGGCATCAGCCGCTCTCCGTGCCGAAAGGCGTGGCCCAGCGATGGCGGGCCTCCTTGTTGAAAGGAGGCAGCCAGCGCTGAATCAGGGCCTGCTCCAGGGCGCGACGCGGACGCACCGCGGCGGGCACATCGCAACAAAAGCGGATGCTCAGCCGAGCGGTCAGATCGGCCCGCCGCAGGGCCTCGCCGTAAGCGGCCAGGTAGGCCTTGCAGTCGTGGTCTCCCTTCCAGCGACGATCCGCCCGGCCGGTCTCCCCCACGTACAGCAACAGCGGCGGGGCGGGATCCGGGGGCCTGTCGATCACGAGATAGATCGCCGCCCCCAGGTGCGGCGCGGTGGACCAGCGCCAAAATCCCAGGCTTTGGGCATGGAGCGCCAGCGGGTCGAGGCGTTCCGCCCAGGTCCAGGGATCAGCCCAGGCCATGGTCGCCTCCTGCCCCGCTGACGGGGCTGGGCCGATGCCAGCGAACAGGCTGCTCTGCTGAGGGGTGAGTGCATCTCGCGGCCCCAGGCTGCTGAACAGGGGGCCCTGGTGACAGGCCAGACGCTCTTGCCAGCTCAGCAGCTGATGGCGAAGCATCGGCATCGCCTGGGGCAAGAAGGCCTCGCCGGCCTGCCAGGCGGATGCGGACTCGAACAATTCCCCCTGACGCGCCATGGCCGGCTTACCCCCCACCGGGTTGGCGCACTGACGGCGGCAGAAGGGGGCTGGCCAGGCCTGGCTGAAAGCTCAGCCGGCCAATCCAGGCCTCCACCTGGGGATCGCCCAGCCCCAGGCGCCGGCGCAGATCGTCGAGGCTGCGGAAGGGCCGGATCGCCCGTTCCCTCAGCAGCCGTTCACAACAGGCCTCTGACAGGTTCAGCTGGCGGCGCAGCAGCTGGTCGCTCGCCTGATTGATCCGCAGCGGCGGCGGTCCTTTCGGGCGGAGCGCGGCGTCGGAGCCATGAAAGATCAGGACGGGCAACCAGGCCTTGATCTGAGCTTCCTGCAAGCCCAGCAGCAGCTGCAGATCCTCCGGCCCCGTGAGCTGCTGGCCCTCCGCCTGGTGGCGCAGCAGCCGATCGGCCTGGTCCAGGCCGCATCCAGGGAGCCGCAACCAGTCGGCGGCCGAGGCACGGTTCACATCCAGGCACCAGCCGAGAGCGGCCGCATGGCGAACCTCGTCGGCGCTGCGCAGCCGTAGGTCTGGGCTGCCGCGCAGCTTCAACGCCAGCAGCTCGCGCTCCACCTGCTCAGCATGGTCGTCGAGGCCCGCGGCGGCGTGATCACGAGCAGGGATCGGTGGGGCCCAGCTCAGCCGTGGACCCCGCCGCTGCGTTGCATTGCTGTCGGCAAGCTGGCCCGTGGCGATCAGCAGCCGTCGGGCCAGAGGGTCCAACCAATGCCGCCGAGCCATCAGGCCTCGCCTTGAAACGGATCGAAGTTAGCGGTCGCAGCCGGCCTCCTGGTAGTCGACAAGACCCAGATGCACGGCCCGCAGCGCCGCATGCAGCCGATCCCGCGCCTGCAGCTTCGCCAGCAGGTTGCGCACATGGGTCCGCACCGTCTCCTCCGAAAGGATCAGCTCACGGGCGATGGCCCCGTTGCTGAGGCCGCCGCCCTGCACCAGCAAGCGCAGCACCTGCCGCTCCCGGTTGCTGAGCGGCAGCGGCAGCCTGGCCGGCCCGCGGCGCGTGAGATCGCCCTGGCGGTAGACGCGACCGCTGCAGATGTTGCGCAGCGCCGCCAGCTCCTGGCCTTCGCCGATCTCGGAATCCAGCAGGATTCCCTCACAGCCGGCCTCGATCGCCGCTTGGATCTTCCACAGGCGATGCTCCTGCTCCACCAGCAACAGGGTGCGGCAGTGGCGGAACCGTTGCCGCACGTTTACCGCCAGGGAGATGCCGCAGCCCTGCTCCAATCGGTCGCTCACCACCAGCAGATCGGGACCCAGCTCCTCCACGCGGGCAAGCCCCTCGGCCTCGGTGGTGACCGCCGCCAGAACCCGCTCGGGCTGACGAATCGCGGCGCAGGTGAGGAACAACAGGGCGCGGCTGCCGAGGCAGAGCACAAGCTGGCTGGATCCCAGCAGGCTCTCGGCCAGCTGGGCGTTGTGACGCAGGTTGGAGAGTTGCGGTGTGAAATCCATGGGGGGCCCCGCCGGACAAGGCGGGAAAGGATCTGACCCGATTGTGAGAACCCTGAGGGCGGAGGCGGAACCCATGATGCGTGGATCCGCACCAACCGGCCCATGACGGTCCTGTTCAAAATGGATCAAACCGTGAAGGACCCCTGGGGCCATGGCCTTCTTCGACTCCGAGATCGTGCAGGACGAGGCGAAGCGTCTGTTCGGGGACTACCAGCAGCTGATGCAGCTGGGTGGTGAATACGGCAAATTTGATCGAGAAGGAAAAAAGCTCTACATCGAGCGCATGGAAGAAATGATGGAGCGCTACCGCGTGTTCATGAAGCGCTTCGAGCTTTCGGACGATTTCCAGGCCAAGCTCACCGTCGAGCAGCTGCGCACCCAGCTGGGCCAGTTCGGCCTGACGCCGGAACGGATGTTCGAGCAGATGCACCACACCCTCGCCCGCATGAAGAGCGAGCTCGAGCCAACCCCCTGAACCAGGCCCTGCGAGCGGCTCCTACGCCGTGGAGCTGCCGGTGAACCACAACTTGGCTACCGACGTTGCAGCTGCTGTTCCTTTTTCCCCGGATCCTCGCCAGAGCAACGCACCATGGGCGGCAAGCAGCATGGCCGCCAAGCAGGATGGCCGCCAAGCGGCGGAAGGGCGCCAAAGCACGGTGGGTGCGGCAGCGGTCTGGCGAAGTAGTGGTTGCGCTAGGCCTCTTGGCTGGCCGGCTGGCCAAGCTCCTGGCTGAAAGGGGCCGCCAAATCGCCAAGCAGCTGGCAGTTGGCCTCGGGCTAGTGGCCCTCGGCAGGTCACCAGTCTCAGCGTGAGCCAGAAGCCTTGTTGCCTCTGCTTACAGTGCCGGCCCAGGCAGCGCAGCCGCCGCGGCGGCATTGGATCATGACAGCGGCAAACGGCACCAGCCAACAGCAGGGGTTGCCGATCTGGATCCAGCGTGGGCTGGCGGATCTGTTTCCGGCGGGCCTGATCACGGATCCAGCTCCCTCCGCCAAAGTCGCCGATCAGCAGCTGGCTGGCCGCCTGGCTGAGGCCGAAGCCCAGGGCCGGCCGCTACGGGTGAAGCTGGGCATCGACCCCACCGGCTCCGACATCCACCTCGGCCACTCGATCCTGTTTCGCAAACTGCGGGCGTTCCAGGACGCCGGCCACACCGCCGTGCTGATCCTGGGTGATTTCACCGCCCGCATCGGCGATCCCACCGGCAAAAGCGCCACCCGCGTGCAACTCAGCGCCGCCGAGGTGGAGGCCCACGCCGAAACCTATCTGCTGCAGCTTGGGCTCGGCCAGCCGCGGCAGCGGGCGCTGCTCGATTTCGAGACACCGGGGCGTTTGGAAGTGCGCCGCAACAGCGAATGGCTAGCGGGCCTTGACCTTCCCCAGGTCATCGAGCTGATGGCCACCGGCACCGTGGGGCAGATGCTGGCCAAGGAGGACTTCGCCAAGCGCTATGGATCCGGCACAGCGATTTCGTTGCACGAATTCCTCTACCCCCTGCTGCAGGGCTATGACTCCGTGGCGATCGAATCGGACCTGGAGCTGGGCGGCACAGATCAGAAATTCAATATCGCCATGGGCCGGGATCTGCAGCGCCACTTCGGCCAGCGCCCCCAGTTCGGGCTGCTGCTGCCGATCCTGCCGGGGCTCGATGGGGTACAGAAGATGAGCAAGAGCCTCGCCAACACCGTGGGCCTGCGGGAGGATCCACTCTCGATGTATTCCAAGCTGGAGAAGCTGCCTGATGCGGTGGTGAACGACTACATCACCCTGCTCACCGATCTCGATCTCGATCAGCTCCCCGCTGACGCCCGCGAACGCCAGAAGGCGATGGCCCTGGAGATCACCCGCCAGCGCCATGGCGAAGCGGCGGCCCACCAGGCCCAAGCCGATGCGGCGAAGCTCGTGGCCGGGGCCTCCGGCCAAGCGGCGGCCACGGCGGAGGTGCCAGAGGCGTCCCTGGCGGCGGTGAACTTCCCGGCTAAGGCCTTTTACCTGATTGGTGCCGTGGGGATTGGTGTGAGCAGCAGCGAGGCCAAACGCCGGATCAAGGAGGGCGGCGTGAGGCTGGATGGCGAAAAGCTCGTTGACCCCGACCAGCTGTTTTCCAGCCCCGACCAACTCGACGGCAAGGTGCTGCGGCTGGGGAACAAAATCTTCCGGCGGCTTGTGCGCGGCTGAGCGGCCCAGCTGGCCGCTCAGCTCTCAACGGGGCGGTTTGGACGGGAAGGCGATCCGCTGGGCGGTTGAAGGGTCAAAGCTGTAAAACTCCAACAGCGCCACGGTCTGACCGGCCCGTCGCACCGGAACCTGGCCCAGGGGGGTGAGCGGTTGGATCCGCCAGGGCTGCTCGGGGATGGGCAACTGCAGGGTGACCAGCGGCATGTACCCCCCCACCACCGCAAACAGCACCCCACGCCGGGCGCGGGGATCGAGGCTGGCTCGCCAGTCATCGAAGCCGCGGCAGTCGCCGGTGTAACAGCTGTATTGGGCCCGGCTGTAGCCATTCAGGGCGAGAGCCAGGAAGCCGGGCAGCTCATAGCGATTCGAGCCAATCACCTCGGCCTCGCGCAGGGCCTGCCAGATGCGGGGCTGGGCCATCAAGGCCTGGCGCAGCTCGGCGGGAGACAGCAGCTGACCGGAGGTGTCCACCGCGGCGGGGATCAGGGCCCGGGCGATCCCCCAGCGCACATGGGCCGCCGCCACCAGGGTGAGGAGCGGTACGGCCATGACCGTGAACAGGGCCAGGCCGCGCAGCCACAGCCGTTGCCAGAGCATCGGCCGCGCCAACCATGCCGCCGCCAGGGGCAACAGCAACCACCAGGCGGGCACGAGCCAGCTGGCCAACACCTGCATGCGCCCAGCCAGCAGCAGGAACACCACCAGCTGCGGCAGGGCCAGGGCTCGCAGCAGCCCCGCCGCAGCGGGATGGTTTGGGGTGGGGCGCAGCAGTGCCACCAACAGCAACACCCCGATGCTGGGAAACAGCAGGGCCAGTTGGCTGAGCAGAAACAGCGGCGGCCCCTGCCAGTGAAAGCCGCTGATACTCGCGGTGCGGCCGGCCTGGAAGGCGAAGGAACGCCAGCCGTGCAGCCCATTCCAGAGCCAGAGGGGCCACGAGAGCATCAGCCAGCCCGCGGAGATCAGGCCGGTGTCCAGCCAGCGCAGCTGACGGCGGCGGATGGACTCCACCAGCCGCAACACCACCAGAGTGAGAATCAGCAGCAGTCCCTGGTATTTGCACAGGCTCAGCAACCCGAGGATCCAGCCGAACCGCAGCGACTGCCAGGGGCTGCGGGCCGCGTGCAGCGGATGGCGCGCCAACCACCAAAGCAGCAGGCTGAGCACCAGCAGCAAGGGGCTGTCGGGAAGCAGCAACAAGCCGCCGCAGACGAACAACAGCGGCGCCAGGCTGCCCAGGGCACAGGCCAACAGGGCGGCAAGCCGGCCGAACCAGATCCGGGTGGCTTCGCTCAGCAGCAGCAGCGCCCCGGTGTAACTCAACAGGCTGGGCAGCCGCAGGGCTAGCACCGGCTGGACGTTGAACAGAGGGGCGAAATGCTGGCCCGCCGCCGCCCAAGCGGCGACCGCCAACGGATGGTCGAAGTAGCTGAGGGCAGGATGGCGCCCGTAGAAGAGGTAATAGCTTTCGTCGTAGCCGGGCGGCAGGATCAGGGCCAGGATCAGCCGCATGGCCAAGCCCAGGCCCAGGCAGAGCGCAAGCAGACGCGGATAACTGCGGAACCGGGCAGCTCGATGCGGAACTGTCGTCACACGCGCAAAGCGTCCAGAACGGAACGATCCTCAAGGGTGGAGGTGTCGCCGCTGACCTCCTGACCGGCGGCAAGAGATCGCAGGATGCGACGCATGATCTTGCCACTGCGGGTCTTGGGCAGGGCATCGCTGAAGCGGATCACGTCGGGCCGGGCGATCGCGCCGATCTCCTTGCCCACGTGGGCCCTCAGATCCGTCTCCAGGGCCGCATCACCCAGGCGTCCGGCCTCAAGGGTGACAAAGGCCACGACAGCTTCGCCCTTGAGCGCATCGGGGCGGCCCACCACCGCGGCCTCGGCGACGGCGGGATGGCTCACCAGGGCGCTTTCGATTTCCATCGTGCCGAGGCGGTGTCCACTGACATTGATCACATCATCCACACGACCCATCACCCAGAAATAGCCATCGGCATCGCGGCGGGCGCCATCGCCGGCGAAGTAAACCCACGAGCCATCCGCCGGACGAATCTCCTCCCAGTAGCTGCGCCGAAAGCGCTCGGGGTCGCCATGCACCGTGCGCATCATCCCGGGCCAAGGGCGGCGGATGGTGAGGTAGCCCCCCTGATCGGCCGGCTGGGAGTTGCCTTCGTGGTCGAGGATGTCGGCCTGAATGCCTGGCAACGGCAGGGTGCAAGAGCCCGGTTTCGTGGGGGTGGCCCCGGGTAGGGGGCTGATCATCACCCCGCCGGTTTCGGTCTGCCACCAGGTATCCACCACCGGGCAGCGGTTGCCGCCGATCACCTCTCGGTACCACATCCAGGCCTCGGGGTTGATCGGCTCGCCGACGGTGCCCAGGATGCGCAGAGTCGACATGTCGTACTGATCGGGCACGTCCCGGCCACCCTTCATGAAAGCTCGGATCGCGGTGGGTGCGGTGTAGAAGATCGTGCAGCGGTGTTTCTGGATCACCTCCCAGAAAGCGCCGGGCTTGGAAGGCCGCGGAGCGCCCTCATACATCACCGTGGTGGCCCCGTTGGAGAGGGGGCCATAAACGATGTAGCTATGGCCGGTGATCCAGCCCACGTCGGCTGTGCACCAGTGGATGTCGTCCTCCCGGATGTCGAAGATCCACTGAAAGGTGAGGTGGGCCCAGAGGTTGTAGCCGGCGGTGGTGTGGACCACCCCCTTGGGCTTGCCGGTGGAGCCGGAGGTGTAAAGCACAAACAGGCGGTCTTCGCTGGCCATCGGCTCAGCGGGGCAGTCGGCGCTCTGGGCCTCCACCAAGTCGTGCCACCAAACATCGCGGCCCTGGCGCATGGGGCAGTCGCCAGCGGCGTCGCCCAGCCGGCGGACCACCAGGGTGTGGCGCACCGTGGGGGCGCCGCCACTGGTCTCCAGCGCCTCATCCACAGCCGGCTTGAGCGGCACGGGCTTGTCCTTGCGGAAACCGCCATCGGCCGTGATCACCAGCTTGGCGTCGCCGTCTACCAAGCGATCGCGCAGGGCGTCCGCGGAGAACCCTCCGAACACCACGGAATGGGGGGCGCCGATGCGGGCGCAGGCCAGCATGGCGATCGCCGCCTCCGGCACCATCGGCATGTAAAGCGCCACCAGGTCGCCCTTGCCGATGCCGAGGGCCTTGAGGGCATTGGCCGCCTTGCACACCTCAGCATGCAGTTGCCGGTAGCTGAAGCGGCGGCAGTCGCCGGGCTCCCCTTCCCAGATCAGAGCGGTCTTGTCAGCGCGAGGACCCTCGAGATGGCGGTCCAGGCAGTTGAAACTGAGGTTGGTGGTGCCGCCTTCGAACCAGCGGGCAAAGGGCGGCGAGGTCCAATCGAGCACGGTGTGGAACGGCTCGAACCAGTGCAGTTGCTGGCGGGCCTGCTCAGCCCAGAAGCGATCGGGATCGGCCTCGGCCTGGGCCGCCAGGGTTCGGTAGGCCGCCAGGGAACCAATGCGGGCCTGGGCGGCCAGCTGCGCTGGGGGCAAGAAGCTGCGACCCTCTTGCAGCACCGATTCAATGGTGGCGCCGGGCGTGGCGCCGCTGCTGTCAGGGGCGGCCGTGGGGGGCATGGAACCGGATTCCTCGGCCATGGGACGCAGGGGGTGAGCCAGGGGGCGTGGTGAGGGTAGGCAAGGGCCGAGAGCACAGGCAGGACGGTTACGAACTGCAGTGGCCGGGCCCAGGCAGCCGCTCTCTGGCTGCGCCTGCGGGGAGGTGCGGCGCGTTAGCCATCCGTCGGAGCGGCAGCGAACAGACCGGATGGTCCACGGCCCGGTGCGGCAGACCGCTTAGCGAGAAAGATGTTGCCAACCGCCTTAACCAAAGCGGGGACGCGATTGGCAAGGTTCTCCTGTAGGTTCCACCTACAGGCTGGTAACACACCCAGCATCGCTGCCGGAGAAATGCGCAGGCTCACGCATGTTGCGTATCGGCGCGACATCGTTGCTTTGATTGAAACGCGCAGGCTGGCGCCGGAAGCGAATGAACGTGACTGAAATGTGAAGACTGCGGTGGCCTTTCGATCTGAAGGTGCCAAGATTTTCTCAGCCCATGTGATGCCCTATGCACGCAACGATCAATGGCTGGGGTTCAACAGAGCTGGAGTGCAAGACTTTGGCTTTTCGCGCGCCGCGCCGGATCACCATCACGATTCCCAATGGTGTCTATGAAGAGTTGATTACCCGCAGCAATCAGGAGGGTCGCTCGCTCAGCAACCTGGCAGCCTTCCTGATTGAGAAGACCCTTGATGACGGCCATCGCCCCTGAGCGGGGCCATCGGCCAGGCCTTGCCCGATCGGGCGACCATCCGGGCTTTGGCGATCAGCCCAGAGCCAAGGGAGATCAGGCCGAACACTGCCACCACGCCCAATGCTTGGACCTGGAGAAATCGCTCGCAATGAGGGGACGGCAGGACGCTGTAGCCCAGCACCCAATCTCTGCCGCGCTGCATCACCCCAGCCAAATTCACTGGAAAGCCGGAAAATCGATAGCTTGGGTTCTACCTTTGCTGCCTTGTTCCCAATCGGGTCGATCTGGGGTAGCAGCATGACACACTTGATCAGTAGCAACGCTCTACAGCGGCAGGCGGTGCTCTAAGGAGGTGCGACAAGAAGGTTGTTCACGCAGCCGCGGCTTTGAATCGCGCCGATCCGCGGAGCTGTGTTGCTGATCGGGCCTGAGGAAGAGGAGTTGTGCGGGCTGAAATGGGCTGAAATGGGCTCTATCATCGGCGATGCCACCAGGGGCTGGACCGACGCCTCCCCGTGGCGTGGCTGGTTGTCAAGAAACCTCCAGGATGAAGCCCCTCTGCAAGACCCTGCAGCGCTCTGCTGCAAGCATGCGCCACCCTCGCAGATCACAGCGGTTTGCAGTGGTCGGATCATCCAGAATCAAGGTTGCTTCGAGGTCATCTTGATGTCCGATCACCTGGGTGATTACCTGAAGGCCATCAGTCGCCACCCGCTGCTCAGCGCCGAGGAGGAGCTGCACTGCGGCCGCCTCGTGCGCCATTGGCAAGATCACAAAGATGCCACCCCTGACGTCGGCCGGCGCGGACGGCGGGCGTTGAACCGCATGGTGAACGGCAATCTGAGGCTTGTGGTGAGCGTGGTTAAGCGATACCACGATCGGATTGCCTTGCTCAACCTGGAGCTGATCGATCTGATCCAAGCCGGCAACATCGGCTTGATTCATGCGGTCGAAAAGTTCGATCCCAGCCGCGGCTACCGGTTCTCCACCTACGGCTACTGGTGGATTCGCCAATCGATCAGTCGCTCCATCCATGAGCACGGCTATCTGGTGCGGATCCCGCCCGCGCTGGGTGCCTTGGCGGGTCGCCTCGAGCGCGAAATCCTTGACGCTGGCGCCAGCCCGCAGGTCAACGCTCCTGCCCGGCCGCTACCGGCGGCGCGGCGGCTGCAGCACGTCCGTCAGGCCCAAGCATTTCAATCATTGGTCTCACTGGATCAGGTGATTGCTGGGCAGGATGGTCGAGAAATCTCCCTGCTGGATACCATCTCTGATGGCGCTACTCCCACAGTGGAGGATGACTACGGCTGGCTGCATCACCATCTGCATCGGCTCCCCGAACCCGAGCAGCGCGTGCTGAACTGGCGGTACGCCCACGATGTCAAGCTTTCCCTGTCCCAGGTGGCAAGCCGCATCGGCAAGAGCAAGCATCAGGTGCAAGCCATCGAACGCAGAGCCCTCTCCAAGTTGCGGCAGGCTTTGGAGCCCTCCCTCAACCCCTGAGTGGGACCACCAGCCAACCTGTCGCCGCAGCCGCGGCGCTGGGCTTCAAGCCGTGACGGCTTGGCTCGCTGATCTCGCGGCGATGCGCGGTCTCGTCCCGCCGCTCGACGCCCCAAACCCGCCGGGCAGCACCGTGGGTTTGGGTGGCCAGCCGCTGGTTGACCGTTGTGCCTGCCCTCCAGCTGGTGCCCGTTAGCAAACCTGGATGTTTCGCTTTGCACCGCTTCGCGCCATTGGCGCTTGAAAACCCCTTGGATAGTGTGTCTGCTGTCGTGGTTCGCGCCTTTCGCCGCGACGGCACATCCCCTGTATGACCACCACGCTCCAGCCCCCCAGCACCCGTCGCGAGGACGGCGAAGGCAGCCTGCAGGTGCACCAGGACCCCAGCCTGAGGATCAGTGAAGGTGCGCTGGTGCTTGCCGTTTACGGAAAGGGCGGCATCGGCAAGAGCACCACCTCCTCCAACCTCTCCGCCGCCTTCTCGAAGCTGGGCAAGCGGGTGCTGCAAATCGGTTGCGATCCCAAGCACGACAGCACCTTCACCCTCACCAAGAAAATGGTGCCCACGGTGATCGACATCCTCGAAACGGTGGACTTTCACACCGAGGAGCTCCGCCCGGAGGACTACATGTTCGAGGGCTTCAATGGCGTCCAGTGCATTGAAGCCGGCGGGCCTCCGGCGGGCACCGGCTGCGGTGGCTACGTCACCGGTCAGACCGTGAAGCTGCTCAAGGAGCACCACCTGTTGGAGGACACCGATGTGGTGATCTTCGACGTGCTCGGTGATGTGGTGTGCGGTGGCTTCGCGGCCCCCCTCCAGCATGCCCACTACTGCCTGATCGTGACGGCGAACGACTTTGACTCAATCTTCGCGATGAACCGCATCATCGCCGCCATCCAGGCCAAGGCAAAAAATTACAAGGTGCGCCTCGGCGGCGTGGTGGCGAACCGCAGCCGCGAAACCGATCAGATCGATAAGTTCAACGAGCGGGTGGGGATGAAAACCATGGCCCACTTCCGCGATGTCGACGCGATCCGCCGCTCGCGCTTGAAGAAGTGCACCATCTTCGAGATGGAGCCAAGCCCCGAGGTGGAGGCGGTGCAACAGGAGTACCTGAGCCTGGCCCGCACCATGTTGGAGAACGTGCAGCCTTTGGAAGCCGAATCCCTCAAGGATCGGGAGATCTTCGACCTGCTCGGCTTCGATTGATTAAATCGAAACTCGCCCAGCGACCTCAGCGGCCCTGAGCTGGCCTGGGTTCTTCGACCATTGCCAGCAGGGACCGGCCAACAGCAGGCGGCTCCAGCGCCAAGAGCGGGGTTCCGTCTTCGAGGCGGTCGGGGAACAGCACGCCATCGAGATGGTCGATTTCGTGCTGCAGCACACGGGCCGCGAACCCCTCCATCGCTTGGCTGAGCGCCTGCCCCTCCGGGGTGATGGCCTCACACAGCACCCGCCGCCAACGCCGTACCGGCGCCCGCAGATCCGGCACGCTCAGGCAGCCTTCCTCTTCCAGGTCTGTGGCCTGTTCCAGCGGCGTGCAGCGCGGGTTGACCAGCACCTGACGCGGGATCAGCGGCGCCAGCGGGTAGCGGGGATTGAAGGCGCCGCTGCCCACCACCACCACCCGCCAGGGTTCGCCAATCTGGGGGGCGGCAATGCCTGCACCGCTGCGGGCCGCCTGAGTGTCGAGCAAATCGCGCACGAGCCCGAGCAGGCTCTCCTGGCCCAGCCGCCCGGTCGGTACGGGCTGGGCAGGTCGACGCAAGCGTGGGTCGCCACGCAGCAGCACAGGGCGAACGGGCACGGATCGAGGCGTCGCTCACCCCAGTCTGTCCGACGTGGCGGTGTGAGGCGGTGTGAGTGGTAAGAGTTGCCCTAATCGCTGGACGGGTCGCAGGGCCCCTGGCCCGTGATCCCAAGGATCAACCTGGGCGCTGCCTGCTGGCGATCGGGCCGCGGCATCACCATTTAGTGAGATCGGGCTAAGCCTGCCAGCGGCTCGGCGGAGCTGCCTGGGCCTGGCAACGACAGGCCGGCGTCGGAACCGGCCGGATCCCGCCTCGGCTGGCTCGACAGGGCAGTGTTCTACGGCTAGCAGACAGGAATCTGAGGCTTGGATCTGGCGAGTGGAGACGCTGTTGGTGCTGCTTCTGCTCCTGCTGTTTGCTCTGCTGCTGCCCTTGGGGGTCGTGTTGGCCGCCGTGGAGCTGACCCGGCTGCGCGGCCGGGTGGCGGCTCTGGAGGCCAGGCTGCGTGATCTTGAGCCCCACGAGGCTGATGGCCTGGCGCGCTCTCCAAGCCGCGGCCCTGGCGTCTCCGTTCTTGCGGAAACGACGTCTACGACTGGAACTCCGTCCAGGCCCAGACCCCTCCCACCGCCTGTCCTGGGAGATGCCGTGCCGCCATCCGCGGGGCCGGATCGGGCAGACCAGGGCCAGAAGAAGGCCAACCCCTTTGCGCCGCCTCTGGGCCGGGTCCAACCCGACAACGCCCCAGCCGCCACCCCCACCAGCAGCCGCGACCCTGGGCGAAGACCCACCAGCAGCAGCTCCCCAGTGGGAGAAGGCCCCCGAGCCGCTGCCACGGTTCCGACAGCCCACCGCCCAGGCCTGGGCGATCGGCTGCCCTGGCGGGCGCTGGAGCGCCAGCTGATCGAGAACTGGACCGGACTGCTCGGCGTGCTGGTGCTCGTGGCGGGGATCACGTTTCTGGTGGTCAACATCGCCCTGCGCCTGGGCCCCGTGGCCCGCTTTCTGCTCACCCTGGCGGCCGCCGCCGCGCTGATCGCCCCCTCCCTGGGTTGGTCCCAACACCCCCGCTGGCGCTCGCTGGTGGCCTGGTTGCGCAGCGGTGGCGCGGCCCTGGCGCTGTTCGCCTGCCTGGCCAGCGGCTCCCTGCCGGAGCTGGGCCTGCGCTGGCTGGAGGACCCCCGTGAGGCGCTGGCGCTGCTGCTGGTCGGCATGGTCGTGAACCTGGCGGTGGCGGGCCTCAGCCGCGACCAGACCGTCGCGTCCCTGCATGTGCTGGTGAACCTGGTACCGCTGCTGCTGGTCCAGCAGAGCCGCATCACGCTGGTGGTGGCCAGCCTGGTCTGCCTGGCGGGCCTGGTCTTGTCCGGGCGGCGCCCCTGGGATCGCCACCGGCTGCAGGTGGTCCTCGGCTATGGACTGTTCCAGGGGGTCTGGCTGCTGCGGCTCCGCGATCCCCTCAGCAGCCAACCCGACCTGCGACTGGGGGGCCTCGCGGCGGCCCTGCTGGTGTTCGGCGTTGGCGTGCTGCTGCTCCAGCGGCGCGGGCGCCAGGCCGGGCCGCTGACGCCGGCGCGGCTGGCGGCCCTGATCGCGGCCTGGGGCGGCCTGGCCCTGGCGCTGATGGCCTATCCCCAGCAGGCCGCCACGCGGGCGATCGCCCTGCTGCTGGCCGCGGCGCTTGCCCTGCTGCTGGCCTGGATCTCCCGCCACGGCAAGGCCAGGCCGTTGCGCACCGCCCAGATCCTGATCAGCCAGGGCTTGGTGCTCGCCGCACTGCTCAGCCTGCAGCCGCTGCTGGTCGATGGCCTCCTGCTCAACCTGCTGCTGCTCGGGGAGAGCGGCCTGTTCCTGCTGCTGGGCCTGCGGGAACGGCAGCCCAGCCGTCGCATCCTGCAGCTGGGCTGGGGGCTCGTGGCCTTCCTGGCTCTGACCTTGCTGCTGCAGGCCTGGGCGCTGCTCACCCTGCAAACCTTCGCCCCCCAACTCCTGGGCCTTGGGTTCAGCGGCAGCGGTCCGGGAGCCATCCCCGCTCAGCCCTTCCGACCAGCGGTGCTGCTGTTCAGCGCCGCGCCGTTGCTGGTGGGGCTGGCCTGGCAGCTCGACCGCCGCGGGCTGGCGATCGCCTGGCCGCCCCTGCTGAGCTGGCAGGCCGCGGCCCTGGTGCTGCTTGGCGCCTCAGCACTGACCCCGCCCCATTGGCGGCCCTGCTTGGCGTTGCTTGGCATGGGCAGCCTGCTGATCGCCGAACGGCGCCTGCGGCCCCCCGGGCTGGGGCCGGCCACCGCGGTGGCGATCCCGTTGGCGCAGCTGGCCTCCTGGTGCTGGCTGCTGGACCAACGCCCCGAGACCGCCCCGGCGCTGGCCCAACTGCTGCCGCTGCTGACCCTGGCGATCGCGCAGATCGCCTTGGCCGGCGGCCCGCGCCAGCGGGCCCTGGGCCTGGATCTGCTGGGGCTGAACCTCGGCATTGGGGCCGAACTGCTGCTGCACCCCCTCTCGCCGCTGCTGCCGCCTGTGGCTTGGCTGCTGCTATCGCTGCCGGCCCTGCTGGCCGCTGACCGGCTGCGACAGCCGCTCAGTGGCCACGGCCTGGGGCTTGGGCTGGTGGCCCTGGCCGCCTACGCCTGGGGCTTCGTCCTTGCAGTGTCCACCAGCTCCAGCCGCGTGGCCGTGCTGGGGCTGAGCCTGGAGGCTCGGCCCCTGATCGAACTGCTGGCGGTGCTGGTGCTAGCGGCTTGGTGGCGCTTCCAACCCAGCGGTCCGCTGGCCCACTCCAACCTCTGGCGGCGGTGCCACCCTTGGTTCTTGGAGCTGCTGCTGCTGGCGGCCGTGCTGCCGCTGCTGATCGAACTCAGCAGCCTCTGGCAGCCCTTTGCCCTGGCCCTGCTCGCCCTGGGGCTGTTGAGCCCGCCGGCCAGCCGTTGGCTGGCGCCGCGCGCCCAGCTCTATGCCGTGCTCGTTTACTGGCTGTCGATCGCTTGCGCCATCTTCCAACAGCAAGCCCTGCCGGCATCGGGCTGGCAGGGGTTGGGGGCGCTGCTTGCCCTCCAGGCGGTGGCCTTGCAGCTGTTGTTTGCGTTGCTGGCTCGGCGCTGGCTGCCCGTCGCGACCCTGGGGGCGATGGCCGGGTTGCCTGTGCTCGGCGGCTTGGCCTTGGCCCTGGCGCGGCACGGCCAGCGCTGGCTCTGGTACCCCCTGTTCGTGGCGGTGGCGGTTCAGCTGGCCAGGGGCTTCGACCATGCGCTGCTCACCCTGGTCTGGGCCTTGGAGGCCTTCTTGATCTATGGGCTGAGCGCCGTGCTGCGCGACGGCCAGTTCCGCCTGGTGGCCTTGCTGGCCCTGGCGGCCTGCCTCATGCGGCTGCTGGTGGTGGACATGGCGGAAGCGGACCTGGGCCTTCGCGGGCTGGTGTTTGTGGGCGTGGGGCTGCTGATGCTGGCGATGAATGCGCTGTACAAACGCTTCGAGGATCGGTTCCGTTGAGGAACCGCTAAGCTCCCTCGACACGGCCGCAGGAATGCCGGGAAGCCAGGCGGGGACAGGCAGCCATTGGCAGGAGGCCAGGTCGCCATCGGCCCGAGGCCAGGGTGTTCAGCGCTCCGCTGAGGCGTTGGCGCCACCCGCCTCCCTGCCGCCACAAAGAGCGACGGCCCAACCCGCCTTGGCTTCCGCGACGGAGCCCAGTCCCTACAGCGCTCGCGGGCTCACGCCTACTGTTGTGCCTCGCCGCCGTCAAGTTTCCTTTCATGCTGTTGCCCCTGCATCTCCAGGAGCTCGGACTGGCGCACCTGCCCCAGCTGGGCCTCCTGGAGGGAGGTCTCAGCGAAGCTGCCCTGCGGCAACTGCTGCAGCGCTGGGGCTACGGCGTGATCTTTCTGGGCATGTTGTTGGAAAACGCCGGCCTGCCCCTACCCGGCGAAACCCTCACCCTGCTGGGGGGCTATGCCGCTGGCAGCGGCCAGCTGGCCCTGGGCGGCGTGATCGCTGCGGCCGCCAGCGGCGCGGTGCTGGGCGACAACCTCGGCTACTGGGTGGGGCGGCGGGCGGGCTGGGGGCTGATCCTGCGGGTCGGAGCCCTGCTGCGACGCAGCCCAGAACAAATGGACACCGTGCGCCAGCAGTTCCTGCGCCACGCCACCGCCTCAGTGCTGTTCGGACGCTTCGTGGCGGTGCTGCGCGTGCTGGCGGGGCCGATGGCCGGGGCCGTGGGCATGGCCTGGCCACGCTTCTTCCTGGCCAATCTCGCCGGCGCACTTCTTTGGGCGAGCTCGATGGTCACGTTGGCCTGGTTGGGGGGGCGCTGGCTGCCCTTCGAGCGGATGGTGAAGAGCGTGCTGGAGTTCGGCCTGGGGGCCCTGCTGCTGGTCTGCCTCAGCCTGCTGCTGCCGCGCTTGATTGAGCGGCTGGAACGCCGCTGGCCTAGTGACAAGCGAAGCAGCGCCGACCAGCCGAATTTGACCCTCCCACCGCTGCCAGTTCCCACGGCCATTGAGGACGCCAACCCGTCTTGATCTCTCAGACTTCTCCCGGCGGCTGAGGGGAGCAAGCCAAGCGGGGGTCGCTCGGGAGGCGGGACTGCCGCCCCGTCCGCCACTGGCCCGGGCCTCGCCGACCCGTGGCGGCGCCAGGGTTCCGCGCCAGGGGCGAGCGGCATCATGGGTGTCCATGCGTGCAGATCCAGCCGCTGATGTTGCCGACCCGCTATCTCCGCTACCTGGTCTTCCCGATCGGCTGCTGTGCCCTGGGCGTCCTGGTAATGCTCGGCACGCGGGGTGTGGCAGCCGCCTGGATCACGCTGGTGCTGTTGCTGCTCGAGGTGTCGCTGTCCTTCGACAACGCCATCGTCAACGCCCGCGTGCTCGACAAGCTCAGCCCTGGCCAGCAGCGTTTCTTCCTCACCTGGGGGCTGATCATCCCGGTGTTCGGCGTGCGTTTCGCTGGACCGTTGCTCATGGTTTCCTTGGCCGGCGGGGTGGGCATCAACCAGGCCCTGGATGCCGCCTTCCATCACCCCCAGCACTACCGGGAGCTGCTGGAGCTGGCCGAGCCACGCATCCTCAGCTTTGGCGGCATGTTCCTGCTGATGGTGTTCCTGCGTTACTTCTTCGATGAGGCGAAGACCCTGCACTGGCTGCGACCGCTGGAGCGCCGGCTCAGTGCCGCCGGACGAATCGAGGCCCTCGAGGTGGCGCTGGCCCTGATCCTGTTGCTGCTGCTCAGCGCCGCCCTACCCGAAGCCCAGCGGGCGCCGGTGTTGGTGGCGGGAATCCTCGGGTTGGTGCTGCAACTGCTCAGCACCTCCCTGGCGGTGGCCTTCGGCGATGAGGAAGCGGCCGGCGTCCACTTGGCGGCCGGAGGGGGTCTGATGAGCCTGGTGTATCTGGAATTGCTGGATGCGTCGTTCAGCCTCGATGGCACCATCGGCGCCTTCGCGATCACCAGCGACCTGGTGCTGATCCTCACCGGCCTGGGGCTGGGAGCCTTGTTCATCCGTTCGCTCACGTTGATGCTCTGCCGCGAGCGCACCCTCGACACGTTGATGTTCCTCGAGCACGGAGCCCATTACGCCATCGGCGCCTTGGGCCTGCTAATGCTCGCCAGCGTCTGGCTCAGCAACTGGCAGCTGCGGCTACCCGAATGGTTGGCGGGCCTGGTCGGCGTGTTGCTGCTTGTGCTTTCGCTGATGGATTCCTTAAAGCAGCGCGATCGCGTCGACACCTGAGTTGCTTCGACCTGAGGTGAAGCAAGGCTGCTTACAAATAGAAGCCCACTGTCGTCACCACCCTGGTGCCCTGGGCGCGAAGGGCATTGCGCAGCAGGATCGTGGATTGGTTGTGCAGCAGGTTCTCCCAGCGGTGCCGCGTCACGAACACCGGCAGCACGATCATGCAGAAACGGTTCTTGTCCTTGCGGTGCTGGTGCTCGAAGTCGCGTACGTACTCCACCACCGGGTCCACCAGGGAGCGGTAGGGCGACTGCAGCACCACCAGATCCGCCTCTGGAACCTGGCGTTTCCAGTTTTCGATGAAGGCCTCCGTGCGACCACCCACGCCGAGGTCCACGTACACCGCCTTGAGATCGCTGGCGATCGAGCGGGCGAAGCGAATCGCCTCAAAGGTGCCGCGATGCAGCTGCCCCACCAGCACCACCGTGGGGGTACCTCCCAGCTCCGGCGCTGGCGGCAGCTTGAGGCGCACATCACGGGCCAGCCGCAGGCGCCGGGCCACATGGTCGTAGTGGGTGCGGATGCGCAGGAAAAGCGACACCAGGATCGGGATCGCCACCACCACGAGCCAGGCCCCCTGGGTGAACTTGCTGAACAGGAGCACCACGCCCACCACGGCGGTGATCGAGCAGCCCACACCGTTCACCACGGCCTTGCGGTGCCAGCCAGGGCCCCGCAGCCGCCACCAGTGCATCACCATCCCGGCCTGGGAGAGCGTGAAGCTGATGAATACCCCCACCGCGTAGAGGGGAATCAGGCGGCTGACACTGCCCTCGAAGATGATCAACAGCAGGCCGGCGAAGCCGCTGAGGGCGAAGATGCCGTTGCTAAACACCAACCGGTCCCCGAGGGAGGCCAGCTGGCGCGGTAGGAAACCGTCTTGGGCCAGGAAGGCCGCCAGGCGTGGAAAATCGGCATAGGCGGTGTTGGCCGCCAGCAGCAGGATCATCAAGGTGGCGAGCTGCAGCACCGCCAGGAGCGGGCCATTGCCAAAGATCCGCTGTCCGAGCTGATAGAGCAGCGTTGGGCCATTGTCGGTGGCGATCACCCCCGTCTGATGGGCCAGGGCGCTGATGCCGCTGAACATCACCGCCAGCATCACCACCATCACCACCAGCACGCGGCGGGCGTTGCGCCATTCCACCGGCCGGAAGGCGGCGACGCTGTCGCTGATCGCCTCGATGCCGGTGAGGGCGGCGCAACCGGAGCTGAAGGCCCGCATCAGCAGCAGCGGGCCGATCACCATCAAGCCGTGGTGATCATGGGCCTCCTCCAGCAGGTGCTGCTGCTCGGCGATCGGCAGGGTTGCCAGCTGCCCCAGGCCGGTCTTCACCGCCCCGGCCACCAGCAGGGTCACCACCATGCCCATGAAGAGGTATGTGGGCAGGCTGAGCAACTTGGCGCTTGAACTCACGCCCCGAAGATTGGCCATCATCACCAGGGCCACCGCCACGAGGCAGAGCAGCACCCGCTGCTGATCCAGGGCCGGGAAATAGGAGGTGAGAGCGGCGATGCCGGCCGCCACGCTCACCGCCACGGTGAGCACGTAGTCGATCGAGAGCGAGGCACCGGCCACCAGGCCGGTGAGTGGACTGAGGTTCTGCTGCGACACCCGATAGGAGCCGCCGCCGTGGGGATAGGCCTTGATCGTTTGCCGGTAGCTGGTGGCCACGATCAGCATCAACCCCACGATCAGGCCGGTGATCGGCAGGGTGAAGGGCAGGGCGGCGGCGCCGGCCAGCCCGAGCACCAGCACGATCTCCTGGGTGGCGTAGGCCACGGAGGAGAGGGCGTCGGAGCTGAGGATCGCCAGGGCTTCGGCGTTGGTGTAGCGCTCCTCGTGATGGGCACTGGTGGGCAGGGGAGTACCGATCAGCAGCCGGCGAAACCCACTGAAGTCGGTTTGGCGCATACCGGCGGCGTGGCCCTCGCAAGCAACTGAAACCTAGAACCACCCTGATCCCCGCTAGCAGAGTTACCGTCCTGCGGACTCCAACCCTCTATGGCATGAGCTCCTCTGGTCCACCGATCGCCTGGCACGCCCTGGAGCCAGAGGCCTGCCTCGACCAGCTGTCGGCGCCAAAGGATGGTCTAACCAGCGCCAATGCCAGCCAGCGCCTGGCGGACTTCGGGCCGAACCGCCTGGAAATCAGTGCTGGCCGCAGCTCCCTGCGGATCCTTCTGGATCAGTTCAGCAACGTGATGCTGATCATGCTGCTGGCCGTGGCGGCGGTGTCCGGAGCGGTCGCCATCCACCAGGCCCGCTTCCCCAAGGACGCCCTGGCGATCCTGCTGATCGTGGTGCTCAACGCCGTTCTTGGCTACCTGCAGGAGAGCAGGGCCCAGAAAGCGCTGGAGGCCCTGCGGGAGATGGCCCAGCCGCTGGTGCAGGCCCGTCGCGATGGCCAGTGGCAACGCATCGCCAGCGAAGAGTTGGTGCCCGGCGATCTGATCCGGCTTGAGTCTGGAGACAAGGTGCCGGCCGATGCGCGGCTGCTGGAGGTGGCGGAACTGGGCCTGCGCGAAGCCGCCCTCACCGGCGAAGCGGAGGTGGTAGCCAAGCAGGCGTTGCTGCTGCTGGAGGCGAGCACCCCGGTTCTTGAGCGGCGCAACTGCCTGTTCCAGGGCACGGAGGTGGTGCGGGGCCGGGCCACCGCCTTGGTCACCGCCACGGGCATGGGCACCGAGCTGGGGCAGATCGCCCGCTTGATCGATACGGCGGGCGGCGAGGCGACTCCGCTGCAAGAGCGGCTCGATGGACTCGCCAACGTGCTGGTTGGCTCCGCCTTGGCCATGGTGACTGTCGTGGTGCTGGGGGGCTGGCTCTTGGGCCGACCACCTCTGGATCTGCTGGAGGTCTCGCTGTCGATGGCCGTGGCGATCGTGCCGGAGGGCCTGCCGGCGGTGATCACCGTCACCCTGGCGATTGGCACCCAGCGCATGGTGCGGCGCGCCGCCCTGATCCGCCGCCTGCCAGCCGTTGAGGCGCTTGGTTCGGTCACCGTGATCTGCACCGACAAGACCGGCACACTCACCCAGAACCGGCAGGTGGTGCAGGAGGTGCGTTGTGGCACCCAGGCGCTGCGCATCTCCGGGGAGGGCTACACCCCTGAAGGAAGCTTCGAGCACACGGAGCTGCAGCCGCCCCAGGCCGGCCACGCCGGGCTTGCCGATGGGGCCCTCACCCTGCTCCTACGGGCCGGGGTTCTCTGCAGCGACGCCGAACTGCGCCAAGAGGGCAATCGCTGGGACGTGCTGGGCGATCCCACGGAGGGCGCCTTGGTGGTGGCCGCCGCCAAGGACGGCATCGACGGCTTTGAGCTACGCCAGCATTACCCCCGCTTCGCTGAGATCCCCTTCAGCTCCGAGCGCCAGTGGATGGCGGTGTGGGTGAAGGACCACCAGGGCGAGCTGCAGCGGCCCCTGGGCGGCGACGCCGAAGGTTCGGCCACCCTGCTGGTCAGCAAGGGGGCTCCCGAAGCGATCGTGGCCCAATGCGACCGCTGGCTGGATGGCCAGGGGGTCAACCACCTCGACGCCGCCGGCCGCGAGTGGTGGTTGGAGGAGGCCCGCGGCCTGGCCGCTCAGGGGCTGCGGGTGCTGGCCTTCAGCTGCAGCCCCCATCACCAAAGCCCGGACGCCCCTCTGGATGGTCAGGTGCTACTGGGCCTGATGGCCCAGCTTGATCCCCCGCGGCTGGAGGTGCCCGAAGCGGTGCGTCGCTGCCGAGAAGCGGGGATCCGCCCGGTGATGATCACCGGCGACCATCCGCTCACGGCACGGGCGATCGCCGCCGGCATCGGCCTGAGCCCCAGCCATGGAGAGGTTTCCCTGGGCCGGGAGCTGGAGCAATGCGATGACCGCCAGCTGCAAGAGTTGGTACAGCACTGCAATGTCTACGCGCGGGTGGCGCCGGAGCAGAAGTTGCGCATTGTCAAGGCGCTGCAGGCCAACAGCCAGGTGGTGGCGATGACCGGCGATGGCGTCAACGATGCTCCGGCCTTGAAGCAGGCCCACATCGGCGTGGCCATGGGCATCACCGGCACCGAGGTGAGCAAGGAAGCCTCCGACATGGTGCTGCTGGATGACAACTTCGCCACGATCGTCAATGCGGTGGAGGAGGGCCGCTTGGTCTATGCCAACATCCGCCGGTTCGTGAAATACATTCTCGGCAGCAATGTGGGCGAGTTGATTACCATCGCTGCTGCCCCGCTTGTGGGCATGGCTGGCGTACCGCTCACGCCCCTACAAATCCTCTGGATGAACCTGGTGACCGATGGGGTGCCAGCCCTGGCGCTGGCGCTGGAGCCGGGGGAAGATGGATTGATGCAACGGCAGCCGGCGAAGCCAGGCGAATCGATCTTTGCGCGCGGCATCGGCCGTTACATCTTCAGGGTTGGTTTCGTGTTCGCCGTGCTCACCATCGCGCTGATGATCTGGTCGGCGAGAATGCAGGCCCATTGGCAGACCATGGTATTCACCACCCTCTGCCTGGCCCAGATGGGCCATGCCCTCTCGGCGCGCAGCGACCGGCCCCTTTACAGCGTGGCGCCCTTCTCCAACCCCTGGTTGTTCTGGGCGGTGCTGCTGACGACCACCCTGCAGCTGCTTGTTCTCTATGTGCCGCTGCTGGCTGGTTTCTTCGGAGTTCAGCCGCTGAGCTGGCGAGAGCTGCTGGCCTGTTTTGTGGTCAGCTTGCTGTTCTTCTTCTATCTCGAGATCGACAAGATTGTTCGGCTCTGGCGCCGTCGCTCCCATTCCCATGTCCCCGGCTGACGACCCATCCCAGGGACTACTCAACCTGGTGGCCGAGGCCACGACAGCATCGCCGCCGCTCGCATATCTGCTAATCGCGGCGGCGATGTTCTTGGAAAACCTATTTCCACCCTTACCCTCCGAGCTGATCATGCCCCTGGGGGGCTTCCTGGTGCATCAGGGGCAACTGGAGTTGTTGCCGGTGGTCCTGGCAGGACTGTTGGGCAGTGTGTCGGGAGCTTCTTTTTGGTATGGCGTCGGCCGCTGGCTCGATGAGGAGCGTCTTCAGAGCTGGCTGTTGATTCGCGGTCGTTGGCTGGGCCTGCCAGCCAACCTGCTGCCGCGCAGCCGACGCTGGTTTGATCGCCACGGCGTGCTGCTGGTGTTCTGGGGGCGCCTGATCCCAGGGGTGCGGCCGTTCGTGTCGCTGCCGGCCGGATTCGAGCTGATGCCGGCATTCACCTTCCTGCTCTGGACCACGGCCGGCACCGGCATCTGGGTGCTCGTGCTCACTTTGGCGGGCCTGATGTTGGGTTCGGCCTATGGCCAGGTGAGCGTTTGGTTGGCCAAGTTCTCTTTGGGCTTGCTTCCCATGCTGGCGATCGCCCTGACCGCCTGCGGAGTGGTGCTGTTCTGGAGACGCCATCGGAGGCGATGACTCTTGGAGGCATGGGACGTGCCGCGGCGATGCCGTTTGGCCCTGCCTCACTCCGCTCCCGAGCGCTCCGATTCGGCGGATTCCGCGGGAAGAACCCCGTCCTGCCGCAGGTTCTCGTGCAGGGAATCCAGCATCAGCACGCTGCTCCCCACCATCAAGATGCCAATCAGGGAAAAGGCGGCCAAGGCGGTGTTGCGGCGCTTGGCTGGATCCACGAGGCTTGAGAGGGGATGGCCGCAATCAGCACAGATCAACATCCCCTTGCCGCGACCAAGCTTCGAAACAATTCGACAACCACACTGGCGACAGGACACAGGACCGATGGCCTCTGCAAACAATTATCGGGCAGCCTCGCCGCTGCAGAGATCATGCTGAACAGTTCACAGCGGAACAGAGCGGCCGCCAACCGATGGCCTGCTGGTTCGAGCTCAACCGGCGCCACAACGACGTCGATGGTTGGGGGATCGCCGATCGGCTCCATGCCTAACCATGCGCGGCCGAGTCGGTGCGGGTTCAGCCCCATGGCGGCGGTCGCACCCTTCAGGCTCGACCGGGCAGCCACGACATGGGGCTGGCAGCGACGTGGTTCCGCACTGGAGGGCTCGGGATTGGCAGTGATAAGCCCTCCTTGCCGCGACGATCAGAAACAGCCCGTGCCATATGGCCCCAACCCCAGGGCCGATCCGATTAAGTTGACCAGCCAATCCAGGCCCTGCCGAGGCTCTGGCTTCGATCCCACCCACGTTGATGACCCTGCTGCCTGCCCAGACGGCTTGGCTGGTGCCGCTTTACCCCTTGCTGGCCTCGTTGCTGTCATTTCTCTGGTCGCCCGGGCTGATTTCCCGCACAGGTCCAAGGCCCTGTGGCTACCTGAATCTCCTGATGGTATCGGTGGCCTTTCTGCACAGCACCCTGGCATTGGTGGCTTTGCATTCAAACTCCGCCGCCGGCTCCTCTGCGATTTATCGGCCGATCACCTTCGGCTGGACCTGGCTGGAAACGGCGGGGCTGCGCATCGGATTTGATGGCCTGATCAATGAGCCGGCCCTGATTGCCATGACGGTGATCACCGGCATTCACATGCTTGTACAGATTTATTCGATCGCTTATCTGGAGATGGATTGGGGCTGGCCCCGCTTCTTCGGCTCCCTCAGCTTTTTTGAATCGGGCTTGTGCGCACTGGTGCTCACCGATTCATTATTTTTCAGCTATGTGTTGCTCGAGCTGCTCACTTTTGGTACCTATCTCATCGTTGGCACCTGGTACAACCAACCCTTAGTGGTCAAGGGAGCTCGCGATGCGTTTCTCACCAAGCGCATCGGCGACATCGTGCTGCTGGCAGGCCTGATCGCTCTGTTGCCGATCACCCACACCTGGAACTTCCATGGCTTGCAGGCTTGGGCCGCCGATCAAACGAATAATCAGCTGGTGTTGCCCGGCGGATTCACCCTGATCGTGTTGGCTCTCACCGCTGGACCGATGGGCAAATGCGCCCAGATTCCGCTGCACCTCTGGCTCGATGAAGCGATGGAAGGCCCCCTGCCCTCCACCGTTCTGCGCAACTCCGTAGTCGTCACAGGTGGAGCCTGGGTGTTGCTCCGGCTTGAGCCGCTCACGTCCTTGAGTCCCCTCACCCAGACCATCCTCGTGGTGGTAGGTGGCACATCGGCGCTGGTGGGATCGTTGATCGCCCTGGCCCAAATCGATATCAAGCGCGCCCTCTCCTTCCTGGTGAGCAGCTGGCTGGGTTTGCTGTTCGTGGCCGTGGGCCTCGGCGGCATGGAGGTTGCCGATCACATGATGCTGGTTTATCCCCTGCCGATGGCCCTGATGTTGCTGGCCGTGGGAGCCATCGTGTTTTCCAACATCACCCAAGACCTCACTCAGCTCGGCGGTCTTTGGAGCCGTCGCCCGTTGATGGGAATTGCCTTCCTGGCTGGTGCCGCGGGATTGGTGGGTCTGCCTCCTTTCGGCGGATTCGCAGCCCTGCGTGAGCTGCTTGTATTGGCCCAGGCAAGCTCCAGCCCCCTGTTGATCGAGGGTCTTGTGTTGATCAGCAACGCTCTGTTCAGCGCCTGCCTGGTGAGGATGTTCAGTTTGATCTGGGGCGGACGCCCCTCACAGTTCACGGTGCGCTCGGCCGAGGGGCTCTGGTTGATGGTCTTGCCCACGATGTTGCTCACCGGTCTTGTGCTCCACCTCCCGCAGTTGCTGGTTCACAATGGCGTGGTGGCGATGAATCCGATTCCCGGTTGGGGCCCTATGGCGATTCCCCTGGTGATCTCCACATTGATCGGAGGCAGCTTCTCGGCCATCTACTACCTACGGCCTCACCAGCTGGCCCATCTCCCCGCCACCTTGGGAGGCCTGCAGGATTGGCTGGCCGAGGACATGCAAACCGAGCGCTTCTATCACCGCACGATCGTGGGCCTGGTGGTGGCGCTGGCGCGCGTCAGTGCCTGGTCCGACCAGCGGCTGGTGGATGGCTTCAGCGGCGCCACCGGTGGCGCCGCCCTCGAGGGCGCACGCCGCCTCAGCCTCACCACCAGTGGTAAGTCCCAGGCTTATGCCCTCACCCTCGTGCTTGGGGTGCTGCTGATGGCCACCTGGTTGCTCACCCGCACCGCCTCTCCCGTCGCCGACCTGCTGCCCTCGCTCTCCTGATGGCAATGAATCCGCTTCTCCTGTTGCTCTTGCTGCCGGCGGCCGCCGGCCTGAGCCTGCCACTCCTGAGCTCATGGCCCGCCCGCCGGCTGGCCTGGCTGGCGGCATTGGCCTGCCTTGCCCAGCTGCTGGTGGGCCTGTCTTGCGCCGTGTACCCCCCGGCTGAGGTGCAGATCAGTTGGGTGCCCAAGCTCGGGCTGGAGCTGCAGCTGGGCCTTGATGGTCTTTCGTTGCCCCTCGTGGCGCTAACGGCTCTGATCAGCACCGCTGCGATTCTGTTTGCCCCAAGTGATCAGGCCCGGCCGCGGCTGTTCTTCTCCCTATTACTGGCCACCAATCTGGGAGTGATGGGGGCATTTCTGGCCCGCAATGCCCTGCTCTTCCTGCTGGCCTTTGAGCTTGTGCTCATCCCCACCACCCTTCTGGTGGCGATCTGGGGGGGCGAGCGACGCGCTGGCGCCGCCATCCGCTTCCTGATCTATGGCGCGGTTTCGGGGTTAAGCCTGCTGGCGGCGGTGCTGGCCTTCGGCTTGCTCAACGCTCACGGCCAGGATTTCAGCTTCGAGGCTCTCGCCCAGGCGGACTATTCACCTGAGGCGCAGCGTTGGCTGTTGCTCTTGGTGCTGCTGGCCTTCGGCATCAAAATGCCATTTGTGCCGCTGCACGGGTGGCAACCGTTCACCTACGGCCAGGCGCCGATCACTGTGGTGATGCTGCTGGCGGGGGCCACATCCAAGCTTGGTGCCTACGGCTTGATGCGCTTCGGCATCGGCTTCCTGCCTGAAGCCTGGTCGAGCTGGTCCCCCTGGATCACCGCCATTGGCGCCGTGACCGCGATCTATGGCTCGCTCAACGCCATCGCCCAACTCGATATGCGACGTCTTGTGGCCTACAGCTCCCTGGCCAACATGGGCATCCTGCTACTGGCCCTGGGCTCCGCCACGGCGATGAGCCTGCAGGGAGGGGTGGCGTTGCTGCTGGCCCACGGCCTGATCATGGCCCTTCTGTTCGCCTGCGTCGGCATGGTGGAGCGTCGCACCGGAACCAATTCGATCGCTGAGCTTTCCGGCTTGATGAATCCCTTGCGGGGTCTGCCGTTCACTATGGGCCTGATGCTGCTGGCCTTGATGGCCGCAGCAGGCATCCCTGGACTGGCGGCATTCCCTGCGGAGCTCCTGGTGTTTGAAGGCAGCTGGACCGCCTTCCCCCTACCTACGTTGCTCTGCCTCGTGTCCTCAGGTCTGACCGCCGTGTACTCGATCCGGCTGTTCAATCGCGTCGGCTTCGGCCGCCTCGACAACGCTAGGGCCGACTGGCAATCCACCAGCTGGCCGGAGCGAATCCCGGCGGTGTCCCTTGGTCTATTGGTGATTGTTCTCGGCATCTGGCCCATGGGCCTGGTCCGATGGAGTGAGGCGAGCAGTGCGTCCCTGGCGCTGCGCTCTCAGTCATTCGCCAGCCAGGTGGCGGTGGCCGGCCCGATTCAACTGGCCCTATCCGTCCCGGCCGAGGCAGTCGAGTCCCTGGCGATCGGGCCTACGCCTCCGCTGGCCTAAGCCGACAATCATTTTCTGATCGCCGCCGTTCTGCCAACCGCCGGCCAGACGCCAACTCCCAATCTCCAGCACCACTTCTCCATTCCCTCGCAGCCCTCCAGCGATGACTCCCCCCACCGCCAGTGCTCCGGTTGCCGCACCCACTCCCCTGATTCCCCCCTCCTCGCATCGCTGGGCTGATGTCATTCATCGGCTTGAAGGCGGCGGCTCAATGCTGCCGGATACACCGGAGAATCTGATGCAGATTATCGGCATCTACAAGGCCTACGCCGTGCCGATGGATTTTTACTGGCGGGATCTCCTCTATATCGCCGAGCGGGTCTTCCTCGATCCCCTGCCTGCCTTCAAGTATTTTCCTTCGCAAGAGTATCTCGATCTACCCAACTCCTACGCAGGTGATCAATCGAAGCTACGCATTTGGAGGGGTGAGGCAGGCGCCCATCCGGAGCTGCTGGAATTCATGGCCCGTGGCGAAACCGTCAAGATGCCAAAGCTGTTGCACCACCTCTGGCACGACCGTATCAACATGGAATTTGCCGAGGCCTGCATGCAGGCGATGTTCTGGCACCAGAACATGGGCGGACGCTTCAATGCTTATCTGGACAGCGACGCATACCGCGCCAGCGCCGACAAGGCGATCAAGGCCTACTTCCGGCGCAATCCGGTGATGCTGGGCCTCTACAAGTTGTTCCCGGATATGTTCCTAGAGCAGGTACGCATGATGAGCTACTACGCCAACCTCGGCCTGTTCTGGGAGGTGATGGCACCCGTTTTCTTCGAAATGAGCGACATCTACGACGAAGGTGGTTTCAAGGGGGTGCCGGATGCGATGAATTTCCTGGTGAATGGCATCTTCGCAGTCGCCGGTCGACCGATTTATCACCACGTCTATATCGATGGCGAATGCCATGAGATCATTCCCAAGTCGGAAGGTTTCACCTGGCTATACGAGGCCGCCCTTCCCTATGTCGAAGCCGTGTTCTACCGCACGGCACCCTTCCGCGGCACCAAGAGCTACAACGCGCAAGCCAATCAGGTGCCAAGCGAGCAAGCCGACTTTCACTACGGCATCCTCTACGCCGATGTGTTCCCGGTTGGCTCAGCGGGAATTCCTCCAACGCTGTTGATGCAGGACATGCTTCATTTCCTGCCTGCATACCTGGAAGATCTCTATAAAGACTACCGCCGTGGCGATGAGGATAAGCTGATCCAGCTGGGTGTTACCTTCCAGCGCTCGATGTACAACGTCACTTCGGCTGTGATTCAAGCTCTGCGAGCGGCATTGCTCTATCCACTGGACGACACAGATCCCGAGCATCTGATGGCCAACCGTCGCTTTTTCGAAGCCCAGATGGATCGTTTTCTGCGGCCGGAAGCACGGCTGGACGCAATCCAAACCCAAGCCTACCGCTGAGCCCTTCGCCTCCCTAGATTCCTCATGGCCAACATCATCGAAACCGCCAAGGGTGCCGGATGTTTCAACACCCTACTTGCCGCTGTTGAGATAGCCGGACTCACCGGAGCCCTTGAAAGCCCCGGACCCTTCACAGTGTTTGCACCGCTGGACGATGCCTTCGCTGCCCTTCCCCCAGGCACGGTGCAGACCCTCGTCGACAATCCGCCTCAGCTCGCCCGCATCCTGAAGTTTCATGTGCTTTCCGGCGCATATACACGCAACCAGTTGGTGGATCAGGCGGAGTGGTTGAGCTTGGAGGGAGCACCCGTGGCGATCCGGCGAGCTGATCCTTTTGAGGTGAAGAACGCCAGCGTGCTGAGCGCTGATATCGAATGCGACAATGGCATTGTGCACGTGCTCAACCGCGTTATTCTTCCTGGCTGAGGCAGCTGGGCAGGGCGTGAATACCTGGCCAACGTCAAGGCACCCGCTGGCTCCTCCAGCCCCCCAGAAGCCTCAGCAGAGAGACCTTTCACCATCGTCTTCTCAGGTTGACAGGCGCCGCTTGCTGAGGCCTAAACGCTTGTTTGGGCAAGGCAGAGCTTCGGAAAGCCTTGTCCGCAGTGGCCCTAGGCCCCCAAACCATCCGAATGGGGCCGTCACCATTCACTCCCAGGTTGGCGCAGGGCTACGAACACCTGCCACAATGCGCCGAACCAGGAAGCCTCGGAATGCCCCATCCCCGATTGCGTGCGCTGCTGCTGCCAGCCCTGCTCGCCGTCAGCCTGTTGGCGGGATGCGCCTCCGAGGGTGACGGGGGTGTGCAGAGTCAGAAGCTCACGTCGATCCGCAGCCGCGGCAAGTTGATCTGCGGGGTGGATGGCAAGTTGCCTGGTTTCAGCTTTGTCGGTCCGGATGGGCGCTACACGGGTCTGGATGTGGACATCTGCAAGGCCGTGGCCGCCGCCGTGCTGGGTGATGCCAACAAGGTGGACTATCGCGATCTCAATTCCAGCGAGCGCTTTGCCGCCCTGGCCAGCGGCGAGGTGGATCTGCTCTCACGCAACACCACCATGACCCTCAGTCGCGATGCGGCCGGTGGTAATGGCCTCAGCTTCGCCCCCACAACCTTCTACGACGGGCAGGGCGTGATGACGCCGGTGAACAGTGGTGTGAGCAGTCTCAAGGACCTGGCTGGCAAACCCATTTGCGTGGAGAGTGGCACCACCACGGAGCTCAACCTGGCGGACCGCATGCGTCAGCTCAAAGTTGCCTACACGCCGCTGAAGTTCCAAACCGGCGATCAAACCTACGCGGCCTACCTGGGAGGCCGCTGTGTGGCCGTCACCAGCGACCGCTCCCAGTTGGCCGCCAAACGCACCAGCTTCCCCAATCCGGCCCAGCATGGGATCCTGCCCGAAGTGCTCAGCAAAGAACCGTTGACTCCCGCCACCGTGAACGGGGATCCGGCCTGGGCTGACGCGGTGCGCTGGATCATCTTCGCCCTGTTCCAGGCCGAGGAATCGGGCATCAGCCAAGCAAATCTGCCGGCCCGCCTCAGCACTGCCAAGGCCAATAGCAACCTGCCGGATGAACGGCGCTTCCTCGGAGTGGAAGGAGAGTTCGGCAAGGTGCTGGGTCTTCCGCCCGACTTTGCCGTCAAGGCCATTGGGGCGGTTGGCAACTACGGCGAGATCTTTGAGCGCAATGTGGGCCAGGGTTCAGCGCTCAAATTGGAGCGAGGCCTGAATCGTCAATGGAAAGATGGCGGCCTGATCTATTCACCGCCGTTCCGCTGATGGGGGCCCACGTACCCCTCGCCTCCCTAGCGGAGCCGTCGCCCCCGTGGTGGCGGAACCGTCGCCTGCTGCCCTGGTTGGTGCAAGCTGCGGTGGGCCTTGTGGCGTTGCTGTTGATCGCCTTTCTGCTCGGCAATCTGGTGCGCAATCTCACGGCCGCTGGCCTGCTGCTCAGCTGGCGCTGGCTGAACCAACCCGCCGGCTTCGACCTCTCCGAAACCCTCTTGCCTTTCAACGCCGAACTGCCCTACTGGCGTGCCCTCCTGGCCGGTTTGGTGAACACGTTACGGGCGGTGCTTTGCGGCCTGGTGGGCGCCACCCTGCTGGGCTTGCTCACCGGGATGGCCGCATTTAGCAGCAACGGGCTGCTGCGCAGGCTGGCCCGCGGCTACGTGGAGCTGATCCGCAACATCCCGTTGCTGGTGCAGCTGGTGTTTTGGTATTTCGTTGTCTTTCTTTCGCTACCCAATGGCCAGGCAGCGATCCAGCTTCCAGGGGTGGTGTTGGCCAAATCTGGCCTTTACTTGGCGGGCCCTGGCCATGGTTTGCAATGGACCCTGCCCCATCTCGTCGATGGGGTATGGCAAGCCCCGCTGCGCATCACGGTGGAATTCGGCGCCTTGCTCACCGGCCTGATCATCTATTCGGGAGCCTTCATCGCCGAGGTGATCCGAGGCGGTATCGGGGCCATCTCCAAGGGTCAATGGGAAGCGGCTGCCTCGCTCGGGATCAGCTGGTTCCAAACGTTTCGGATCATCATCCTGCCCCAGGCCCTGCGGGTCATCGTCCCCGGGCTGAACACCCAATACATCTCCCTGGCCAAAAACTCCTCATTGGCCGTGGCCGTGGGCTACACCGATCTCTACTCAGTAGCCGAAACCACCCTCAACCAAACCGGTCGAGCTGTGGAGGTGTACTTAGTACTGCTAGCCGTTTATCTTAGCCTTGATCTGTTGATCTCCCTGATCATGAACAGCATCAACTGGCTGGTGCAGATCCGGGAGCGTTGAGTATGGCAATTTTGTTGAGTCGACTGCGCCGCGAGCTGTTCTCCAGCCCCGCCAATACCCTGATCAGTCTGGCCTTGATCGCCCTGATTGGCAGCGCCGCCATCGGCTTGCTGCACTGGGCCCTGCTCAAGGCCCGCTGGGCGGTGATCCAGGCCAACAGCACCCTGTTCGCCGTGGGCCGTTACCCGCTGGAGCAGCAGTGGCGCCTGTGGCTGCTCAGCGCCCTGCTAGCAGCGGCGGCGGGCCTGAGCTGGGGGTTGGTGCGCGCCTCCCCCCGACCGCTTCGCCAGGGACCGCTGTGGCCCCGCAATGATCGCCTCAGCGCTGCTCTGCTGATCTTGCTGGCGCTTTGGCTTCCCTCGGCCCTCGGTTTCACCTTGCCGTTGCAGGCCCGCTGGTGGGCGCTTACCGGTCTGTTGCTGTTGTCCCGCTGGTGGGCAGGTCGCTGCGGCAGCAGCTTCAACCCCCGGGTCCGCAAGGGGTTCGCGCTGCTCTGGCCGTGCCTCTACATCCTGGGGTTGTGGTTGATCGGCGGCGGCCTGGGCCTAGCCCCGGTCACCCCCACCGACTGGGGTGGGCTGCTGCTCACGGTGCTGACGGCCAGCTTCGCGATCGTGCTCTGCTTCCCGATCGGCGTGCTGCTCGCCCTGGGACGACGCAGTGAGCTACCCCTGCTGCGTTGGGGCTCGGTGCTTTACATCGAGTTCATCCGTGGGGCGCCGCTGATCACCCTGCTGTTTCTGGGCCAAAACATTCTGGGCTTCCTCTTGCCTGGTGGCCTGGCGCCGGATCGAGTTTGGCGGGCAGCCTGGGTTCTCACCCTCTTCGCCGCCGCTTACCTGGCCGAGGCCGTGCGCTCCGGCTTGGCCTCCGTGCCACAAGGCCAGCTGGAGGCGGCCCGCTCCTTAGGCCTCTCCT
>Ga0315903_10001596_pt1 | contig 34500 bp, 35 predicted proteins | sample LakEriMetagenome_7_FD_203524 | JGI IMG/M metagenome (GOLD analysis project Ga0315903, IMG submission 203524) | Freshwater fungal communities from buoy surface, Lake Erie, Ohio, United States - Buoy 2 MA119 | ecosystem: Environmental > Aquatic > Freshwater > Lake | place: USA: Lake Erie, Ohio...
TTATCATAAAACTTTTGAAAGAAGTCAAGAAACGCAATACTGTCATTGCGAGCACCAAAGTGTTGGTCAGTTATAATTGCTACTTTCAAATAAAACCCACCTTTCTATTTGTTTTAGCGGTATGTGCTTGTTCACTTTGCTGATTGAAGATCTCAGCAATAGAATACTCAACAACCTCACCTGTCTTCTTCTCAGGAATAGTAGTGTTAAGTTTGTTTGCTAATTTATTGGCGTCTTTAATAGACAATGGTTTAAATTCAACAATATCAAAGCATCTTCCTGGACGAATAAGTGCAGAGTCGATGTCACGAATGCTTGGAAGATTGGTAGAGAAAATCATCTTCTTACCTTTGGTTGTCACAAGACCATCACCCACATTAAGGAAACGATGCATCATTGTGTTACCATCACTACGAGATTTTAAGAAGGCATCGCTGTCCTCGAGAACCATAACCTCTGCATCATCTTCGATGAAGCGAGCAAAGAACCCATCCTTCTCAAGGATACCTGCATCATATGTAACGATAGCAGAACAAGAACGATGTGCAAGAAGACCACGAATGAATGTAGTTTTACCAGTTCCAGGTGGACCAATTAAAAGAAGAATATTTGCAGAAGATTCCATATAGCGATCGTAGTAATCGCCAAGAGATTCACCTTTTAAAAATGGATACATTTCTTCAATAGGAAGACGATCACGATTCAATGGTACGTTAACAGAATTACCATCACTACCATAAATCCATTCGATATAAGATGTAACAACCGAGAAATTAGTTTCAACTAGTTCAATCATATCATCGGCAAATTGTTCATTACCAAAAGCACGAACTTCTGTTGAATTGCTGTTCACACTAAATTTAATAAAGTTGTGTGTTTCTTGTTCGATAATAAATCCAGAGGAAGAATTAGTTTGAACAAATAGAAAATGTTTGAATTCATTTTCTGCCCATCTCTTCCAAGTATCACGATTACAAAGAACTGTTGTTTCTCTTTGTACTGTTGTTAGGTTAGCGTCGACCCTACGACGCATTACTTCAGAAGTTACCAGATCTTCAAAATCTGATACACCTAAGAAAATTTTATCATTATGTGTTTCCATAGCAACTTTCGGATTTACCATATTATCGAATACATCCCAAGTATAACCCCTTAGGAATTTCTTATTTTTATTTCTATTTCTAATACCTCTTGTAATACGCCTTCTTCTTAATCTTGCATCTCTAATAACTTCTGGATAACTCATCCCGAGTTTTCCAAGTAATTCACTTATCGATTTCGTTGGGCTCATCAGTGTCACCTATAAATTCATCAAGAGTCTGTTGTTTCTTTTTTCGCTTTTCTTTTTTTCGTTCCATAAATGTATCGTCAAAGGTATGATTGCTTTGCATAAAGTCAAGATATGCATTGTGATATTCTGCATCATCCCCTTCTTGCACTTCAAATGCCTCAAATGGCATGTCTTGAATTAGTTTACCTTTAATATAACTTTGTTTCTTTTCTTTGGCAATCCTACGTAAAAATGCATAGTAGATAATTTGTGTAAAATAAGCAAAGGGATTATTAGATTTAGAAGGATCAAAGTTATCAATATATTGAATACAATTTTCTACACCATCGAGAATCATATCATCTCGATAGGAATAGTTTATAAAATTGGGTTTGTAAGATAAATGCGTTGCGATCTTAAGAATACACTCACCAATGTAATTGCTAACAATTGGCTTTGGTTTTCCTTCCGATGTTGCAAGAGAACACTTCGCTCTATAATCTATAAGTGCTTGTAAAAAATCAGCGTTATTTACATAATGTGCCATGCATTGGATTCTTTCATATAGTTCAAGTTATTTCATATTATACAACATCTTATCTGTAAAGACAAGTTTTATTTTATTACAAAATAAATTTGCTTTTTTATTTGACTTGGGGCATAATTCAGGGTGTTGGGGTTCATATCGATACTTAATTAATCGTATCGTTACCTTGTACGAAATTTCGTGGTATAGTATTTTCTTCTTCTGTTTCATCTTGCTGTAATAAACTCTGTAACATATCAATCTGTTTCACAGCATCTTCGACAGTCATCGTTTCATTATCATTTAAATGTTCTGTTTTATCTTTCGTCACAAAAGATTGTTTTTCATGTTCAGCAACTATCTTTTGATAATGTGGGATAAACACGTGATGTAATTTTTTACAGAACATAATATCTTTTTTATGAATAACAAAGATCTTGTCATCTGAGAATTGGCATAAAGGTGATGCAGTTACATGCTCTCGAGAAGTTTCAAATACAGGAATAGTTCTTATACACATTGGAGTCTCGAGTAATATACGATCTTCATCTTCTTCTTTAAGAATAGCCATCACTTGCTCGCCAGAAGACAATTTTAATATTACGTATAATTCTGAGCCTGTTAGCATAGATCCACCTCTATTATTTTAGTTTTGAATTCTTCTTCAGCATACGTTTTATATCTTTCAGCTGCATGATTCAGAGTGTGATTCTTCCAAGATTTCCAGTGTAAGTCATCTGCTATATCATATAGATTACATTTAGTTTTTCCATCTTTCAATCTTAATCCACGCCCAATACTTTGCAGATTGCGGATTTTACTTTTTGAAGGACTTGCGAAAATGACATTCTCAATCGAAGGTATGTTGATACCTGTCGAGAATGTCCCGAAAGAAGCAATGATGATAGCATCTGTTTCTCCTTCCGTGATATGTCTAATTGATTCACGATCTGAAGTTTCTGTTCCTCCGTACACAAAGAAAATTTTCCTGGCATCATGAGTTTTATTTTTAATAAGATCGTAGAGAACTTTGCCGTGTTTTTCAACGAATTGAAAAAGTACCAGCGTATTACCTTTAGAAGTTACTGCCAAGTTACGTATAAATTTGTTACGTTTCTCATTAGAAACTAACCAATCTATCTCTTCTTGGTACGTTTTATTTTTGCGTTCCTTACGAATGTCCTCAGAATATTTAAGAATAATACACATTATATTTAGGTTAGACAATCTTCCTGAGTCCATTAACGCTTTGGTAGTAGTAACTTTATGCACTTTGCCAAAAACACCCTCAAGAACTAGCCGATGAATTTTCTTATCATCTAATGTACCAGTCGTACCAATACGATGAGATATAGTATCCATCTTTTCCATAACACCAGTTAAAGATTTCGCTTTAAAGTTGTGCGCTTCATCTCCAAACATAACATTAAATTGTTTAAACCAAGCACGTGGCTGGAGATAGATTGATTGCCATGTAGTAATCAATACGTCCTTGCTAAACTCTTTGGGGAATCCACTGTATAGTTTTTGACAATGAGAACTAACTTGCCATTGATTAACTGAAGAATAATCTTCAAAATCAGAGTACATCTGTTCAACCAAGGAAGTAGTTGGAACTATTAAGATGCATTTGCGACCTTGATCTAAATGCCATCGCATAATGCTGTATATAATAAATGATTTACCTGATGCAGTAGGAGATAATAAAAGAGTTCTTTGTTTATCTAAAGCAGTGGTTATTGCTTCAATTTGATAATCACGTATCTCAATTTTTTCGGGTAGATCTAAAGATCTAACATATTGTTCTATTTTTTCTGTAGTGTATCCGTGTGTTAACTTTAAATCTGATTTCCAAGTTAACGAATAATTATTTCGTTCGCAGAATTGTTCGACATATTCTATTAAGCCAATGTAAAGAGTTTTTCTAATTTGATCATATAAACGAACTTTACCATCCCAAAGTCTAGCACGATACTGCGGTGTGAACCTAGCACCTGGATATTCATAAGTGAAGAAATCAGATAATTCTTGTTCTATGCTCGCATCAGAAAATATACGAACATATACTTCATCTAATTTTTCTATTGTCAGTATCGCCATTACATCCCTACTAAAAACTTCTTCCACTCAACTGCAGTTTTGATTTGCCAGTCTCTGGCTTTAATTTGTTGTAGGATAGATTCAAGTAGATAAATCATAGTTTCTAGATAATCTATTTTAACTTTAATTGTAACTAATTCTTTATCGCCTGATAGGAATTCATCCATCTCATTCTTTAATGGTTTAACACCTTGCCATTGTTCCCAACCAAGATTTGATAGTTCATCACGAGATAGTTCACCACGATACAAACGAAATTTATTTTTTCGTAATAGTAGATAATCTGATTGGAGTTTTGTATGTTTGAGTTTTATCTGCACTAAGATTTTAACATACTTAGCGTGTAGTTTTGGAGTTGCCGTGGAATTTTCGCCAAGATACTTATCATCAATCTCGCAATCAGTGTCCCACATTTCTTGCAATTGTTCAATATTCATAATAACCTCAAGTTTTAGATTACTATAATTATACAGTAATCTTACAAAAAAGACAAGTTTGACTTAGTAGAATTTATAGTATCCATACCTAAATGTTGCATTACCAACTAGGTATTGGACGTCTTGATTAGTTCCTGCAAATTGCAATGATTCTATACCAATTGGAAATAAATCATGAAACACTATTGTTCTTGCAGTTTGATTGTTTGAATTTAGTATTTGTAAAGTAGCATCAGAATAGTTTCTTGCCAATTCTGAGTAATTAGTATTATCACCATTAATAAATGTTGTATACTGATCGTATGTTTCTGGGAATCCTAATGCAACAATCCAATTATATATCCCAACATAATTTAACATCTGCTCGTCTACTAAAAAATTAACAGTTAGTTGATCGTATGTTAATGTTTCACCAGGAATTGGTGCTACATTAAATGGGTTACCAAATTCTGGTGCGCCTAAAGTTATACCAGGAAGTTGTATTGTTTGACAGAAAAATGTTAAATCAGGTAATTTACTGATGTTAAACATAAACCCATTAGGAGATAATGGATTAACATTTGATGGGAATGGGCAAGTAGTAGTCATATTATTATTTAGGAAATAAAAAAGGGGAACCGAAGCTCCCCTTTAAAGTACCTATCTTACGTAGGTTTCTAACTATTACATCAAGTTAGTAACTTTAACTCTACGATAGTAGTAATTTGCGTTAGCAGTTAGGTTGTCCTGACCAGCTGCGCCATCGTCAAGATTAACGAATGGATTAGCAACTAGACCGTAACGTGTCTTGAAACCAATCTTTGGCTGGAAGCTGTTTGGATCAACTGCACGAACCATTTGTAGAGGAACGTATGGGCAGTAGAATAAGCCAGCGTCAAAAGCAGATGCGCCTTTGTAACCAACAACGAAGAACTGAGTAGCAGATACGTTTGCAGTATATGGATCAACATAAACTTTGTACTTACCGTTTAGAACACCTGCAAAAGTAGTAGAAGTGTCATCAACAGTTAAGTCATTCTTACCAGTTAAACCAGAAGAGTAATCTAGAACACCAGCCATCGCTAAAGCAGAAGCAACGTCTGCAGAAGTGATGATGATGTTACCACGACCACGACGTGTTTGCTGACCGATCGCATTGGCTTCACGTTCGATTTGGAACATTAAACCTTTAAATTTCTCAACAGACCAACGACCATTAGAATCAACGTCTAGGTCGAAAGTACCAGCTGTAGCAGTACCAACAGCAGCACCAGCTTTAGCAGTTTTGTAAATTGTGCGAATAACTTCACGATTGATTTCAGCAAGAATTTCTGTAGAAAGAATGTTGCTTAGTTCGCCTTCAGCGTCAAGACCATGAACAGATTTCATGTCTTGTGCTAATTCAACTGAGTACTCAGCTTTTAGAGCACGTGTCTTAGCAGTAACGCTGGTTTTCTCGATTGAGAAAGCCATTGCACCGAAAGAACCATCACCCTGACCACCTTGGCCAAGACGCTCGCCATCAGCAGTTGCTAGACCAGAACCAGTAGTTTCAGAACCACTGAAATCATAAGCACCACTATGTGTACCTGTACCAGCGAAATCTGTATCGGCTTCGTTGAAAAGAGCTTCGTCACCACCTTGAGTGCTATAACGGCTCTTCATTGCGAAGATTAAACCTGTTGGCTGAGTCATTGGCTGAACACCGCAAACGTCGTAAGCGATCATTTGTGGCATTGCACGACGGACTAAGCTAATAAGAACTGGGTCAAACTTAGCGAAACCACCAGTGTCACCATATGAACCAACTGCGTTAGCTGGAGCAGCTTCAAACAACGCTTCACGTTGCTTAGCCATTTCACGCTCTTGGTTCTCTAATAGAACAGCAGTAACTTCTTTACGATAATTGTCACGAATTGCAGGTGCACCTTCGTGATTTAACACTGGTGCCCATTTTTCGATTAATTGTTGACGTGTTGTCATGTTATTTCCTTTGCTTTAATTAAATTTTGTTGAGTGCAGATAGATAAGCAGACATTGTTGGATCAAGTTTAACTTGTTTTTCCTCAGTCAATGCTTCTACAGGAGCATCAGTAACTACAGATTTAACTTCTGTAGGTTTATTTGTGAAATAATTCTCACGAATAGTCTTAACCTTATTCTCAAAAGTTTCAGCATCTTCATAAGAAAGTTCTTCAACTAATCCCATAAACTTTTCAGTTTCTGTATCAGTCAATCCCTCACTTACTGTCTTAACGATTTCTGCTTTCTTTTGTTCAGCAATATTTTTGCTTAACTCGATATTAGCAGCAACTTGCTCATTAAGTTTTGCTTCTAGTTCTTCTAATCTAAGTTCCATTTCGCCAAGCGCATCAAACTGTTCTTCTGGAACATCGATGTAATGCTCTTCAAATAGATTTTTTAGACCAGCGACAAATCCTTCAAGAATGTCGGATTTAATACCACGCTCAAGGGCTATTTCATTCTGTGCCATCCACTGCTCAGCTACGTAGCCGAGATATCCATCAACTTGTTCAACAAGACCCTCTGTATTCTTTGCAACTTGCTCAGCAAGTTTGCTTTCGAATTCTTCTTCAATACGAGCAACTTCTGCTTTTACACGAGCCATAACCGCTGCTTCGTAAATAGTAGTTGCTTTTGTTTTAAATTCTTCTGTTAATTCTTCGCCATTAAATAATGCATCCATGTCTTCTTTAACAGTATTACCTTGACGAACAGGAGACTGGTCACCATTGTGAGGATTCATAGATCCTGTTGGTGCATTCTCTGCTTCTTTTTCTTGGTCTACGTTATTACGTGCATTATCTGGATTAGGGGTTTCGCCACCATTAGGAACAGCGTTACCTTTGCGGACTACTGCTTTATCAGCAGCGACAGCACCATGAGTACCTGGATCGTTACCACCTTCTGATCCATGGACTTTGAATTCATCTAATTTAGATTCAGCCAAAATCTCTGCAATTTTTTGTTCGATTGACATCGTTTTCTCCTGTAACTGGATAGTTCTATTGAATTATTTATAATTTATCTGATTTTACTCAGAAACTTTTGGAAAGCCAGAATCTTCGCTTCCTCTAAATTACGAGAAGAAGTTTTCTTAATAGTTGTTCTAACTTCCTCGATATGTTTTTCCACAAACTTTCCATCAACAAAAACCCAATCTTTACTCTCCATAATACCACGCACAAATGCGTCTGGAGCAGATGGGTCTGCAACGATATCTGCTGCTGTTGACAGCATAAAATCGTCCTGAACAATTTGGACACCATCAGATTCTTTTAGTGTACCAAGTGCTCTACTAGAAACACCAAGATTAGCACCACCATCTAATAAACCACGTGCAATGTTACCCATAGGTGTTTCAAGAATTTTTGCTTTGCCTACATAGTTAGTACCTTCTTTACGAAGAGAAACTATTAAATGAGATACACGATCTAAATTAATAGATGGAGTGTCTGGATGACCTAACTCACCGTAAGCACGATTACTATCTACTTGTTCTTTCATGTAACGTGCAACTTCTTTATCCATAACTGATTCTGGATACATACGTCCGTTACGATTTTTTAATTCTGATTGAAGAAAGATTCCTTCAATAAAATATTCTTTACCCTTACCTAATTTGCTTTCAACTACAAATTGAGTAGATTCTACAACTTCTCTGATTAGTTTCATTATGCCCCTACCTGCGATTCGTTATCGTAAGCACCATAAGTAGCAGGTTCAACTTTAGTTGCCCATCCAGCTACTTTGCGTAACACTAAAAACCCTGTAACATCTTTTGCAGCACCATTGGTGACAACTATGTCACTAGTGTTATCGTTAGTGATCGGAATACCCCAGGCATTTGCTTCCATATATGGAGCATTTTCTGGAGCAGCTGCAATAACAATTTTGCTATTGCGATTAATTGTAACTTTAGAACCAAGTTCACCAGAAATACTCCACTTTACAATATTAACTGCTGGAGTGTCAGCATTTCTTGCCTGTGAAGATGCAGCTAAATTGGCAATAGTGATAGTACCAGACTCTGCTGCCGAAGAAGTAAAATGAATTACTGTTTCTTGGTTAGTATTCTTGACAGTAGTAAATGTCATTGGCATGTTTTATCTTCCTATTTTTTCTAATACATACATAAAATTTTCTTTAGATTCACGCATGTATTCAACAACTTCTTTATGATTTTGTAATAGATTATTTAGCTGCTCTTGAGTTCTTATATCTATAGCGACAGTGCTATTATCTTTAAGAACATAATGTAATTTATTTTCTACTAAACGATCTAATTTATTTAAAGAACGAATACGATGAACTACTGGATCTATACTAAAAATGGTAGAAGAAGCCAACTCGATATATGATTCTACCAATGTATCTGTAATTTTAACTTTATGATATTCTTTTATAATACTAGCAACTAGTGTATCGGACATTTCTTCGTATAATTCTTTAGTTGCTTGTTCTTTTAATTTATTAGTTATATGATTAACTTTAATATTATTTCTGGCTTCTTCTAAACTTTCATATTGAGTTTCAACTCCATCTACTAAAATTTTGTTATGTTTAATTTCAATAAGATGACCAAAAGATCTAATGCATTCATCTGCATCAGATCCTTTAATAATTTTAGTGTAATGTTTATAATCTAACATTAAATATTATCTACCAACGATAGCCTTTTGTGCACCACCACGTCCAACATTGTAAGCACCACCAATCGCTGCTGGAGTTTGACGAATTGCACCGACAGTTTTAGCAACTCCGCCTACAGCTTTACCTGCTAAACCAGCTGTACCTTTAACAACATCACCTGCAGCATCGGCTACTTTATTAACTACGCCAAATGCTTTGTTAATAATACCTTCTTCAAGTTCAACTTCGATTTCTTGATAGTTTGCTTTTTCTTCTTCAGATAAAGCATTGTATTCTTCTTCAGAAATATATGCGATTTCTTCAGCTACTGGCTCTGGTTGAGCAAACATATTTTTTGCAATATCGCCACGCAGTTGTTCTATTTTAGTAGATAATTTTTCAGCCATAGCATCAGAAAATGATTGCTCAGTTGCTAGAGCATCACCTGACTTAATAGCATTAATTAAATTTTGTACTGTTTCATTCATATGAATCTCCTGTTAATTTGGCCAAGTACCAGTTTTTAATTTAGTGACTTTACCTGTATCTCTTTGGTTATTATCACTAGGTTTTTTTGAATCTTGCTGATTATCGACTTCACTACTATCTTGATTTGCCTGAGCATCATTTCCTTGTTGAGCTGCTTGTTGTTCTGCTGCCTGTTGCTCTGGTGTAGGTAATGCATTCTGAGTCGCAAAATTTTGAGAGGCAGTTTGCACAGCACCTTGAATCATTCCATCTTGTTCTGCTTGTGATAATCTTAATTCTTTTTCTTGTTCAATTTGAGAATCTATTTCTTTAATTTGTGCATCATCTAATTGAAGAACATTTTTACGAGCCCATTCCATTGAGTAATATTTACCAATGTATGGATCCAACAATTGTAACAATCCCATTCTTTGTTGTAAAATTTCAGAATCTTTTAGTTCGCTATAATGATTGTCTTCAATATAATCATATTTTATCGCTTCAACTATATCATCCCATTCATCGGGTTTAATAATATTTTTAGCAATCAATTGTATTCTTAAAGAATTTGAAAACAACATAGAAAATTTTCTACGAAGTCTTACAATAAATTTATTAAATTTAACCTCGTCACGAGAAATTTCTGTAGAACGTCCAATACTAAATCCCTGTTGCTGTTGCAAACGAGAAATAGGCACATTTAATGCATGATACAGTTTCTGTTGGAAATATTCTATGTCTTGAATTTCACCTAAATTCTGACCACCTGGAAGTGTAGTAATTTCAGTTCCTTTACCACCTTCACGACGTGGCATCCAGAAGTCTTCCATCATTGACAGGTGACGACGATCGTCACGTGTCTCACCAGTAGTTGCATCATAAACAATTTTATTACGAAACTTGTTCATGATATCAGAGACATACTGCTCTGCTTTTAACTTTGGTAAGTTACCAACATCAACGTAAAAGATTCTTCTTTCAGGTGCACGGCTAATACGATAGATGACTAATGAATCTTCAATCATCTTTAATTGATTTACTGGTTTAATAGCCTTATGTAAATAAGACATTGCCATACCAGTATTTGAGTCTACGTAACCAGAAGGCACATAAACTACAGAATCTAATGCAAGTTTAACACCATGTGTTGTTTGCTCTGTAATACCTTTATCATTATACAAATAATATTCTTCAATTTCTTTAACAACTTCTACACCTTGTGGTGTTCTTTCTTTTTTAATATTTTTAATACGACGTATTTTTCTAGGGTCGATATATCTTAGTTCTACAATACCCTGTTTGACATTATTTTCGTCTATTAAAATTTGATAATATAATCTTCCGTCAATATACCAAGAACGAAAAATCTCATGCGCTCTATTATTAAATTTAAGAATTTTTAATATAGTTTGAAACTCTTCTCTAATTTTAGTTTTTATAGAAGAAGAAACTTTAACATCATCTAATACAATTTCAACGGATTGTCGTTTCTCATCTGCTACAATAGCTTCATTAATAATATCTTCAATAGCACCATCACAATCACTATACTGAGAAACTTCACGATAGCGACGAATTAAATCATTTTCATTTTTAATAATTCCTTCAAGATCCATGACCATACCATAATAACCACCAGCATTTACACCAGTGTTTACTACAGTAGCCCCAGTTTCTTGAGAACTTGGAGGAACTACGCTAGGAAGCGCAGTGTCCTCTTTTTTACGAGTTATCTCGAATCCAAAAATTTGCATTATGTAAAACCTTCAGAAAATTATATTATAATGGGAAAGAGCCAACTGGTGTGTCGATAGAAACATTGACACCGAATCCAGCAGCTGCCCCAGTGTTCGAAGTAAAGAAGTTGTATTGGAACTCTACATCAAACTGTTCGATAGCATTTTGTTGTTCGTAATCTAATCCTACAGCAGAAATTGCAGTTGGGAATGCATCCACAAATTTATATGATTTAATAGTAGCACCATTACGATCTAATTGATGTACTTGTAAGTCTACTTGATAGTCAGTAGGATTGACACGACCATTAGTAGTATTATAGTTTTGAATACCAGATTGCCACTGTTCTAATGCATTACGAATACCGAATGTAGTATCGTTGTAAATTGTTACAGTCCATGGCTGGAATGTACGCTCGCCTGCAAAATTTACTGGACGACCACGATATAACACAGGTAATGTTTCGATAGTAGAAGCAGGTAATTGTGCAGCTTTACATAAGAACTGTGCACGTTGTCCAGCCACTATACCTAATGTGACATAAGACGGGAATGTTAATTCAACACGGAATTGATTAGGGCGTGCACCGCCACCAATCATCTGTGCCTTAAAATCAGCAATATTTGCCATTTAAATCTCCTTTGTTCTTTCTTATTTATCCGTTATTATGCACCGACTTCTGTAAAGTTAATAGAAGAACGAGCAGCAACAAAGTTAAGAGTGATAAAGTTGATAGAACGATTTGGTTTAACGAAGATGTCAGCGACAAACTCGTTACGATCAATCACTTCACCAGTGTTGTTGGACTCATCGCACTTAACAACGAAATCAGTAATACCACGACGACCTTGTACATCACGGAGGAATGGCTCTACTAAATTGCGGAACTGTGCACGAGTAAATGTATCGTTAAATTCGAACAATTGAAATTTAGCAGCAGTTGCAATCGCTTTTTCCATAACAATGAATAGACGACGCACGTTGATACGATCAAAAGCAGATGGCTTTGCTAACATAGTTTTATCGCCAAAGAGAACAGTGCCTTCTCCTGGGAAAGAAACAACTGGGTTAATACCTGCTTTATACAATGTATCACGTTGTGTTTTGTTAGGATTAACAGCTAAACGAACAGTGCCTTTAATCTGTCCACGATTTAAACCACCAGGAGAGAACCATGGATCATTTGTATAATCTGTACGTGCACATAAACCTGCAATATCAGCATTTAATGCAACATAACGATACTTGTCGTTATAGCGATCGTACTGATATTTGTAGCCAGAATCCATAACACCGTAAGAAGTGCTCTTTCCTACTGCTGTCTTGTATGCTATAATTTTATTAATTTCTGTAGAAGTTGAACCAACAATAGCATCACCACTACTTACATCTTCTGGAGAAATAAATCCTACGCAGTCTAAACGTGACTCGCAAATATTGCTTAGAATATAATTTGCTACAGTAGCTGATGCTTTGCCAGCTAAAACTAAACTAATATCATATAATTCAGCGTTTGAGAATAATTCAAATGCCGTTTGTTTTTCACCATCAGTTAAAGCGTAGTCATCTGTACCACCAGATAGACTTCTAGTAACTGCAGCAACTAATGTTTTAAATGCAGTAGCAGCTGCTGGTTGACCCCATGGTGTACCAGCATTTAAATTGGTTGGGTGATCCATCCACCAGATCCACTCAGAAGAAGTATTAATTACATTTTTGTAATAGTTATTAGTTCCATCTGGTTTTTTAGCATCAGTTGCTTTAGAAGCAAATGCAAATTTTTCTAGAATAGCATTTTGTGTTCCAGAAATAATACCATCTTCATCAATAACAATAATGTGAACTTCATCATTAGAGCCACCAACACTAGCTGCATAAACAGAAGTTCCTGGTGCACCATCAAATTCGTCTTTATAAGTCCACGTTGCATATGTTGCGCTATCTGCCATAGAAACTTTTAAAGAGTTACCTAAAGTTCCTGGATATTTTGCAGCAAACTCACCAACAATAGCAGAGCCATTTGAGTATGTATTTAAATATGTTTCACCATTATTAATTTTTAAACCGATAGTAGTAGTTACTGTCGATGTTGCAGCAGCATTAGTACCAGATGGAGGCGCAGCAATTGTTATAGTTGGCGCTACAGAATAACCAGTACCAGCGTTAGTAATATTAATTGCAGTAACTGTCGAGGCAGAAAGAGTAACAGTTGTAATAGTAGCACCAGTTCCATCACCTGTGATAGTAACAGTTGGAGTTGTTTTGTAACCAGAACCAGCATTAGTAACTGTTATACTAGTGATTGCACCACCTGCAATAGTAGCAGTAGCAGTAGCTTGAACTCCACCAGCAGCTGGAGCAGAAATTGCAACAGTAGCAGTAGTATAACCAGACATAGTTCCGCCAATAACAATAGAACTAATTCCACCACCAGAAATTACAGAAGTAGCAGTAGCTTGAACTCCGCCATCTAAATCAGGAGCAGAAATAGTAACAGCAGGAGCAGCAGCAGTAGAAATATATCCGCTGCCAGCAGCAGTAATATTAATCGCAGCAATACCACCTGTAGCTGCGGCAACCGCATTCAAGTGTCCAGCGTCTGCACGAACTAGTAAAAGATTATTTGTATATGATAGGAAGTTCGCTGCTGTAAAAAAAGAATTAAAATTGGAATCGTTTGGTTTTCCAAAACGACGAACCAACTCGTTTTCAGAAGCAACAGTAGTTGGCTCTAAAACTGGACCCCATTGAAAAGCGCCAGCAAAAGCACCAATTGAACTTGATACAGCTGGAACGATAGAGGTGAAATCTTTTTCTACGACTGCAACGCCTGGAGATAATTGAAACGGCATTGTAATTCTCCTTGTTTAATAAGTTTAACTTTAGACAAAACTAATGTCTACTGTTTATTTAGTTTTTATACAATTTCTCAAAAGTTTAATGGGGGTTTTTCTGGTTTTCCATCTTCAAAAAACCCAAACGGGGTTAATTCTTCTTCGATCGCTTGCATTTGTTTTTTGTACATCGACTCTCTTAAATTAACATTATTTAAATCTTTAAAATAAGAATTTGAAGTTAACCACCCAAATAAAACTAGAGGCATAACTAAGTCATCGTGATATCCTTCATCGGCTTCATACGATCCTTTTTTCTCAATAAAAGTTGATATTTCAGAGATTGTATCAGCGTCGTTTATAATTAGTTTATTTTCCTCAACTAGTGCCTTAAAATTATGGCACCCAATTCTTTTAATTTTTTTATCTGTATTTACACCTAACTGAGTTTTACCACCACCGAATCCACCAGAGACTGTTTGTCCCATGTTCATTCTTGTAACCATCAATATATTCTCATATTCTAACTCAGAATATAAAATATGAGCGACCTGTTCAGAGACATTTATCTCTAAAAGAACCCAAGCATTATTATAATCTTTTCCAACTTTATAGATAACATTTGGGTATAGCAAAGGACTTATTTCATTATTTCTGTACTTCGCTACAATTCTATAAGGAACTTCAGTAATATCGACTACTTGAAAAGCAGAATAGTCGCCTCCTACTCCTTTGGCTATATCTGCAACCAGACAATATGTATGACCAGATTGCGGTTGAACATATACGTCTAAACCATCTTTTTGATATACAATAACATCTGGGCTCATTTTTGATATACAATCAGCTCTAACCAATGTTAAAGACGAACCTAAAAAATTACATAAAACTTCCTGTGTAAATTTTAGCTCACCTAAGGCTGCCTTTTGCTCAGCTGCCCATTCTTCAGTACGCCCAGGAATTTCCCAATATGGAATGAATAGTGGAACAAATCCATTTCTTCCTTTTTCAGCGTCTGTCCAAAACTTCCAAAAATGATTATATCCTAGTGGCGTAGATGAAAGTAGAATTTTTGTAGTTTGTCCAGCAGAAATTGTAGGATAGACTGATGTGAAAAATTCTTCTGCCACATTATTTGGAATAATTGCAGCCTCATCGACATACAATAAGTTTACCGATTTACCACGAATACCTGATTTTCCTGTGGCTGCAGTAAAAACTTTAGAACCATTTTCTAATTCTATATCACCTTTATTCCAAGTTAAAACTCCCTGTTGCATCCACTTGGGTAACATCTCATACATAATCTGATAACGATCTAAAACTTCTCGAGCAGCGTCTTTTTTGTTCGCTAGAATCGCTACATTTTTATTAGGTTGGAATACCGTATACCAAAGAATATAAGCTGCAGAAGTTGTAGTTTTACCCTGCTGTCGCCCTTCCATTAGAATAACACGACGATTATTATGAATAACATCTATCTTCTTTTTTTGGCAATCATATAATTTAAATAATTGCAATCCGTGATCTAATGTAACAATATAACAATAGTTCTCAATAAAATATGTTGGGTCTTGAGAACATTTTAAATATTCTTTAATGTCATCGGGTGTAAACTCAACACTAACCCCAGCTGCTTTTAAGTTGGAGTTTGAATTATAAATTTCTGCCATATTTAAAAATTATCTTCCCATGACTCACTAGTAACAGTAGCGTTGGTTACATCTCCCTCTGCTGTAAAAATTCTATTTGGACTACTAAAATCTTCATTTTGACCGACGTTAGCGTTAACTGTATCGATAACATTACGATTAGAAATTGGACCAAATAAATTAGTTTTCATTTGAAAATTTAATGTGTGAGTAACAAATCTTCGAGTTTGAAAATCTCCATCATATTCATCCATTACTGATACACTATTTAACACAACAGGCACATCTACTTTTAGATTCATGTCTGGAATTACATTAACAGTTAAAGTGTACTCTGGAGTAAATGTAGGTAAAATTTGTTCAATAATTTGAAGACCATCTTCTTGTGTTTTAGTTAAAACGTAAAGAGATAAATCTATATTATAAGGAACAGGGCTATAAACAGTAGAAACTGCACCTGCTCCCTCACCACATTTAATTTGTTGCATACGATTTAATTTACGAGAATTATCATATGTATAAGCAATTATCTCAAATGACATTCTAGGCAAAGAAACATAAGTATGATTTTCTAAATTAGGATCTTGATCTAAGCGAACTAACCATTTTTCTTTTGGAGCATATGCCAAAGGAACTTGCAATCTTTGTGCAGTAGTTCCCGAGACTGAATCGCCTTCTTTTCTATCAATATAGATATCACTAAACAATCTCCCAAACGCAACTATAGATTTGCGAATTATTCCGTGATAGAAAACATTATTATTGAGCATTACTTAATCTCACCAAAAGGATTAGTTTCACTAAACAGTATATCAACTGCTTCTGATTTAAATTTATTATTGTCAGCAAAAGATTCTACTTTATCTACATTTGCTTCGATAGTCGCAGTAGCTGTTGCTGTAACACCCCCAGCTGGAGGATTTGAAAATGTTAAAGAAGGCGCAGAAGTATATCCCGTGCCTGGATTGGTTATGTCAACACGTATAACTTTACCAGCATTTGTACCTGTACCTAAAACTGCAGTAGCTGCTGCTCCAGTGCCATTAGCAGAAATAAAAGTTATTGTTGGAGCAGTTGTATAACCAGAACCTCGATTTGTGACTGCAATAGATACAACTTCACCATATTTGGATCTTGTCGTATTTGTAGTGAATGATTTTAATGTTTCAAATTCATCTATCGAAGAAATACCAGTATCAATGCGTTCAGAGCTATATTGGAACAGCTCAACTTGCAATTTGTAAACATAAAGTTTACCTAGTTGATAAAATGGATCTTGGTGTTGAACAAATTTAATTTCAAACAAACCTTTTGATAGAGGGAAATAGATTAGATCTCCCTCATTCGGTCTAGTAGGGATAATTGTTTGCCCATAACGACCAATTAACTGCTCCCATCTTCTTCTTGCCACAACTAAAGTGGCAGATTGTTCCATCATTAAACCAAATTTTTGAATAAATGCGCCTTGGCCAGAAAATGAATCTACATCTTCAAAGTACATTTCAATAGGAAAAGAAGATTTAAATTGACTTAATCGATCTTCTCCTAAAATTTCGTCTTTTGAAACTAATGTTCTTGGGATATAGAAAAACTCTTGACCATAAATCTTTAATGATTCTATGATTATATCTTCAATCAGGTACTGTTCGTTTTTAGTTCCCTGTGTAAAATAAACATTGGTAGGCATTATTATCCTAAGAAAAAATCAAGTGGCGCAGATTTATTTTGAAGTTCGTCTTCTAATTCTTTAATTTCTGTAGTAGATTCCTGATATAATTTATCCCCATCTAATGTAACCCCACCTGGAAGTTGTAATCCACTGAACTTTTTAAGATTTGTAGCCCATTGTTTTTTAAATAAAGCAGTAACATAATGTTTTAACCATGGCTCATTCCAAACTTTAGTCCATGTTGTTGGATCCATCGCACGATAACTTTGGATAATAATGTAATCACCAAGAATAAAATCAGTAGCCCAATTGGCGTCAAGATATAATCTATTTGATAAACGATTAAATCTAAATGATTGATGACCATTTAATTCTAAATCTAAAAGAGCTAAGTGCCCCATTACGGTTTTGTAATAAATTAATGAAGTGGATGTTAGATCGTATAGGTCATTTAAACGTAATTGATATTGTAAATCAAAAATATTTTTAGATGACGATGCTTGCCCTATACTTAATATTTTAGTAACACCCCATACATAATCTGGTATCTCAATATATTTGTTATCATATTCTCTTAATGTTATTGATACTGTAGTAGCTGTTTGGTTTGAAGAAGATGACGTAATAGCCTCTCCAGCAGTAAATGTTCCAGTTATATCTTTTACTAATAATAATGTTCCAGAAGAAACACGTGTAGACTCTCTAACTACTTTTGCTGTAGCACCAGATGTTACACCAGTAATAGTTTCAGCTAGTTGATAATTACCAGCAACAGAAGTAGTTAAAACGATTTCAGAAGCACGAATAGGATGCTTCATATAAATTTGTTCAATACCCTCATAATGATAAAGACGCCAGTAATCTAGAGCTTCATCAATACGATCCTCTAATTGATCATCATCTACGTTAATTTCAAGTACAGGAGCACCTAACGCTCTTAAACAATATTCTTTTAAAGTAGATCTAGAATTAACAGCCATTAGAATTCATCTCCAAGAGCAAGACCAAGAGCAAGAACATCAGCACCACTAGGTGTATTACCATAAACTAGCCAAGAAGTTCCGTTGTAAATAATATCTACTTTGATTCCTGTATAATTTAATGCTACGTTAGATGCAGCATTATTAATTAAATTACCATTTCTACCTAAAATTAATGGATTAGATTGAAAATCTGCACCATCTACTACAGTAATCTGAGCACCAATAGATGGCGATGGTGGTAATGTTAATGTCCAACTACCACCTGACGTATTAGCAATAATAGATTCACCTACGTTTGCTGACCAGTTTGCAGATTTGTTTAGCCATCCACCCGCTCCAGCTGTAAATGTTAAAGTTTTAGTAGAATTATCTGTTTGAATAGACATACCAGAACCAGCCACAAATGTTAACGATTCTGTATTAGATGCAGCTGCTATAGTAGTTTGACCAGCCACAACGATATTTTTAAATATAAACTGACTAGAACCTTTATCAGTATTTTCTATTGTGATAGCAGTAGATCCATTATAAGAAGTTCCAGATAATCCAGTGCTAATTGTTAACGCAGGAAGATTATTACCTAGTGTAACTCCTGATATTGTATTGGCAGCAAGTTTAGAAACAGCAATTGCAGCTGATGCATTAATATCAGCATTTACAATTGTTCCATCTGCAATCATAGCAGATGTAACTGTTCCAGTATCACTAGAGCCTACTAACGTACCAGTAGCTGGAACAGTTACAGAGGAGCCACCAGCAGGGGCAGTAATTGTTAAATTACCAGTGTTAAGAGTTATAGTTCTACCGCCATTATTAACACCAGTACCACCATAAGTTGAATCGACAACTGTTCCTTGCCAAGTACCAGTAGCTATTGTACCTACAGAAGTTAAAGAAGAACTAACTACGCCAGATCCAAGAGTAGTTGCATTTAGAACAGAATTACCAGCAATATAATATGCTTTGCCAGTTAATAAATTTAAATGTTCAGAAGATGTCCAGGCATCAGTTAAGTCTACCCAGTTAAATGTTTTATCAGTAGTGCCTTTTAGTGTGATACCACCGCCATCAGCACTAACATCTGTTGGCGAAGCTGTAGAACCTAATTCAATGTTTTTATCATCTACAGATAAAGTAGTAGAATTTAAAGTAGTTGTAGTTCCATTAACTGTTAAATCTCCAGTAACAACTAAATCTTTATTAACAGTTACTGTTCCGCCATCATTATCACCAAGATTAATATTAGTTGTAGAACCTGCTGCTCCACCAGTACCAATATTAATAGTTTTAGTATTACCAGAAGCAACCGCTCCAGTAGAAATATTTGTAGTAGATGACGAAGTGCTAGCATAACCTATTGTTATCGTAGTAGGAGTAGCAAACGCAGCAAAAGTCGCATCATTAGAATCTACACTTGTTCCAATAATTGGTGTAGTTAAAGTTTTATTTGTAAAAGTTTCAGTGCCAGCTAGAGTAGCTAGTGTGCCAGTAGCAGTAGGTAGGGTTAATGTAGCACCATTATTATAAATGCCACTGCCTGTTAAGTCCATGTTATCAGCGACTGCAAGCTCCCTTACAGTTTCTGAAACTGCGTCAACAATTAAAGGAAAACGATTTGCCATTAAACTAGTACCCCTATATTTTGTGTTCTACCATAGACTGTTAATTGTCCACTAGAAATAACAATTGGAGTAGCACTACTTGGAGCCACATCACCTCTCTTATATACTAAGAATTTAGATGACGAGGCAGTACTCTCAATAGTAATTGTGTTAGCATCAGTCCTTGTAATATTTATGTTAGATCCAGCAGCAAGTTTTACATCATCAGTACTTGCGTTAGAATCAGTTAAACGAATATTCGCACCACCAGCTACGGTTTCTGCTGATATGCTATATGTTGTATTTGAAACAGATTCACTTGCAGTACTATAAGATTGAACATGACCATATGTATCAAATGTTAATCCTGTAACATATGTTCTACTGCTTGCAGTTAAATTACTAACAGAAGAAGTATCTGCGTGGGCTACTGTAAAAGATGTTCCCTCACCAGCTGCACCAGTTACAGTTATTCCATTACCTTGAATAACTTCTGAAGCATAATTTCCTGTAGTATCAACACCGAGAGCAACAGAGTTTGCTGCAATTGTAGCTGTTAATGTTCCACCAGCTAGATTAGTTAAAGTTAATGATCCAGTTAAATCTCCACCTAATGTAATAGTTGGAGAAATTCCAGTTATAGTTGGAGAAACTAAAGTTTTATTTGTTAAACTTTGTGTGCCACTGGTAGTAACAATTGGAACTAGATTATGAGTTAATGTTCCAGAAATAATATTGTAATCACCATTACCTTGAGTTCCATTACCACCACTAGCATTAATTCTTACATCAAATGCTACAGGTGTCGAACCTGTGTTATAATTAATAGTGGCAGTAGAACCTGTTGCAGAATAAGTTGTTGTTCCGCTTAATGTAACTGCAGATAAAGTTTTATTTGTAAGAGTAGCAGTACCAGTTTCTGTTACTAATGTATGACCGCCTCCACCAACTGGTAAAAGTGTAGTATTAGTGCTATGAGTAAACGCTATGCCAGACGCATGCGTTTGCATAGAAGTCTGATTTAAAAATAAACTTGAACCAGAAAGATATAAATCTTTAAATTTGTATGTAGAAGAACCTAGATCATAAGTTGCATCAGCACTTGGAATTAAACTGCCAGATATTGTAGCTCCAGCAATTGTCTTATTTGTTAATGTTTGTGTATCTGAAGAACCAACAACATCACCAGTGGGTAAAGATTTGCCTAAAACTTGTGTCGCAGAAAGAACTGTTGTTCCATTTATTTTATAAGTTTTACCTGATGCTAAATCAAAATTTTCTGACGATGTCCAAGAACTTGATGCTTGAACCCAATTAAATGTTTTATCAGTAGTACCTTTTAAGGTAATACCACCGCCATCAGCTGTATTATCTGTAGGAGTTCCAGTAGAACCTAGTTCTAAATTTTTATCATCAACGGTAACTGTTGTAGAATTTACAGTTGTTGTAGTTCCATTAACAATTAAATTTCCACCAACAGTTAAATTTCCTGTCGTAGTAAGAGCAGCAAATGTAGGTGAATCGTTTGATCCAATTCCAAGATCTGGTGTATAACTTGTTCCAGCAGAAGTGCTAACAGTTAGAACACCAGTTGCAGAGTCAAAAGAAACTCCAGAAACTCCAGCAACTGCAGTAGTGCTCGCAGCTGTAATTCTACCCTGTGCGTCTACAGTAATAACTGGAACTGCAGAAGAAGTACCATATTGCCCTGGAGTTACTGCAGTATTATCTAAATTAACAGTTACTGTATCTGTAGTAACAGAAGTAGATAAACCAGTACCACCAGAAATAGTAAATGTATCAGTTGCTAACGCTACGCTAGTATTAGAGCCAGAATCTCCAGCTACTGTTAATGTTGTTGAAATTGATGCTGTACCAGCTGCAGTTAAACGTCCTTGCGCATCAACAGTAAATGTTGGTATTGCTGTTGCTGATCCATAAGATCCAGCAGTTACTGTAGTATTATCAAGATTTAATGTTACAGTATTATTTGTTACAGCAGAAGATAAACCAGTACCACCAGAAACAGTTAATGTATCTGTTAGCATGCTAACAGAATCAGTTCCAGTATCACCAGCAATGTTTAAACTAGAGGCTACAGATGCAATAGTAGCTGCAGTTATTTGACCTTGTGCATTAATTGTTAGTACAGGAATCTCAGTAGCAGATCCATAAGAAGCAGCAGTTACTCCTGTATTTGATAAAGCAATTGTTACTGCGCCTCCACCATTATATGATGTTCCAGATAGACCAGTACCAATTGTTAAAGAGTTTGTAGCTGTGGCAGTAATTGTTGTAGAGCCACCAAGAGAAACAGTCTGTCCATTAATAGTTATAGAACTGTTAGCTAATTTTGCGTTTAATATTGCACCATTAGCTAAATTGGCAAGATCTTTTCTAAGAATTTCATAACCACCAGGAGTAGTGCCGTCATGAAGTCTTAATGCATAATTGGTAGTATCAACTGTGAGTTCAGCATTTACACCAGTAAATGATGTATGTTGAGCTGCTGTACCTCTTCTAAGTTGAATTTGAATCGCCATTGTTATTCCTTACGCTATGGTTCCACCATCTACGAGTGCAACTGCATTTATTGATTCGGTTATAAATCCAGCATCTAAGTAAGGAGATCCGCTTGATCCACCTCCACCAGCACCAGCTGAAAATGACTCTATTTGATTGTTGGTATTTTTAAAGTATAGTTTTCCATCAGCGTAGTTAATTGCTAACTCGCCATATTCTAAGTCTGTGGTTAATGGAACTTTAGCCGCAACAGACGACTTTTTAAGTAAAACTTTATTTGCCATTCTATACCTTAAAAAAGGAATTCACAAAGATAAGGGAGTAAAAACTCCCTTTTACTTTCTATTTAGTATGTACCACCATCAATGTTAAATCCATCTAAAGTACTAGAACTTGCGCCAGCACCTGTTAGATTTGCTGATAAAGTAACATTTCCAGTAACACCTAATGTTCCAGATGCACTAAGATTAGTAAATGCACCAGTGCTTGCAGTAGTAGAACCAATTGGTGTATTATTAATAGAACCACCACTAATAGAAGATCCAGAGAATGTTTTATTAGTGAATGTTTCAACACCTGCCAAGGTAGCTAATGTACCAGTAGTTGGTAATGTTACATTAGTAGCTGCAGTTGTAGTTAATGTTAATGAATAAGCACCAGCAGTTGTAAATGCGCCTGCTGTTGTAATATTACCACCAAGAGTTATGGTGTTAGAACCATTATTAACTCCAGTGCCACCATATGTTGGATTGATAATATTAGCATTCCACGCACCAGTAGTAATTGTGCCTAGTGTGGTAATTGTAGATTGGCCGATATAAGTTGATGCGATATCGATAGCATCAGCAGTAACAGTAATTCTGTCGGCAGTGCCACCAATATCGATAACACCAGAAGTATACGTTAAACCATTACCAGCGACCGAAGATTTTAATTGTAATGCATCAGACGCAATTTCAATACCACCATTAGCTGCAACTACAACATCTAACTGATTACCAGTTTTAGTGATAGCATCTCCAGCAATAATTTGCCCTGCGCCAGAGAATTGAGTAAAGATTAATGGATCTGTTCCAACAACTTGTGGATTATCAGAAGTGATAACGAAGCCAGCATCAGCATTTACTGTACCTTCTTCAACGAAGAAGAATACTCCAGCTGTAACTTCATAAGGTTCATCAAAGTCAGTAGCACGTGACCACGCTCCAGCTGCAACAACATAGACACCATTTTGCGAAGATGTTGTTTGATTTTTAGCCAGAACACGATTACCAACAACTAACGATACGCCATCAACTGTCTGAACACCAGACAGTGTTAGATTTGCAGTAGAAGCAGCACGAACAGATTGTTTTACATCTAGACCAGAACGAGCAGCATCAACATATGATTTAGTTGCAGCGTCTTGTGGATTTACTGGATCAGCAAGATCAGTAATTCTATTGGTTGTTCCTAGAGAAACATTACTACTAAATGTAGAAGTTCCAGAAACTGCAAAGGTTCCACCAACACCAGTATTACCTGTTTGGGCATCTACTGTAAATTTATTAGTATTAACTGCCAAATCATCAGCAATTCCAACAGTTCCACTAAATGTAGTATTACCTGTTACACCTAATGTTCCACTTACTGATACATTGCCAGTTAAAGTAGAAGCACCAGTAACACTTAATGTACCAGCAACAGCAGTATTTCCTGTAGTAGCGTCTATTGTAAATTTATTAGTATTAACGCTTAAATTGCCTGTAACACCAAGAGTAGAAGTTACTGTTAAATCAGAATTTACCGAAACTGAACCAGTTCCATTTGGATCTAATGTAATATTGCCATTAGTATCTGTAGAAGAAATTGTATTACCATCGATACGAATATTATCAACATCAAGTTGAGTAATGCCAGCTAAAGATGTCGAAGTAGCACCAAGAGAAACAGTTGTAGAACCAAAAGTTACAGAACTGTTAGTAAGAGATGCATTACCAATATTGGTTAAGGTATTAGTAGAACCACTAATAGATTTATTTGTTAATGTATCGGTAGTCGCACGACCAACTAATTGGTCAGTTGCAGCTGGTAGGGTTAATGTGCCAGAAGCAGTTGCCGATGCAACAACTTGTGTTTCACCAGTAGTACCACCAAAATAAGCACCAGTAGCAGTAGTACGAAGGCTAGTAATAGTTGGACTGCTGGATAAAACAACATTAGCACCACTACCAACATAAGAACTAATAGAGTTGCCTTGAATTTGAAACACATTACCAGTAGCAACTGCAATATCAATTGTTTTATTGGTAAGTGTATCTGTAGTCGCACGACCAACTAAAGTATCTGTGCTTGTTGGTAATGTTAATGTTCCAGTATTTACAATTGTAGAAATAACTGGAGAAGTTAAAGTCTTATTGGTAAGAGTTTGTGTGCCAGTAAGAGTCGCTACAGTGCTATCGATAGCAATTGTAGATGTATTACCAACATCACTATTAGTAACAGTAATACCAGTGCCACCAGTAACTGCTCCACCAACTGTATCGTAAATGTATTCAGCGAGAGTATCTGCACCAATATTTACGCCACCATTAAATGTAGCTGCTCCAGTAAAAGTAGAAGTGCTGCTGGCAGATAGAGTTGTAAAAGCGCCAGTGCTCGGAGTTGTATTACCAATTGGTGTATTATTAATACTAGAGAAAGTTGCTGATTGCGCAGTGATGGCAGAACCAACATACAATGAACCAGCAATACCAACTCCACCATCAACAACTAATGCACCTGTAGTAGTGCTAGAAGAAGCAGTAGTTGCATTAATATTAACAGTTGTAATTTTAGAATCAATGTCTAGACTATCAGTGTCTAGAGACATTGCATTAGTGCCATTAGTTACAAATGTTAATGTGTCGTCAGAAGCACCTGGAGAAGATTCGGCTGAAATGTATGTTAAACCATCAACAGATTTAACACCACCTAATGAACCCCAAACTGTTCCAGAATAACCTTCGAAAGAAGATGTATCAGTATTATAACGAACAGTTCCTTGAATAGCTGGTCCACGTTGAGCAGTGGTACCAACTGGAATTACTAAACCATTTGTTCCAACAATCTCAACATATCCAGTTCCATTAGGATCTAGTGTAATGTTACCATTTGTATTTGTAGAACTTAATGTATTTCCATTTAAATCTAAATTATCAACTTTTAAATTATCTAATTTAGAATCTGAATCTACCACCAAAGCAGAATTTGCTGTTAAAGTTCCTTTGGTATGATCCAACATATCGGTAAAGAATTTACCACCGATAATAACATGATTGGCTGCATTACCAGATGTTTCACTACCCATACCAATGTATAGGCGATCACCACCATTTGAGCCATTATCTGCTAATGCTGAATACGCTAGTTCACCTGCTCCTAGCGTAGCTGGGTTACCAGATGTAGACGATCTTTTAATTCTTATAATTGACGCCATCTTTTATTTCTCCGTTAAAATTCTCCACCTTCCATGTTTTGAGCATCGAGGGTGCGTGTGGATGTCCATTTATTTGTGTTAGTTTTATATACCAATAAAGAACCATTTAAAACGCCTTGAGATGTAACATCTACATCTCCTATGCTAGAAATCGATTCTACTACTGCAGGGTTGGCTAAAGTACTAGAAGCAAGTATAAATGAATTCTCTGATACTGCTACAGATAATGATTCTTCTGGACTAACTACTGCTATTGTGTCTGCCATTTTATCTTGTTATCTCTGGTGTAACTGTTACGATACCTTCAACTACTCGAGTTTTAACTCCAATAGGTGAAGTGATTTCTACATCATATAACCATCTACCAGCAGGAATAGCTGATGATTGTGAGTCAGTTAATTGTAATCTAACTTTACCTTGTACTGCCTGATAAATTGATGCTGTAAAATTGTAAACTGTTGTAGATTGATAAGACTTTCTCATTGAGGATGCAACAGTGTATCCAGTTAGATCTAATGCTTGACCATTAGTTGCTGAAACTGTGATTATGTTACTGTAAGTTGATCCAGCGTCTACGAAAAGATTGCTGATAGTTGCCATGTAGAATTCCCAAACTTGTATACTTCTTATTTATAATTCCACATACTGCAAATAAAAAATCCCTCGTCAGAGGGATTCTTTATTAAAAAATTATAGAAAATATTACTCTGGGGTTTGTTCGGTTTCTTCAGCTTCTGGCTGAACTAAATCGATTCTTCCTTCAGTAATACTCCAAACATAAGTAAAATCTGGATTTGAAAATGTTCCATCAGCAAATTCCCAACCAATACCGACTGGAGCATCTGCGATTTCGACAAATTCTAAACCTTGTTGATTAATGTCAGTTTGTTGAGGTACAGTTGCATAAACTGTAACATTTTCTACAATACCATTTCTAATATGAGCTACATTGTGTGCCATTTAATTTCTCCTTTTACCACAATCCGTAAATTTCTTCAACAATAACAGAACCATTTGAACCTGCTGCACTAAATCCGCCACCAGATCCATAAATTCCTTTACCTGCTACGCTCGATGATCCACCGCCAGGTCCACCACCAGATCCAGTAAATGCATATGATTGCGCACTTGCCTGTGGGCTAAAATATCCGCTTTCACCTTGTGGAACGAAAAATCCATATGCCCCATAACCAAATTGCGAACCACCAACACCACCCTGACCACCTGCTATTAACGCCCCAGAACCAGATCCAGAACCACCAGATCCACCTGTATTGCTACCACCAGCGCCACCACCTGTTGCAGCTACATATGCTCCAAAAGATGAAGTGCCACCACTTGCGTTTACACCACCACCAGCACCAACAGTAACAGTAACAGTTGTAGTAATTTCTGATATATCTAAAACTCTAATTGCAATACCACCAGAACCACCACCACCACCGCCACCTGCGTTAGATCCACCACCCCCGCCACCATAACAAGTAACACGGATACGTTTTAAATCAGTTTTACCAGTAGTAGAATATGTAGCAGAGCCAGCAGTTGTAAAATATTCTGTTCTTGTCCAACCACGTGCGCGATCTTGACGAGCTGTAGGAAAACCGCCAGCAGTAACTCCATCGTGAACAACTGTTACTTTTTTGTCGGTATCTAGTGTAACTTCACCCAATACGCCTGTAAAAGCTGCATGTTGAGCAGTAGTACCTCTTCTTAATTTAACTTGTTTTGACATAGTCTATTTTCCTTATACAAATCCGTAGAATTCTTCAACAATAATACATCCTTGTGCACCAGAAGCACCATTACCACCTCCGCCACCACGAACGCCAGTTGCTGATACACCAGAACGATTGCCACCAAATCCAGCACCAACCATTCTGCCTACAGAATAAGAAGAATTTCTAGCTGGGTATTGTGAAGTTTCTCCCTGACAAGCGCCTTGACCACCTAATGTATAAACTGGATTTCCAGAAACACCACCACCAGCACCACCAGCACTTCCACCAGCACCACCAGAATATCCAGAACCTGGACTACCACCTGTTGCACTAATATAAGATCCAAATGAAGTAGTTCCACCAGAAGAACCTGAACCAGCACCAGAACCAATAGTGACAGCTACGTTAGTAGTTAAATCGGTTACTTCTAAAACAACTTGAGAAATACCACCGCCACCACCACCAGATTGAGCACCACCGCCACCACCACCACCATAACAAGTAACACGGATACGTTTTAAATCAGTTTTATTTGTTAACGTCCAGGTACTATTAGAAGTAAAAATTTCCATTCTAGTCATACCACGTGGGCGATCTTTTCTTAATAGTGGAATACCACCAGCAGTAGTTCCGTCATGAACTACTGGAACATCTTTATCTGTATCTACAGTCAATTCTCCTGCGACACCAGTAAATGATGCATGTTGAGCAGTAGTACCTCTTCTAAATCTAACTTGTTTTGACATTTTTGTTATCCTCTATTATACATAACCATAGATTTCTTCAACAATAACTGATCCTGATCCACCAGAAGCTGTTGGTCCACCACCACTGCCGTAAACTCCTTTGCCAGCCTCACCATATCGACCACCACCCCATGGACCACCACCACGTCCTTGTCCGCTACCCAATCCAACGCCAGCTACTCCAGCTTGTGAACCAAGATTAATTACACCTGTTCCAGAAGAAGAACCAGGAGTAGAAGAAGTTGATTGAGATCCTTGATTTCCATTACCACCACCAGTACTAGAAATAAATGTACCAAAAGATGAAGTGCCACCATTTGTGTTTACACCACCACCAGCACCAATAGTAACAGCTGTAGTAGAAGATAATGAAGAAGCCTCAATAGTTACAACTCCAGCACCACCTTCAGCACCACCTGAACTGTCACCACCACCGCCACCACCGCCACCACCGCCATAGCACCATACACGAACTCGTTTTAAATCAGTTTTACCTGAAATGCTATATGTACCATTTGATGTAAAACTTTCTACTTTTGTAAAACCACGTGGGCGATCTGCACGAGCAGTAGGAACACCACCAGCAACTACACCATCATGAACAACTAATACTTCTTCGTCAGTATCTACTGTAATTTCTCCAGCTGGTCCAGTGAAAACACTGTGTTGAGCAGCAGTACCTCTTCTAAATCTAACTTGTTTTGACATTTTTTATTCCTCTTATTTACCAATAAATTGTAAAGTCATCTGAGACAAGTTTGGATGATTGTAGTCATATGCTCTAACTGTTCTATTAACTAAAGAACCTACACCATCGCACATTGCATATAATCTTAATGTTTCATACTTGTTTAGATAAACAACACGATTTGCATAAACTTCATTATTCGCAAAAGTAATTGTTCTATTATCAATAGGAGATTGGCTTCCACCTAATGCAAAATAAACATCGTTATCGGAAAAGATAGAAATATGAACTAGATACCAACCTTCATAATTTGTAGTAAAATATCCACCAGCGAAAGTTCCCAGACGAGAATCAATAATTCTAGCAGTATCAAATGGAACTGGTGTTGGAGTACCTTGTGGAATTAAAGTATCATTAGTTTTTAGTAAATGAATTAAACCTTGTTGAGCCGAATTCATATTTTCAAAATCTAAATTGTTTCTAGAAGCTGCCATGTGTTTGACACCAGCACGTGTCACACCATCATAAACTGTAAATGTAAACCAAGTTGGGTCGATATAGATATCGCCTTGTGTACCTTTATTAACTAAAGATAACTGAAACCAGTCTTCTGTAGAATCTACTGGGGATGTAATTAAATCCCAGTCATCTGTTAAGTTAACAGCTTCTGTTAAAGTGGCATAGTCTTCAACATCTAAAGTTTCTACACCTAATGTATTAATTTGGAAATTTGGGTTTTGAGCAGTTGAAAGAGTAACCCAAGTAGAACCATTGGAGTAATAAACTCTTTGTGTATCTTGCACATAAACAACTCTACCTGTATTTTGAGCAGCAGCTGGTAGACTTGAATATAAAGCATAAGTTGTCATAACCCCATTATCAAGAGATTCTAATGCTTTTGCCAAATAAATGACTTCTTTACTATCACTGCTGCTAGTAAGAGCGTCTAATTTATTCTGGATAATTGTTTCTAATGAAGAAATATTTACAGTCATTTTATTGTTCTCCGTTGTTCTGACTTTATACTATTTATAACTAGTTTATCTTGCTATTATAAACCCATAATAGCAATAGTTAAACCCTCTTCGACAGCTGGTCCTGCGATTGAATCCCATTTAGTGCCATCATATCCTAAAAATTCGGTTCTCAATCCATTATTGACTACACAAACCATCCCAACAGTTGGGGTCTGTAAAGCTGCATCACGAGCAGCAGTAGATGTGTAATAAGGGACTTTTAGATAAGATGCGCCAGTACCACCTGGGTTCTGGGCTATTTCTAGGCTAAGTAACGAGCCGTTTTTATTGTCATCAATTACTGTGACATTTTGAATTTTAATTGCCATCTTCGCTCCCTTAGAACTCGGCTAGTTTTCTGTTATTATTTATAACTTATTTGTTTTCAATTTTATCATTTAATTCTTTTACAGCATTAATTAAAAATGCTATTAGACCCAAATAATTAACAGATTTTATTCCGTTATCTTCTTCGACTAACTGAGGTAGAATTTTTTCTACTTCCTGCGCCATAACACCAAACGAATCTTTTCCTGTAGAATTCCAACGGAAAGATTTACCTTCTAATAATTTAACGGTATCAATAGCATTAAGAACTGGTTCTATATTGTGCTTTAATGCCATGTCTGAAGTAGCATTAAAGTTTGCTGCAGTAATATCACCACTAAACACATTTCCAGCAGCATTTAGTCTTGGAATATTTGATCCTATCGTTACAGAAACATCTCCAGCGACTCCATCTGCATTACCAATAAGAATTTCATTTGTTGATCCAGTTAAAGATCTAGTTACTGCAGTACCATTTCCTGTTCTTACGATTAATCCTGTAGTCGTTAAACTAGATAACGCAGATAAATCTACATCAAATGCCTGAACCTGAGAACCTAATGTTAAACCTAAATTAGCTCGAGCAGTAATTGCGCTTGGAAGATCGCTAAGGTTTTTAGATCTTTCTAGTTTATCTACATTTAAACGAAGAAAATTAGTATCTATTTCTGGATTGTTTAATGGTGCGTTTTTAAGGGTTGCACCAGAAGGAAGTATAATATATGAATCTGAAGATGTATTAGCAGTAGCATTAACAGATAACGTAATATTAGTATCACTATTAATAGTAGCTACAGTACCGATGGTTGCACCACCAGTAGTTTTTAAAATATAACCTACTACAGTTTCAGTGGTAAAAGAAGTTCCTATACCTGTTACAGTAGGGCTACTAGTAGTAGAAGTGATAGTGCCAGATCCAGCTACAGTATCAGTAATTCTTGTTGTAATTGCAGACATTTATTTTTCCAATTATTGGTTTTCGATTTCAATAACTTTTTCTAACAGTTCATCTATATCAACTATATTGTCAACTATTTTTGTTAAATCTTTTAATTTATTTCTTTCTTTAACTGCATTATTGATAGTTACCTGATTGGCAGTTAACATTGCATCTCTAATAACTATATCATTTTTTTCAAAAAACTTTTCTCTTGCTGCACGAATTCTATTCTTAGCTATCTCTTTGGCTTTATCTAAATCGATATGAACCTTAGGTTGTCCTGGACTATCAAAATCTGCTGTAAGAGCATCAAAAAAGTTACTTAAATGTTCTGCACATGGCAGATGGTCATCATTAATAATAACATATGGTAAGCCAACAGGAACCATTTTTTTTAATTCTTGAATAGTGACACCAGTCGCCCCAGAAAGTATGGCAACTTTTTCATTTTGTTGTAAATATAAAATTTTGCTCATTTTTAACCTTAATTGAACATGGCCACACGAACAACGCCATTATTAACTTGTGGCGTCGCAGCATTAAAAGTTGGAAGCATTGTATTAATGACCAATGCATTAGCGCTTGAGTTAACAAATGTAACAAACCTATTGCCAGTAGCTAATCCGAATGCTACAAAGTTGGCATTGCTAAATGTACCTACTGAGATATTTATTGTGTATTGTCCAGCGCCATTGGCAGAAACGCTAGTTACATTATTGCTAGCTAATATTGTACCTGTGTTTCCGTCAAAAACTGCCCACGCTTTGGCAATTCCTACTATACTATTAAATCTATTGTCAGTATAAACTTGTTGTGCAGTATCCCCAGTTGTAACTGCGTTCGTTACAAATGCTGTAGTTGCTAATTGAGTTGTGCTAGTTCCTGCTGTTGCAGTTGGAGCGGTAGGTGTTCCTGTTAGTGCAGGACTAGAGATTAATGCTACTGTAGGATTACCAGAAATCCCATCATTGTTTGTTATGCTAATATTAGAACCAGCTACAAAATTTCTAGTAGAAACTAATCCTGAACCTGTTTTAACTATAAATCCATTTGTCCCTAAAGCTGATATATTAGATAGGATAGGATCAAAACCCTGTACATCTGTACCAATATTTAAACCAAGATTAACTCTAGCAGCCGTAGCATTATTTGCGCCTGTTCCACCAACTAGAATTGCTAATGGATTTATACCAGTAATAGTACCACCACCAATGTTAACATTATTAGAATCTTGTAATGCAAGAGTTCCAAGTTCTAAAGCAGTTCTTGCTGCAGAAACAGATGTAGCACCCGTTCCACCATGGTCTATAGTAACAACTCCGCTAACATTAGTTGCGCTTCCTGTCCATGTACCTTGTCCATTACCAGTAATATTACCAGTAACATTACCAACTAGGTTGGCAGTTACTGTAGTAGCTGAAAAATTACCAGAATTGTCTCTTAATACTAACGTATTAATAGTATTAGTAGATGCTATATTTTTGCCCTGAATTCTATCAGCATCTAATCCAGAATTAAGTCCATCTACAGTTAGTAGTTTAGCAAGAACATCTGATGCAGTATAAGTAGCAATATCAAGTTTACCACCCAATTCTATATTAATGTTCTGGATATTTGCATCAGCTTCTGCGATAGTTAGAGGACTACCCTTAACTGATCTTAGCACAATACTAGCCATTATTTACCCTTTTGTGTTAATAGATACAACATGTTTTTTATCGTTTCAAGATCTTCTTTCATAGAATTTATTTCAACTTGCAGAGTTTCAACATTTGTTTTAGTTGCAGTTAATTCTTTAATATTTTTCATTGCTATATTTTTTGATAATTTATATTGATCATATGAATTTTTGTCAACATTAATAACTCCTCCATTACGAAGATCTTTAACAAGATTTGAATTTCCTTCAATTTTAACTATGTTATCCATTATGAATGCGCAATCATTCTTAAATTTTTAATTTTTGGAACTTGCGATGGATCTGTTGAACGCATTACTATTTTTAATGATACATTAGTAAATTGTGTTAAATTAGACAAATCAATATTTCTTTCAGTAAAAATATCTTCCTGGTTAAATTGAGAATTCTCCCAACCAGTATCTATCCAACGTAAATATCTTAGATCAGCGTCACCACCCCAAATTCTATAGTACACTTTGACTGTTGTCTTGGCAAGAATACATGCATCAAATATAATTTTTAATGCTTCTGCTGCATTAGCCAAAGAAAGAGGTCTTGTTATGTAGTTTGCTGCATTAGTAGAACCGATAGGAGCAAAATCTTCAACATATTTATCTTTCATAACGATACTAAAATCATTATCTGTTATCATGTCAATACTAGCTGAACCAGGAAACGCTGGCGATACAATAACATTAATCTTATCAAGTTCGCTATTTCCAGAGAAGGTACTACTATCAGTTTGATTGATAACATTTTTAATTACATATGTACCATTGACATTAGAATGTGCATTAGAAATAGTAATATATTTTCCAATAACAGCATTAGATAATAAATTATCTGCAGTATCAATATTAGTGCTGATTATACCTGTATCTCCACTATTTGTAAATGATAGTGTTGCAGGAGAGGAAATATTATAAGAAACAGGACTGGCGATAGTAATCGCTGCATTACCTGTCAAAGTAATACTTGTATTGCTATTAACAGTAGAAACAGTTCCTATAGTAGCACCATCGCTAACACGCTTTAATATATTACCAGCAGCTACTTGAGTTAAGAATAAAGTTGATGTACCAGTAATAGCAGTAGAGGCAGTTGAGCTGGTTAATGATCCTGTTCCTGTTGCTGTGACGTCTCCGTCAACAATATTTGAATATTGTAACAGAGATCTGTCATCAATTACGCTAACATTAGTATTTGATTGAGTTTTATTATCAATCATATTAGAAATAACATATGTAGTTAATTTTTGTAAATCTATAACAGGAGATACGTTAGGATTTGTAGAAATCATAGTAGCTGCAAATGTTAAAGAAGATTTCTTTAACAGAGGGCTTACTGTTATTACTGCTTGATTTTCATATGATTTAATATGTTTTCTTGTATTAAAATAATAATTAGAATTAGGTACAATTTGCAGAGGTCCAGTAAATAATCCACTAGTATCTTCAATATCTAAGGCATATGATAGAGCTGTATCTTGGAA
>Ga0315903_10001598_pt1 | contig 34479 bp, 26 predicted proteins | sample LakEriMetagenome_7_FD_203524 | JGI IMG/M metagenome (GOLD analysis project Ga0315903, IMG submission 203524) | Freshwater fungal communities from buoy surface, Lake Erie, Ohio, United States - Buoy 2 MA119 | ecosystem: Environmental > Aquatic > Freshwater > Lake | place: USA: Lake Erie, Ohio...
TACACCGGCTTGCAGACCGTGTAGGGGATCTCCTTCGTCATCGTCTCGTACACCGGCTTGCACACGGTGTAGGTCCGTTGACGAGTCTCATACACCGGCTTGCACACGGTGTAGGGGATCTCCTTCGTCATCGTCTCATACACCGGCTTGCAGACCGTGTAGCACTGCTCGCGGGTCTCATACACCGGCTTGCACACGGTGTAGGGGATCTCCTTCGTGCAGGTCTCATACACCGGCTTCATCACCGTGTAGCACTGCTCGCGGGTCTCGTACACAGGCTTGCAGACCGTGTAGGGGATCTCCTTCGTGATGGTCTCGTAGACCGGCTTGCAGACCGTCGTCCGGATTTCCCGGGTCTTGGTCTCGTAGCAGGGCTTCATCACGGTGTAGCACTGCTCGCGGGTCTCGTAGACCGGCTTGCAGACCGTGTAGGGAATCTCCTTCGTGACCGTCTCCCACACCGGCTTGCAGACCGTGGTGCGGATCTCGCGGGTCTTGGTCTCGTACACGGGCTTCATCACCGTGTAGGGGATCTCCTTCACGACGGTCTCCCACACGGGCTTACAGACCGTGTAGTTGATCGTGCGCGAGCGGGTCTCCCAGACCGGCTTGCAGACGGTGTACTCGACTTCCTTGAACGACTTCTCCGTCTCGTAGCGAACGCAGTCGATCTCCCGCTGCTCGACGACCTTCTCGCAGACCGTCTTGTAGCAGGTGTACTGCTTCTGCTCGTAGACAACGTCCTTGACGAACCGCGTGCCGCAGCACGACGGCGCCGCGCCGCAGCTCGGTTCGTCGGACGACTCACAACTCGAACACGATGCACGCGCGCTGGCGAAGCTGACCGTGGTCATCTTCGCGTCGCCGTGCTTGTAGCTGGCGAGCCCGCAATACGCGGCGTCGGCCCGATGGACCGACGTCACGACGCTGGCGATCGCCAACAGACAGGCGAACCACGTCCTTTTCATGTCTGCCACCTCTGTTGAGGAGGCCTCCTGCACTGGGGTAAAACCGGGAAACGACCGTTGGGGGTGCGGGATGGGCGGCCCATCTCCACACAACCTCAAAGATCGACCACAAACTCCCCTCAGGTTGACCACTCAACGCAACCATCCGGGTTTTTCTAGAGTCACAGGCGCGTTACAACCGTCAGGGTCCCGGGGCCAGAACTCGGTTCCTTGGCTATTCCCGGCCTGACCGTTACAGTCCGACCGCGATTCCTGGAACGTGCCCACCGGCAGTGTTTGCCATGACGGATCAACGTCCCCAGCCGCCACACGCCGCAGACCTACCCTCCGACGCTTCGGTGCCGAAGGTGGTGGTCAGCCGTTTGAGCCTTTACCTTCGAGAACTACAGCGGCTCGTCGCGGCAGGCCAGCAGACGATCTCGTCGAACCAACTCGGTGCGCTGCTGGGCTTCAGCGATGCCCAGGTTCGCAAGGATCTCGGCTTCTTCGGGCAGTTCGGCTATCCCGGTGTCGGCTACCGCTGCGACGAACTCATCCGGGCGATGCGAGACATCCTCGGCACAAACCATTCCTGGAACGTGGTCATGGTGGGTGCGGGGAACCTCGGTCAGGCCCTCCTCGGTTACCGTGGCTTCGGGCGGCAGAACTTCGCGATCGCCGCCGCGTTCGATGCCGACCCTGCCAAAGTGGGCCAGACCATCCAGGGACTCCGCATCCAGCCGCTCGACGAGCTCGCTGCCACGATCCGCGAGCAGGGGATCCGCCTCGGCATGATCGTCGTGCCAGCCGACCGGGCTCAGGAGGCAGCCGACCGGCTGGTGGCAGCGGGCATCGAGGGCATCGTCAACTTCGCGCCGGTAACGCTCGCCCTGCCGCCGCACGTGCAAAACGTGGGCGTTGATCTGGCCATCGAACTGGAGCAGCTCTCGTTCGCGGTGACGAGCAAACTTGCCCGGGCCGCGGCGGAATCGAACGGCCAACTCGAGCCCTGACCTCTCATGCGGTTCACACATGATCCTCGCGCGGCCGCCGTCCAAGCCCAACGCCGTGAGGCGTGGGGCGAACCACCACACAACGCCGCGTCCAGCGTGTTTGGCCCGCGGCCTGGAGAAACGAAGCCGGTTCCACCTCCCGGCAGCAATCCCACTCGCGTGAGCGATGGCCGACAGCGTGAGCGGAGGTCAGCCGTACGGCGTTACGCGTCCTGAGCCAGCGAAATACGCGATGAACGCTCGGGGCCATGGCCCGCTGCTGGCCTCCCTCGGGCGAAGGGTATATCCTCGGGGAATGGCTGTGCCGCGTCGATTCGTGTTGCTCGCGCTGATCGCCTCGGTTGGCGAGGCTGTCGCCAGCCAGAGCGTGTTCGTCTCAGAGCCCACGCACCTGAGGACCGGCTGGAGCACGTTTCCGGTGCTGACGCGTGGCGAATCGGTACCGCTGATCGGTGGAGCCGTCGGCCAGTCGTTCGAATGGACGGAGCAGCACCGTCAGTGGGACGGCCTGGGCGCGTGCGTCGTCGATCCCGGCACGATCCGCGTCTATCTCAACATGGAGATGAGTCCGGGAGGCACGATCCTCCGGCTCGACCTCGGCGCGGAGGCCTTGAACCAATGGATCACGGGCCGCGTGCCGGGCAACGGGAACGCCAACCAGGCAGCCCGTCCCGCAGGGCTCGTCCGGGGCATGGCCGCCGCCTGGCAGCCGGTTGACGCGCACCTCATCGACCGGCCCTGCTCGGGAAACGTCTGGGAGCCGCACGCCTTCGGATACGAGCGTGGCTTCCACGATCGGCTGTACCTCAGCGGCGAGGAGACGTTCGCGGAAGGCGGGCACTTTCAGGTGATCGATCCGCAGACGCAGATGCGGTATGAGGCCCGCGACGTGGGAGGCGGAGGCAGCTGGGAAAACGCCTCGTTGATCGACACCGGACGCAGCGACACGATCGCCCTCCTGCTTGGTGAGGACCAGGGCGACTCTCCGCTCGGCACGGCTCCCTTGAGCCTGTATGTGGGCCGCAAAAACCCCGCGGGTGGCTTCCTCGAACGCAATGGGCTCGTCGGAGGCACGACGTATTACTGGGACGCGGATGGAACCGACACGACGATCGGTTCGCTGTATGGAAGCCTCTTCGGAGGCGGCGCGGGCACGCGGGCCGCCGGCCACTGGACAACCGACCGCGTCGAAGCCGTGCTCTTCTCCAAGGCCGAGGACGTGCACGTCGACACGCAACCAGGCGGGCCTGGGTTTGGCGTTCGTGCCGCCCTCGCCTCGCAGGGCCAAGGCGTGTTTCTGGTCGATTGCAGCGGCCTGGAGTTCGTCGCGGGAGATCTGGGTTCCCGGCGACAGAGCGAGGTGACGGTGCTGTTCGCGGCGGGGACCGATCAGGGTGATGGCAGCGGCAGCACCGGGCTCTTCGACGCCATGGACAACCTCGTCTGGTCGGCCAACGGGCGTCTCTACATCAACGAGGACGACGGCGAAGGGGACATCTGGGAGATCGCGGTGGATGCCCTGCTCGCCGAGCAGGCAGCCGGCATCCTGGCCCCGCAGTTCACCACCGTGCGTCAGATCCTCGATGCCGATCCGATCGCGGGGCTCGGTATCAATGAGTCATCGGGCATCATCGACATCTCGACGCTCGTGGGCTACGTGCCCGGCAGCGTCCTGCTGACCAACGGCATGGGATCCGTGGCCGACCAGCTTGCGATGCTTGTGTCACCCGCCGCCGCCCGGGTCCCGGCGGTGACGACCATCACGGTGGCGAGCGGGGCGATCGGCCAGCGTGCGGCGGGGCACCCGATCCTGGCTGGCACGGCGACCGTCCTCAAGGAGGGTGGCGGCACGCTGGTGCTTGATCAGATCAACACGCTCACGGGTCGCATCAGCGTGCAGTCGGGCGGCGTACGCGTGGCGCATCCGCGTGCGCTCGCCGGGGCGACGCTCGTGCCGCTGGCCGGGGGAACGGCGAGCCTCGAGGCCGCGGTGGCGATCGACCTCGCGGGGCTCGAGCCACTGGCAGGCGGATTGCTCGACGTCGGGGCCGGGCTTGCCACGGTCTCCGCAGGCCTCGCGACAACCGACCTGCTCGAGGCGATACGGCTGGGTCGCGGGGGAGGTGCCTGGGATGGTGCGACGGGCATCACGTCGGCGGCGGCCGCCGCCGACGCCGACACCAGGGGCGTGGGCTGGCGCGACGACGCGGAGCGGGGCATCGTCCTCGGATTCGCCGCCCTGGGTGATACGAACCTCGATTGGATGGTCGACCTGCTCGATGCCGCCACCATCGTCGCCGCCGGACGATTCGACACGAGTCGACCCGCCACGTGGCAGCAAGGCGACTTCACCTACGATGGTCGCGTCGACATCCTCGACATCGCCGCCTTCATGGCGACCGACCTGTTTGACGCGGGGCCCTACAATCCGGGGGCGTCATCGGCCGTAGCGATCGCCGTGCCGGAGCCAGCCGCGACCGCGATGGCGGTCGCCGCCCTCATGATCGCGGGGATCTCGCGCAGTGGCCGCCGGCGCGGCCGCCGTCCAGGCTTTACGCCGTGAGGAGAGGGGCAGGCGAAATCAGGGACGGGAGCGATTTCCTCACTTCTGCAATGACGGGCCGCGAGGGGCTGCCCGTGCCCAGGAGCCGGGCTATGGGAGCAAGCGAAGCTGAAATCCCGGGAGTCGTGCTCTGCGCGACTCCCATAAGCCGGCGCCGACGCCGGGACGGCGGCGCTGGCGTGAAAACCGATAGGCGAAGCGCAGCGGACATGCAGAGAGCGTCGGGCAGGATGCCCGACGCGAACGTCCGGCGATGGGCATGGGCAGCCCTGAGCCCAGTGCGAACCGGGAAGGCACACAGGTTGAAAACCTGTGCTACGAGGGGCCCCAACTGGAAGGCACACAGGTTGAAAACCTGTGCTACGAGGAGCCCGCGGCCCCCGCAAGGGCCATGCTGGGTGCGGCGGCTAACACTTTGCCCACCAGTCGTGTAAAAAGTGTCGAAATGCCCGATGGTGTAACGGTAGCACAAGGGATTTTGGTTCCCTTTGTCTAGGTTCGAATCCTAGTCGGGCAACTCCCCCTTTCCGGTGTGGCCCTTGCATAGGCCACGGAAGACTGGCAGACTTTTTCCGGTCGGCCTCCGAACGCCGACGCCATTTCTGCAAGGAACCGCTGGTGAACCGCTGATCGTCGTCCGCTCCACGGATGACGCTTCCGATGCCGTCGCGACCGACCCCGGTCGTCCTTCCCGTGCATCGCCCGTTCCCAGCCGCTGATCGCCCATGGCGATCGACCTTTCTTCCGTTCCTTGTCCAGGAGTGTTTCATGCCCCGCCTCGCCGTCGCCGCCGTCATCCTCGCCTCGCTCGTCGCCACCCCCTCACGTGCCGACACGGTCTATGCCACGAGTTTCTCCACCGGCGAACTCATTCGCTACGACTCGACCGATCCCGCGGGCACGAAGACCGTGCTGTCCGGCTCCGGCACCATGATCAAGCCGGCCGCGATCGCCGTGGGTCCCGATGGCAACCTCTACATCGGGCAGGACGGAGATGCCTCCGCGGTCGCCCCGAGCATCTCGCGGTTCGACCTCACCACCAACACGCTGTCCACCGTCTACACGTTCGCGGCGTTCGACGTGTTCCCCGGCAGCCTCGCCTTCAAGGGAACCAACCTGCTCGTCGGCCGGAATCCGTTCTTCGGCAACACCGGCCCGATCGTGCAAATCGCGGGCGCGACCGGCGGCCCGACCAGCGCCAGCGACTACACGACCGGCGGCAGCCTGGCGAGCAGCCCGGGCCTCGCGCTGGCCGCCGACGGCCGGCTCTACGTGAGCGACCAGACCTACAGCTTCGGCACGGGGATCGCCAGCGGTCCGGTAAAGCGGTTTGACGCCGCAGGCACGTATGTCGGCGAGGTGATCGCCAGCGGTTCCAGCGGCCTCGCAGGCCCCACCGGCCTCGCCATCAGTGGCTCTACGCTCTACACCGCCAGCATCATGACGGGTGCCGTGCTGCAAACCGATCTCGGCACCGACATCACCACCACGTTCGCCAGCACTGGCGGCCCCTTCGAGGTCGGTCCGCTCGCCATGCTCGCGAACGGCACTCTGCTCGGCGGCAGCCCGTCGGGCTCGGGCTCGATCTATCATTTTGGCACCGACGGCACACTGCTCAGCACCTACGCCTCCGGCCTGGGCCAAGTCGGCGGTATCGTGGCGGTGGCGGCGGTGCCCGAACCCGCCTCGATCACGCTGGCTGCCGGCGGCCTTGCCGCAATCGGCTGGATCCTCCGTCGCCTGCACCACCGGTTGCCCATATGAAAAGCCACCGCGGCGTCACCCTCGTCGAACTCCTCGTCGTGGTGGCGATTCTTGCCACGACGATCGGGCTGCTCTTGCCCGCGGTGCAAACCGCACGAGAGACGGCGCGGCGTTCGAGCTGCAGCAACAATCTGCGACAGATCGGCGTTGCGGCCGCCAACCACGAGTCGGCCCGTGGCCGATTTCCGGTCGGTGCCGAGTCGCGGCAGTGGGATGAGCGGCCCGACTTTCCGCACCAGTTTTTCCGCTGGTCGGTACTCGCCCACCTCTCGCCGTACTACGAGGAGGAGCAGTTGCTTCGCGGCCTCGACCTCACGGTGCCGCTCTACATCGGCCTCTCGCCCGGCGATATCGCTCCGCGAAACAAGCCGATCGTCAAGCTCACCGTGCCGCTGTTCCTCTGCCCGAGCGACATTTCCATGCCCGTCGCGGATCTCTTTGGCCCCACCAACTACGCCGGCTGCACCGGCACCGGCATCGCGGGCGGCACGCCCTTCGAGACCGACGGCATGTTCGGGATCAACTCGCGGACGCGGGTCCGCGACATCACCGACGGTCGCTCCAAGACCGTGGCCTTCTCCGAGAGCACGCTCGGCTCCGGGCCCAAGGCCACTTCCTCGCCGGACGGCATCCAGCCGGCCACGGGCTACGGGTTTGTGTTCACAACACCGCTCACCGACGCGGCCTGCAGCCGCCCCTTCTACTACAACTTCACCGACCTCCGCGGCTTCTCTTGGGCCAACGGCGAATACCGCACCACGCTCTACAACCACGCCAGGCAGCCCAACAGCGAGTCGCTCGACTGCCTGGCGGCCCTGATGACGACGGCCGACATGGCCAAGATGTATGCCGGCTACGGCTGGCGAACGGCCCGCAGCCGCCACCGGGGTGGCGCGACCGTGGGAATGGCAGACGGCTCGGTGCGGTTCGTGGCCGACACGGTTGACGCCGGAGTCTGGAGAGCCGCGGCATCGATTGCGGGGGCCGAGGCAGACACGCTCCCGTAGAACGGCCCCCGTCGCACTGGTTTCCAACCTGTGGCCCCATACGGCCTCTCTTTGCCCGTCGCGCATGAACACGGTGCAAGCCGTGTTTCGTGTGCAGGTTGCCAACCTGCACCTACGTTGTGGAAACGGGCACCTACGTCGCGTAGCGCTTCCGCAGCGCCGCCATCACCTTCCGCATGTCGGCCGGCAAAGGACTCGTGAACCGGAGTTCCTCACCCGTCACCGGATGCACGAAGCCCAGTTCTGCGGCATGGAGCATCACCCGCGGAGCGGCAGACTCGTCCTCGAGCCCGTCCCGCCGCGACGATCCATAGACACGGTCGCCACACACCATCTGACCGCTCTCCGACATGTGGATGCGGATCTGGTGCGTGCGGCCCGTCTCCAGGCGGCACTCGACGAGCGTGTAGTCGTCGCCGAAGTGCTCGACCGCGGCCACGTGCGTGATCGCCTCCTTGCCGTCATCGCCCTCTGCACTTCCCCGGCGGCCGTCGCCCCGGTCTCGGAGGAGGTGCGAGCGGATCGTCCGGGTCTTCGCGCGGCCGACGACGAGGGCGAGGTAGCGGCGATGCGTGGTGTGCTGCCGAAACTGCTCGGCGAGGATGCGACTGGCCGGAACGTTCCTGGCAAACACCACCAGGCCGCTCGTCTCGCGGTCGATGCGATGCACCGCCCGCACCGGCGGAATCCTCCGCCGCTTCGGCTCCGCCCGGCCTGCCACGCCCCCGAAGCGGCGGTGGAGGTGGCGGCCGATCGCGTCGGGCACGAGTTCCTCGAGAGTGGGCTGCATCTGCCGCCGCCGGGCGGGCCAGGAGAGTTCCTCGTGGTGTCGCGTGGTCGTCAAGCCCGTCGGCTTCTCAACCACCACCACGTCATCGTCGACGTGGACGACCCTCACATCGTCAGCCTTGGGTGCCGCCGCCGCCGCCACCTCGAGCACCTTGACGACTTCGCCCTCCTTGAGCCTGCGGGCCTCGTCCGTGCAGATGTTGCCGTGCACGAGCACGTGCCTCGACCGCACGAGTTTCTGCACTCGCGACCAGCTGGCGTTCTCCAGCCGGGGCCGCAGGAAGGCCGCGAGCGTCTTGCCCCGGTCGGCCTCGGTGACGTGATGGACGGTGCCAGTCTGGCGTTTCATGGTGCATCGATGATGCCACGGACGGACCGCTCGAACCACGCTTGACCCGTTTTTCCGCGGTTTTAGACTCTGGCGGGAGGATCGTGCGTCCGAAGCCTCCGCCGTTTTTCGCGTCGTGAGGACTTCCGTACCGTGCCCGGCACCTGCGTGATCGGTCTGCAGTGGGGCGACGAGGCCAAGGGCAAGCTCGTCGACATCCTCACCGAGGCCCACGACGTCGTCGTCCGATACGCCGGTGGCGCCAATGCGGGCCACACGGTCGTCTTCGGCGGCCAGACCTGGAAGCTCTCGATCATTCCCAGCGGCATCCTCCGCGAGGGCGTGGCCTGCGTGATCGCCGGCGGCGTCGTGCTCGACCCGGCCAAGGTCATCGACGAGATGGATGGCCTCGAGTCGCGCGGCCTGCGCATGGAAGACCGGCTGCAGATCAGCGACCGGGCCCACGTGGTCTTTCCGTGGCACGTCGTCGAGGACCGGCTGCTCGACTCGAGCCTCTCGGGCGGCGGAGCGATCGGAACGACGGGCCGGGGCATCGGCCCCTGCTACCGCGACAAGGTCGGCCGCGCCCTGGCGATCCGCCTCGGCGACCTCTACCGACCCGATTTCCGTGAGAAGGTGGACCACGTCGTGGCCTTCAAGAACCGGTTGTTTGCGTCGTGGCCAGCCGGCACCACCGCCCCGCTCGACGCCGCGTCGATCCACGCCCAATACACCGCCTACGCGGAACGTCTTCGGCCCCACGTGGTTGACACCACCGCGTTTTTACTCGACGCGGTAGAGCAGGGCCGCCGGCTGCTCTTCGAGGGCGCGCAGGGCGCCCTGCTCGACATCGACCACGGCACGTTCCCCTACGTGACCAGCAGCAACTCCTCGGGCGTCGGCGTCTCGAGCGGTTCGGGAATCCCCGGTCGCTGGATGGATCGCATCATCGGCGTGGTGAAGGCCTACTCGACCCGCGTCGGTGGCGGCCCGCTGCCCACCGAGCAGGACAACGCCACGGGCATCCACATCCGCGAGCGCGGTCGGGAGTACGGCACTGTGACGAAGCGACCTCGCCGCTGTGGCTGGTTCGACGCCGTGGCCGCCCGCTACACGGCGCGTCTCTCCGGAGTGGATGAACTTGCCGTGATGCTCCTCGACGTCCTCGGCGGCCTCGACGAACTGAAGATCTGCTCGGCCTACGAGATCGACGGCCGCCGGGTCACGCAGTTTCCCAGCCAGATCGGCGACCTCGAGAAGGCGGTGCCCGTGTACGAGACGCTGCCCGGCTGGCGCGAGGAACTCGATGCGGTTCGCAGCGAGCATGACCTGCCGACGAATGCCCGTCGCTACGTCGACCGGATCTCGGAACTACTCGACCGCCCGGTGTCGATCGTGTCGGTCGGACCAGACCGTGCCCAGACCATCATCCGCGGCCCCGAGACGACGCGCCGACCATGGCTCTCACCCCAGCCGGCGAAGGCGTGACCTCCGCGGCGGAGGCTCGCACAGGCGAACGGTCCACCGGGCCGCGGCACGTCGCCATCATCATGGACGGCAACGGCCGCTGGGCGCAGCGGCAGGGTCTGCCGCGGATCGAGGGGCATCGCCGCGGCGTGGCCACGGTGCGGCGGATCACCGAGCACGCCGCCCGGCTGGGCATCGAGCAGCTCACGCTCTACTGCCTGTCGAGTGAGAACTGGCGGCGGCCGCAGGCGGAACTCTCGTTTCTGATGCACCTGCTCGAACAGTACATGATCGAGGAGCGATCGCTGCTCATGCGACAGAAGATCCGCCTCGCGATGATCGGCCGCCGCACCGGGATTCCCGATGACACGCTCCGGGCCCTCGATCAGACGGCTGAACTCTGCTCGGCCAACGACGGCATGCGGCTCTGCCTGGCCATCAACTACGGCGCCCGCGGAGAGATCACCGACGCGGCCCGGAGCCTCGCCCGCGACGCGGCCGCCGGGCGGCTCGATCCCGACACCATCGACGAAGCCTCCTTCGCCGACCGGCTCGACACCGCCGGAATGCCCGACCCCGATCTCTTGATCCGCACCGCGGGCGAGATGCGGATCAGCAACTTCCTGCTCTGGCAGATCAGCTACGCCGAGATCTGGGTCACGCCGGTGGCGTGGCCGGAGTTCGAGGAGCGTCATCTCGACGAGGCGCTGGCCGCGTATGCGAGCCGCGATCGCCGGTTCGGGGGTCTGACGCCGTCATGAACGAAGCATCCGCGTCATCATCGACCTCACGGAGCAAACTGGTCTCGCGACTGATCGCGGGGATCGGCGTGCTCGCGTCGTTCGCCGCGCTCACCTGGGCCGATGCCACCGGCTTCGGCGGCGCGTCGCCGATGGCGTGGCTCCTGCCGGTCGTGCTCGTCGTGGCCGCGGGGGGCGGCAGGGAGGCGGTGCGGCTCGCCGCCGCCGCGGGCATCCCGCTCGCGCCGTGGCTCGTGCCCGTCGGTGCGGCTGCCATCGCCGCCGCACCCGCGCTCGCGCGGCTGCCCGCAGGCCCAGCGGACCGCTTCGCGATCCTCGGGCCTGCGGCAGTCGCCTGCATGGGCGTGATCGCCGCCGCGTTTGCGAGCGGAGTCGCCCGATACACCGTCGGCGGCCGGGAGGTTGTCCGCGCCGCCGGCAGCATCGCCGCCGCCGTGGCGATCGGCCTCCCGTTCGCGTTCATGGTGTCGCTCCGGCTCTTGCCCTCGGAATCAACCGCGGCCGGACCCTTTGCCGGGCTCGTGCCCTTGATCAGCCTGATCGCCGTGGTGAAGGCGGGCGACATCGCGGCCTATGCGATCGGATCGCTCGTCGGTCGCCATCGGATGGCACCGCTGCTCAGCCCGGGAAAGACCTGGGAGGGAGCCGCGGCGTCGATCGCGGCGTCGGTGGCGATGGCCTGGCTGGTGATCGAGCAGGGTGGCGGAGACCTCACCGCGCGGCCGCTTGGCGGGTGGCTCATCTACGGCCTGCTCGTCGGAATGGCAGGCATGATGGGCGACCTCGCGGAGTCGCTCGTAAAGCGCGACCTGGCCGCGAAAGACTCGGGCAGCATCCTCGGTGGCATGGGCGGGTTTCTCGACCTGGCAGACTCGCTTCTGCTCGCCGGCCCGGTCGCCTGGCTCCTGTGGGCCCTCGGCTAGGCCAAATCCGCGGAATTTCGCCGGCCTGGCCGGCCTGGCCGGCGGGTGGGGTATAGTAACGGACAGAGGTTCCCTTCCCCCGAGACCGTCGGTGGCCCCCAAGCCGCCGCGGGTTTCGATGCCCCGCTCCACGATCGCGGTCGTCGACTCAAAAAGACTCGGCGCCATCTTCGGGCCGCGAGACCAGCACCTCCGCCGAATTCGCGAGGCACTCGGGGTCGGCGTGTCGGCTCGCGACGACGCCATTCACATCGACGGCGACGAGTCGGCCGTCCGCCGCGCCACCGAGATCTTCGAGGAACTCGACCGGATCGCCCGCGACCACGGCAGCGTGGAGAGCGACGTGGTGGTGCGGCTCTTGGCGGTGGCAAAGGGCGAAGAGCCCGCCGCCCGCCATGATCCGATCGAGGTGCACAAGCCCGGCCGCCAGCTCGTGCCCCGCTCGACCGGCCAGGCTGCCTACGTGCAGGCGATCCGCGACAACGACATCGTGCTCTGCACCGGCCCGGCAGGCAGCGGCAAGACGTTCCTCGCCGTGGCGATGGCGGTGGCGGCGCTCCGCGCCGAGCAGGTCCGCAAGATCGTGCTCGTCCGACCGGCGGTCGAGGCCGGTGAGAGTCTCGGCTATCTGCCCGGTGACCTTCAGGCCAAGATCAATCCCTATCTCCGGCCGCTGATGGACGCGCTCCGCGAGATGATGGACTACGAATACCTCAAGCGGCTCACCGAGCAGGATGTCGTGGAGATGATCCCGCTGGCCTACATGCGAGGCCGCACGCTCAACAACGCCTTCATCATTCTCGACGAGGCCCAGAACACCACCGTCTCGCAGATGAAGATGTTTCTCACCCGGCTCGGTATGGGCTCGAAGATGGTGATCTCGGGCGACACGACCCAGATCGACCTGCCCTCCGACCGCACCAGTGGCCTGGTGGACGCGATGCGCCGGCTCAACGACGTTCCCGGCTGCGGCCAGGTGAGGCTCGGTGGCGCTGACATCGTCCGCCACCGACTCGTGCAACGCATCGTCGAGGCCTACGACCGCTGATGCCGCTCGTCTCCCCGCAAAACCGTCGCCGCACCCGCAGGGGCGCCTCCGTCGACGCCCCGCAAGGCTTCTGGAGGATGCTCCTCGACCGCGTGTCGCGGCCTGAGGTGCTTGCCCGGCTCGGCGTCTGCCTGGGCGCGTCGCTGCTGCTGCTCGTGGCGCTGCGGGGCTGGGAGGAGCCGTTCGCATTTCGACTCGGCTGGGTGCCGCCGCGAGGCGTGGTCTCGCGGGTGGCCTTCGAGCGGCCCGATCCGGAAGCCACGCGGACCGCCCAGGAGCGGGCGGCGGCGAAGGTCCGCGTGGTCTACGCCAACGACAAGGCCCCGGTGGTCCGGCTCCGCGATGGCCTGAAAAACCGGGCGGCCGAACTGGCCGCCGCGGAGAAGCTGGGGCGTGGCATCCGCGAGGCGTGGCTCGAGTTCGCCCCCGAAGCGGCGGCCGTGCTCGACTCGCTGCCCGCCGAAGACGAGCCCCCGCCCGTCGCTCCCGAACCACCCACCAAGCCCGCCCCTGGCGACTCGGCCGATGGCGAGGCCACGGAAGTTGCCGAAACGGCTGAGCCGCCGCCTCCCCCGGAACCCAGCCGCGAACTGGTCGAGGCGGAACGCGAGTTCCAGCGGTTTCGCGGGCTGGTCGACACCAAGGAGAAACTCCTGCTGTTCGACAAGGCGATCGACCTGGCCTTCCAGGATCTCGCCAACCAGGGCGTGCTCGAAAAGATTCAGCACGCCTACGACGAGGGCAGCCAGAACGAGATCGACGTCCACCCAGTCGGCAACGCCGGCGAGACGACCCGCGTGCAGGTGTCGGAGGTGGTGCTCGTCGAGGCGAAGGCCAGACTCAAGACGCGGCTCAAGGACGAACTCGGCGAGGGCCCGTTCGTGGATCGGATCTACGCCTGGCTCGAGCCCCGGCTCTCCGGCACGCTGGAAATCGATCGCGACGGCACCGACCGCGCCAAGCGGGAGGCGATCGACAAAACGCCGCCGCAGTTCGTTCGCTACGCCGCCGGCGACGTGATCGCCGAGGCGAACCAGCCCGTCTCCTCCGACGAACTCGTGCTGCTCCGTCGCGAGCACGATGAGTATCTGCGGCAGCGTGACTCGCGGCAGCGGCTGGCGCGCACGTTCTCGATGCTCGGTCTGTTCGCCGCGATGTTCGCGCTCTCCGGCTTCTACATCCACCTGCACCACCGCCGGCTGCTCGACGACATCAGCGATGTGCTCACGCTCGTGGGCCTGTCGCTGGCCACGGTGGTGCTCTGCATGCTGGTCTCGAATGACGCCTGGAAGGCGGAGATCGTGCCGCTGCTGATCTTCGCGATGACCGTTGCGATCGCTTACGACGAAGACCTCGCGCTGCTGTTCACCGCCCAGGTGGCGCTCGTCGTGGTCGAGGGCCTGGGCTGGGGCCTCGCCTCCTACATCACGCTCACCTCCGCGGCGGCGGCGATGGTGTTCTGGACCGGCCGCATCCGCAGCCGCAGCAAGCTGATCTACGTGGGGCTCTGGGCCGGCGCCGTGGCCACCCTCACGCAGCTTGGGGCGAGCCTGCTCGACGAGCGGCCGCTCGACGTGCCGATGCTCTATGAGGCGGGCCGCACGGGCGGCTGGACGATTCTCGCGGGCTTCCTGATGACCGGCCTGCTCCCCTTCATCGAGCGGACGTTCGGCGTGCTCACCGACCTCAGCCTGCTGGAGGTGGGCGACGTGGCCCATCCGCTGCTCCAGGAACTCGTCCGCCGGGCCCCGGGCACATACAACCACTCGATCAACGTGGCAAGCCTGGCGGAAGCGGCCGCGGAGGCGATTGGTGCCCGCGGGCTGCTCGTCCGCGTGGGCGCCTACTTCCACGACGTCGGCAAGATGCTCAAGCCCGCCTACTTCGTCGAGAACCAGGGCAAGGAAAACCGCCACGAGTCGCTCGTGCCGGCGATGAGCACGCTGATCATCGTGGCCCACGTGAAGGAGGGCGTCGAACTCGCCCGGCAGTACAACCTCCCGCAGCCGATCGTCGACCTGATCGGCGAGCACCACGGCACGACGCTTGTCGAGTATTTCTTCCGTCGGGCGGAAGAGCGCTCGCATGCCGACCCGAACGGCGAGGAAGTCGACGAGCAGACCTATCGCTATCCGGGCCCGAAGCCCACCACCCGCGAGTCGGCGGTGCTGATGCTGTCCGACGCCGTGGAGAGCGCCAGCCGCACGCTCACCGAGCCCACCCCCGCGCGGATCGCCAGCCTCGTCCACGAGCTCGCGATGAAGCGGCTACTCGACGGCCAGTTCGACGAGTGCGGTCTCACGCTCGAGGAGCTCGGCCTGATCGAGCAGAGCCTTGTGAAGAGCCTGACGGCCGTGTACCACGGCCGCGTCAAGTATCCCGATCAGCGGACGGCCTAGCCGTCCATGCAGGGAACCATGCCTCCTCGGCCAAAGACCTCCCGCCGCCCGCGGCGCACGACGCCTCCCCGCGAAGCCGCAGCCCGCAGCCGCGCAACGGTGGTCGTGGAGATCGCCAACCGTCAGAAGGCCGTCGCCATCGACCGCCGCTGGCTTCGCGACGTCGTCCGTCGGGCGATCGCAGCGCTCGGCGCTAGGCAGGCCGAGATCGGCCTGGCGATCGTCGACGACGCCGATATCGCCGGCCTGCACGACCTCTGGATGGGCATCCCCGACCCGACCGACGTGATCACGTTCGACCTCGGCGGCTCCGACGGCACAGGCCTCCACGGCGACATCGCCGTGAGCGCGGAGACGGCGCGCCGGGTGGCCCGCAGCCTCGGCTGGCAGCCACGATACGAACTCGCCTACTACGTCGTGCATGGGCTCTTGCACCTCGCCGGCGAAGATGACCTCGACCCCACCGCCCGCCGAAAGATGCGGACGCGCGAGCGGGAACTCATGGCCGCGATCGGCCTGCCTTCGCCCCCCCGCGGCCGGCGGCCGCGGCCCGCGCCACGAGGTGGCCGATGACCGCCGCCGAACTGGGATTTGAATCGGCCCTCGTGCTGCTCGGAGTGGCGAGTGTGGCCGCGATCCAGGCTCGCGCCGTCCGCGGCGCGCAGCGGGCCACGATCGAGGAACTCTGCCAGCGCCGTGGCCGACCCGAACGGTATGCCGAAATCGTGGCCGCGAGCGAGACGATCGCCTTCATCGCCGCATCGGTGGTGGTGGTCGCGGCCGTCGGCGCCACGCTCCTGGTGTTCCCCCGACTGATCGCGGCCGGCGACCGGTCGCTGGCACTCGAGATCTCGGCCGTCCTCACCTGGATCGCCGTAGCCTGGCTGGCGCTGGTGGTGGTGCCGATGCTGCTGGTGCGATTCGCCGGCCCGTGGATCGTGGTTGCCACATGGGCGGTATGGCGGCCGCTCGTCGGCATCATCTCCCCGGCGGTCGGCCAGTTGGGGAGGCTGGCATCCCTGGTCGGCCGCCGCTCCGGCGGCGCGGCAGACCGGCCCCGCGACGAACTGCGACTCGCCGTTGACGACGCCCACCGGGAGGGCCGCCTCGCCGGCACCACCCGCGACATGATCAAGGGCATCATCGGGCTCGATGAAATCAAGGTCGCGACGATCATGACGCCGCGCACGAAGATCACCTCGATTCCACTCGACTCATCGTGGGAGGAGGCCGTCCGCCGCGCCGCGGAGAGCGGCCACACGCGCCTGCCCGTCTGGGACCGCTCACCTGACGATGTCGTCGGCATCCTGCACACCCGCGACGTCCTCACCCGGCTCGCCGAGCCGAGCGGCGGCCGTCCCACGGATCTCCGTTCTCTTCTTCGCCCGCCGTGGTTCGTGCCGGAGTCGATGAGCGTGCAGAAGATGATGCTGGAGTTTCAGCGGGGCAACACCCACATGGCCGTCGTCACCGACGAGTTTGGCGGTGTGTCGGGAGTGGTGACGATCGAAGACGCGCTCGAGGAGATCGTGGGCGAGATCGCCGACGAGCACGACGAAGCCTTTACCGACGGCATCCGGATGACGTCGCCCGACGCCTGCGAGGCGCTCGCCCACGTCCGGATTGCGGCGGTCAACGAGCGGCTCGGGCTGCAACTCCCGGAGGAGGAGGATTTCGAGACAATCGGAGGGTTCGTGTTCCACCAGGTCGGCCGCATTCCCGAGGTCGGCGAGCGGATCGAGTCGCACGGCGCCGCGCTGGAGGTCCTGGCCGCGACCCGTCGGCGGATCGACCTCGTCCGGGTGGAACGGCTCGGGAGAGCCGCCGATGGCCGCTGACAAGACCCCGGCGATCGTCCTCCGCACGACCGCCTTCGGCGAGACAAGCAGCGTCGTCACCGTCTACTGCCGGGATTTCGGCAAGCTGCGGGCACTGGCCAAGGGAGCGTGGCGGCCGAAAAGCGGCTTCGACGGCGCCCTTGACCTGCTTTCCACCGGTCAGGTACTGGTCATCCGCAAATCGTCCGGAGGGCTCGATCTGCTCACGGAGGCGAGCCTTGAAAGCCGCTTCCGCGTGGGCACGAGCCTGACGGCGGTGCTCGGCGGCCTGCACGTCGCCGAACTGCTCGACGCCCTGACGGCCGACGCCGATCCCCAGCCGGAGCTCTTCGACGTGGCGCATGCGACGGTGAGACGGCTGTCGGGTTGGAACGGCGACGACTCGCCGGTCACCGCCCTGCTCGTCTGGTTCGAGTTTGCCCTGTTGCGAATCACCGGCCACGGGCCGGTGCTATCGCGGTGCGCGGAATGCCACGGGCCGCTGCGGGCGGCCGGCCGCACCGCTTTCGGCATGCTCGACGGCGGCACCCTCTGCGACGCCTGCCGCGGCGGCCGCCGCGGTGTGGTCTCGGTCTCGGCGCCGGCCCTCGCGGCCCTACGGCTGCTCGCGGATCGGCGGGTGTCGCCCGACGATGTCCCGCTGCCGGCTGCCGTCGCCGGCGAGGTCCGCGGCATCATGACCACCCTCCTCTCCCACCTGCTCGGCCGACCGCTGCGCGTGCCCGCCGTGATGTCCCGCAGCGGAAGGAGGCTACGCCGCACGTGACCACGCCCTTCCAGACACGACACCTCCCGCCACAATCCGCCCGCCTGATCGCGGCCCTGCTCGCCTGCTCGGTGCTCGGCATCGCCGGCTGCGCCTCGCTGCAAAAACCCCAGTGGCCCTGGTCGAAGACGGCCGCCACCGATCCGGAGAAGGAAATCGACCGGCAACTCGGCGAAGACGCCGAATCGGAGGTCATCTCCTCCGAATACACGCCTTCCTCCAGCGACGCCGGCTGGGACTACTTCAAGGGCGACAACGTCAAGAAGCGGTTGAAGAAAATGGTCGGCCGTGGCCCCAACGAAAAGATTGCCCGCAAGGCGCTCGCGGAGGCCGACGCTCTGTTCCGCGAGGGCAAGTACAAGGAGGCGATCGCGAAGTACAAGATGGCCGTGGACCGCTGGCCCGACTCGGTGATCGAGGAGGACGCCATGTGGCAACTCGCGGAGAGCTACTTCTTCACCGATCAGTATCCGAAGGCCGAGGATCAGTACGACGAGCTCGTCAAGAAGTACGCCAACACGAAATACCTCGACCGCATCGCCCAGCGGCAGTTCGTGATCGCCCAGTACTGGATCGCCCTCGACCAGAAGACGCACCTGCCGGTGATCGTGCCGAACCTCTTCGACCGTAGCCGGCCGCTGTTCGACACCCGCGGCCGGGCTCTCAAAACCTACGACCACGTCCGCATCAACGATCCGCGGGGCCCGCTGGCCGACGACAGCATCATGGCCGCGGCCAACGCCCACTTCCTCGACCGGCAGTGGCTCGACGCCGACTACTTCTACGGCCTGCTGCGGAGCGAGTATCCCGACAGCGACTTCCTCCTTCAGGCGCACCTGCTCGGCCTGCAGTCGAAGCTCAGGGCCTACCAGGGTGCCGGCTACGAGGGGGGCATCCTCGAAGAGGCTGAGCTTCTCGCCGACCAAGTGCTCGTGCAGTTTCCCGACCAGCTCGGCACGGAAGAGGCGGACCGAGTGCAGAAGACGCGGGCGGAGATCGCTGCCCAGCAGGCGCTCCGGCACTGGCAGCGCGCCGAGTTCTACGCCAAGGGCAAGCACTACTCCTCGGCGAGGATCTACTACGCGATGATCGCGCAGGACTATCCCAAGACCCAGCTCGCCCAGCAGGCCCGTGAGAAGTACGTGGCGATCAAGGACAAGGCCGATGTCTCCGACGACCCATTTCCGCTGCTCACCCGCGTGCTGAATCCCGACTCGCTCAAGGAAGCGGAACTCGACGCCATGGCCGAGGCCGAGACGCAGATCGCCCGTCAGGACGAGTCGGGGATCGCCCCGCCGCGGTTCTGACGACCCCCGGCAAGGATGCCGACATGCGAGACACCGCCCATCGTCGGCTGATCGTCCTGCTCGCGCCCGCGGTGGTCTTCGCCGCGGTCGTCATGCCGGCCGGCTGCGCCAGCTACCGGTTCGGCAACAATACGCTCTACGCCTCGAACGTCCGCACCGTCTACGTGCCGATGATTCAAAGCGACAGCTTTCGCACCACGCCGGCGGTCGACATCGGCGAGCGGCTCACGGAAGCCGTCTGCAAGGAGATCGAGAAGCGGACGCCCTTCAAGGTCGTCGGTAGCGCCGATGGTGCCGACAGCGTGCTCACGGCCCGGATCGTGGCCGACACCAAGCGGATGGTGGTCGAGAGCCCCACCGACCAGTCGCGGTTCGTGGAGATGAACTACCAGACGCTCGTCACCTGGGCCGACCGCGGCGGCACGGTGATCGCCTCGGGCGAGGTGCCGCTCCCCGCGGCCACGGTGGATGTGGGGCAGTCGGCGGCGCTCGTGCCGGAGTTTGGACGCTCGGTCGTCAGCACGCAGCAAGAGGCGATCGTGAAGCTCGCCCAGCAGATCGTGGGCCTGATGGAAGAACCATGGTGACGTGGGGTGCGCGCACGCGCCGCGGTCCTGGGGGGTGGGAGTCTCCTCGCGGGGATATTTCGCATCACCCGGCCCACCGCTTCCATGCCCTGCGAGCGAAATCTCCAACGCTCGTCGATCTCCCACCCACCCAGGACCGCTTCCCTGATTCCTGTAGCGTAGGTTTTCAACCTGCGCCGTAGCCCGCCTCGACCCCTGCTACATTCGCCCGCATGACTCACGACTCTCTGCCCACGCACTGGCGGCTCCGCACGCGCAGCCTGGAACTGCCGCATCCTGGCGGATCATTGCGGCGGCCGCTCGTGATGGGGATCGTCAACGTCACGCCTGATTCATTCTCCGACGGCGGTCGGCATGTCGGCATCGACGCGGCGGTCGAACACGCACTGAAACTGGTCGCCGACGGGGCCGACATCCTCGATGTGGGCGGCGAGAGCACGCGGCCATTCTCGGAGCCCGTTGCCGAGGCCGAGGAACTGCGGCGGGTGGCCGAGGTGGTGCGACGGTTGGCCGCGGAGAGCGGTGTCCCGGTGTCGATCGACACGTCGAAAGCGGCCGTGGCCGAGCGGGCGATCGACCTCGGAGCCGAGATCATCAACGACGTCACCGGGCTCGAGGGCGATCCGCGAATGCTCGCCGTGGCCCGGACAACCGGGGCCGGTGTCTGCGTCATGCACATGCAGGGCACGCCTCGAACGATGCAGCTCGAGCCGCGGTACGGCGACGTGGTCGGCGAGATTCACGCCTACTTGCAGGCCCGCCGCGACACGCTGCTCGCCGCAGGCATTCCGCTCGAGAAGATCTGCCTCGATCCCGGCATCGGGTTCGGCAAGACTCACGAACACAACCTGGAACTCATGCAACGCGCCGGCCGGTTCCTCGACCTCGGCACGGCGATTCTCGTGGGCCACTCCCGCAAGGGTTTTCTGGCGAAGGCGGTTGAGCAGTCCCTCGGCCGCCCTGCCACCGAGGCCGACCGCGACGCGGCCACTGCCGGCTCCGCCTGCAGTCTCGCTGCCCAGGGCGTCCAGATCGTCCGCGTCCATGCCGTCGGCCTCGTTCGCACCGCCCTCGACCTGTTCGCCGCGACGCGGTAGCTCCGTCACACCGCGGCCATCGCGGCGCGGGCAACCTCGACGCACTCGCGGATCTCGGCGATCGGATCCTTTGGGTTTTCCTCGTATTCGATCGACAGCGCGCCATCGGCTGGGAAATTCGCCTGTTCCAGAGCCGCGAACACGGCGGGCACGTCGATATGCCCCTTACTGGAATGCGTTGAAACGAAAGCCGACCGGCCGTGAGGCCGCGGGCGAACCATGCGAGGCACGGCGTCTTTTCGCAGTTCGCCCCACGCCTCACGGCGTTGGGCTTGGACGGCGGCCGCGGCAGGTTCGTGGAGAACCCGTGTAAGATGTCGTTTTTCCGCCAAACGCCCGCGCACACCACCCGCCATGGCCAACACCTCCGTCTCTTCGCCCGCCGCCTCCCTGCACGACCACTGTCGGGCCATTGCCGGCCGGGCTCGGCGGGCAGCGATCGACCTCGCCGACACCGCCGGCGAGCGGAAGGCCGCCTGCCTGCGGGCCGCGGCGGCACGAATCCGCCGCGATGCGGCCGAGATCCTCGCCGCCAATGCCGTCGACGTCGCCGCCGCTCCTTCGTTTGGGCTCACGGCCGCCCAGATCGATCGGCTCCTCCTCGATGAGAAGCGGGTCGAGGGCATCGCAGCCGGCGTCGAGGCGGTGGCCTCCCAGCCCGACCCCGTCGGCGAGGTGCTCGGTGAGGAAACTCGGCCCGGCGGCCTCGTCGTCCGCAAGGTCCGCGTGCCCCTGGGTGTGGTGTTCTTCGTCTACGAGAGCCGGCCGAATGTCACGGCCGATGCCGCGGCGGTCGCCCTCGCGTCGGGCAACGCCATCATCCTGCGCGGCGGCAAGGAGGCGGCTTACTCCAGCCGTCGGATCGTGGAGAGCATCCGTGCGGCGATCGTCGAGAGCGGACTCCCCGTCGACGCCGTGCAGCTCGTGGACGTCGCCGACCGTCAGGCCGTAGGCGAGTTTCTCTCGATGGACGACCTGATCGATATCGCCATCCCGCGAGGCGGCGAGGCCTTGATCCGTCGCGTCTGTTCCGAGGCGCGAATGCCCGTCCTCAAGCACTTCACGGGCAACTGCCACGTCTACGTGGACAGGGCCGCCGACCTCGACATGGCCGAGGCGATCACGGTGAACGCCAAGTGCCAGCGGATGGGCGTGTGCAACGCGGCCGAATCGCTGCTGGTGCATCGCGATGTGGCCGACGCGTTCCTGCCGAGGATCGCCGCGGCCCTCGCGGCACGGAGCGTCGAGGTCGTGGGCGATGAGCCGACCAGGGCTATCGTGCCCGCGGCCGGCGTGGCGACCGAGGCCGACTGGGGCACGGAGTATCTGGGGCCCAAGATCTCGGTGGCCATGGTTGATTCGCTCGATGCGGCCATCGACCACATCAACCGATACGGCTCACGGCACACCGACGCGATCGTGACCGCTGACGCCGAGGTGGCCAAACGATTCGCCTCCCGGGTGGACACCGCCTGCGTGATGGTCAACGCCAGCACGAGGTTCAACGACGGCGGCGAACTCGGGCTCGGGGCCGAGATCGGCATCTCCACCGACAAGCTCCACGCCCGCGGCCCCTGCGGCACCCGGGAACTCACCACCTACAAATACATCGTCACTGGCACCGGCCACGTCCGCCCATGAACCATCGCCTCGCACGCTACTCCGCCCTCTGCCTCGCACTCCTGATGACCCCAACGTTTGCCACCCTGCCAGATGACGCGACCGACGATCCGCACCTCTGGCTGGAGGACGTGACCGGAGAGAAGCAACTCGCCTGGGTCCGCGAGCGCAACGCCGAAAGCACGCACGCCCTCACCAGCGGCACGGCCTTCCCCGCGCTTGAACGGCGCATCCTCTCGATCCTCGACTCGAAGGAACGAATCCCGGCGGTGACGAAGATCGGGGCTCACTACTACAACCTCTGGCGAGATGCCGCAAACCCGAAGGGGCTCTGGCGGCGGACCACGCTCGACGAGTACCGCAAGGCCGCGTGCGCCTGGGAGACGGTGATCGACGTCGACGCCCTCGCGAAGGCCGAGCAGGAAAACTGGGTCTGGCACGGGGCGACGGTGCTGGAGCCCGAAGACCGCATGTGCCTTGTGTCGCTCTCGCGGGGCGGGGCCGATGCCGACGTGGTCCGCGAGTTTGACCTCGACCGTAAGGCCTTCGTGGATGGCGGCTTCTCGCTGCCCGAGGCCAAGAGCCGCGTCGCGTGGCGCGGGCGGGAAAGCCTGTTCGTGGCCACCGACTTCGGCCCGGGTTCGCTCACCACGTCGGGCTATCCGAGGACAGTCCGCGAGTGGGCGAGGGGCACACCGCTGCCGCAGGCTGAGATGGTCTTCGAGGGTCGCCCCGATGACATGGGAGTCGGAGCCTCCCGCGACCTCACCCCAGGCTTCGAGCGGGATTTCGTTTACCGGCAGATCACCTTCTGGACGAATGAGTTTTTTCTCCGGCGCGGCGGCGAGCTGATCAAGCTCGACAAGCCCGCCGACGCCACTGCGTCGGTCCACCGCGAGTGGCTCCTGATCGAACTCCGATCCCCGTGGACCGTCGAGGGGGCGACGTTCCCAGCCGGTGCCCTGCTCGCCGCCAACTTCGAGGCTTTTCTCACCGGGAACCGAACCCTGCACGTGCTCTTCGAGCCGACCGACCGCACGTCACTCGTCGCCTGGGCCGGCACCCGCAACCACATCCTGCTCACCGCCCTCGACAACGTCCGCAGCCGCGTTGAGGTCCTCACCTTCGCGGATGGCGCCTGGCGCCGCGAACCGCTCTCGGGCGTGCCCGAGTGTGGCACCGCCTCCGTGACGCCCGTGGATGAGATCGATTCGGACGAGTATTGGCTTGTGACGTCGAGCCCGCTCGAGCCGTCGACGCTCTCCCTGGGTTCGGCCGCGACACCCGCGAAGGCTCCGGAGAGGCTCAAGCAGACACCGGCGTTCTTCGATGCGTCGGGCATGAAGGTGGAGCAGCACGAGGCCGTGTCGAAGGATGGCACGCGCATCCCCTACTTCCAGATCGGCCGCGCCGCCCTGCCGGCCGACGGGTCCACGCCCACGCTCCTCTACGGCTATGGCGGCTTCGAGATCCCGCTCGTACCCGGCTACAACCCCGTTTCGGGCGTCGCCTGGCTGGAGAAGGGCCATGCCTACGTGATCGCCAACATCCGTGGCGGCGGCGAGTTTGGCCCCCGCTGGCATCAGGCGGCCCTCAAGGAGAAGCGGCACCGCGCCTACGAGGATTTTGCCGCGGTCGCGGAGGACCTGATCGCCCGCAAGGTCACCTCGCCCGCCCACCTTGGCATCATGGGGGGCAGCAACGGCGGCCTGCTGATGGGCAACATGCTTACGATGCGACCCGACCTCTTTGGCGCGGTCGTCTGCCAGGTGCCGCTGCTCGACATGCGGCGGTTCAACAAGCTCCTCGCCGGCGCCAGCTGGATGGGCGAGTATGGCGACCCCGACAAGCCCGACGAGTGGGCCTTCCTTCGCGGCTTCTCACCGTATCACACCGTGGCCCGGGATCGCGAGTATCCACCGATCCTGATCACAACCTCGACGCGGGACGACCGCGTGCATCCCGGCCATGCCCGCAAGATGACGGCGCGGCTCATGGAGTTTGGCAAGTCGGTGCTCTACTATGAGAACATCGAAGGGGGCCACGGCGGCGCCGCTGACAACAAGCAGAAGGCGTTCATGGACGCCCTCGGCTGGACGTTCCTCGACCGCGACCTCACGGACTGACGCGGAAGCGCCGCAGGAGAGCGGCAGGCGCGCCGATCCCCAGAACGTGCACCGTGCCGGTGAAGGCCGCAGCTGAGGGATTCGCGAAGCCTGCCTTCTCTGCCACGAACGTGGCGGTGAGGTCGGCCCGCACGCACACCCCCGGCGCCGCGCCGGTGTCAGCGTCGAGCCCCGACGGCAGATCGACCGCCAGCACCTGCACGGCGGCACCTCCTGCGGCAGCGCGCACAGCATTGATCGCTTCGATCGCCGCGGCGACGGCGCCTCGTGGCGGGCCCGCCGCGCCCGTGCCGAGCAGGGCATCGACGACCCACCGTGCCCCGACAAGTTCCCGTCGCCACGCCGCCGCGTCGGTGTCAGTCAGGCAGATGATCGACACGCCGCTTTGCTCGACGATCCGAAGGTTGATGGCGGCATCTCCGGCATAGGCCTCGGGCACGGCAGCCACCAGCAGCCGCACCTGATGACCGGCGGCCTCGAGGTGCCTCGCGATCACGAAACCGTCGCCACCGTTGTTGCCCCTCCCACAGGCGATCACAACCGGGCCCGTGATGCCCTGGCCCTCGAGCAATCGGGCGGCATTCGCGCCGGCGTTCTCCATCAGCACGACGCCCGGAACGCCGTATTCCTCGATCGCGAGGCGATCCAGTTCGCGAACTTCCTGTCTTACCAGCCTTGCCATGCCCGCCGGCCTCCTGTTTCCACTTCTTCAAACCACCCAGGGCCCCCCTCCTGACTCTGGCGGCGACTGGGGTATTTGAACCGATCGTATCGATTGTGCCGATCATACAGACGTGCCCAATTGCCTCCATTCAGCCGCATGGATCTGCCTGCTCGCGTTTCTGCTGGCGGGGACGAGCCTCCGTGCGCGCGGAGCTGAGTCCGATGGCTGGAGCACCTCTCCATCGACAGAGGAGCGAGTGGCGGCCCTCGAGGAGTCGCTCGGCACGCTCAACGCCGCCGCAGAGAGGAAGAAAAGGAACGACGCCAAGAAGCCCTCGCTGACCATCACCGGTCAGGTCCAGGCCGACACCGTCTACTTCGGCCAGGACGAGGAAAGCCGGGTGGACGTCGGTGACCTCCAGGACGGCGTCCAGTTTCGCCGCCTTCGGCTCGGCGCCCGCGGCACGAGCTTCGAGGTGCTCGACTATTCGCTCGGCGTTGACTTCGCGCTGGCCAACCAGCCGAGCTACCTCGACAACTACATCGAATGGAAGGATCTGCCGTATCTGCAGCACATACGGGCGGGCCACTACTTCGAGCCCTTCTCGCTCGAGCGAGTCACGCAGAACCGCAACAACACCTTCATGGAGCGGTCGCTCGTCGATACGTTCGCCCCCGCCCGCAACATGGGCGTGATGGCCTACGGCAACACAGAGAACGAACGGGCTACGTGGGCGATCGGCACCTTTCGAACCAACAGCGACAACGTCGGCAACGACTCCTTCGACAGCGGGCAGGCCCTCACCATGCGCGGAACGACGCTCCCCTGGTGGGACGAGGCCAGCGACGGCCGCTTCTATCTGCACCTCGGTGCCGCGTACAGCTACCGCGCCGCCTACCAAAAGCTGGTGCGATTTCGGAACACGCCTGAAATCCGCAAGCAGCAACCGTCGAACGTATTCGGCCCCGTAGGGCCGCCATCACCGAGCAACTACATCAACAATGCCCCCGGTCCGTTCGCCCCAATCTTCGTCGACACCGGCTTCATCGCCGCCGACCATTTCCAGCTCTTCGATCCGGAGTTCGCCCTGATCCTCGGGCCACTCTCGCTGCAATCGGAATACGCCTTCGCTGTCGTCGACCAGATCGGCGGACCAAGCCTGTTCTTCAACGGCTACATGGCGCAGGTGAGCTACTTCCTCACCGGCGAGCACCGCCCCTACGACCAGCGGCTCGGAATCCACGACCGCGTGCGGCCCTTCGAAGACTTCTTCCGAGTGCGGACGAAGTCCCGCGGAATCCAGACCGGCCTCGGAGCCTGGGAAATCGCCGCCCGATTCTCAAACATCGTGCTGAACGACAAGAACATTCAGGGCAACAACCTGACCGATTTCACGGTCGGCCTGAACTGGTACCTCAACCCCTACACGCGCTGGAAGTTCAACTACGTCCGGGCCTTTCTAGAAGACACGAAGACGGGCCAGGGAAACAGCATGACCGACGCCTACGGCATGCGGATCGATTTCGACTTCTGAAAACGTGCGGCCGTGGTCATCACGTTCGTGAAGGCCAAATCTCATGCCATCGTCGCGGTGAGCATCCCGGGCCTCGCGGTGAGCATCCCAGGCCCCTGATCAGGCACCGTCACCCGGAAGATCGTTCATGAGCACGATGCGATACCGGGCCTTGCCACTGCGGAGATGATCCAGGGCCTCGTTCGCCCGAGACATCGGGAAGCTTTCCGTCGTCGGCGCGATACCGTGGCGGGCGCAGAACCGGAGCATCGTATCGACAGTGGCAGGACTCCCAAGCGCCGAACCGGAGAGTGATCGCTGCCCCATGATGAAGGGCAACGCCGCCAACGACATCGGCTCCAGCACCGCGCCGACCGTGTGCAGCCGGCCCCGCGGCCTCAGGGCGGCGACGTAGCCGTTCCAGCCCAAGCCGACGTTGGTGGTGTTGAGTATGAAATCGAACTCGTTGGCCATCTTCATCAGCTCACCGTCATTTCGGGTATCCAGCACGCGATGGGCTCCGAGCGCGAGGACCTCTTCGCGTTTCGATGCGCTGGTGGTGAAGGCGGTGACCTCGCAGCCCCATGCACGGAGAAACTTGACCGCCAGATGACCGAGCCCGCCGATGCCGATGACGGCAACGCGATCCGTGGGGCTGACGCCACACTGCACGATCGGGTTGAAAACGGTGATCCCACCACAGAAGAGCGGCCCAGCCTTGCTGGCATCGAGTTCATCGGGCAGCGGGCTGACCCACGTCCAGTGGGCGCGAACACGGGTCGCGAAGCCGCCGTGCCGCTGGACGATGGTGCCTTCCGCGGTGGGGCAGAGATTCTGGTCGCCCGACAGGCAGGACGGGCAGCAGCCGCATCGTGCATGGACTCGACCTGATGCCTGGGCCGTTCGATGGGCGGCAGCGAAGGGCCGCAGTGACGCCTGATCCACCGAACCTTGGAGCAACCGGCTCTCCCGGCGTAGATTGAAGCCAATCCCAACGCACGGTTATTCGACCGATGAGGCCACCCCACCCCATGAGCCTTGCGCAGCCGTCCGAACAAGCCCAACGTGTACAAGCCCAACGCCGTAAGGCGTGGGGCGAACTGCGAAAAGACGCCGTGCCTCGCATGGTTCGCCCGCGGCCTCACGGCCGGTCGGCTTCCTCCGCGTTCGTACAAGCCCAACGTGTACAAGCCCAACGCCGTAAGGCGTGGGGCGAACTGCCAACCGCGTGGTTCGCCCGCGGCCTCATGTCACTCGTGGCGGCGATGTGGTTTGTGGCGGCAGCGGCCCAGACGGTGCCGCCTGTGCAGGTAGGCTTCCTCTGGCATATGCATCAGCCGATCTACTACCCCGGCGAGAGCATCATCCAGACGACCAATGCCGGCCGGTTCTCGTTCTCCGTGGCAGACGTCCACAACCAACGGCTGGGCCCCTACACGACGTGGCCAAAGGATGCCATCCAGATTGGCTCGTCGCTGCCGCATCTCGGGGCGAGCGTGTCGTTCTCCGGTTCGCTGATCAAGAATCTCAACGATCTCGAGGCGGCAGGATATACGCAGTGGAACAACTGGGAGCAGTCGTACCGCGCTGCCCGGGCCATGACGACGGTCGAGGGCAATCCGCGGCTCGATGTGATCGGGTTTTCGCAGTATCACGCTCTCGGGCCGCTGCTCGACACCCGTGACCTGCGGATGCAGATCAAGCTCCACAAACTCTCATCGCAAGACGCCTTCGGCACCACGGTGCCCTACGCGAAGGGCTACTTTCCGGCCGAGACGGCGTTCAGCACCCGGATGATTCCCGCCCTCGTCGCGGAGGGATTCGATTGGGCGATCGTTGACAACGTCCACTTCGACCGGGCCACGAAGAACTATCCGCACACCGACTCGTCGAACCTCTACGCCCCAAACCGGGCCGACGCCGTGAATCCCGATCCGGCTGCCGCGGGCGGCGCGTGGGTGCAGCTCAACAATCTCTGGGCACCGAGCAAGGTGAGCGCGCCGTTCAGCTACCGACCCCACAACGTGCAGTACATCGATCCCAGTACCGGGGTCGCCCAGAAAATCGTGGCTGTGCCGGGGGCCAGGTATGAGGGCAATGAAGACGCCCGCGGCGGCTACGGCGCCTTCCTCTACAAGCAGGTGATGGACCAGTACAAGCAGTACAACACCGACCCTAACCGACCCCTGCTCGTCGTCCTCCACCACGACGGCGACAACTACGGCGGTGGCTCGGATGCCTACTACCACGGCAACTTCCAGAACATGGTGAACTGGGCCGCGGCCGATCCCGACTATGACGTGACCACGATCCAGGATTATCTGGAGCGTTTTCCGGTGCCGGCAAACGACGTGATCCACGTGGAACCGGGTTCGTGGGCGGGCGCCGACAACGGCGATCCGCAGTTCAAGAAATGGCTCGGGCCACGAAACGCTGCGGGCTGGAGCCCCGATCAGAACAGCTGGGCTGTGCTCACCGCCGCCAAAAATCGCGTGTTCACCGCCGAAGACAAGGTGCCGATCGGCACTCTGCGGAACGTGCTCGATGGGGTCGGCACGGCCACCGAGAAGGCGTGGCACTATTTGCTCCAGTCGGAGGCCAGCGACTACTGGTACTGGGACGGCACCGAGATCTGGGATTCGGACGTCACGCTCGGCTCCAACCTCGCGGTGCAGCAGGCCGACCAGGTGCTTTCGGCCAGTCCCGGGGCCGAGGCGACGGCGCCCACGGTCTTCCTGCCGCAGCGGAGTTCGTGGAACCCGGGAGGCAAGGAGTTCGGCGTCGATCAGCCCAAGGACTTCGAGATCTGGACGTTCGCCTACGACGTCTCGGGCCTGCAAAACGTGACGCTCAAGTTTCGGGTGGACGCCGACGGTGCCAATCCGCTGGGATCGACCCAGAACGAGACCTACGCGGGAGGCGCGGAGGTGGGCACCTGGCAGAGCCTGGCAATGAGCGGAGTCACGCTCACGTCACCGTCAGGAATCCTCTCGCCCACGTACCGTGCCCAGCGGTTCGGGGCGACGGTCGCAGGCCTGTCCGACAAGCTTGTCGACTACTATGTCGAAGCGGTGGACGCCTTTGGCAACCTGACGAAGACGGACATTCAGCACGTCTACATCGGGACGGGCTCCGGGACGACCGACGGCGGCGGGGGCACTCCCGGCGGCGGCGGCGGGGGAGGCACACCCCCCACGCCCTCTGGTTTCACGATGGACGGCGCGCTCGACGCCTCGGCTACGCTCGCTGCTCAGAAGAACGGGATGAGCCTCTGGGTGGGCACGAATGGCAGCAGCCTCTATGTGGCCACGCCAGATGCCGGCGAAGGCAGCGACCACTTCGTGTTCGTGGCAAAAGCGCCGGGGGCTCTCGTGGCGGCTCCATGGGCGAAAGCCGGCCAGGTGGCCCAGTGGGATGCATACCTCGCCGACGAAAACGACAACACCTACTCCGCCTGGTTCGATGCCGAGGCCGCCGGTGTTTCGGCCACCAGTGCGAACGGCGGCGTGCTCGAGGGCGTGATCAATCTCATGGACGAGTTCGGTTCCTATCCCGACGCGGTGTATCTGGCCGTGGGACTGTATGGCAATGGGAACAGCGGCACGCTGCTCGCCAGCCACCAGCTTCCGGGCACGCTCGACGGCGACGGTACGCTCCAGGCGAACGAGTATCTTCGCGTGCCCCTCGCTCCGTTCGCCGTCACGCTGAACGTCACGTCGGGCCGCCAGACGCAGAGTCAGGCCGGGTATGCGTCGGTTGCGGGTAACGCGCGGCTCATCAAGACGGGCAGCGGCATCTGCGTGCTCGATTCCGTGAACGGTTACACGGGAAGCACCGACGTCTGGGCTGGCGTGCTGGAGGTGGCGAATGCCGCCGCGCTGGTGAACTCCGTGGTCTCGGTGGCCGATGGCGGCCGCCTCCGCGTGGCTGGCAGCCTGCGAGCCACCTGCGGTGATCTCGACCTGCTCGGGGCCGTGGACGTCGGTTCGGGAGCCCTGACGGTGACGGCGGGGCTCACCGATGCCGAGATCCGCGCGGCGCTCGCCCTGGGCAGAGGCGATGGCTCGTGGACCGGTGCCTCCGGCATCACCTCGAACGCGGCGGCGGTGGCGGTGGCCGCAGGCCAGGCGCGGGCGGTTGGGTGGCTCCGCGGAAGCGACGGGGCCGTCATGCTCGCGTTTGCCGCCCCCGGCGACAGCAATCTCGACGGCGTGCTTGACGTGCTTGACGCGGCCAATCTGTTGGCTGCTGCTCGGTTTGACACCGCGGTGCCCTCGACCTGGACGGAGGGAGATGCCAACAACGACTCCGTGGTGGACATTCTCGACGTCGCAGACTTCATGGCCACCGCCCTCTTCGATGCCGGCTCATACGGGTCGGCTGGCATGTCCGAGCCGGTCGCTGCGGTACCGGAGCCGGCCTATGGGGTGTTCACGCTTGCTGCGGTGCTGGCATGGGCCGCGCAGCGCTACCGACCCATACGATAAAATCCAGCGGCTCATACCTCAGCCAACGAAGACTGGGTGACGCGACGACACCCACACACGTCCCGCCGCCGCCGAGCGTGTTGCTGGCCGGCTACGGTGGCCAATCAAAAACAGTCGTTCGCCACCTCGGTGCGGATGAGCTGCCGCAGCCGGCAGATTGCCTGCTGCTCGGCGGCCTTGCAGTCCTTCCAGAAGCTCCGCAGTTCGTCGCGCCACTCGGCATTGGCGATGTACTGGTCGTACCGCCAGAGGGCGTCGAGCCTGCGGCTCAGCTCGTGGACGAGATCGTGGTCGTGGTCGCGACAGCCGGCGGTCTCTCCGATGTGGGCGAACTCTTGTTCTGCGGCGATGGGCATCGTTGTCGTCTCCGGGGGCAAAACTGAACCGGGCGTCTCCGGCCCTGGAGTGAAACTCTCGCGTCGTCTGCGACCGCTCGTCGTGTCAGCCTAGGCGAGTCGTGGGTCGCCAAGAAGCGAGTTGCGGGATTCCTCGCAAGGCAGCGGCCGGACACTCTGCGGCAGTCGTGGTTCCGGAGGCCACGGCTTTCGCCGCCGATTCGTCCCAGCGTGTGCCCGATTCGTCCCTGCGTGTGCCCGATTCGTCCCTGCGTGTGCCCGATTCGTCCCATTTCCAATTTTTCGGCTCGAAGATGGAGCCGAGACGTGTATGACTGAGACGAAGAGTTCCTCAGTCCGTCATGCCACAGTGGTGCGGCTGGCAAGACGTACTCGCAGTCTCAGAAATCCACCCAGGGAGAGTTGTTATGCGGATTGCCGTGTTTTCGTCGGCCCGCACGCCCGGGCGCAGCCTCCGCCTCTGCATGGCCGTGGCGGCATGGGGCTCACTGCCACTCGCAGCCACGCAGGCCATCACGATCGACTGGGTGACGGTGGGCGATCCGGGCAATGCGTCCGACACCGCCCCGGCCGGCTACGGAGCCGTGTCCGAGGCATTCCGGATCATGAAGTACGAGTTCACGAATCAGCAGTACGTGGATTTCCTCAACTCGGTGGCGACGGTGAGCGATCCCTACAACATGTATGCGCCCACGGCCCAGGGAGGTGATCCCCGGTGCGGAGTCATCCGCAGCGGCGCGGCGGGGAGCTACACCTACTCCGTCAAGACAAACATGGGCAACAAGCCGGTCAACGCTGTGTCGTGGTTCGACGCCGCGCGGGTGTGCAACTGGCTTCACAACGGCGCAACGGGCACGTCCAGCACCGAAACGGGGGCGTACACGCTCAATGGCGTGACCAGCGGGACCGCCACGCCGCTGAATCCCGGCGCGATGTACTCCGTTCCCACGGAAAATCAGTGGTACAAGGCGGCCTACTACAAGGGTGGCGGCACGAACGCCGGCTATTGGAACTACGCAACTCGGAGCGACAACATTCCGGGGAAGGTGACCGCGAGCGCCACCGGCGTTGGTTCCGCAGGCGCAACGGGCGAGTTTGCGAACTTTGGGACTGCCGCCAGCTGGAATATTCCACCCGTCGATTCGTCCGGCAACGTCACGACGGTGGGCACCAACGGCGGGCCGAGCGCTTACGGCGCCTTCGACATGACCGGCAACGTGTGGGAGTGGACCAGCACCGCTGCAAACACGGCTGTGTTGTGGACTCGGGGCGCCGCCTGGAATAGCACGGATAACCCCAACCCCATCTCGTCGGAGTTCTCCCGATCGAACCAAGCGACCACGACCCAGGTCAATACCTTGGGCTTTCGGCTCGTCGCCGTGCCCGAGCCTTCGACCTGCGTGATGGCCCTGGCCGGTTTGGCATGTGGTGGATGGCAGGTTCTTCGGCGCCGACGGCCGCGGTGACGTTCGTAGCCTGTCCGATCGATGCCGCCAGTGCGCCAGGTATCCCGGCCCACCTCACTTCATTGAGAATCGAGCCTTCCGCATGAACGTTTCGATCGCGAAGCCGCTGGCCTCCCTGCCCCTTGTCGCGGTTCTTTCGCTGCTGGGGAGTGCCGCTGCGGCCGTGGCCGCCACGACGACGTATGACGGCAGCAATACGCCCTACACCGGCGGCACAATCGACCCCGGCGATACCGTGCTCCTGAACGATGGAGCGGCCGTCACCGGCGATGTCATCGACAATGGAACGCTCCAATGGAACCAGACGGGGGCCCTGACGATCAGCAGCACGATCTCAGGCACCGGCACGCTCTCGCTCACGAACACCGGCACGCTCAACCTGAACGGTGCGACGTCTCCGGCGAACACCGTCGTCCTGGACATGACCACCAATGTGTCGGCAGGGTTGCTGCAGATCCGGTCCGGCAACGGGTTTCTCAGGATCGGTAACAGCGGCACCGGTCTCTTGACCGTGAACGGGGGGAGCGTGACCAGCAACGAAAGTTTTCTGGGCTCAAACGTCGGCAGCAACGGCACTGTCACGGTGGCAAACGGCACGTGGGCGATCAGTTGGCACCTCCACGTGGGCGGCAGCGGCGCCGGTGCCCTCAATGTGACCGGTGGCAGCGTCAGCAATAACTTCGGTATTCTCGGTAAGAGCGTCGGCAGCAACGGCACCGTGACCGTGTCGAGCGGCACGTGGGCGAACAGCGGCAGCATCGAAGTTGGCCAACGGGGCGCAGGCACGCTGAACCTGAGCGGGGGTCGGGTCACCAGCAATCAGGGCTACGTCGGCTATAATGCCGGCAGCCGGGGCGGGGTGATCGTGTCGAATGGCACCTGGGCCAATAGCAGCGCTTTCTACGTTGGCGTGAGTGGCACCGGCACGTTCGACATGACCGGCGGCAGCATCACCAACAACTTCGCCAGCTATCTCGGCTCCAGTGCCGGAGGCTCCGGTGCGGCCACGGTGTCGGGCGGCACGTGGGCCACAAACGGCCTTTTGATCATCGGCCAGCTCAGCGTTGGCACCCTCGCTCTGAACGGTGGCAGCGTCACCAACACGTCTGCCACCCTTGGCAATGGAATCGGCAGCAACGGCACCGCCACGGCGACGAGCGGCACCTGGACCAACAGCGGAAGCCTCACGGTCGGCAGCAGCGGCACGGGCACGCTCACCATGTCCGGCGGCCTTGTGACGGTGGGTGGCACGCTCTCGACGGGCACCTACGGCACGATCAATCTCAACGCCGGCGGCACACTCCAGATCGGCGTGGGCGGCACGACGGGGGTTCTCCTGGGCGGCACGGGAAGCCTCACCAACAACGGCACCCTCGTCTTCAATCGCGGAAATGCCTCGACGTATTCGGGCGTGCTGAGCGGCTCGGGGGCGGTCGTGAAGCGGGGCGCGGGCACCTTCACGCTCTCCGGGGCGAGCAGCCTGAGCGGCCCGACCACGATCGAGCAGGGCACCCTTGTCATCGCCAACGCCGCCGCTCTGGCCGCGAGTTCCATCACGCCCCTCGCCGGGGGAACCATGTCGCTCATCCCAGGCTTGGTGACGGGCATCGGCGGCCTGCGGCCCAACGAGGGCGGTCTGGTTG
>Ga0315903_10001602_pt1 | contig 34465 bp, 55 predicted proteins | sample LakEriMetagenome_7_FD_203524 | JGI IMG/M metagenome (GOLD analysis project Ga0315903, IMG submission 203524) | Freshwater fungal communities from buoy surface, Lake Erie, Ohio, United States - Buoy 2 MA119 | ecosystem: Environmental > Aquatic > Freshwater > Lake | place: USA: Lake Erie, Ohio...
TGGCATCGCGTACAGGGTCAGAAACCCTTACATCGCTGCTTTGCACCAGGTCATCAAAGTCGGGTAACTCATTCTTGGCTGCGTTCACGCGGTCTGCCCAGGCTTGAAACTTCGCTTCCTGTTCAGCTGCGGCCTTGCGGGCCTTGTCCTGGTTATCCCGTTCCATTAGCTTTTTGTCAGCGGTATATTCGGCTAACGCTTTCGCGTATTCGTACATATCGCTGAACTGTTCCGGCCTGGGTTCCTCGCCAAGTTCGTTGTCAGGCGCGGGCGCCGACGGTTCGTTCCTTGACTTCAGTTCCCTTAACTCGGCTTCCAAGCGTTCACGCTGCTCACGTTCTTGGCGGGCTTCCTCGCGGGCCGTTTCACGCTGCTTTGTGATCTCTGAAAACCGCCGTTCCAGCTTCGGATTCGGCTTCTTTTCCTTCTGATCCTCTGTTGTTGTCGCGTCCTTCCCTTCCCCGTCTTGTTCACTTTGATCGGCGTCAACATCCGGCTCGGCTGCGGCGCTGTTCGCGTCATCGCTTACCGCCTCGGATGCTGGCTCTGAATCAACTAAACCAAGTTTTTGGGCCGTGAATTCCGCTAAATTATCACTGGTGACGATATTCGCCGCCAGACGTTCTTGCACTTCCGACATAGGTAACCCCTACGAATTAACCCGATGAAAACCCATCGGTAGGCATTGGGTTATTGTCAACCCGAATACATTACGTGTCAATCACATCATCCCAGGCGCCATGCCTGGCTGGCCTTGCATTTCAGGCGGCATTGGCGGCTGCGGTTGCATTGGCTGTTCCATCGGCTGGCCCATGGGCTGACCCATCGGTTGCGCCATCAATTCCTGACCGGCCTGAAGAAACGGGTTTTGGGTCTGGTTGACTTCCATTTCCGCAAATGCCGCGGCTTCCTTTTGTTCCTGGTTGCGGCGCTCAATCTCAGCGGCCAACGCACCGACCGGCAGCCCGCCCAGCACCAGCCGAACCAAGGCATCCAGTTCCATCTTATTCTGGTCGGTCACGCCCTTCATGTTGGTCTGGTTGACCTTGGCTTCGTTGATCGTGTCGGTGTTGTAGGCGCGGCTAATAACATCCATCAGCTTGCGACGGTTCTGGCCTTCCTCACGAATCGACGCCACCTGGCCGCGGTTGTTGATCTCCAACTGCATAGCAATCATTTGCTGCTGCATATCGGCAACGGTCTTTTCCGCTTGCATTAGCTTCATTTGGAACTGCGGCGGCACGTCAATGTCGGGGTTGATCTGCGCCAGCGGGTTCATGGCCGCCAGGCGGTCGGCAATCACGTCCGCGCCTGGGAAGTCCATGTTGCGGAACAGCAAATCGCCCGCGGCCTGGAACACATTGGGGTCGGCCATCAGCGGCATCATGGTTTCCACTGCCTGTTCACGCTTGCTGTTGTAGCCTGGGCCGGTGTCCATCACCACGTCATACAGGCCGACCGTGACGTTGTTCATCACTTCGCCGGTGGCCTGAACCTCGTTGATGGTCACCATGTCCGGCTTGCCATCCACGCCAATGATCCGCAGCACCCGCTGGGTGTCGTAAATCTTCGGAATTAGGTCAAGAATGATTTTGCCCGTGTGCTTAATGCTGCGGGTCATGTTGTCGTAAAAGTGGAAATTCGACAGGTCGACCTGCTGCTGCTGACCCTGCAACGCCTTGCCCGAAATGTTGCCAGGCAGAGCTTGCGACGGGTCAAAGATACCCAACACGGTTTTCAGGTCGTCAGCAATTGCGCCCGCGGCCACCATAATCCCATCGGGCGGCGGCTCTGGCTGGATGCGGGTCGGCACCGGCGCGGGTACGCCCTCAATGTCTTTTTGCTTGTACCGCAACACAGGCGTCGACTTGATATTGGCCATCGCCCATTCAGATTCGTGGCCCTCATCCTGCCCTTCGGCCAGCAGCCACTTGGGCTTGGGTGCCAGCGCAATGCTCTCGGTCATGCTGGTGCGCCAAAAGTTGTACATCCGCTGCGGGTCTTTGGCGAACCGCACCAGGCCATACTTTTTACGCTTACCCTCGACCACCACCTGGGCGCCGTAGCACGGGATGATCGGGATATATTTCCCTGGCCACTCGCGTTCTTCCAGCACTTCCATGGCGGTCAGCTTGCACCATTTGACCTTTTTGCGGAACGTTGAACGGGTATCCATGATGGTGATATTGCCCGCGTCCAGCACTTCAGCCGACGGCAGCTCATCCTCAAACACCTTGGTGCCGTCAGACAACATGACCAGCTTGGCTTTCTCGCGCTCGACGTACCAGTATTCGGCAATGCGGATGTCCTCTTTGGTAACCCATTCCGCGTCCGAATCGCCCGTCGACCTGGCACTAAAATTGGCGCCGTCATCCGCACCAGGGTATTGCTGCCGGAAGTCGTGCTTCGCCATTACGCTGGTCACCAGGCAACGCTCTGCGTCCGATCCATCGGGGGAAACGCTGTTCGGGTCAAAGTAAACCGAAAACGGGTCATCGACCGGCTCGATGTAAATTTCCTGGTCGAACGAATCCTCTGACACGTAATTGGTCGTGATGCGCCAGTAACCCCAGCCCATCTTGACCGCGTACTCAAACGCGGTGTCGTAAGCGGTGTCGGCGTTGGAATTGACTTCAATGTGGCGGGTAATGCCTTCGATCACCTGGGCAATCTTCAGGTCGCCTTCATTGTTGACGGGGTGAACCTTGATGCGGGGGCGCTGCTGGCGCTGTTGGTTGGTGACCTGGCGCACATAAGCGTCGATCTTGTTGATGGTCAAACACGGGCGGGATTCTAGGTTGCGGCTGTTTTGTATCTCGACCGGCCACTGGTCACCGGCTGCAAACTTCAGGTCGCCCAGTGCCTCGGCTCGGTTTTGGGAATCGGCTTCGCCAACCAAGCGCAAAAACTTAATCGCTTCGCCGATGCGGCCATCCATGTCTGTGTCTTGCCATGCCATAGTTAATCCTTTCAGCCCATCCAGCCGCCAGCGTGGGCCATCACCGGTCGTTTCTTAGGCTTGGCTGGTTCCTTAATCATTAATCCAATGTACCGGAACGCGTCGGCGCCGTGCGAATACTGGTCGTGCAGCGGTTGTTTGCTGAATTGGCCAGTTTCGGGGTCAACCTCGTACCGATAATGACGCAAACAGTTTAACCCGTCCGCGGTGTTTTCTCTATCAAAATAGCAGTTTGGGAACACGGTTCGGGCTGCGTTGATGGAATCGACCACCGGCACCCGATCCAGTATGCGGGTTTTAAACCCAGCATTTCGCACAATGTCTTCAATCGACCGGCCCGCAGCCGCCAAGGTTTTGGATTGCGCGTCGTGCGGCAACCAAATGGTGTCGTACACGTAACCGTAGGTTTGCAACTGCGCCAAGTAGCTGGTCATTGTGCGCTGGCTGTCCTCAAAATACCGGATCAAATGCGTTTCCATCCCGACGAACTGAATAAACCACCAGGCAGTGGCGTCGGCCCAGCCAAGGTCGCACACTGCGTGAACCGGCTTGGTCGGGTCATACGGCACCTTCGTGATCCGGTCTTCGGCTTCGGCTTTCATCATTTCGTTAGCAAAGATAGCGCCGTCGACCGTCTGGCGGCACATTCCTTCCCACACCTGGTTGTACGCTTGCGGGTCACGGGCCTTCAGGGCTTCCATTTCCAATTGCAAGGTTTCAGGAAACCACGGGTTGTCATAGAAATTGATCTTGATGCTGATGCAGTCCCGCGGCGGCTTCAGCACAAACCGCTGATACGTTTCATCGGTTTCCAGTTCAGGGTTAAAACTGACCCAAATCTCGCTGCCTTGCTTACGGATGGTCGGAATCAGGATGTTCCAGGACAACCGGCTGACCGTCTGCGCTTCCTCAACCCAGCAAATGTCCACGCCTTCAAACGACTTGATGTTGGTGGGATTGTTCTTCAGGCCGATAAATGCAAACTCAGTGCCGTTGGCGCCGCGGATGGTGGCTTGGGTGATCTCATAGAACCCCAGCAGCCCCAGGGCTTCGATCTGGTCGCACAGCAGCTTGTGGACGGAATCCTTAATGCTGGTCTGATACTCCCGCGCACACAGGATTCGCATTTGCTTCTTTGCGCCTAAGATCAACAGCGCCCTGGCAATGCCCCACGACTTGGCGCCACCCCGCCCGCCGTACAAAACCTTGTACCGGCTCTTTTTGAACAGACCTTCCAGTTTGACTGGAAACTCTGCCTTGGCTATCGCCTGGTCAATGTTCGGTGCGGTCAGTTCCATCGGGGTTCACAAACATAACCTGAATGCCAGCCAGCGGGCTGCCGTCTTTGCCAGTGATCTCTTGCTCAACCTTGTCGCGCCAGCCCAGCACATTCTTGGCCGTAAAGATGGCGAACGTCGGGTTGTACACGCCAGTTAGCGCCCCTCTGACCAGGTTTTGCTCTTGCAAATCCTTGGCCTTTTTATAGGCGTCGGAAAAAATGGGGTTACGTAAGTCCCCACTAACATTCTTGGCGTGTGACCAATCGTGCAACGTGTCCCGTGAAACGCCGATGCTGGCCGCAAAGCCAGCTAACGTTGGGAAGTCGCCGACGGACGAATCAAAATACTTCATCATGGCGTCGGCCATCCAGTCTTCGTATTTGGTGGGTCTGCCAAGGGTTGGCTTTGGGCGTTCGAGTGCCGTACCAAGCTCAGTGGGCGCCTTCGTCCGCCCCCGTTTTTTGACGGGTGCGTCGGTAGTCATTTCTTTCCCTTGGACGGTTTTGCAGCGGCTTCCCGCTTGACCGAATAAGCAATGGCGACAGCCTGTTTGACGGGCTTACCTGCTTTTACTTCGGCCTTGATGTTTTTCTCAAACGCTTTGTTCGATGTCGATTTGGTCAGCGGCATTGTCGGCTCCTTTGGATTGGCTTATTTCAGCCAGTACACGGTTGTACTCTTGGATAGCGCCGCTGATCTGCAACAAGATGGATTCGTGTTGCTTCGCCAGTTCTTGCAGTTCAGCCAGGCGTTTAGCAATTTGGTCAGGTGTCATTTGGTCTTTGCCGTTTTGGCACTTTGTTTAAAGGATTTGGATGTTGGGGCGCCTGGGTCACCAGGGCTTCGCATTCGTTCGGGGGTTTTGCCCGCCGCTTTCTGGCGTTCGATTCGTTCACGCTTGGCGTGGATGTTTGCGTACAGTCCTTTGGCAGCCATTAGTCAGTTCCCCCTGGGTTTTCGATTACTTCTGCCCCGTCCAGCTTAGCCAGCAACATGGCGTAAATCGCCAGTGAAGTTTCAGCCTGAATCACAAAAGTTTTGGCTTTTTGCAATTCACGCTGAACCTCACTGATTTCAGCTTCGATAAACTCTCGGCTGATTTCCATTAAGCAACCGTACTGACCATAACGTAATAGGTTGTGCCGCCGCTAGTGATTGGGATTGTGTGGGTCACAACTGGCGAACCAACCTTGGCACGGAACACACCGGTTGCGCTAACCGCTGGCATAGCAGCAAAGTTACCGACTTCACCAGTGCCGCTGTTGGTCACGCGCAGGAATGATGCGTTCGACCAAGTGCCACCGGATGCAAAGTCCGAATCCAGTTGCAGTGCAGCCAGGGTGCCACCAGGATTAGTCGACGAACCACCGATGGTTGCACGGATGGCGTTAGCTGCACCGCTGATCGTGCCGCCGGTGTTTACCGACAAGCTAATGTGTGCGCCGTTGGTGGTCTGGCCAGCGCCTTGGGCGGCGGTCACTTGCGACAGCGCCCGCAGAGTTTCACCAGCGCCAGCGCCAGCAAAGTTCACGCGGGAATACAGGCCACGCATATCACCCGACGTGTGGGTGGTGGTGGAATAAATCTGGTTCAGGTTGCCCGATGCAGTGTTGGCAATCGGCGCGGACGCCGTACCAACTTCAAAGCTATTCAGGGCGGGGTCAGCGTATGCAACGCCAATGGCTTGGGTATTAGACATGATATGTTCCTTTTAACAATTCCAATTCTTTAGGGATGCCTTGGCTCGTTCGGCTGGGCCTTTGGCGTTTTTAACCACCCCTTCCATTCTCGCGCAAAAACTCGCCTTACGTCCAGCGTCGGCTTTGGTTTTGGGATGTGGTGCTGGTGGTTTTAAATTTGCGTCGTTCTTGCGGTTGTATTCCGCACGGCCTTTGGCCGTCATGCCCGCACCTTTTTCGGTGGGGTTGTATGTCTTGCCCTTGCCCGTCGTGGTCTTGGGGATCGGCTTGTCGTGTGCTTTGGCCATATTAATCGTCCACAACCATGCAAATGTCGGCTTCCTGGATAATTTGGTAATCCACGCCATCAATGTGCTGAATGGGCCAGTCCAAATAAGTGCCGTTGCCGTATTTAATAAATTCGCCGACCCTGACATCACGCACTGCTGGGCCAACAGCAACAATTCTACCTTCGTTCATTTTTTCATTATTGACAACGTACAGAATGTCAGACATTTTTCTGACGTGCGGTTTGACAATAACGCGGTTACTCAGCGGTTGCAGCGGGCAGGTCATTTTTTGGCTTCCTTCCTCGTTTTTTTGGCTCGACCATCTCGTCGGTCATGATGTCGTAGACCGGCATTGGAATTACCGCGGACAGCTCATGCTCTCCGCACCAGTCCATTTCGTGTTTATTTTGAGTTTCGGGGAATCTACGGCACAGGCCCATGACTTGGGCCTGGGAAAAGAAACGACAGCTTTTGCAATGCACAGTCATCTCACAGGCTTTCCAGCACGGACGGCTGTGTTTAGGGCGGCGGCCATTTCTTCGGCAATGGTGTGGACAGCCTTTTCGTGCATCCGCTTCATACGATGTTCAGCGGGGCTTGCCACGCGTTCCCTCGTAGACGGCTTGGCTGATCTTTCCAGTTCGGTATGCTTCTTCGAGTGCATTGTTCAGCTCCTTTCTAACCACAGTATGGTTCAACCTGGGCAACTTGTCAAGACCGCTTACAACCCTAGCGTTCCCAGGGCCGCGACTGTTGTCAACAACCATCAAATGGAATCGGTGGTCATTGCCGTATTTGGCTTGCAGCTTTTCCATAACGTCCCGCACACCCGCATGGGTGCGGAAATGCTCGTCGATAGGAACAGTTCGCCCAGTTCCCATTTCGGCTTCCATGCGGCTAGCGCGGCTCAAATTGCCGTTTTTCAGGGCTTCCACGGGGTCGCGGTAGGTGTAGACAATACCAACCTTGCGGCCAGCAGCTAAGGCTTGCTTGACCTTTTTGTCAGCCGATTCAAACGAATTCATGTTGGTGTCGTACACCATTTCAGCGTTTTGAATGCCCTTCGACTGCTGGGCTGCGGCTTGCAAACTGGTGGTCTTACCGGCACCAGTGCCGCCCGCGGTAAACAGGACAGTGTTGTCCCGCCCAGGCGGCGTCGGCTGCATCAACTTTTCAGCGTACATTTGCTTCACAAATGCCGACGACGGCTCATGGACATCAGCCGATTTGGTGCGGTCAGCACGGTATTCAGGGGACATTTCGCGGGCATCATCCGTGTTTAGGATGCGCCCACCGTCGGTCGACGGTAATGCGGCGTATTCGCGGGCCAGCCCTTGGTAGTCCTGGGACAGCCGGTCAAAATACGATTGCTCAATCGGATTGCCCGACTGGGCTGGCATATTGGGCTGCGGCACCATTCCCGCCAGGGCGGCTTGGGTGCCGCCCCCAGCAGGGGGCTGCTGGCCCGCTGTGGCCATTTGCGACAGCGGGATGGCCATTTATTTCTGGTACGACTTGCGTTCGTGGGTGTAGCAAACGCCCTTGGAACGGCCACCGTCGTACATATGGTTGCTGCCAGTTGCGTCAGCTTTGCCCATGCCAACACCGTTGACAACTTTGCCGTGGCGCTCGCCGGTCATGTCGCTGCCGGTCGCACCAGCGGGGGCTTTAGCCGATGTGCCGTAACCGGCGGGCTGCTTGCTTGCGTTATCGTGTTTCATGGATTTCCTCTCAGTCTAGGAATTTCAGTTTATACAACGTTGAATCAATCAATTGGCTGATTTCATCAATAATATTTTGAATTTCGGAATCTTGGGGCAAATCTTCGCGGGTGTCGTCCACAAACTTTTGCATTGTCTTTAGGTATTTCACAGGATCGGTGCTGGCGTGAAACTCAGACGGATACCTTTTAATCTTGTTGTACCGGCCCTGGTAGGCTTCCGCAAAGTCGTCAGCCAGTTCAATGATGTCCTCGTAATAATGCCCCAGCGCCTTGTGCGCCGAATACGAATCGGTGGACAGGTGCATAAAATGCGTTACCGTGCTGCTATGCAACAAGGTGGCTATAAATTCGGCGGCGTCATCATCCATGGGCTAATCATAGTCGAAAAAAACGGGGGCGCACAGTCCCCCGCAAGCTGATGGCTACTGCAAAAAAGAAAAAAGCCGCTGCCATTCTGTATCGTTTGGCACCGGTACGTCAATAGGCCAACGGCCAGAATCCACCAACAATTCCACAGTTTTGCGGTGCGCTGCCCACCAGGCTTGCTGGCGTTCTTTTTTTGACCACTTGCTGCCCTGGTCTATGTCGAAGTGACAAGTAAAGCACAGGGCTGCAATTAGGTTGTCGTCAGACTTGATCGACCGGCCCTTGCCGCCGCCCCAGTTGGTGTGCGACGCTTGGACGCCAACGCCGCAACCGCACAGCTGGCAATCCAGTTCAGCGACCAGCTTTAACAGTTTTTTAGACCGAACGTAATTTCTTTTGGGTATTTGCATTTGTCGTTTTCGCCATAGGGTCATATCTCAATGCCTTTTTCCACCGACCAGGCATACAGCCATTCGATGAATTCGCTGGCGTCCGCGGTGCTGAATTTGCGGCTCTGCCAGCCCAATTGCACGACGCGTTCGCCGTCCAGGCTGGGGGCTACGCGGCCAATCTTGCGACCCGTTTCGTGCGCCCATTGGTCAATCAACAGGCGTTTCCAGTCGTCATCCGACCAGGTGGAACCGGCTGTCCGCATCATGGCGCCGACCTGGCTAATCATGGCGTGGAATTTGGCGTTTTGATCCAGGCTGCGGGTCATGGGTTTTAATTCCATCCGCATTTTGTTGCCCGCATCCAGGTTGGTTTTGATGTCCGGCCACAACCGACCCAACAAAATTTTGGCTTGTTCAGGGCTAAACAGTTCGTAAATCATTTCAACACCCCCAGTATTCGCAACGCAGCGTCAGGCCCATCGACCACCGCCAACGGGCCACCGCGCCAGGCGCCGCGCCATTTCAATTGATCTTCCGTCAGCCGCCGTTTCGACGGCGATTTGTTGCCGTCCTTAACTTCAAGCAACAGGGTTTTCCCTTGGTAACCCACCAGCAAATCAGGGACGCCTTTGCCAATTGCCGCGAGAGTTTGTACTGAAGCACCCACGGCACGAAGTGCCTCGACCACTTGTTCTTGGTTTGCATCAACTCTCGCCGCCCGCCGCATCTTTTTCCTTTTTTATGTCATCCAGCAACATGGCCAACTTGACCTTGCCCCTGGCGCGTTCAATGTCCAGCTTGGTCATTGACCACCAACTGTCAGCGGCGCGTTTGCCTTTTTTCTTGACCTGGTAGTTGTAGCGTTTAATCCAATCCCGCGCTTCGCAAACGCGGCGCCATTCGTCACCATAGGTGTGCGGCAGTTTTTCGTCAGTCATGGTCATTGATGTCGATGTAAACCATTAATGCAATTAAAAGAATAATCAAAAAAAACCCAGCGCCAATCATAGCCGCGCCAATAAACGTGATGATGTTATAAATCGTCATCTTGTTTCACTTCGTGCCTGGCTTTCAGCTCGCGCATATCCATGGCCAAATCAGCGACGCCGTGCCAGTCTTCCATGGCGATCATTACTTGCAGGTATTCAAGAAAAACGCGGCGTTGCACTTCATAAGTAGCATAATAATTTTTGTTGTTCATCCTCTCTCTCCAAACTGCCGATGTTTCTTGGTCGTTCATAGTTCTTTCCTTGCGTTTTCCGCTGCGTTCATGCCCGACAAAAAGATAGCCGCCAAACTTTGCTGAAACGTGCATCCACCGTTTGTCATCGTTGTGAAGATGTCAATTGCCTCGGTTTCAATAAACTCCCGCATCTCCCTGCTGCCTAGTCTTACCATTTCCATGCCTCGCGGTGCGCGTTTAGCTAGTGTTGGTTTAATCGCGGTCATGACTGACCCCTTGCGCGGATAGTTATTGCAGCTACTTGATAATAGTTAGACAGCTTGTCCTTCGCTGCCATCTCATCAAGCACTTTGGCACACGCTTCGCGTTCGCCCTGCACACCCTTCACTAACGCCCGTGTCCAGTTTTCAACAATCTGTATGTCAAGCTCGACCAGCAAATCTTCAATCGTGTCACCGTGGCCTGTTGCATATCCATGCTGAATCATCCAGGCTGCCAAAATTTCTTTGTCACTCATAATTTATGCCCCCTTATCAATCGGCATTTCTGGCGATCAGCGTGTGAATAGTCAGGGCTAATTTCAGCCACCGCGCAATTTAATTCTGCCTTGGGTCTAGCTTCAATGGCTAGGGCGGCCATATACAAAACCAGCATTCCAACGACAGAAACGTAAACGTAGATTAAAAGTTCTTTCATTTCATCCTCATTTTTTCCAGCATTTCCGACAGTTTTTTCCTGGCTTCCTCGCCGCGTTGCTTTTCTTGCGCCAGTTCGGCCTGGGTCTTTTGCTGGGCAATGTGAAAGTCCGGTTTGTCAGGAATCCGCGGTGCTTCGTTCAGCAGCTTGGCAAATTGCAGGGCTGACGGCGGGCGTTCTGGATTCATGTATTGCAGGGCGTAATCCATCTTGGGCCGATATGTCAGACCGATTCCGCATATTTCCTTCCAAGTCTGTCGAATAATGTCAGCATCGACGTTTTTCCAATTGTTTTGGAACATAGCGCCATAGACTGCATTCATCCTGGCAAACACATAATCAAATCCCGTGTCGGCATCACAAAAGTCGCTTTGTTTCCACATGGATCACCTCGTTGGTTTCGTCGATTGTTTTTTCCCAAAAGTTTTTCGGTTTAGGCGTGGCCATGCCCCTGGTCAGTTCGGCCATGTGTTCACGGGCGCGTTCGGATTCGGTTACTTTTTCGACAACCCACTTAGATTTAAAACTGGCCCAGTTTCGCAAGCAACATTCTTTTATTGCGTCTTCAGTTGACCAACCAGCTTTTGCGGCTTCGTTGCAAAACAAACTCCAAGCTGTTTGGGTCAGTGGCGAATTTTTCTTGGCTCTAATGACAAGCCAGTCATTCCAAATTTGCTGGTCAATAAAATCAGGCCGCGTCACGACGGCGCTTTCCTTATTCCCCTTCCTTTTCCCTTCCCTTCCTTTCCCTTCCACTTGAGTATGCACAAGCGGCGTGAGTGACGCGTCATCCACGCGTGGCTCACGCGTGTAAATGGTAGATTCTTCAGGTGGTGGAATAATTGACTCTGATTCTCTATTGTTAATTACCTGGTGAATATTCCAAGACGGTATGCAACCATAATCCTTGCCATCTTTTGAATATTTGACAATAAAACCACACGTCAACAACGCGTCAAGCACGCGTGAAAAGTCCAATTCATCATAGGGAAGAACGTCCAATTTCAGTGCGCGTGGCAGCCATTTAAAACGGCCTTCTCTGTCGCAAGCCGTCCATAAACCGGCAAACGAAATTCTTAAAGGAAGTTTGTATTTGACCTCAGCCTCGTACAAACCCTCATGCCGAAAAAAATCAGGTTTTATTGTTCTAATTCTTGCCATTTTCTTTCTCCATAAAAAGACGATCTAAATCATCTTTTGATATTTTTGAAAGAATGTCGCAAAGATTGTCAAAATCAAAACTTGTGACAAACCCCTTTTTGACAAGCGTCAAAATTACATTTGCTTTTGACGCATTTAAGCCATTGTGTTCGTCAGAATGGCATTCAGCACACAAGGTAATAATTGTTTCTGGCTCATAGTCCCACGGCCCCTCTGCCAGCGGGTGGTAGTGAACATGATGAGCATTCAAAGTTCCATTTCTGTTGCCGCAGTTTCGGCACGTCCAGTTGTCACGCTCAAAAACGCGTAACCGCAACTGTTGCCAGCGCGGGTCTAAAAGCAATTCAGCATAGGTTTTCTTGTGCATAGCACTCTCCGCAAATCTCCCAGGAAGGAAACAACGGCAGGCGGGGAGTTCGCTTTTCGGCCAGGGGATCAATCCCAGCCTATCCGTGTCTCGCACAACTTTACTCTCTAAACCACTCAGGACGCAAGGCCCGCAGCTGCCAAACCCTAGCCTGGGGAATCGTTTTGCCCCATAGGCTAATGGCTTGGCGCGTGATCCCCAGCAGCTTTGCCAGGGCGACCGCCGATCCCGCTTTTTCGATTGCTTGCTGTTTGTCCATGCTCGCATGGTAAGCTAACTTTCGTTTTTTTGCAACACCCCAAAAATATTTTGAAAGTGTGCTTGACATATCGGTCAAGCGGGCTTAACATGGGAACCGTACTAAATGACAACGCCCGCAAGGGTCTTTTAAGGAAAAAAAATGGAAAATCAAACACTCATCCCAAACGCAAACTGGCAGACCCAGCAACGCGGAACCAATGACCAGGAATATCAAATTTACCTGGTTTGTGCAGATAACGGTCAAGGTGGCGATATTACTCGCAACGGTGCGCCTTTGTTGACTTATAACCAATGGTTGGCCGCATAAATTTGTTGACAGCCAGCGTCAAGCTGGCTTACCATTTGTCCATGCCCTAACGGGTCTTTTACGAAAGGAAGTCCAAATGTCCAAGCAATATCTCTCCTGCGCTGACACTGCCAAACTGGTTCGTGCCGCGCTCAAAGAATCATTCCCAGGCGTCAAGTTCAGCGTCCGCAGCAGCGTGTACAGTGGCGGCGCCAGCATCAATGTGTCCTACACCGACGGCCCGTCCTACGATCAGGTCAAAGGCATTGTCGGCGCGTTTGAAGGCAGCTACTTTGATGGTATGACCGATTACAAGGGCAGCAACTACGGCAGCCTAGACGGTCAGGAAGTGCGGTTTGGCGCTGACTTTATTTTTGTCAACAGGCAAATTTCTGCGCCAATGTTGACCAGGGCCGCCAGCTTTGTTTTGAACTACTTTGGCCTGGACAATGAAGTGACCATCGACAGCGGCAACAAGTACAGCGGCGCGTACATCAAGTCGGTCAACAACCTGGCCGCCAGTGAAGCGCGGGGTTTTAGTGCTTACGAAATTCAGCGCAGAATTAATGAGGAAGCCAGCAAGTACAGCATGGACGACGCCGCAGAAAGCGCCACGCTCAAGCGGGTGGCGTTCCTGGGTGACGATGGATACGGTTACGGCGCCGTTGGCCGGATTGCAGCATAAGGGGAAAATCATGGATCAAGACCCAAAAGACTGGCAAATCATCCTTATGGCCATCATTGCAGCACCGTGCCTTTTTGTGCTGCTGTGGGTTGCAATGGCTTTGTTTTAATGTGTTGACAGCCAGCGTCAAGCTGGCTTACAATCAAACCATGCCGGAAACGGTCTATTACGAAAGGAATCAAAATGAATGCAAATCAAATTGCCGCCTTCCCAAACGCCGAATATGGCGTCACTTCCCTGGTCACCAAAATTTCTAAAGGTTACGCCGTCACGCTGATTGACGACGACGCGGAACTGGCTGTTGGATACGTGACCATCTATCCGTTCAACATGATGGCCCAGGCCATTAACTACGCAAAGCAAATTGCAGGGGTGCCAGCATGAAATTAAAACTTCGCTCTGTCAAACCGGTAGACGATCTGCCGGTTTTTAATATTCTGGATCGGCGCTTCAAATACGTGCCAGCGTCCAAAACCAACATCCTGAAACGTTTTCGCGCCATGGGCTGGGTGCCACCGTCCGAACGCAAAATCATCGCATAACTGAAAAGGCAAATCATGGAAAATTCATTCACTAAAGTTGCGGCGGCATTTGTCAAAGCCCAAAAGGAATTTGGCCCTGCGCTCAAATCCGCAATTAATCCAGCGTTTCAAAGAAACGGCAAAGGTGGCCGTTATGCTGACCTGGCCGCTTGTGTTGAAGCGGTTATTGATGCGCTCAACAATAACGGCATTGCTTTGACCCAGCGCCTTAGTCCATGCGACAACGGCGTTATTATTGAAACCGTGTTTATTCACGAATCGGGCGAAGTAATGACCAGCGGCCAACTACACGTACCAGCCGCCAAACAAGACCCCCAGGGTTACGGCAGCGCCTTAACCTACGCCCGCAGATACAGCCTGATGGCGGCTTGTGGCATCGCCCCTGAAGACGACGACGGCAACGCAGCAAGCGGAAAACCAACCCCGCCCGCGGCACCGGTGCCAGACATTACCGACCATTTGTCAGCCATTGAAGCCAGCGCCAACAGTGAAGAATTGGCCACCGTGTACGCCGCAGCCATCAACGCTTGCCAGGGTAATCAGCAGCTTCAGACCAAAGTAATAGCCGCCAAAAAAGCCCGCATTGAACGCGCAAAAAAGGAAAAAGCAAATGAAAAACAAGGAAATTAAAGCACTCGAAAAAGAATACAACGAAACGGTTGAAAAAGGCCGCGAGTTGTGGGATCAACTTATTCCAATGGCCAATCGTTGCAATGAAATTATAAAAATACTCCGCGACAACAAAATTGAATTTGATGAAATTGCGTTAATTTTTGGTGGCGAATTGGAAATTGAAACCGCAGGTAAAGATGAGGACAATTATTAATGGATAACATTGAACAACGTACTCATAACTGGTTTACCGCCCGCCTGGGCAAAGTAACCGCCAGCAGCTTGCACAAAGTGCTGGCCCGCACCAAAACCGGTTACGGCGCCGACCGCGCCAATTACCTGACCCAGCTGGTGCTGGAACGCGTCACCAACAGCAAGGCCGAAGGCTACATCAACGCCGAAATGCAATGGGGCATTGACCAGGAACCATTCGCACGGGCAGCCTACGAAGCCCACACGGGCGTTTTGGTCGACGAAGTAGGGTTTATGCCACACCCGACAATTGAAATGTCTGGTGCCTCGCCTGACGGCTTGGTGGGCGATTCTGGCATGGTTGAGATTAAATGCCCCAGCAGCAAAACCGCCCTGGAATGCTGGTTGTCGGATGTTCCGGTCGAATCCAAGTATTTTGCTCAAATGCAGTGGCAAATGGCTTGCGCTGACCGCAAATGGTGCGACTACGTGGTGTTCGACCCGCGGATGCCGCAAAAGGCCCAGCTATTCATTCACCGCGTCAACCGTGACAACGAATGGCTGGCCACCACCGAAAAGGAAGTCGTAAAGTTTTTGGCTGAAGTCGATGCCAAAGTTGCAGCACTCAGAAAAATCATTGGGGAATAAATCATGTCCAAAATTACCAAAGAAATTACCTGTATCACCGGCACCTACGTCAACGCCCAAGGCCAGCAAAAGAACCGCTACCAACGCATTGGGTCGATCATCGACACCAAAAACGGGCCAATGCTCAAACTGGATGTCATACCGCTGAAGGAAGGGTCTTGGGACGGTTGGGCCTACATCAACGACCCGCAACCGCGGGAAGACAAACGACCGCAACGCCAGGCTGACGATTTCCCGCCTGACAGCGATTTCCCTGAATTTCCATAAGAGGCCATCATGGGATATTTCTTTGTTATTGTGTTTTTGCTTGCTTGGCTAACGCACATTTTTACGTGTTTTGCCGATTCAATGTGGGGCTTTTTGGTAGCCGGTGCAATATTCTTTCCCATCGGGATTTTGCATGGCTTTTATCTTTGGTTTAATTAGGAAGCCACATGAATTCAGCGAACATTGAAAAGTCCGAACGCTTGCAGCGTGTCTATAAATTGCTGGCCAAAGGGGGGGAATACACCACCTTGGACATCATTTATAAAGCCGGTGTGTGCGCGGTCAACAGCATTGTCAGCGAACTGCGGGCCAACGGTTACAACATCCGATGCGAACGCCGCGCCAATAAGTGGTTTTATCGGATGGTGAAGTGATTTAAATTTGTTTTGCAAACTGGCCGAAATATTGCATTTCGGCTTTTTTTCTTGCGGCAATTGCTTCTTCTTTAGTGTTAAACAAACCCAAATTATTGTTTTTACGGTTAAGCATAATTTGTGCAAACCATTTTTTTGCTTTTGCATGATAACTAACGCCAGTAACTCCTGACGTATTGTTTTTGCTCAATTTGCAATTTCTAGAATTTTCAGCATTGCTGGCAAGTCGCAAATTTTCAATGCGATTGTCCAATCGATTACCATTAATGTGGTCAATTTGTTGATCTGGCATTTGGCCATAAAACAAAGCCCAAACAACACGATGCGCTCTATATTGCTTGCCATCAAAACAAACTCGGCCATAGCCTTTGCTGTCAATATTGGCACCGCAAAGCGCACCGGATTTTGTCCGATTGCTTAAAACTTTTTTCCAAATTAAAACACCAGTAACGGGGTCATAATGTATAAATTCTTGCAACTTTTGAATGTTCATGGCACACCCTTTTGAAATGTGCCCCAGTTTATAACAGTTTTAACTTAACTCAAAGTGCCCCGAATCTAAAAATATTTTTTGGCGTTGCTTGCGGCGCAAATCAATATACGAATTTTGCGCCGATTCCATGCTGCCTTGCCAGCGTCGAATGTCTTTGACAGTCCATGCCCCGCCCCATCGAATACCTACATCCATTTCGATGGCGGCGGCTTTCATGGCGTCAGCCAAGTCGTCGTATAGATTCAATTCCCACGACGCCCTGGTGCCAATGTAGGCCATCAAATCCACCGCCCTGCCTTGGACGTGTTTGCTGTCCATGGTGTGACTGGCGCCCTTGTTGACCAGTTCCCGCTGGCGCTCGACAGTTCGCAAACCCTCGATCACCGCAAAGTCGGTTTTGGTCAACTCAATGGCCCGCTTGACAACTTTGACCAGGCGCTCATCAACGCCTTCCAAATTACCTAGCGACCTCTGCGACAGTTTGAACGTCATTTGTCTTTAGCAACAACGCCGATCAAACCAGTAATCGCCAGGCCAGCGGAAATAATGGCTTCAGTCAAACCAGGCGCCATAGGGATGCCAATGGCGGTCAGAAACAGCGTAATACCACGCCAAGTCGATGCTTCTTTCAAACGGTCAAAAATGTAAGATTTCATGGTTTCCTCATTTATGCCAAACACTGGTGAAATACCCGACTGCACTTGATGCGGCTGAAACTAGGGCCATGCCAGCCCAAAACCCGCCTCGTCCTTGGTTGGCCAACGCCACCAATTTTTCAAGATTGGATTCCATTTTATCCATCTTTTTTTCCATGTCGTCAAACCGGCGCTGGTAGTCTTCAACCCTTTGCCATAACACACCATATTTGACTGGATCAATTTCTGGAGCCGACATTTTATTTCTTCCCCTCGCTAATATCTTTAAGTGTGCTGCCTGCCCCAGGTTCTAACGCCCGTTGCGCCCTAGTTTTAGCCTTCGATTCTTGCACTCTTTGGCGAACCATGGTGCCAACCGGAATACCGCCCATAAACTTAAATCCGGCCACATTACCCATCGTTTCCGCACCGCCAGCCGCTTTATTTGCCAAATACCCAACAAGTGTATTGGAATTGTTAATGTAATGGCCACGTGGCTGAAACTGCGTATATGCTGCCACATTCCCCAAAGTTTTTAAACGTAATTGGTTTTCAGGGTCAAAAATTGCCCCAAAATTATTTACGTCATCCAGTTTTTTTAATGTTTTGTTGTAATTGGCCTGGCTAAAATTGCCACGGCCATCTATAACACCAGCCTTGTCGGACAGATAATTAATTGTTCCGGCTTTCATGTGCTGATGTGCCAACGAATCACGGCCCAACGTGTCAATCATGGTGTTGATGTTTTTGTTCACACCATTAATGACAAACTTGTCAAAATACTTGTCTGCTGGAATAGCATCTTCAATCGCGGCTTTATACGCTGGGTCTTTCTTTAATGCTTCAAAACGTTGTCTAGCCAAAGTACGGGCTTGGTCAGCAATTGGCTTTAGTTGTGCTGTTTCATTTTCCAGTGGCAACTTGTCCAATTCCTCAACCATCAACCGCGCCGCTTGGCGAATATTTCCATCTTTCGATTCGGCAGATAAACGGCTTGCGTTACGACGCATCGCCAAATAATTGTCGAACGTCATGCTGCCAAATGTATCTGCTAAAGATTTAAGTTCTTTGTATTGCGAAATGCTCTGACCGTCAGTTGTCAGCAATTCTTTTTTCAAACGGTCATCAATATTTTTGATAAGTGTTTTTGCATCAACCGGCAATTCCCCACCGGCCATATCACGCAATTCTTTGTATTTGGCGTCAATGACTGTGTTGCGGTTTTGATCCAGTTTTTTGTATGCGTCAATAATGGCTTGGCTGGATTCAATGGTTTTGGTCGCGTATACATCGGGCGCTGCCAGTTCCTTAATTGCTGGGATATTTTCTATCAACGCTTGATTGGCTTGATTTTTTGCCATTGCAAGGTCTGGAAATTTGCCGCGCAAATTGGCTTCCTCAGACAACAAAACAGGATTGCCGGTTGCTTCGCCTTCAGTTAAACGCACCGGTATCGGCAGCGAATCGCCCTCAAGATGGCGCAACACAACAGGTGTGTTGACCTTGTTTAAATCCATCTTGCCGTACAACTGCTGAAATTCAGGCGTAGCTGTTTGCAATGCTTGTTGAATAATTGACGCATCCGGCACCGCAGCCGCACCTACGCTGGCACGGCCAGACTGGAATGGCGGCACATTTGCGGGCTGGGGCGCAAGCGTGGCTGGTGCTGGCTTGGGTTTGATGGTGCCAGGCGCAATTGCCTCAACCGTGCCAGCGGCGGCCCGCTGAAGTGCTTGTGGTGTTGCTTCGCCCACGGCGCCTAAAACTTTGCCGCCAGCTTGTTTAAGAGCTTCGCCAGCTAACCCAATTTCACCGCTTACTGCTTGGCCAACTTTGGTTTGTTTGCCCGCTTTTAACATACTGGGCGCACCAGCCAAAGTCACATTAATCATGTTCTCGGCATCGGCTTTGCTGACGCCCAGCGTTTTACTTAGCCAGTCTGCGCCCTTGTTGATGTTTTCGCCCACAAATTGCATCAATGCTTGGCTAGCTTCGGCCTTGTATTCTGGCGTTTCAGTGACGCCCATGGCCTCACCAACCGGTCTTTGGTACGGCTCAACAAACTGTTTGTATACCGCGGTGCGGCCACGTTCAGCACGACCCGGTTCCACAATACCCAAGGCTTCGCCAGCCCGCACAATTGGGTAACCAACTTCAGCAATCGCCATGCCTGGCAATGATTGAATGCCACCAATAACGGTATCGGCTAGTCCCGCGCCCGACCGCAGCAAACTTTCAACCCTGCCCGCAACCTTGCCTTTTTTGGGCGGCTCTTTTACAGCCTGATCCACCGCAGCGTTAATCGCTTCGGGGTTCATTAGTTCATCGACACTTTCAATGCCAGTGTCATCTCGTGATGCGGTCACCACAACTTCAGGCAAAGATTGTTCTTGCGTAGTCGTGGCTGGCGCTGCGTTGACCGGCGGCGCTTTGGCCATTAATACCGCGTGAACTGGGTCTTTGCTACCCAAAGGCCGGTGAATGCCAAATTCATTCAAGAAACTTTCAGGCACCGACGTGGCAATGTCTACCGCATCGGAATGGAACGTTTTTTGTTTTGGATAGTCTGCTGGATTGATTGGTTGATAAATACCTTTTTCGCCAGCTTTCCAGCGGTTGTACAAATCTTGTTGCTGTTCGCGAGTGCGAACGCCGCTAGTAATTTGTAAATCTTTGCCAAATCGTTGGCGGTGCGCTTCCTGCGCTTGCTGCAAACGCTGCGCCAAATCAGGATTCAACCCTTCCAAATTTGGGTCAGCAGTCGGCGCTTTTGCTGGGGTTGGTTTGCGGCCAAGCGCCCTATCAACCGCAGCATCAATTTTGGTTGGGTCAAAGTCTTCCATTACTGACCCCCAAGCAGTTTTTTGGTTTTGGAAATGTTGTCAATTAATCGTTTGTACCCAGGCGAATCCTTGCCGCCAGCTTCTTTTACTATTTCGCGGATAGCTTCGTTATCACTGTTTTTCATGGCGTCATACAAACGAATGGCATTGATGTCCACAGTCTGCGACCATTTGTTTTGGAAGTCACGCGCACTGAACGGGTCTTTGTTTTTCTCAAAGGCTTTTTGAACGCCCTGATTAAACAGTTCCGTTGCCGTTGTCAGCGCACGGTTGACGCGGGCAGTTTGTTTAATAGCTGGTGCTGTCCATTCAGTCGTGCCAGAAATTTCACCGGCGATACCGCGGGCCGCATCCGTGCCGCCAAGTCCTGACGACGCGGACAGCGACGCAGTTTGCAGCGCCATGTAATGGCCCAATTGATTCAGGTTGGTTGCGTTGTCAGTTGTAAACGGCAGACCAGCATAACCACCAGTCAACGCACCCACAAAGTTTGCGCCGCGTCCGGTAATAACATCATCGGCCAGCTTGATGATTTTGTTATTGTTGAACGTTTGCATCGGCACTTCCCTGGCTGCGTTCGACGCATCCAGACGAATTTTGTCTGCGGCCTGGCGCGTTTCGGTTGTTTCGCCAGCGGGCAAACGCGCAACCGGCTCGGCTGCCGGTGCTTGCGACGTGACAACAGGGCGCTGACCGCCTGGCGCTTCTGCTGGCGTACCCGATACCGTAAACTCGCCCAAATAACGACCGTCAGGGCCATACCTAAAGAAGGTTGGTTGATTGTTGATGTCCAACCTTCCGGTCGGCTGTTCACGCTGCCCAGGCGGCAGTTGTGTTGTGACTAGGGGTTTTTCAGCCACAGAAACGGTCGGTGCTTCACCGGCCATTGATGGCCTAGTTGTAGTGACAAACGTTGCGGCACCGGTGTCAGCCGTACCGGCTCTTGGCGCAAATGCTTCTTGTTGGGCGCCAACAGTTAATAATGAGTTAGCCGCAGAAATTGCCAACGACGGCAAATTAGCGCCTTCTGGCAGAGTTTGCAAAGTCATTTTGTAGGCGTCAACCAACTTTGCAAAACTTGGGTTATTTGGGTTTTTAAGAACCAAATCATCCAATTCTGCAATGTAAGCGTTTTTGTTTGTAATGCCCAAACGACCCATAAGCCCCAAAGCGGAACCAATAATTTGCCGTTGTTCTTGGTTTAAATTTTGTGCGGCTTGTTTGGCTTGTGTGTTTGCCGTTTCTAATGCGGAAACTTTTGATACGTAATCCGGCCCCGTTAATGGTGCAATCGCAAGAATGTCTTTTGTTGCAGCATCAACATTTAAACCGGTATCAGTTTGATGTCGACCAATGCCCTTTTCTTTGTCTACTATATATTGCTCAATTCTTTTTCGTTCCGCTTCTTTTTGTTGTTCCAACGTCAATGCAATTGCAGATGTCCCAGATTGCGATTGCGCGGTTGACAAACCTGTCAACGAACTAATATATTCAGCGCCCGTCAATGGCGCAATTTTTGGAATTTCAGCGTTTAGTTTGTTAATGTCAACTCGGCCATCGGTTTGGAAATTTTCTGGCCTAGACAAAAATTGCGTCATAGCATTACGCTCACGCTCTTTTTGTTGTTCAAACGAAAGGGTAATGCCGCCTTGTTGATATGCTTGTGCGCCGCGGGCAAAGTTAATCATCTCGCCCAGGCTCATAGTGGGCATTGGTTTAATGTCTGCGCCGATAGGCTTTACGCTTAAATCTGCCATGTCTTACCCCTTGTTGAGCAGCGAATACATCATGGCGGTGTTTCCAATGTTGCCCATAGCACCCGCATACGCATTTGCTGCGCCGATCTGACCAGCCCCCAGCGCCGTTGCGCCGCCGATAGCCGCTTGGCCAATGTTGCCCGCCACGTTTTGTGCCAAATTGCTTACTTGACCTTGCGCTGTCTGGCCGATGCCCGCAATACCTGCCAATGTGTTGTAAATGTTTTGCCGCTGGGCAATGACTTGCGGCATCGCCGTTCCCAAGGTGTAGTCAACCGCAAACTTTTGGGCTGCGCGATCAACGTTCGACCCACCGCCGCCAACGTTCATCATTTGCCGCGCTGCGCCAGTCCCTTGTTCCATGGCGAACTGGTAGCCAGGTAGGCCCATAATTTCTTCACGGGACACCGGCGCCGTTAGCCCTGGCAATAATTGGCCAATGCGGGTCAGGGCGCCATAGCCAGCCTCACGGTATGGGCCTTGCTGTTTGTTCTGGATGTCGAACATTTGCTTTTGAATGTCCGCAGCGTAGCGGGTCGATTCGGCTTGCATTCCCGCCGCATCTTTGGCGGCGCCAGCTTGCATACTGGAACCGACCAAACCGGCGCCAGCCCCCAAAAGTAAAGCGGTTCCTGTTCCGATTGCCATTATTTCAACTCCTTAATAAACGTCCGTTCAAGCGGTCGAAAGCCAGCCCGACAATAAACTTTTTCCATTGCTGCTGCGCGGTCATCTTCCAACGCGATCATAAACAGCGCCTTTGCGTCTTTGGCCTTTGCCCAGGCTTCAATTGCCTTAAACATGGCCTGGCCCACTCCACTGCCCCTGGCCGCTGGGGTCAACCACCACCACAATTCTTGCGCCACCTGGTAATCAGGATTGAAATACAACGGGTAAAGTAAGCAGGAAGTCACGCCCACAATCTCGCTGTCCAATTCCCCGACCAGCAACAAAATACTGTCATTTTCCAACGATGCTGACAAAAATGCACGGGTTTTTGGGCCATTAAAGTCGGCCACGCCGGTCATTGGCGACGCCTGGTGAAAGTCGTCCAGCAGTTCAATGTATCTGTCCAAGTCCGCGGCGGTAGCTGGCCTGACGTTCAAAATGTCCCCCCACCAATTCCGTTCAAGGCCGTCAACAAAGTAAATTTACCGGCGGCTGGCACCGACAAACCAATCGTTGTATTGTTAATTTCGCCGCCATTAATTATTTGGTAATCCACTGTTTGGCTAACCACTTGCGGGTTTTGCAGCCATTGAATCCACTCACGCGAAGGCCGTCCGGTAGCTTGTTCAATAAATGGTGATGTTGGGAATCGAATGTTGGCCATCAGTTGTCCCCTGCGGACGCCTTCAGGTTCGCCGACACAATTACCGCCTTCACTGGATCGGTAATGACCACCTCAAAAATGCGGTCACGCGCCCAGCCCAAACGGCGCCAAAGGGCGCGATTGGTGTAATTGCCTTGGCGGCCAATACTGACCCAATGCTCGTTCGACCAAGTAGAACCGCCGTCATTTGACCAGCGCAACATGGCCTGGGGATTGTCGCCCTGGCCGGTCGTCAGCCCTACTCCAGGCTGGAATTGAATCTGGAATTCTTCAAAATATTGGCGCTGCAAATCCGTCGTAATGTGCGGGGCGCGGCGCAAGCGACGTATCGGATTACCTGCGTCGGTGTACGTGTCAAAATCCAAACTATAAATCTTGCCGTTCTCATAATCGCCCACCAAGTTTTTGTTGGCAAATGCCATCGCACACTGGCCGCGGTGGCGCTTATAAACAGCGTTCGGCGCATCCCACCACAGCCATTTAAACCATTGCTGGGTGGCCAAGTCGTAAACCCAGGTCAGGTCAATCGACGGAAAGTTAATAACGTAAAACTCATGGCCTTCAATCTGAAACGCCCAAGCGCGGGCGTTTGTCACATCAAAGCCAACCAGGCTGTTTTCTACCGCGTGGGTCGAAACCCGCTGGTATTCGTAGCCTTTCATTTGGCCAATTGTCGCGGTTCCCAGCGTGTCGCGGGACAAAAACATGAACGTGTCAGAAAAACGGGCAATCGAAAATGGTGCGCCGCAGCCATTCTGGCTGGACGTGCCGCTGACCCGCTGAAACGGAAAAGTAATCAGCCCAGGAATAACGCTGCCCACATCCGTCCAAACTTCGGTGGTCACCTCGCCCAGCAAGTAAACCTGACGGTGGTCGACAATCAAAGCCACTAAGGTGTCTGGTGACCCGTCCTTTGCCCCGTACAGCCCAGTGGTGGACAAGGGTGACCCCAAGTCAGTCACGGCCCAGTTTTGCGTATTTGGCTCGTTGTAGGCCACATAATTGTCCACGGTGTCCACCATAGTGGCACCTCGCCAATCGCCGTCGGTTGATGGCAGCGTCACAAACGTGTTGGTGGCCACGACGTAGTAGTACCGATTGACCCCATCAACCAGGTAAGCGGTCAGCCCTTGGGCGCTCATTACGTTGTCCGTGATTGACACCGGCCCCGTGCTGGTGGTCAGCGTTCCGACCTGGGTAAATGCCAGGCTTGTGTCAATACGGTATACACGGTTTCCGCAGACGGCAATTGCGTACTGAAGTCCAGACAAAGCCCGCATCCCGCGCACTTCCGCGGGGATCGGAAATTGAATTTCGGTGACCAGCCCAGGCGTTGGGTACAGCGCCACCACGCCCCGCTCGCCTGGCTGTTTTGTCGGGTCGATTTCGGGGTAATAATTGATGCACTCCTGGTCGTTTTGATAAATCGACCTGGTGGTGTACGACGCGCCGACAAAACCAAAATCCGGCATTAGTTAAATCCCCCATCGAGAATGAACGCGGCATCTTTGGGCCGTCCGGTCATCAGCACGTCAGGGTATCTACTGACCTGCGGCGGCTTCATGTTGGTACGCTTAATTGTAGCTTTGGCTTGGGCCGCGTAGGCAGATACTTGCGCGATCTGCACCTGGTTGACCTTGCCGTACATGGGCATCAGGCGTTCAGCTAGGCACCAGCGCAGACACATATTGTATCCCTGGGGAAACTGGATGGTGCCGTACAGATCGCCAAACTCGCGGAAAATGGTCTGCGTGAACAGGTGCATTTCGCCCTGGGCGGGGTTGGGCCACAGATAAATTGTTCCCAGCAGCTCCGACGGCTGGTAATACAGCGACTTCGGCCATGGGCCATTCAGAGTTTTTAGGCCAATGGATTCGTATTCTTCCAGGCTCAGAATGGCGATTGGATAATCCAACCCGCCACCGTAGATTGGCACCCCGTTGGACGTGGTAGTAACCCGCACAAAGGCCGATTCGATGGTCAACGGGCGCTCGTAGTAAGAATCAATGATTTGGGCCACCACAGGCGTCGTATGCCCGCGGCTGACCGTATATGTGCCGCCCTCGTTGACGTTACCGCCAGCGCCAGTTCCAAACCCCACGATGGTCGTGCCAGGCAGCACACCAGGGCCGGTCAGGGTCATGCCCATGGTAATGGCGCCTTTGGTCACGCCGTCCACCGGCACGGTCAAGGTGGTGCCGCTAATCGACCCAACAAACCGCGCCGACACATTACCCGATGGCCCGATGGTGTACTGCACCTGGTTTTGGACGCACGGAAAAATAATTTCGGTGCGGTAGAACACCATCATGTTTTCGTTTGACCACTGGGCAATCATGTCGTTCAGCATATCCAGCCCGTCCTGGGCTTCGTCTGCTGTCGGGATTTCGCCCGCGGCCAACGCGCCGATGTCCTTCATGGCGCGGGTGATAATGTCGTAAGGTGTGGTCATCTTATGCCTCTATAGGCTTGTTGGCTTCCAGCATGGCTTGATAAGCCGCCACAACTTCTGGCGTATGCACCGCCGCGCAGATAGCTTGCACTTTGGCATCTTCGTTGCTGTAATCATTACCTGGCGCAACGACATGGCGGTGAAACTTGCTGCTAATTTCTTCGCCGTCTTCCATAATGGCGGTCTTAGTACGGACTTGAACGCAGCCATTTTCAATGACTTCAATCAAATCAACAAAAATAACTTTTTTTAGCGCCATTTTTATTTCCAATCAAAATTAAGTCTAGTCAGCCTGACCAGCAAAGGTTTTTAATTTATTTACTTCGGCTGACAATTCTTGTACAGCCGTAATAAGCATAGGAACAAACACGCTGTATTTAACAGCTTTTGTTTTTGTACCAGTTGGCACTTGTTCTTTCACCGTTATTTGCTCAATGTATTTTTCCATGCGCGGTACGCGGTGCGTCTTGTGGTAGGAATAAGCCGGAGTTACCGAACCATCCTCGTTGAGGCATTCGGAAACCTCAACAATGATCGGGTTTCCAGATTCGTCATATAACGGGTGTTCATCAAACATAGGAACGGAAAGTTCTTCGCTTTTAACAATTTTTTGCTCAACCCATTTACCATCAATTTCAACAATTTCATTAATTGTAGATTCGACCAGTTTGCGCTCAGTAACTTGACGGGTTTTTTCAATTTCAACAATTTTTTCAACTTCTTCGTAATCATCAATTTCCTCAATCATTCCTGGAAATATCTGCTCTAATTGTTGTGCGATTACGCCCAACTGGGTTGCTTTCTTAGATTTTTCGTTTTTAAGGCTGTATTTAACTACCTCGACATTGTTTAAATCATTCAAATATCCGCGAGCCGGCTCAATGTTTTCTTTAACTTTAATATCAGAGATTGCGCCGTAACTGTTATTTGTGTTTTGAACATCACCGTTAGCAAGCACTTGATAATTAAAACCAGTACCAGTTAAAAATCCTCGATAGTGATAACCAGTTGATCCGGTTGGCAATGCGCTATGAAATCCAGCAACAGAACTTCCAGTGTTAGAGCAAAAACTAATTAAACAACTTTGGTTTTGATTACTAAAAAAAGCGTGATATGGCTGATCTGATCTATCAGTTCCATCCGCAACATACGATGCGTTATTAGTAAATTTTGTAAATCCATTTGTCAATCCAATGCGACCACGCTCATTGGTTGAAAGTGCCGAACCAGTAGTAAAACGAATACCAGCGTTTCCATCAATAACCAAAGGTTTTGTGCCAACCCCAACAATGTGCGATGCGTCTGCATAAGCACCAGAATCAAAAGCAAATGTGCTTGAATAATGTCGCAACGACAAAAAATTTACGCCGTCACCATTAATCGTCATATCGGTATATGCCGATGAACCTGACGAATAGTTTTTAAACAACATATACCTACGGCCATTTACGCCAGGATTTGCCCCAATCTGTATATTTTCGTCAGCAAATATAGCAACAATCGCTTTGCCACCCAAAGTAAAATATACAGGTTTTGGTGACGCGCCGTTAAATGCGCGGCTGCCAAACTCGACATTAGTTCCTGTAATGCCAACCCGCGCCGCATTTAGCGGCGGGTTAGTGGTTTGAACATCGGTATCGCAAACATCTATCCATGCAAAACCGTTTGTGCCAAATTCAGCGGGTGTACCATTTGGAACAATGTCAACAGCAATGACGGTATCGAGTGTCGTTGGTCTGACGCACGGAACAGGAAAACTCGTAATAGCAGTGCGAGTATCCATCCGAAAATCTTGATCTGTATTGTTAGTTGTTGCACCAACAACATCCTCAATCATATTGCTTGTAACTTTGGTCAAAGACATAATATCTCCTTAAACAGCGTAAGACGCTGTGTATACTAAACCGCCAGCCGCATCCATTGGAACAACGGTTGTTGCACCGCCGCCAGTTGGTGTTTGATACACCCATGCTTGGCTTGAATTTGCAAAAGTAAAAGCTGTTAAAACATTGCCAGCCGTAAGCGCAATATTATCTACAAAACCAAATGAAACACCGCTATAAAGACTTGTCGTATTTTTTGTTGTAAACGGCAAACTTATCCTTAAATTTCCTGTGCCTGTATGCCCAGACCATGCAATATAGGCTTGAGCATGAACAATATTTCCAACCTTTACATAAAATCCAACCTGTTGAGTGTAGGTTGCAGTGCCATTACTAGTTGAGCCTTGTGCAACAGGCGTCCAAGTGCCTTCTTCGTAATCAGCCAGCAATTCGCTAGTGCCTGTGCCAGCCGTAGCAGAAAAGTCGATGCCTTTGCCGGATGTAGCAATTACAACGTTGCCGCTTACCGACAAGTTTGCCGCGCCTGGATCGGTTGTGTTGCCGATGGAAACGCCAGTGGACGAAAAAAGCCGCATTGCTTCCGCACCATCATTTGCAAACGCTATCGTATTTGCTGCCGGAAAGAAAATACCTGTGTTGGTATCACCTGATGTTGTAATTGCTGGAACAGATACAGTACCAGCTTGCACAGTTGTTACACCTGTTGCTGATAAAGTAGTAAACGCGCCCGTGTTTGGTGTTGTTTGGCCAACGGTGCCATTGATGTTAATCGACGCCGTTCCGGTCAAGTTAGTTACGGTGCCGGAAGATGGCGTACCAAGCGCACCGCCGTTAACCACGAAAGAACCTGCCGTGCCAACGTTGACCCCAAGCGCCGTTAAAACGCCTGTTCCAGCTCCAGCAAGAGTGCTGATTGGAACATTTTTCCAGCCAATGACTTGAATTGCGTTAGCATTGTCTTTGTAAAAAAGTTTGCCATCGGTGATGTTGATGGCAAGCTCTGACCCTAATGTGTTGTTAGTTAAACTACCAGCAGTAGGCGCAGCAGCAGCCGTGCTGCTGCTGTAAATCAGGATTGGTGTGTAACCAGTTTGCGCCATAGTTATACCTGCGCTTCAATAATTGAATTAAATGGCGGCGCTTGCGTAAATACAATATTCCCGCCTGTTACTGAATAAGTATTTTTATTTTGGTAAACCCCATTAATATAAATATTAAAAACAGTTGTTACGCCTACTGGTAAAGCAAAAGATACTGTTGATCCGTTGCCTGTGTAGTTTTGAACATTTAACCCAACGCTAATACCGCCAATATTGTCAAAAGTTCCAATTAATACATTAGCAGAATCTTTTACAATAAATTTGTATGAAGTATTAAACAGCAGCCAAATTTCACCACTCGGGATACGCCCTGCGGCGTCTAAAACAATTGGATTTGTATGCGCGATATTTCCATTACTAGTGGTATATGTAGCTGCATTAGTTGTTGTGCCAGCAAGATATGTATTAATTGTGCCACCAGCTAACGGATTGCCGTTGTTATCAAATAATTGACCACCAACGCCTAGAAACGGTGAAAGATTTACAGCAGCCATAATTAATCCTCAAATTTTGGGGTAAAAACGGGCGGCGACCACGGTAACGACATCGGAACCTGCGTTGCCAAATTATCCATTTGCTCGGCCAACCGGCCCTCAATGTCAGCTTGGCCTTTGATCCAATCCACAACCATTTCCTCGGTCACATCGGCAATCGAGGTGACAAGCTGCGGGTCTTTGAAAAACCAAGTGCCTTCGGTGTCCACAATCCCGTTGCGATTGATGGCGCGGCAATAGTATTTTGCGGCAGTAATCAACCCATCATCGGCCTGAACGCCCTCAATTTTCCATTCATAATTCAAAATGCACCCCCACCAATGCCGCCAGTCGCAGTCATTGCGCCGCTGGACGGGTTAAATTTAAGTTTAGTGCTGGTTACCTTGGCGGGCAAGTTTCCCATGCTGTTGGTCACCCAAACAGGATAATAGTCTGCGTTTGTGGACGTGTCGTCAGTGATGGCAATGTTGTTTGCGTTAGTGGCCGTGCCGGCCGTCGTGGCCGATCCTGCGCTGCCGTCAATCGACACGCCCGTCAGGCTTTGGCTGGCGCTGGCGCGGTTTAAGGCAATCGACGTGGTGCCGATAAACAGGCTGGAATTACCCAACACCGCCGACGGGATGGTGCCAGACAGTTGGCCCGCGGGCAAACTGGTTAAGTTTGCGCCCGATCCACTGAACCCCGTGGCCGTCATCAGACCAGTGGACGGATTAAATTGCAGTTTGGTGGACGACGAATAAGTCGTCGTCAGGTTGCCCGCGGTCTGATTGGCCAGCAGCGGGTAATACGTGGCGTTGGTAGTGGTGTCGTCGGTCACTGTGGCATAAGCCACTGGCGTCACCCAGGACGGGGCCGACGTGCCGTTGCTTTGCAGCACTTTACCGGCGTCACCAGCTGCGGACGCCAAAAACGTTGTTGCGCCAGCACCAGACTGATACGGAATACTGGCGGCTGCGCCACCAGCCAGGTTGGTTGCGGTTATTGCGTTTGTTGCGTTTGTTGCGTTTCCAACCGTGATGCTGGCCGGATCAGTCCAACCTGGGGCGCTGGCGCCCGCGGTCATAATGTAATTCAGGGTGCCAAGACCAAGGAAAGTTGTCGCCCCTGCGCCGGTTTGGTACGGCACACTGCCCGTTGCCCCGCCAGCCAAGTTAGTCGCCGTTCCCGCCGTTGTGGCGCTTCCTGCGCTGCCAGCGGTGGCGGCATAGCTGACCGACAGGCCGCTGGCAGGTACATTTGTCCAGTATTGGCCGGTGCCGTTGTATTGCAGCACGTCCAAGTTGTTTAGGGTGCCAAACTGAACGTTGCCATCCGTACCACCCAGCACCGACCCATACGTAACCCGCACAAATAAAATGCCGTTTGACGTCCCAACGTTGACCACCGCAGCCATTAAAACAATGGCGTTTGGAACCGCTGGCTTGATTTTCGTTAAGCCGCCGGTTACCGCTGGGTTGTAATACAGTTCATCGCCCTGTACCCAATTTTCAGCGCCGCCGGTGGTGTTGATGTTCTTAACCTCACCAAACGACACCACAAAAATCCAGTCGTTGTTATTGCCGGATTCTGCTGCCAAGCCCAAAACATATTGCGCTTGATCTTTGGTCAGCCCAGTTGCGGCCTTGCCTACCAGCCCACCCGACGCGCCCAGCGTACCGGCAAATGACACAACTTGCCCTTTGGCAATCGCGCCCTGGCATTTGATTCGGTAAAACTGTTCTTCACCAATTCTTTGCACCACGTTGCCGTTCATTTGGAACGATAACGTTTGGAATTGATCGGTGTAATCGTAATAAATGCGCCCTGTCGCGTTGGTCGGCAGCGGGTTTTGCGTGGTGTTGAACTGAATGTACGTCGGCGTCGCAATCGACCCCGTAATGGCCGACATACTGGTGATGTCGTTGTTGGCCCCCAAAACCGCAGCCGACAAATTTAGCCTGGCGTTTGCTGCGTCCGATGCACCTGTGCCGCCATGCGCCACGCCAACGTCGGAACCTTCCCAAACGCCCGTGCCGATGGTTCCCAGCGTAGTAATGCTGGTCTGCCCTGGCCACGTCGTCGAAATGCGTAAGCCGCTGCTGCTGGCGTCCAAGCTGGTGCCGTTTAGCTTGACCGAAAACGCGTTCGAAATAAGTTGCAACCCGTTCCCAGCGGTATACGTTCCCGCCCCCGAAAACTGCGTCCAGGGCATATTGGTCACGCCAATCGTGCCGGTTGATCCCGCGGTTGTCACCCAGCCGGTGGCCGAAAGTGTCGCGCCGTCCTCAATAAACGTGAACGCGCCAGGCACTTCGGCCCAGTTATTCATGTCTGCGGTGCGCGTCCAGCCGCTTGATGCCGCCGCATAAATACCGTTTTGTGCCTGGTTTGTCTGGTTCTTGACCAAAATACGGTCGCCCGCGGTCAGGGTCGATGGCCAGTCACCATTGGCCTGGGTAGCCAAACCCGACAGCGTGATGTTGCCGGTCGTGGTGTACAAACACGACGCTTTAATGTCCAAACCCTGCGCGACTGAATCGACGTAGGCTTTATTGGCCACGTCTTGGTCGGCAGTTGGCGTTGCAGCTACCTGGGCGGTCGTAAAATACGCGGCTGCGGGGGCATTGCCACCAATAATCGACGAATCAATCGTTGAATTGGTAATGGTCAAACCCGACTGAATAGGGTTTGTTGGCGCATAAAACGGCGTTCCAGCAGGGCCAACCAAATATTGGATGGCAAACGTCGGCTCAGGGTCAAAAACGCCCTGAACCGGTACGATATTCGTCGTCTGCTGGTTGGCGACCTGGTTGGTCATGCTTTACCCCGCGGACAATGGCGTTACATAAACGTCGCCGTTTGCGGCACTGCCGATCAAAGACACGAAAAAACCATTGCGGGGCGCTGGCACCACAATTGGGTAAATCATGTTGGGTGGCAGCACTACACCAGGCGTTGATGCGGTGGTCAGCGGAATGACCGGCGTTGGCGTTGTCCCTGAAGTCGTCCCCAAACTAACCGAAACCGTGGCTGAACCAATGTTAATCAGCGCAACGTAATTGTTTTCGACGTTGGTATTGGGGTTGATTTGCAGGGGGGTCGTGGCCGTTGCCGCGACAGTAATGCGGCTTGTCGGGCCGTTGGGTCTGAAATTAGGCAGCATAAGTGTTCCCCTTTCCTTGCGAAATTATAGGCTTCAAAAGCGAAAAAGCCACCCCTTTTGGGGCGGCTTTCCCAGTTCATTATTTCATTTCCGATTAGGAAAGGAAAGTCAGGTCGTAACCATAAATGAACACGTCGGCGGTAGCCGCCGCACCCTGTGCAGTGGTGCAACGAATGTAGAGTTGATCCACAGTAATTGCATCCGTGTCAGTAGCCGCGGTAATCACCACTTTGTCGTTGGCCGAATTACCGGTCAGCGCATAAGCGGTTTTGATTGCCGTACCAGTCGCGCCTGGGCCAGTGTAAACGGCCAGTTGTGCGGTGGTCAGGTCAACGCTGGCGTTCGCAACAATAATGCTTTGAACGCTAATGTTGCCAATACGGTTGATGATATTGGCAACCGTGTCAGCGACGGAGTTAAGGTTTACACCCTGGGCGCTAGCCAACAGGCGCAATGCCTGGTTGGTAGCTAGATTCGACGGGTGCGCTGTTTGGGTTGATGCTGGGCCTGGATTGCTCATGTCAATTTCCTTTCAATGTTGATATTTAGGCCGCGACACGGCAAGCGAGTTCCTGATACAGGGGCGCCCAGCCATACAGCACGTCCAGACGGGTCGGGATACTGTCGTTGTTGATCGTGTACTGACGAACAACACGAATCGACAGGCCCAATTCCTTATCGGACGCACGGCCAGCAAAATGCACGCCGTCAGGCAATTCCAGGTCAGCGGTAGCCAGCGTGAATGCGTTTTTGTGCATCACGATGTTTTGTGCGCTGACAGTGCCAGTTGCCGACGTGCCGATGCTGAACGGGGTGACCGTTGCAGTTGCGGAAGTAGTCGGGATGGTGACGTTTTGGAACTGGCCGCCAGTGATGATGGCCGGAACCACGGTCACTTGCATTGTGGACGAACCGGAACCAGTAACGGTCGACTGAACCACAAAGTTGCGGGCCTTGTTGGAACCGTATGCCTGGCGGCTCTGTGGGTTGACTGCGAACACGTTGGCAATCTGAATCACGTCGCCTTGGCGCAGTGTCAGACCGGCGCTGTGGGTCAGGGTGATCGTCGACGACGATGCCCAGCCGGTAGCAATACCGATGCTTTGGGTGTTAGCGGTCAGGGTGCCAGCAGTGGTTGTCCATGCACCGAACTGTTGCGAAATAACGTTCTGATCCATTTTCCAGTTCATGCCACCGGAATCACGGCCCATCAGACCCTTTTGGTACTGGGTGCTGACCTGGCTTTGTGGGTTGAACAGACCTTTCAGGCTGTCAACGATGGTTGCGCTGGTGAATGGCTCAATGATGCACGAACGACGGCCATCGCGTGGTGCGCCTTCCGAATCCAGATATGCCTGGGCGGTCAGATAAGTAATCAGACCAGTCGGGGGAACACCGGCGGTGCCGACAATGTTAGCCGTGCTGTTTTTTGCCATGGTCAGACCGTCAAAGTCGATCTTGTTGGCAATAGCAGCAATGGCGGGCTTCAGTACGCGGTCGCTGAACATATCAAGCGAAAGTGCCAGGTCTTGGGTCGTGAACTGGGTATCGACGTGGAACTGGGTCGAAAGTGTCACTGGGACGCTGGTTTCGTTGAAGTCTTCAACGTTCAGGGCTGGGCCAGTCGTACCGATGAAACGACCAGGACGACGGACGTTCAGAGTATTACCGATTTTTGCGCCCACGACGGCAAACTGGTCGTCGTACTCGCGGTTTACTTCTGACGTGAAGGTCAGTTCGTTTTCCAAGACCATCAACGCTTCGTTGGTGATCTTGCTGATGGTTAGCAGATTATTAGACATTTCAATTTCCTTATTAAAGGGTTAGTTGTCAGCGGATTTTCTTTGCCATGCGGGCGGCTTTCCACTGCTGAAACGTGCCATGGAAATTGCCGTCGGCATCCAGGCCCGCATCAACTGTGTTTACCGCGCCGCGCAGCGGATTAATCGGCGCTGGCGCTTTCGACTTCCCAACAACAGCTTTCACTTCAGGATTAGTCGCCTTTGAATCCTTGTCGAAACGGGCTTCAATCTTGCCAATTTCACGAACGGCGGAAACTAATGACATATCGCCCAACTTTTTTGCAAACTCGTTGTTTTCCGCCAAGTAATACAAAATTTTTGGGCCATGCTCTGATTCCATGATGGCATCGCGTACAGGGTCAGAAACCCTTACATCGCTGCTTTGCACCAGGTCATCAAAGTCGGGTAACTCATTCTTGGCTGCGTTCACGCGGTCTGCCCAGGCTTGAAACTTCGCTTCCTGTTCAGCCGCGGCCTTGCGGGCCTTGTCCTGGTTATCCCGTTCCATCAGCTTTTTGTCAGCGGTATATTCGGCCAACGCTTTCGCGTATTCGTACATATCGCTGAACTGTTCCGGCCTGGGTTCCTCGCCAAGTTCGTTGTCAGG
>Ga0315903_10001603_pt1 | contig 34463 bp, 24 predicted proteins | sample LakEriMetagenome_7_FD_203524 | JGI IMG/M metagenome (GOLD analysis project Ga0315903, IMG submission 203524) | Freshwater fungal communities from buoy surface, Lake Erie, Ohio, United States - Buoy 2 MA119 | ecosystem: Environmental > Aquatic > Freshwater > Lake | place: USA: Lake Erie, Ohio...
CTAATGACCTAGTTCTAGAATAAAGAATTTCTGATAATCTACTCTCTAAACGTTGAACTGCATATGTGCCGTAGAAATTACGTAATGCAACTTTTGTAATACCTGCTAAATCCGCAGCACTTTTTTCAAGAATATCAACACCCATTACTAACTTTAGATGAGTTGCTGGTATCATAAATAATCTCATGGCAATATCTGGATTAAATAATGTACCTTTAGGTGGCATAGATTCTGTTAATATTTCTAATCGATCAGAAAATTTAAAATTTGCTTGGGATATGATACCAGATGTTGTTGTTGTTTGATTTACACTATAATAGGTTTCCTTGGTCTTATCTGCTGTAGCAAAAAATCCAGACTTTTGAAATAAATGCACTTCTACAAAACTAGGAAAATCTAAACAGTAATAATCTTTCAACATACGTATTGCATCTGCATTTTCTGGCATATTCTCAACAATACCTATATTTTTTAATTTTACCCTTTTTAATGATTCCTTTAATAATGTAGGCTTTGATGATAATCCTTTTTTATTATAAAAATCCGGAATAACCCTATTACTAAATAATCCCGTATCTCTCAAACAAAAACAACCCAAATCACGACGTAAATAGGGTTGTCTACCATAAGCAAATACACTCATTAACTGGTCAATACTTGCTAATATATCTTGTAATTCTGATTCTTTGAATAATTTTATTGCATTAGATGCATTTACACGGCCTTGTTGTATTATATCACCTATAGGTTTTAAACTAGTCATACCATTAGAAATATTGAAATTTTGGTGAACTGGAATTGTGGAACCATATTTTATTGATGTAGGACTAGACATAAAATTATTTACATCTTGTTGTTTTATTCCTACTTTATTATTATCAGGTAATAAACTAGATCTAGTTATAATATAATTAGATTGTATAGGCGGACTTAGTTTAGTTGGTGTTCTAATAGTATGAAAGAGATAACCATTTACACCTAGCACTGAATCCATACCATTTGATAAATAATCATTTATATTGCCAGTTAGAGTAGTTTTATCAGTTATAAAATATGGTATCAAATCCGAATAATTCTTTTTAAAGTATATCCATATTGCATCTTGATATGTTAATGTAGAACTAGAAATAGATTCAGTAAGTCTTTTTAAAGGTGCACCACCTAAATCACCACAAATAATATCAGGATAATTACCATTATAATTTTTTACTGTTTTAAAAATAGTAGTCAATTGTGCACCACGCAATCCTCTAGCTTTTTGATTATTTAAATCCAAATATTCATAATCACGTATTTTAACAGCAAAAAACATATCTTCAGCACGACTTCCTACTAATTCTGTAGAAACTACCGATACACCCTGTCCAGTAGATTTATTTAGAATAAAATTTGTAACAGCAAAACTCTTTTGATTAGTTTCTAGAATCATACCATCTGGTATATCATTTATAATGAAACGTGTTGATTGATTAACAGGTTGTAAATTTTTAATATAGTCAGGTTGATCTAAACGTTCTTCAATTATATCTTTACGAATATAAATAATATTAAAAAAACCTTTTGATTCATCTAGTTCTAAAGAAGATGATAAAGCACCATGCTGAGAAAATGCTACTGGTATATAAAGATTTTCTAAAAAAGCATTACAAAAAGCAGATTGACGATTTTTCATCATTCCATTCCCATTTTGAATGCAAATAACCAATGGATACTTTATCAAATCTATTATTGATGTGGATGTGGGTGTGGGTGTAGGTGTGGGTGTGGGTGTAGGTGTGGGTGTGGGTGTGGGTGTGGGTGTGGGTGTGGGTGTGGGTGTGATGGGTGATATACCAAGCATAGTTCCTAATGAAGGTAATGAAGAATCATTTACTTTATCCATATTCATTGTTAGAATATTGAAATATTCAGTAGTTTTATATAAAACCCCATTTAAAGTGATAGATTCTTTAATTGTTATACGAGGTATTAATTCCTTAATTTCTTTATCACTAGGTAATACAATATCCTTACTTTTTTCTGCTACGATTTTCATTAATGATTCAAATTGTTTAACAAACACTGCATCAGTTGCTAGTTCATTTAGTTTTTTCGGATTTATTAATTGATATGATGAACGTTGACCTAATACACTTTGGAATAGGCGTTTTTTACGAGGTAATAAACCTGCATAACGATGAATACCAAAATATTCTAATTGAATAAATTTTTTATTGTAAGTTTTTATTTTAGTATTAAATGCTTTCAAAGTATCTTTTAGGGATGAAATATAATTTCTAAAAGTTTCACTTGCTTGTTCTTGTATGACTTGTTTTTTTTGTAATAAAAGAGAACCTGCAGTTCCAGAATCGGAATCTATAGAATCTGCAATTAATTTATCAATGCTTTTATCAGCTTTTGTAGATTGGCATTTAGTTTTATCTTCAAATTTTTGTTGTGATTTTGAACCAACATTGCGAATATCTAGAACTTCTAATTCTATTTTATCACCAGGTTCAATACAACCAAATGTATCAGTAAATAAAATTATTTGTTCCCTAAATTTACTATAATATTTATTAAATTTGGATTCATATTTACGATATTTATTTAAAATACAAAGAAAAGCTTTACTTTTTGAAAAGGATTTACCTATACCATAACAACCTTTTCCAATATCATTACCATTTTTAAAGAGTGAATATTCTAGAAGCTGATTTCGTAATTTGTCTTGTTTTTTTAAAAGTTTATTAATTTTTTTGGGGTTGAGATCACTATGAATTGATTTACTTTCAAAACTAAAATATCCACGCTGAATTTCTTTTTGTATATCTAAAATCTTATCCATAATTGAGCGTATTTTTTTTAGTATTGATTCATCGCCATATATAAAAATACTATGAATAATATCTAATTTAGAAAAATACAAACTTAACCTTGCAAAATACAAATTACTTTTTAATAAAGATTTTAATAATATATAATCTTTCTCTGTAATTTTACCTAATTTACGTTTAATTGCTGCATTAATCCAACTAGCACGAACATCTCGAACACGTTGTGCATATTGTCTTTTATTTTGAACTGCATAAAATTCCTCTGGAATTTCCTTATATACTTTACCAAATGTTTGTTGTAATATTGTTCCTCCACCACCTGTTTGAGAAAGATATGATGTTTTTTTGGTTTTATTTGTTTCATATATATTAATAAATTCTCTTGTATCTTGTTTTTGTGTTAATTTTTGAAACTTATTACGTGGGTGTTTATTTATATCATTGTGTTTATATCTATCTAACATCTTATTTAGTTATATGTTATCTAGTTTCTAATATAGTTAAATATTAAAGTTATTTGTTTTTTACTTAATAACATATAGCTTTTTTCATTATATATATTAGATATGTTAGATATAAAAAAAACTAAAAAGCAAATAGGTGGTCGTTTTTTAGGTGAAGGTGGTTTTGGTTGTGTTATTTCACCAGCTATAGAATGTCGAGCATCAACACGATCATTTTATAATATGTTTAAACATAATACATTAAAATCGGAATTGAGAAATAAAACTCAAAAGCGTTCTAATGTAAGTAAAATTGTTAAAATGGAAGATGAAGAAACAGAAACCGAGATTGAAGTATCTAAAATTTTAAAAAGAATTGATCCACAGCAAAAACATTTTTTACACATTAAAGATTACTGTAGATTAAAACATATTCCTGATATACGCAGTAATATTTCTAGTGTTCATTATCTAGATAAAGATATGACAACATATCGAAGTCTTAATAATAAAAAGTTAGATAAAAAACATTGTAACATTGATTTACAATTAAATCCCGTTAATATGATAATGTCTGATGGCGGATATGAATTTAAAGATGTAATGAATGCAGTATATGCTGGTAAAATAAAAGCTAGTAAATATAAAATGCTAGAACATTTTAAGCTAGGTAATGCATTTTTTTCTGATTTTAAAAATCAATTTCAAAATTTACTTCGTGGTCTTTATAAATTACATATAAATAGTATTGTAAATCGTGATGTTAAATTAGAAAATATGATGATTGATTATATATCTAATTCTGCTTCAAAAATAGATGGAACCAAAAGTAAAGTTAATATAATAGTTAGATTTATTGATTTTGGATTATCAGAAATAATTACACCTAGTTATAGAGCATCAATATCAAATATACACGCTGTAGGAACACCTGAATTTTATAGTCCAGAAGTAGTTATTTGTTCAAATATTAAACATTATCGTAATTATAATCGTAATGATATTTTAAAATTAATTAAAAACGATTTTGCAAGAGGTATTATTAAAACCTACAAAGAATTACATTTAGATTATAGTAATTTAGATGATATTACATTACAATTGCTAGATAGTATTTATCAAGATTTTAAAACACGAGATATACTTCCTAAATATTTTGGAACCGAACACGACAAATTAAATGGATATGTTCAAAAAACTGATGTCTATGCAATGGGAATGACAATTTATGAAATGATATATAGTCTACCACGACATAATAAAGAATCTATTTCACGAAATGTTTTATTAAATAATATAAAATTACAAAATCTGCTACAAAATATGATAGCTTTTCACCCAGATTCACGATATAATATTTTACAATGCTTACAGCATCCATATTTCAAATAAATCATATTTTGTTATTTTTATCTATTCATAAATTAGCAATATCTATTAGAAAATACAAAACACACACACGCACACGCACAAGATAAAATAAAAATGCAAATTGGGGGTAAATATATTGATAAAGGTGGTTTTGGATGTGTAATTACACCTGCATTAAAATGTTCATTATCTGATAAAAATACTGATAAATTTGTTAGTAAAATAAGAAAAACAACTGATTCTGATTTTTATAATGAGATTAAAATATCAAATATATTAAAAAAATTAGACCCTGGTAAAAAATATTATCTTACAATTGATAAATATTGTTATATTAACAATATACCACCTGATCGTAAAGACCTCTTAGAAGTTAATTATATTGATGATAATCACGAAAAATTTGATATAGTAAGTGGACAATCAGAAAAAGATAAACATGCTTGTGATATAGATCTTTCTCTCAAACCTATTAATATGTTAATGGAATATGGCGGTTATTCATTAAATACGATTATGAAAGTGTCTAGAAAAATGCAAGGTACAAAAGCAAAAATGCATCAAATGTTTGTAGATAATTTACGTCCTTATTTAAAACATCTTATTCTAGGTATTATTAAAATGCATTTTCATCGTATAGTAAATCTTGATATAAAACCTCGCAATATAATTATGAATTGGAATAAAGACACAAATAATGTTCAGTTACGATATATAGACTTTGGATTATCTGATTTTCTCACCGAAGAATTCTGTTCTTCTTATGATAATATAAAAAGCAAAGGAACACCTACATTTATATCTCCAGAACTAATTATTAGTTATATTGTATCTAGATATACTAGCAGATCTGATAATTATAAGTTGAAAATAATTTTTCAAGAATTAGACACTTTTCGTAAAAATATTATTCATATTCGTGAAACCCAACTACTTGGTAATTATAAACAAAACGTTTTCTATCTTTATCAAAAAATTAAAAATCTATATTCAAATGAAAAATTATTACCTGTATATTTTGGTAGCGAAAAAAATAAATTTAATGGATATCTGCAAAAAGCTGATATATATTCATTAGGATTATGCATTTTTATAATGTTATTTGTTTATAGTGATATCGATATAAGTGCTAATAGCCAATTATATGATTTATTACTTCATATGATTACATTTGATCCAGATAAACGTTATAATGCCGTTCAATGTTTATCACACCCATATTTTCACTCTCCTACATCATAATTACATATCTAGCAATACGTACCTAGCAGTACTTTATTTCTTTCCAAGTTTATCCTTTAACAGGTTTTGAAATTAAAAAAAAAATACAAAATGGTTAAAGAATACTAATTTAAAAAATTGAAATAAATAAAATAAATAAAATAATTTAACTTGTTTTTGTATTTTTTCACAATTTAAATAAAGCGAAGTGGCTATTTAGATAAATATGTCTGAACCTGATATTAGTGATGAAGATTTTGAAATTAGTGATAATGAATATATTGATAATCAATCTATATTATCAGGAATTTCTCATAGTGAAAATATAGAAACTGTTATTGATATGGATGAACCTATTCTAATTCAAACAGTAAAACCACTACAATCAATACAATCTAACCAAAAAACAAAATTAACTATTACAAAAAAAAAACATCCTGATATTTCTTCTAGTGAATCTTCTAAGAAACCAATAATCATAGAACAAGTAAATGCAAAACCACAGAAAAAAACAACAACTATAGAGAAAAAAGAAAAAGATAAAAATAAAGATAAAGATAAAGAAGATAATAAACCATTAAAGGCAGATAGTAATTTTGAATTTAATCAGGAAACAATTGATTATTTTTCTCGTGATATACTTACTGATTTTAAAAAAATATGTATTCCAAATTCTACTTTTATAAATGATACAGCATTATTATGTTTATTACTTAAATTAAATGTTTTCAAAGATTATAAATGTTCCACAAAAAAATGCCGAATTGGTAAAACCTGGCTAGATAAACCAATACAATTATTAATTCATCGTAAAAACGGCAAACAATCCGATTTATCACCTAGCAATTTAGAATTATTATGTCCAAATTGTTATATTAGTAAATATGGTCTTGAATTATTCTTGAAAATCACTAAAAAAACACTTTTTACTTGTAAATTATGTAATTATCCATTAAGTAGTTTTAGTAATAATAAAAAAAAAGATCGATATTGTTTATCTTGTGAATCACGTATTATGAATGTTGGTTATTATGATAAGCAAAGTGAATTTATAAATAAATTAAAAGAAACAATTAATGAAGAATCAGTAATGAAAGAAGATGAATTTACATCTAGCAAGTATTTTAATGAAGTATCACAATATAAAAAATTTGATAAAACAGATAATAAATCTAAATCAAACCGTAATATTGATTCTACACCTATTATACATCTTAATATGACTGTTCCTAATCTAGATGACCTACTCGATAATATCGATTCTTAACCTATCATTCTTTAGGAATAATCAATATAAAAATATATAGTTTTTTATATATTATTTATTTTTTATTTTTTACACCATTTAGAAATATTATTACTTGCTAGCAATGTCAATTTTGCAGAAACTAGAAATTGATGCTAATATTGATACAGATGCAAATAAAAGGTGTTTAATACGTGGATTAGGATGGTTTATTAAAACGAATAAACTTATTAATTATTTATTTAAAAATTATAATCGTTGTTATGAATGTTTCAATATTACACATTATAATAATATAGCCTATTCTAGAATAATATCAAAATCATTATTAAGTGATAACAATGTATTAATTGGTCTAGAAAAATATTATAAAACAGTATCAATTTGTAATACTTGTTTTGAAAATAATAATACATTTAAAAATGCACCACGCTGTATAGGTGATATTTTAAATAATATGATTACAAATGACCGGCTAGATATTCTAGAAAAGGATTTATCAGCTATAAACTTAGAAAAATTAAATAGTATTCATAAATTAATTAAAAATAATATTGAAAAACGCAATAATCTAGTTGATAAATATAATTCTATTATAAATGAAAATAGTAAACTAGAACATAATATTGAATTAGAAAAAGAAAAAAATACAATTCTAAAAGAACAGAAAAATAAGAATATTGAACTTTTTAACCAAGTTAAAGAAGAACTAATACGAATGTCAAAATCTTTTTATAGACAACATCAAACTATAATAGAAACACAAATTTCTAAATATAATGAATTAAATAATTCTAGCAAATATACAATTCCAGAATGCCGAGTTTGTTTTATGCGAGAAGTTAATATTGTATGTGAATGTGGTCATTTATTATGTAAAGAATGTGAAACTATGATTCTTAAAGAACAAGCTGATATCGAAAAACAAAATATTGAAAACGGTATAGAACTAGATCAATTAGGTGGATTGCGTTGTCCATTTTGTAAGAGTTATTCAACCAACAGAATACAAATTTATATGTGAATGATAATAATTATTGTAAAGCTTTTTTAATAGCTAATCCAATTCGATTTGCTAATTCAACAGGAACAGCGTTACCAATTTGTTTATATTGTGATGTTAATGAACCTGTAAATATATAATCATCTGGAAATGTTTGTATTCTTGCATATTCACGTATTGTTAATGGCCGTATTTCAAGTGGGTGACATCTTTCAGTTTGTTTTTGACTAGGTGTACATAATAAAGTTAAACTAGGTTCATTCATACTTAAACGTCTTAAAATGCCTCGTTTACCACCTTTAGAATTAAAAGATGACATTAAATATTCACGTTGTTTATCTTCTGGTAAATCAACCCAACATCCACCTTCTGGTATTAAATTAAAATAGGTTTTTTTCTTATCCGGATAAGATGCACCTTGACTATTTGGAACATTTTGTAATGCTTTACCTAATGTTATTATTGAGGTATCAGGTAATGGATATTCAAATCTAATATTTTTAGATTTAAGACAACCTATAATAAAAACACGTTCTCTTTTTTGAGGAACACCATAATTTACAGAATTCAATAATTTATAGTCAACATTATATTTTTGTTGCCTATTTAATGTTGTAATTATATTTTTAATTGTTTTACCATTATTATGTGATAATAAACCTTTTACATTTTCAATTAAAAATATTTTTGGTTCTATAGCCTCAATTAATTTAACAAATTTAATCATTAATTCACCTCTTGGATCTTCCAGACCTTTACGTTCTCCTGAAAGACTATATGATTGACACGGTGATCCATTCGCTAACAGATCTACTTTACCTTTATATTGTGATAAATCCAGATTTAATAATGAATCACAAATTATATTACTTCCAGGATGATTTTTTTCTAATGTTTTACAACAATTTTTATCTATATCATTTAGTAATAATGGCACAAAACCAGCTTTAATCAATCCACTAGATAATCCACCAGCACCAGCACAGACTTCGATAAACGTTTTATTAGTCTTATTATCTGTTGGTATTGTATTAGTTATGTTTGGCATATCAGATATTTCTTTTTTTTTAATACTAACTTTTTTCTTTGAATTTATGTTGGAAATAGACATATTACTTTTATTATTATTTTATACATAGTTTTTTTAATCAATTTTTTTAATTTATGGAATATGCGTTTATTTATGGGGTGAGATATGCGTTAAATAATTGAAGACATTTTTTTAGTTATTGTGTCGATAATTATATTTTTATCATTTGCAAAGACATAATCAAGAAGTTTTTGACCTGATAAATAACGTATGTTTTGTTCATTATGCTTAATAATATAGTCATTTCCTAAATTATGTTTTTCATTTATAACTGCATAAATACATTCATAATCTGGATTATTTAGTTTGAAATTTGATAATTTACCATAATTAGTTTTTCTAGAACTGGCATTATCAGTATTATATCTATTTTTAATTTCCATAATGATTTTTAATTTATCTGATTTAACATCTAAACCTGTTTCATCACCTTCTTCTAAATCAATAAAATCTTTATAATTACCAATTACAATTTGCCATATTTTTCCGATATTCATTTGTAAATGTTTTAATTTTTTTGCAAAATTAACCTTTTCCTTATTTGATTTAATAAACATATTTAACAATAAATCTTCTAATAATGTTTCATCACATTTAGAATCATTTATTATTTTCTCAATTCTCATATCAACATATTCTAGATAATCAGACAATATAAATTTATTTATGATTTTATCTGTTTTAATTTTCTTTTTACATATTTTGCTATGTTTTCTTAATGTTTGGATATTTTTGTAAATCTTTTTACAATCAGAACATTCCATTTTTTATTCGTATTCATATTCATATTCGTATTTGTATTCGTATAAATTATTCATTTTTTTTTACTGTTTTAGACATTTACAATCACAACCACATTGTCCACGTTTACCTTGTATACCTGGTTCACCACGAATACCTTGATTTCCATCACGTCCTTGTTTACCTTCATGTCCTGTTGCACCCATTAAACCTCTTTCACCTTGAATTCCTTGTATACCCTGTATCCCTTGTAAACCTTGTTCACCTTGAATGCCTTGTATCCCCATTAAACCATTAACCCCCTTTAGACCTTGTTTACCTTGGCAACCAGTACAACCAGTGGGGCCCGTGCATCCATCGGGCCCTGTATTTCCTCGTGGCCCTTCTTCTCCACGGTTACCATCTTCACCTTTACAACCAGTAGGACCTGTTTCACCTGTCATACCATTTGCCCCGATACAACCTGTTTCTCCTCGAAAACCTGTTTCACCACGATAACCCGTATCACCTCGTGGACCTTTCATTCCCATATTATTAGGATTTTCCCTACATAATCTAATTATTATTTCATCTAGTTTAATAATATCTAAAAATACAGATGGATCTATAACATTTTCTAAATTTTCTAGTTTTGTTTCCAATTGTTTTATTCTAGCAATCGAACTCTGATTCTGTTCCAATAATGTTTTATTTACATGTTTCAATTTATTTAATTCATCTGTTAAAAATGCCACATTTTCTATTGTCTTATTCAAGATCAATGCAACTTTTTCCATTCTAGATAGTTATTTATAAATTATATTATAAAAATAACAACTACTAGAAAAATAGAAAAAGATAATTAATTTTTTACCACAACACAACACCCCATATAACACCCCATATAACACCCCATATAACACCCCATATAACACCCCATACATATATGATCTAGATAACTTTATAAAACACTACTATTTTGTTCAATGTATTTATAAAGTTTATTTTCTTTCATTTCGCAATATTGCATTATATTATTATATATGTAATTACGTTCAACACCAGCTGATTTGTTTTCCATTTCACGATAAAGATTGATAACTATATTTATTTCTCTTGTATTCCATAATTCATATAAGAACTTGTGTATATCTTTTAATTGTGTTTTTTCCATATTTTCCACATTTTCAATGCTTTCATTATTAGATTTATTTTTAGATTCCTGATTATTTTCACTACTTAGTGTATTAGAACCACTTTCAAAGATTGCATTTGTTAACCGATCAATATCAATATTATTAATTCCCATTTTAGTTAAAACAGCCGTATTGCGTTGCATTAAAATTATTATATAGTAGTCTATGGTATGTTGTATTGTTGCATATGTGGAATATGAATTTTTTAATAATTTTAATCCTAGAACAGCATTATTGAACATATATAATATATCTGCGTTTTTATCATTCCAATACCATTCAACACATTTCTGAATAGGTTGTAATATATTATGTAAATCTTCACGATTATCACCATACATAAAACGAACTATACCTTGTAAATACGATGGTTCATTAAAATTTAATCTATTTTGATAAATACTTACTTTTGTTCCCTCTTCTAGATATCTTATTAAACATAACTTTACCAAACAAGAAAAAGGATCAATAATTACATTACGTTCCTTCTTCTTTTGAAAAACAGATTTTAATGAATGCATTGCACCTGATGCTAATAAATCTGATATCATATTAAATAACTACTATCTAGAACATATTACATATATAAAATAACTTTTATTAGTAATTTAACCTAGTATTTCTAGAATGTTAATTTATTAAGCTACAATTATCATGTTTACATCTTTTGCAACATAAATGACCACAACTTAAAAATACGAATTCAACAATATATTCATTAATTAGTTTATCATTAGATTCAACATTTTTTTTATTTATTTGTTTTACATAGTCTATATTAATAAAATATTTATTACAAGAATTGCATCTAGAATGAATTAGTTCTTCTTTGCTAATATATCTTATTTTATTAAGAATTAGTGTATGCATACAATTATTTGGAGAATTACAACAGTTCATTTGCCATCTATTGAATATTTGATTATCTTTTACATATTCTAATTCTACATATTCACCTATATCATCAAAAAATATCTGAACACCACGTTCTATATATCCACTATCATAAATCCATATACCAAAATTACCATCTGCTAATCTAGCCATTATTAATTATAGTTGTGATAATATTTTCTCATATTTTAAAATTATTTCATTTTTTAATGATTATTTACTGTAAATATTCTGCTAGAAAAAAATTGAAAGTTATTTATATATACACATAATCAAATATACACACATAATCAAATAAGAATGTCAGGACAACAAAATACGAATCAAGGTATATTTCAAAATAGTATGATGCAATTACCTTATTATACCTATAATAATAACGGCATGATGATGTATCCACAAGTGCCAATTATGAATTATAATTTACCGGTTCCAATGCCTCAATATCATATGCCTATGTTTTATCATCCAATCCAAAACCCAGCCCAAAATCCATATCAATATTTATATCAAGGTATAAATCAACCATCCCAGAATATAATTAGACAACAATCAGAAAATATTATTCAACCAGGTAGTATTGATGTTAATTTAGAAAATATGATTCAAATTGAACCTATTCAAAATCAATCAAATGAACAAGAAAAGCAAGAAAAGCAAGTTAAACAAGATAACCATGTTCAAGAAATGCAAGAAGAACTAGCGATTCCTAAATTAGTATCGAAGACAAAAAATAAAAAGGGAATAAAACAAATAGAACCACCGATTAATAAAGGAGAAAATAAAATAGCTAATAACTTAGCTAATATATTAGATAATGTATTAGATAATGCACATGTTCAAGAAGATAATGAATATAATAATGGTAAGGACAAATATAAAGATTTTGGACAGACTGATGATTTAAGTAATGTAATTGTAGAATTAAAACCTGTTCTACCACAAGAATCACATTATGATAAACAGAATTATCCTAATGAAACTTATAATGCTACAATGTGGTTAAATAATACTATTATTTTCAAAGCATGTGATATTTCAACGGATAGTCTAGAAGTATTCAAAACCGTTAATACGTATAATGCAAGTTTACCAAAATTACAAGGAAAAGCAACACATGAAAAAGCAACACGTGAAAAAGCATTTATATATGCCCGTTGTAGTAATGAAAATGATATTAGTATTGAAACACAAAAACAAACGTGTTTAGATTATGCTAGAAAAAATAATTTTGAACTTATTTCATATGGTTATCAATATGATAATGGTTGTAGTGGCAGAAACATGATTAACCTTAACAAAGAACTTGGATTCTGGAAAGATCATATACCAGAAAACAGTCATATTATTATTTATAGTGTTGATCGATTGTCTCGCAATTTAATTAAAGGTATGCTTTTTCTAGAAGAAATGATTAACTATGGCATCTCTATACATTTTGTAAATAATGAAATCATTTATAAAAAAGATATGACTGCTGCAACTAAAGCTATGGTTCAACAAGAATTACAAACTGCTGAAAAATATAGTAATGAAACTAGTGAAAAAATAAAACGCACGCAATTACGCTTAAGAACTGCTGGACATTATTTAGGTCGGCCAAAATATGGGTTTAAATGTGAAAAAATTAGTGGAATAAGAAAGAGTATTATGAACTTTAAAGAACAAGATAATATTAGACGAATTAATAATCAATATAATTATTATATTGAAAATTATGATAACACTATAGATTTTCAAGGTATTAGAAAGACAAAGATAGGTATTTTTCGAGTGCTATGTAGATGGTGTGTTCGAAATGGTATTCGTAATCGCAATAATAAATTATTTACAATTGCACAACTACAAAATATCGTAGATACACCAAATGATCATACATATATTCAAGAATATAATTCTATTCATAATCAATAATTAATAAATCAATAATCAATAAATCAATAAATTATTTCTATTTTTTCTTTTTATTTGTGTTTTTTAGTTTGTTTAGCTATCCTTTAACCGACCAGGATTTTAAAAAATCCTTAGGTCTTGATTATGCGGATAGCGTGCAAAACCTACGGTTTCACACTGTATTGCATCCCTCAACTCCTAGGTGTTTTGACACCTTTAGCCGTTTAAGGGATAACTATTATTTTTTATTTGTATATATGTAATAGTGAAAATAAATAAAATGTATATCTCAAAAAATCAAAATTATTTGTATATAATTACTATTTTACTTATTCTAGCTGTTGGTTGGTTAATTATATCTAATGATAAATATCAACTAAAACAAGAGGGTTTTACAGATTATCAAGATGTAAAAACAAAAACTCTTAATTGGTGTAATAAATTACAAGCAAATGGCTTATTAACATCTGATCAATATAATCAATGTGTTTCTAGCTTTCATGATACATCTATAGGCACTAGACGTGTCGGTATAGATAAAAGTCGCACTGGTATGGATAGAGAATATAGTCTATATAACACACGTAAGAATACATTGTCATCAAATCCTAGTGGTGAAGATAATAGCAATACTATTATGCTTAGTAATAATAATTTGACGCTAGGATGTCGAACAGATGGTTCATTGTATACAGTTACAGATATTAATGATCCAAATGTTAATCAGCGGGAATTATATTTTACAATGCAACCAATAAATGAAAATATATATTCAATTATTTCACCAAATGGTTTGTTTCTCATTGCCGATAATAAATTTAATGCTAGTTTTACTGGTAAAAGTGCAGGTCCGACTTCATCATGGACATTAACACCTATAACAGATATGATTTCATCATATGAAAATGTCAATAAAGTGATGCTAGAATCTTTACAATTTCCGGATTTTCGATTAGTATTTAAGAATCTAGAGACTGAAAATGATGTTATTTTGCAAATAGAAAAAGGTAGAAATGATGATATGATATGGTCAATCCAATATAAAAGCAATCTAGCAGGTGGTATAGATAATGATAGTAATAATTTTAATGCATCGCAATTATTTGTTATTAAGGAAAATTTATTAATTAATTTCAAAAAGTTATATTTCAAAAAATTATCTGTTTCAACATCTATTGATCTAGCAACTCAATTTATGAATCTAGCATTACAAAATATTAGTGATGTAAAAAATTATCTTACAGATTATTTACAAAATCAACAAAGTATTTATAATCTTTCATCTATCGATTATAAAACACGTGTAGATTCAATTAATGGTAATAGTATGATAGATGCAACTACTAAGGAAAATTTAATAAGAAACATATCACCACCAGAAGGGCTAAACATTCCTAATGATACTATTAACACTGTTTTAACTGAAATAGATAATTATCAAAATATGTTAAGTGTTTATATGAATAGTAATATTAAAATACCTTTACAACAAAAACTAGCAGAATTAAATAAAAATGATACATCACAATCAGATTATGAAATATTTTTATCTGAATTGAATAGAAAAATCAATGATGTAAATAATGATATAAGTCAAAATAGAATAGTAATTAAAAGAATGAAAGATTCATATAACAGTATTAATGAAGATTATAATTATCAATCTGAAAAAATACACACCCTAGAAAATATAAATACTGTGTCGGGGTTAAATTCTAAATTAGTATCTAATTACGAAGCACAAAAGAATTATTTAAATAAAATATATCCATTTATAGCATTTGTATTATTTCTATTTTTTATGTATTTAGCATATATAACAGGAATTAAATTTAAAGAAAATATATGGTCTAAGTATAAAGAATAACTATTCATCTGAACGTTGGGTTAACATGTTAATAATTGGATTAATAGGACAAAAACGTGTTGGAAAAGATACCGTTGCAGATCTATTTACTGAATTAATGAATAACCGATTATTACATAGATTTGCACTTGCTGATCCAATTAAAGATATTGCCCGTATTATGTTTAATTTTAATGAAAATCAATTATATGATACAGATAAAGATAATTTGGATGAAAACTGGGGTATTAAACCACGTGATTTTTTTGAAAAATTTGGAACAGATATAATGCAATTTGATATTTATAAATATCTACCAGGATTAGAAACCAAAATACCACAACGTGAATTCTGGGTGCAGTTATTACTTAAAAAAATAAAAAAAATATTAATATCTAGTGAGAATCAACCAATTGTTATAATAACAGATATTAGAGGAACGCATGAATTACTTGCAATAAAAAAAGAATTTACAAATGCATTATTCATTAAAATTATAAGACCAACAAATAAACAATTAGATGATAAAATGCATTTAACACAAATAGAACCACAAACAATATCTGATAATTTAATTGATTATAATATTATTAATGATAAATGTATTGATAGTTTACGTGAAAAAGTTGCAAATATAGTATCTAAACTATAATCATACTAACTAAATATTTATTGAATTTAATTTTTAAACTAGCATTATTTGCTTTGCTAGATAAATTATAAATATCACCAATTAAAATAAGTTCATCAATATCATTAATATACATTTCAGTTATATGTATTGGTATTTCTAGTTTTTTTACTTTTAATCTTTTCATATATCCATTATAAATTTTAATTATATTTTCATTTAAGGTATCTAAATAAAAACCATTTTCAACTGTATTTATATTATCTGTATTTATATTATGTTTAGTAGTAGATGTGGTAGTATCTATAGAACTTGAACTTGTAATTGGATAGTAGGATAGAGGATTTAACCATGATAATAAGTATGTAATTGTTGATTGTGTGGTTTCAGATTTATTAAAATCATTTATATCTAAAAGTGTATAAGCACTTTCATCTAGATTACATTCTATTTTTTTCAAATTATCTATATTACTTACATTTGATTGAGTTGTTTCAATAGAATCCGGAAAATAATAAAGAAACCCACTACTATCAATAATGAAAAAATATTTATTAGCAAAATTATATAATGTCCGTGTATGATCTAATTTAGTAATTAATTTAAATTTATTCTTTTTAATAATTTTACTAATATTACATTGATTTTTAGTAGTAGAAATAATAGTATATGTATCATCAATATTAAGATTAATAGTAATTATTTTAGTATCTGTAATAGTTCTAGTAGTGCTAGATTCATTATTTTTATTTGAAAATATGTAAATATAAATATGATTATTGCTATGATTATTGCTATGATTATTGCTATGATTATTGCTATGATTATTGCTAGATTTATTTATAAATTCATTACTAGCTGAAGTATAAATATCTATATGTTGTGAAATAGGAATACTAATTGTTTTAGTTATTTGATTAATATCAATTATAACAGGTATTTGTGATATTTTATCCAACTCTAATTTTAAACTAGTAGCTAGATTATTAATATTACATGTAATAAAGCTATTGCTAGTATTATTACACATTGACAACATTTTCCTATTTACTTTCATAATATAAAAAAAAAAAATTATTTTAGAATATTTTTTTTTGTATTCATATAAAAAAATAATAATTTACTCTAAAAAATAAAAAAATATCTATAAAAATAATTTCGATTGTAATAAATATAGATTATTCAATGTATTTAGATTTTTTTACTAAAAGTAATATATTGTAAAAAGTTTTAGCTATGATACTATCCTTTAAATGGTTATTTGTGTTAAAACACAAATATAAATATTTTTTTGGCCTATCCTTTTGGAGGTTTTATAGCAGATTGTTAAAACACTTGTGTTTTAACACTAATAACAAAACCGGTAAAAGGATAACATTATAATTGTTTACGAATTTCATTGATATCTAGAAATGTTAAAAAGTCATCTGTAGTTAGTTCAGAAACAATATTTAAGGTAGCATCATCTGGTCGCCCTGCGGTTTTCATAATAGTAAATTCATTATAAATAACCCATGCAGGTGTTGTTTCTCGTAAATCTAAAGCAGATTTAGAAATGCTAGCTTTTTCAGGGCTAAATTTAACATAATACTTTTTACCTACTCCTGTATATGTAGCTATATTATTACTAAAACCATAATATAATGCGGCATGGATACGATTGATGCCATTAGGTGTTAATTTTAATAATTTGTTATTTCCTAGATTCTTTAAAGATATAATTTCCATTATTTTGCGATTACGTTCTACTTTTTTTAGTAATTCTTTTTCTTTTTCTTCTCGTTCTTTTTTAACTTCAGCTTTTGTACCACCACCTATTATTATACTTTGCAGATGTGGAATATAAGTTTCCTGATTGATATTTTTAACTGTGAATTTTCTATTAATAAAACGGCGGTTTCCTCCAACATATCCACGATCGATATCAAATATATTAGAATTTGTCTTATTATTTTGAATAATTTTTTGAGAATCGTGACGTATTTCATCTAGAAGAGATTTTGTTTGACTTGGTAATAAAATTAAATTAGAGTTAGAATTATTTATACTAGAATAACCACCTGACATTTGAGAAATAGTATTATTATAAATTGTTTCAATCTCTTGTGTACTTGGCATTCTTGAAATTTTATTTAGATAATTTTCATCTTCATCGTCACTAGATTTGGTAGAACTAGATGTATCATTATCACTATCACCATCATCGGAATCTAAATAATCATCTTCACCATCAAATAAATAACCACCTCTAAATGCACCATTAATAAGTTCTATAGGTTGTGATGGTCCATTATAATAAGAAGGATAAGAAGGATAAGAAGGATAAGAAGAACCACCTGTTTGTGTGACTGTAGTTGTAGAATAAGTAAATAGATTTAAAGTAGGTAAATATTGTAAAATGCCCTCAACTTCTTTTTGCAAATCTTTTATTGTTTTGTTAATATTAACTAATTTACGATTATCTAATCCGTTTTCATTAGCAAATTTATCTGGTTCAGGTGAATTACTCCAATAGGAATATATAAAAAGTAAGGTGATATGGTCACCACGTGGTTGTAAAAATCGTTTCATATTAGCCATATATCTAGCTTCTAATTGTTTATCTTCATCCATACCGGGTGGTTTTATAAAGAATTCATCAACACTTTGAATGGATTGTAAAATAGCACCTAGAATAATAACTTCTTGTAAACATTGTAAATAATATCCCCCAACTATCATTTTTGCAATTTTAAGATCAAATTTATTAAAGGTTTTACAAATATATCCTAGAGGTGTTACATTTCCTGCACTATCTAGAAAATCCATATTTATTAAATTATGATATGCCCTACGAATAGAAGATTGATAGTTTTTAGTAGGTTCAATCATACGATATAAATATTCTAAACCTTTTTGTAAATTACCTCCATTATCAGGCAAAGTAATTATACCTAAAAATTCTTTAGTTATATCTTCTTCTAAAATTTTAGGTGCTGTAAATTCTGCAAATGATTTTAATTGTGAATCAGTATATAACTGATAACAATATCCATTACAAGTACGACCTGTACGACCACAACGTTGTTCAATACTAGCACGTGAAATATAATTTTTTCCTGTAACATAACAATAATTATCCGGATCATATGTTTTTTCATAAGCCATCCCAGTTTCAATTACATAAACAATATTATCACTAAATGTTACACTACTTTCAACCGCATTAGTTCCAATTACTACTTTACGTGCAAAGCCTTCTGGTGCATCAGGATTTGGCTTAACTGTTTGTAATGTGTTTTTCTTTGTAGCTATATTTTGTTCTATTTGTGGAGTTCCTGCAGTAAAAGGTATAGGATATGGTTTATTGTTAGGTGGATAATTACGCATATTTCGTTCTATTTTTTTCTTAATTTTTCCGGCTTCAGGATCGCTAGTAACAAATGCTAATATATTACCTATCGGCAATCGGGGATTTAAAATAATATCATTTATCTTATTATAGACAACATTTACTAAATCACCAGTATTTATTTTTTTTGTCTCTTTAACTAAATCACGTTTAAATGGTGGTTGTGAATCCGGAAGTGTATATACTGAATATGCATTTTCTAAATTGATACGTTTAAAATAATCAGCAAATAGATCTAAATCCATAGTTGCACTAACGAAAATGACTTTAAAATCTGGTCGCCGTTTAACAATATCCATCAACATAGCAATAACTATATCAATATTAACACTACGTTCATGAACTTCATCAACAATTACACCCCCATATTTAGACAAGTTAACATCACCACCTAATATAGTTTGTTTTACAGTTCCATCAGTAGTAAATAACAGTAATGTATTTGAATTTGCTTTATTTTTTTCTGCACCATGTTTATAACCAACCACACGTAAACCAGTTTCAATACGATTTTCTCGTTCATCTTTTAAATCATCACCAGTATCATCAGTATAATACAACGGAACATCTAAACATTTTGCAGAAAATTCCGCAGCCTCACGCACAGTTACTTGTTTTGGTCCAGTTGCTATAACCGGACGACCATAACCAAAATAATGCAAAAGTAATTTGGGAATGATTACTGTTTTACCTGTGCCGGGAGGGATACGCACCATTAAAATGCTGTATTTATGTATTTTTTTAATAATATCAATACGATCCCGCCAAGTATCGAATTTTACCCATCCATCAGGTGTACCATCTGGTTTTTTTTTGTTAGCAAGATGAAGATATGCTTTAGAGTATGGATTACCAGTAAGCGGATTTGGATAACGACCCTCGGGATCCATAATCCCATCAGGTCTTATAGAAAATGCCATTTTTATTTATATTATTTATATTATTTATATTATATGACGTAGAATATAGACGTTCTTACTAGATTATAAAGAGATATTACTAATATATTTCATAACACAAAATAGTAAAATAATTACAACAAGATAACAAGTTAAATACAAAAATAAATTAATAAGTTTTTTTTACATTTATTGATATAGTATTTTTATTTTTTTTAAAATTATTAATATCTATTTCTTCATCTTCTTCATCATTACCATCAGTATAATTATTACTATGATATTGCCAGAATTCTGGTGCACCGATTTTAAAAGGTGGATGTTCAGATGCTTTATACCAAAACACACAGTCTTCGATACGATTACTTTTTATTAAGTTATTTATTACTAGAACTTCATAATTTTCAGTGCATTGATTCATTACTTGACAAAATATTTCAAATGTTGGAAACATTCCGGCATAATGCTCATAAAGACGTTTTCGATTAGAAACATAGTTTTCGCGACACAAAAAAATTACGTCGCACTGTCCTCTATAAGCCGGCCCCAAACCTAGACTGTATTGCATTGTAAGTAAAAATGTTAAATTAAAATGACGCCCATTCATAAAAATTTTTTTAATATTAGGATCTTTTATCCAAGTATTACAATCAAACATTAAATCGTCAAGAACTAAAAAACCATTAGGATCAATATTACTTTTACCATACATTGCAATTTGTTGTTTCATTTTTTTGGTCACTAATTCTTGTCTTTTAACTAAATTACCAATAATTTCAGGACTGTAAGCATTATGTGTAAATAAACTAGGCATCATTGAACTATAAAAGTTATTAGAGTTTTCTGATGCAGATATTACTGTGCCAATTGGTATATCTCTTTTGTAATATAGAAAATCTCGTACTAAATAAGATTTACCTGTATTTCGTTTTCCTATCATAAGACAAATTGACCCTTTGGGTATAGATGCCATATCAAATTTTTTTAGATTTAAACTAGTCATTTTAAAATATTTTATATATTACTATAAATCTAGAAGTAAAATAAAAATAAAAAACGAAAAAAACGCAAATAAAAATCTAATAAAATGTTATTTTTTAATTAGATATGTTGAAAAATTTTATATTCATCATTTTTACACATATAGATATTTTGAATTTTACTATTACTTACTATAAAATTTATATTTGTTATTATTTCTTCTAACCAATTATATTTATCATGATATACATCAAATTGTAATATTCTAATTATTGAATAACCATTATCATTTGCTTTTCTCATTTTATATTTATCCCGTTTTTGTGTTTCTTCTGGTTTACACCAGTTATTAACTTGTTTAAAATGTTGTTTTCCATCTAATTCAATTATTATTTTATATTCTTCTAAAACATAATCAAATGGTAAATAACATTTAGTTTCATTATTTTTACACCAATCAGCTCTATATTGAAAAATTAAATCTGGATATATTTTACTAAGTGTATCATACATTTTTTTTTCAGTTTTTCGGGTGCATTTAGGACACCAAGAACTTTGTTTAGAAGTAATACATTTTATTTGTTTTAGAAATACATGACCATTATCACATTTAAAATTATATTTATTATGACTACCTTTAAAAATTAGTCTGAAATTCGTGTTTATTTCACTATTATCTATATATTTGATTCTAGGATGACTAGCAAATGATTTTTTAAAACATTGTTCGCAATCTTCTTTTTCACATAATTTTAAAGGAGGATTGCAACAATAACTACACCATGAACCAGAACTAACTGAATTAAGCGATATTTCATTATTATGACCACAATCACATATGAACCAATATTTAATATTACTATTTCGAAACACCATACGAAAATTAATATCTTTATATTTTTCTTTATCTAAATATGAAAATTTAGGATGACTAGCAAATGATTTTTCAAAACAAATTTTACAAGATTCATCATTACATAACCATTGGCTAGAACAAATAGGACAGTATTTTTCATTATTATTTGAAATATAACTAATATTAGTTTCAAATTCATGAGTACAATCAATACATTTAAACCAATATTTTTTACCACTACATTTAGCAACCATTCTAGGTGTTATTTGATTTTTCACACTCCAAAGAACAGCTTTTTTATGTGATGCAAATGAATTATTAAAGCAAAAATTACAATTAATATTATCACATAATTTTTTATTAACACAATATGAACACCATTTACCCTGACTTATATTATTTATTGCAATATCAAATATATGATTACATTCGATACATGTGAACCAATATTTCATATTACTTGATTTGAAAATGTCTCTCGGTGTAATATTACTATTTTTTTCATAATTCCAATATTGTGCTTTTTCATTACTAGCAAATGAATTATTAAAACATTTCTTACAATTTTTATTATCACATAATTTTTTACTTGCACAATATTGGCAAAATTGACCTTTAGTAACTTTACTTAATACACTATTAAATATATGTCCACACTGGCAATTAAACCAAAATTTATCATTACTATATTTATTAACTTTATTAGGTGTTATACCATTTTTTTCATTATTCCAATATATTGCATTTTTATGTGAAGCAAAAGACTTTTCAAAACATTTTTTACATGTTTCATCATCACATATCTTGTTATTTCTACAATATATACACCAATTACCACTTGCAATTTTATCAGGCGACATTAGAAATTCATGTTCACATTCCGGATTATCACAAATAAACCAATATTTAGTTGAAGTTCGAATAGTAATATCTTCAGGTTTCATGTTATCATTTTTTTCCTTATGCCAAAACTTAGCTTTTTCACAACTAGCAAATGATTTTTCAAACGGGATATTTTTATCCATTTCTTTATAAATTTATAAATTTATTAATACATAAAAAAAAATCAATTTTATGTTCTCTAATTTTACAGATCAAATAATAAAAAAATAAAAAAATTGTAGTCAATATAACATCATTTATACAAATGATTCAATAGCAAAATCAGCACCAGCACTAGCACCATCACCAGCACTAGCACTAGCACCAGAACCAGCACCAGAACCAGCACCAGAACCAGCACCAGAACCAGCACCAGAACCAGCACTAGCACTAGAGCTAGAACTAGATTCACTATCATCATTTGTAAGAATGAGTTGAAACTGTAATGACCTACCAGTCGGTATTGTAGGGCTTTGCAATGCCATCTTACATTGAACAGTTGCAGATCCTGTATTATTAACTAGTACATATTCTGGTGTAAAGTCATGATCCATTTCTAGATTCACAAAGATCTTGAAAACAGACTTATTTTCACTTGCCTTCTTTTCTTGAAACCATTTAATATTCAATCCATGCCCACGTGCTTCCAGATTAAATGCATTCGTAAGAAAATTGCAAGAGGAATCAATATACATTCTCAATCTTATAATAGTATAATTTTCCTCTTTCTGAATGCAAAATTGATGCAATTTCATACTATGAAAGATCAAAAACTGTTTTACACCAATTTGCAACACAAAACCCTTAATCCTACCATAATTTGGATAAATCCAAGATTTACAACTTATTAAATGTGGTGGCAAGTAAATGTGAAACCGATATACAGGATTAAATAAAGGTGCAACAATCGGTTTTACATCTGTATCTGATTCAATCAATTCAATATCCTGTTCACCTTGTTCCATTGGATCAATACTATTAGGGATTTTTGATTTCTTCCCTGTGAAGAATTTGACAATTGACTGCATTTTAAGAATGTTCAAAGACAGTGGTTGATGTTTTTTTGTACCACGTTGTGTGTTGTTAAAATGCAAATAATATATTAAAAATAATGATATGAAATCAATTTTTGTGTAAAATTATTTTTATAACTCAAAAATCCAAATTATAAAATGTTATTTACTGTGCAAAACTTGGTGATATGAGACTACCGTTAATTCTACTAGGAATATTTGCAATACATTGATAACCATTACCCTCCTTACATGAAGGTGGTGTTTTATAGAGCCAATTAGCAAATGCACCTTGGTCATTTGGATATGTAGTACTAGCAACTGTATAAAATTGCCTACGTCCTGAATTATGATTCCAGATATCACTCACATCTTTAATACAATGACGATTATATTCTTGTTCTATTTTTAATTGATTTTCCGGTTTTATTGCATCACATGCAGAATCACGCAGACGTGAATCAAATAAAAGGGGATTCATAAAAGGATTTTCATTATTAGGTTTTACACAACGATGAATATTTAATATATCTTCAAATGTTTCCCCATTATTTAATATCATATTCTTCATCTTTAAATTATTCATCTTATCTGTTGGAATTTGATTGAGAGTAGCATTTGGTGCAATACTTAAACGTGTTTTATCTAATGTATCAACACGAAATAAATATAATAAATAGGTTGCAATCATTGTAATAATTGGTATATATAGAAATAAGAAATTAGAGTAAAACAACGCTAGAATAAGACCAATATATATACTTAGACGAACAAGTGCATTTATCTTTTCCGGATATGTCATATCACCGGTAGGTAGAATTTTAATAGCATAATCTAGATTAAAAATAGTTCCCGCTAGATCTTGAAACCAATAATTTTCATGTGCCGGGGATGATTTAGTGTATGCAATTGTAGAAGTCATAACTATTATTTTATTTGTAAATTACTATTAGAATATAATATTTTTTATCAGTGTTTTTAATCAGTAATTTATTTATCTATCTTGTTATTTCTTACACAATAAAATGAATAAAATGAATTCAATACAATCAAAACAAATAAATAATTCAAAAAAATTTATTACTTTAACAAAAATCATTAATAATTATAAAAATAATTCTAACCGCACAATTAAAAATAATCAAAATACACGTAAACGTATATTAGTTGTATATTCAGAACTACCACTACCTACTAGTAGATATTATCTAAATTGGGTTGCAATTATCAAAGGAAAAAATAGATATGTAAATGTAAGAAAATATAAATTACTAGATATGAAAAAAGGAACTATTTATAAAATGCATATAGTAATACTTAATACAAATCAATATGAAAAGATGAATAAGAAACATTTACAATCAAGAAAATCATTTGATCCTAGCATATTAAACATATCAACATCCACATCAACATCCACATCAACATCCACATCAACATCCACAACTACAAATAATCAAATACTTAGTAAAAAAATAATTGATGTTGAACATTCATCATCTAAACTAGCATCTACTAGCATTTTTAAATTTGGTGCTACTTTATTTAGCCCAGCACCTGGTAATCCGTTAACAACAATGATAAAATAAAATTAAAACAGTAAAAAAATGATTTATTAATATATAATTATTGCCATAATTACATTATAAACATTATAAACACTATATAAACTATCATCACTATCTTATGTAAAATGTCTGAACTTTTTGTTTCCGGTATTACACCGACCGAAAAGAAAAAACAACTTTTAGAATCACCAGATGGTCGACCATATAATATTGCTGATTGTTTTCGAACTTTTACTAAAGAAGAATTACAAAAACATATAAAATCAAATGCATTCCAATATGGAATTATGGCAATAAATATTGAAATGTGTCTTAATATCAGCAATATGATTAGAACAGCTAATTTATGTGGGGTGAAAAAAATGGTTTTATTTGGTAGGCGTAAATTTGATGGACGTGGTTGTGTTGGTGCCCAGAATTATGTTGATATAGAAAAGATATCGGGTATTTCCAATCCGGATTTAATTGATTTTGATGATTTAACTAAAACCCGGGTTGATGAAATGTTGGATGAAACAGTATTTCTAGATTATATTAAATCTAATCAATTATTACCAGTGTTTATAGAACAGGATAAATTTTCAAAACCTGCAAATAATGCAAATATAAAAAATATTATTTTACGCAGTCAGGAATTAAATAGAATGCCAATATTTATTCTAGGTAATGAAAGGTTTGGAATTCCAAAGAATATTCTAGATACACGTTATAAAACGGATATATCATTTACACTTGAATTACAACAAATGGGTTGTATTCGATCTTTTAATGTTGCTAATGCATGTTCTATTTTATGCTATAAGATAATGGAAGTTTTTCAAGAACTAGAATAATTACTATAGTGCCTAGTGCCTAGTGCCTAGTGCCTAGTGCCTAGTGCCTAGTGCCTAGTGCCTAGTGCCTAGTGCCTAGTGCCTAGTGCCTAGTGCCTAGTGCCTAGTACCTAGTGCATATTGCCTAGCTATCATTTTTGTTTTTTATGAAAGGCATATCTATCCACCACAGTGAATAACAGATGGCTTTTTCTAAATTTTAAATTTAGGTATTCTAGATAGGTATTCTAGATAATTGTAAATCTTCAAGTGTAAATATAAAATGGAAGATATTGTGGTACATATTTCTCGTAATTATATTACAGGTTTAACAGGGTTATCTATTCTAGGTGTGGCAACATATCTTATTAGAAGGTATTTGTCTAATACTAGTGCAACTAGTAATAATCATTATATAAAATCTAGTGAAGTGCAAACACATAATCCGATATTAGGATTATCATCACAATCTAGAATAGTTTATATATTCTGGAATGGTGATTTGCCATCTACATATTTATTACTTGATCAATTACAACTAGATAAAATAGTGCAACCATTATATATAGAACGTTATACAATTATTAAAACTTTAGAACATGATACATTAACAAAATATACTAGCATAGATAATAAGGTAATATCTAATGATATGAAAAATAAAGTAATTGAATATTTAAAAAGTATTGCTAGAATAAAAAAAAATCAAAATACTGAAATATCACATCTAGATGTATTACGACGTTTAATATGTAATCAATATCCTGAATTTGTAAATAATCTATTACCTACAAAATATATAACTAGCATTGCCAAGGATTTAGAATTTACACAGTATATATATGATATATTAAAGAATGATAAACTGTTGGATATTCAAGGTATAGAATTATATGAAGAAGCAAATAGATATATCAAAAATGAAATTAGTATAAGAAATAATCCAGGTAAATGTTATCTAGGATATACACAAGATTCTAAAGTAATACATTGTATACCTATTCTAGATAAAAAAATACAAGACTATATAAAAGTATATCCTAGAACACGAAAATTTAATCTAGAAACACCTTTACAAACAATGAATCGAGAAAATTTAAAATATCTAGCAAATAACTTAATTAAAAATGAAATTATGCGATTCTTATTTAATTCATAAAAATTGATTTATATATCACTGTATCATACAGTATCCTTTACTGACCAAGATGTTTACACCTTTAGATATTTATAACGAAACAGTAAGGAAAAATGGGTAGCAACTAGTAGAATAAAACTTGATATTTCTTCTAGGTTGTATTTGCTAAGTAATACTAGTTAATTTTCATCACGTATTTTTTGAAATATGAAATATGCATTAAAACTAGCCCACATAGATAATGCTTCTGTTTCCTTAATTATTTTACCTTCTTTTTTATTGCTAGTTTCAAATTGGCTAAGTAAATTGCCGGGTTCTTCTAAAAATGTTTTGTATTCAATTAATTTTAGACTGTGTTCTTTTGCTTTTTCTCGTAAATAAGACATATTCACTAGATTTTCAGGAAATTGACCAGCAAAAGTTTCATAATAAACATGTATCTTATTACCAACTGTAATATCTTTATAGGCATCCGGTGTATCATCTAACTTAGTAATTTTGAATATAGTTTTATCATCAATAACACCAACTAATTCATTACTTTTTCCCATTTCCCGCAATATTCCCATACCATCTAAACAAGTTCCGATAAAATATCCATTATCTAAGAGATTTTCACTTACATTTTGTAGAAATCCGTCTAATGCAATTTCAGAAGACATCATATAATGAATAGCATACATACAGGAAACACAATCAAAACCTTCCCGTGCAATACCTTCTAGACGTTTTAATTTAGTAGTATTGCCAGGTGCATTACCATAAAGGACATCTAAATAATACTTATTAATATTATCTCGGGTGCAATCACCATTAGCAATATTTTTAGTAGTATCACCTACAACTAAAATCATTCTTTCTGCTAGCTTATCAATTGCGGGATTTATAGAACGCATATTCATAACACGTGTTGATGCTCCATTAACAGGATTATTTAGACCGTCATACCCGATTTCAATACCTAAAAATGTACTAACACCTGCAGAAACATAATTAAATAGATCGCCCATTTTACCACAGGCTAAATCTAATACACGTGGTCGAACATATCCAGATAGTGCACGATTAATAAGATAACGTTTAACAAATCTATTATTAAATTCATTAAGTGGTTTAGTTAGAAAAATAGTTTCTTTATTATCGGAATAATATGTTGCATCTTCTAGATTACTTTCTAATTTCATTCCACTTAAATATTCACGTGTAATTGGATGATTGATTAAATGCCAACTAGTAGATGCAGTTAAATAATTATTAGGATCAGTTTTATCAGCTCTAACCCGATGTGGATGCCATCGCATAATTTCATCACGTGCAGAAACATTATAAGCACATTCAACAATTTGACCATTAGTAATAATTTCACCAGAATCAGTAATAACATTATCATTACTATCAACACGAAATAATGCAGTAGACATATTATTATTCATTCTTCCATCACTATCAAAATTACCAACAAAAGGATCTACAGCAAAGAAATCATAATATTTAGGAATGCTAGATAACTTAATACCAGAATTTAATAGATAAAAATTAAGTGAATTATTATCAGTATTTATTTGATTTTCACGTGGTTGATACACTGCAGTTTTTAAACTAACTGTAATATATTTAGTATCACCACGATATACATAAGCCATTTTAGTAGTAGTTGCATCACTTGCAAAATCAACACGAAAATCAATTGTTAATAATTCAGCAGGTTTCCATTTATAATTCAAATTCCAACGACCTGATTGAAATGGATGATATCTATATTTTTCACCCTCCCGAGTATGAAACACACCTAGATTATTAGGTAAGAATACTAGACCGTCTGTCTTATATGGAAATAAATGTCCTACTTCCAAGAAACCACCATATTCACGATTCATTTTATTCATTAGCCGACTACAGTGTGCCTGCATTGCAGTTTGTTCATTATCTTCTAAACGGGTATAAGACGCTACAGAATCACCTGGGAAATATTCTTTTTTATATAATAAGAATGGCATTTTTGGATTATTTTGTATAATATTATTACCAGTTGTAAAATATTGTATTACTTCTTGTATAATGTGATGTCGTCCAGTGGGTTTCTTAAATGCAAAAGGTTTTTGCATTATACAATCACCTTGATAAATATATGCATCGAAAATATAGAAGTTATTAAGGGGTTTTCCATCATATCCACGAGATACTAATTCACCATCTAGAATTGTATTTTTAAGAGATGGCATAACAACACCAAATGATTTAATACTACTTTTACGATCAATACCATAGACTGCACCTTTACTATCAATAAATAATAAATGCCGGTCTCCATCTGTTTTATCAGTAACAAGATAATTAATTTGAATATTAGTATTTGTTGTAATATCAGGTAATGCATCAGCATCTAATCGTGTTGCATTATTATGAGAAAGATCAATAATTAAAGGACCAAAGAAAATACCTTTAGATTGAAATTGAGATGTTATACGATTACGCATTTCTGCAATAATACGGACATTTGCACCACCGCCTTGATTTTCTATTTCATCGGCAAATGTTATAATATCATCACTATTTTCATCATCCGTATTAACCATTATAGATTCTTCTGATGATTTATCACTAATAATATGTGTTGTTCCAGTATCTAAATGAATTTCTTTAGAAAAATCAATATCACCTTCACTAGTTAATTCAAAACCGCCACCACGTTGTTGTCTAGTAGATTTTGGTAATGATTCTTTATCTCTTGATTGTTGGTGTGTTATAATATCTTCAGTAACACTATCTAGAACTGTTTTTGTAAAATCTTTTCTAATTCGATTTTGTTCTTCATTACTGAGAATAAAACCACTACCTTGAATACATTGTAATACACTACCAATGAATCGAAAATAATTAACAAATTCCTTAGATAAAAATTCATTACGGGCTTCAGTATTTTTAAAACGTGGTTTTTCAGATACTGTTTTATTCCGAATATATTCTACTTCTACTTCATATGTAGGTGTATTAATAAAAACATTACTTTCTTTAATATTTTTAAAAAAGCTAGAACCATTACGCACCATTACTTTTTCATTTGGTTGTTTTTCCATTTCCCGCCACCACGAACTGAACTGTTTTTTTTTATCTACAGGTGGCACTACTGACCGTAATAAATTATTCTTTATAACTTCATCGACAGTAATAAAACGATCTATATTAGTACTAGATTTTACAATAGATACATCAATTTGATAATCACCTGTTTTTTTAATAAATGAAAATGTTTTTTTATAACGGTAATTTTTCATAAGAGTTGGCCATTCACGTGATATTTCTTTTATTCGACTACTATCATTATTAAAATTCATTTCTTGTTTCAAATTAAATTTAATATCATAATTTGGAATTGGTAAATAAGTTAACCGGGTTTTAGGTCGAGTTTTCATTTCAAAATCAATAACATTCATTAATTGACTAATACTATCACTATTACAATATGCACCTATAGCACCTGCACCTTTTATTAATACACGAACACCACGACATACAGATGATGCAGAATCTGGAAATGTAATTGCAAGTCGAGAATCACTTTTAAATTCAAAATCCGAATGGCTTTTAAAACGTTTTAATATAGATATAAAATTAGTATGCGTAATATTATACATACTGCGATTCGTAGAATTATTAAATAGACATTCAAGTTCATATTCTGAATTATCTATAGCATTACCTAGTAATTCTAGAATCTGTTCTTTTTCATTGTTTTGAGCATCTAGGCGTATCATTTTATTAAACTGATAATGATACCAACTATTTAATACTTTTATTTTTTTATTTGTTTTTAAATTATGTTATAATTCTAGATTGAAAATATGTATTTTATAATCAATTTTTTATTTTTTACTCTTTATTTTTCATAACTCGCAACTCCTAGATGTTAGACATTTAAGGGATAAAATATTAACTGAAAGCAAAAAAAAGAAACAAATAATAAAAAAATTGTAGTTGTGTGTTGTGTATTGTAATTACACATCAGATTCCATAACCGGGGTATGGACCGGGGTATGGACCGGAGCCCGGAGTTCTTCAATGTTGACAGTAGTATGAAAAGCGGAATCCCCAGTGGTGTTGGAGGTGCTGGTCTCTTCCACGACTGGCAACATAGAAGGCAATACCACAGTTGAGAATGTGGTGTTTCCATTAGTGATGGTGGTGGTGGCGTTGTCGATGGGTTCTTCTTCTTGTTGCCGATGATGTGTAAACTTCGAAATGCAGAACAAAGAGACAAGTCCCAAGAAGGCACACGAAATGTTACCCATGATCGGGTAGGATGGGTCAAAAACGACAGTATATCCTACATTAGGGTACTTCACGTGAAAATCATCTGCAAGCTCAGAGCAAAAGTTTTCAAATGAAATCAGGCTGGCAAAACCACAAGCACACATAATAAATGTGGGCACCCCCAACAAAATGTTAATAATGCGTGCAGTACAGTAATTTAAGATCAACCACAGAGACAAGATAACAACACAGCATATCATCGTAAGGCCCTGCAAACACATAATCTCGGGAATGATTGTGTTGGTGCCGGTGGTGCCGGTAGGGGCGGTGGTGCCGGTAGGGGTGGTGGTGCCGTTGACGATGCAAAATGCGACTGGTTCCTCAACACCTTTGACGATCAAGATGGCCGAGATCGCCATGAAGATGACCGCAATGCATGCCCAGATCAAAAGCCAGCCGATGTTCTTGCGAAACGGGCACCAGATGGGTGTGACAGGTGCGACAGGTGCGACAGGTGCGACAGGTGCGACAGGTGCGACAGGTGCGACAGGTGCGACAGGTGCGACAGGTGTGGCGGGTGTGTCAGTCTCCATGTTTGCAAAGACTCCTGGTCAAGGTGAAAAATAATTAATTTAGATATAAATATAAATTCATTTTTTGTTAGAATAATAATAATACCATTTTAACATAAAAAAAATCTTATTTGGAACATGCAATATGTTCATTTGTCTCCAATATTGGCCAATATGATGTAAAGCATGATGCCGGCGATGATAAAATCGATGATGCACATCACGTAGACAATTGTGATGTTGGTGGAAATAATGGTGGTAGGCATACTAGTAGCCTCACCCATGTATTTATCCTTCATCAATTGTGCACAGTCGGCCTCAACACTTTTCTTGACATCAAGACCAATGCCAGATGTTGTAAAGAGTCCAATCATGAAAAGGAGATATACAACGACGAACAAGAAGAAACAACGTGTGTTAGAAAACTTGCGGTGATTCTCTTGTTCACCAATCTCCATCAGTGAACCAATGCCACTAACAATGAAGAAAGCAATGCCACACATCCAGACACACCCAATCGCCACAAGGCACTTGCCGATATCAGTTGTGGTCATGGTCTCTAGGTACTCGGTGCCAGAGCGTCCGATCATCTTGCACTCGAGATCCGAGTGAAGGGTGCCGTAGATGACGAAGAAGGATGCAATCCCGCAAAAGAAGATGATGGGACACAATGCAGACATGCAGAATGTAATCACCTTGCTCTTGATGTTGGTGGTGGTGGTGCGGACAATGATAGTCTCTGGTGCCGGCACATTCAAGGATGTGTGTGGATTGCCAACCGATGGGGCAGATGCAGATGCAGATGTGGCCATGATTGCGAAAAATATTTATAATTACAAGAGAATAATCAATCATTTTTTGATTAATTTTAATTTATTCCATTTGTTAATAAATTAAATTAAATTAAATTAAATTAATATTCCATTTACAATTTGTTTATCTTGGACTGTTGAATTTGTTATTGTATAAAAATCTAATTGTTCCTGATTTATGTTATAAACATCTGCTAGATCTTCCATATTTGGATTATATATATTACTAACACGAAATGTATCTATATTTCCACCACTCCAGCAATAACACTGTTTTCCCATGTCATTTTGTCCATGCCATAATAAGCCATTTGATATTCCTATAAAACTACTATCTAGCATATTAACAGGTAAGCATGTAATATATTCTAATGCGGGTTTATCAATTCCGCCGATTATAACATCACCCATTGATATGTATCCAGGTGGTGGTAATGGTTTCCATGCACTAAATATTTTTCCATCTTTATTTATATCACTTGTCCAAATTAATTTATAATCTATAGGAAATATACGACTTGATGCTAGATAACAAATACATTTTTTATTTCGTATATCTTTCATTAATTCTGAATTAATATCACTTATATCTAGAGGATTATCAGATATAACAATATATTGACCTAATGGTGTATATGTTGAATTCTTATATTGAAATGTTGAATGCATAAAAACACTTATATATTTCATTACTTGGTGTGTATCTTCTTTTTTATCTATAATTGATAATTTATAATTAATTATTGGCGTTGTAATTAACATTGGATTATCATCTACTAAAAAATGTATGTCTTCTGAAGGTAAATTAACTAGCATATTAGAAGATGATTCTAGATTATTAAATCGATCAATTCTATGTATTGAAGTTTGAAATAAATATATACCTAGCACAACTATAGATAAAATTAAAAGTATTAT
>Ga0315903_10001604_pt1 | contig 34406 bp, 46 predicted proteins | sample LakEriMetagenome_7_FD_203524 | JGI IMG/M metagenome (GOLD analysis project Ga0315903, IMG submission 203524) | Freshwater fungal communities from buoy surface, Lake Erie, Ohio, United States - Buoy 2 MA119 | ecosystem: Environmental > Aquatic > Freshwater > Lake | place: USA: Lake Erie, Ohio...
GAGGAGATAGATTTGGTCAACTCGTGTTTCCAATCGGTTCACTTGGTCTTTAACGGAACCGCCCCCATTTGGTTTTAACTCTGATAGATAGTGCTTAACAAGCCACTTCACAAAGCCAGCAAACCCCACTGTTATTGTCATTAGTGCGACAGCAAAGGCTGCCCATTCTGATGCAGCCACTATACTGTCCTAATCGTTACCTGAATAATTCCTCCGAAACCAGAGAAGCCTTTATCTGGTGGAGTACCGCGAGTGAATGATACTTGCTCAATAACAGCCTGACGTGATTCACCAGTGCTGAGGTCTTGCCAAGTTACTACGTCTCCAGATTCCTCAATGTCTTCAAGGAGTTGGATTCTATCCATTGCTCTACCTTCGTAGCCAGTAACAACGTTGTATCTATCTGTCTCTAAGTCAAAGCAATAGACTGGGAACTGGATGACACGCTGGCGTGGGGTAGCAATGGTTGCCTTAGCCTGATATCCCTTGAAGATAGGGCCACGACTATTGGTTGTACCATCACGGTAAAGGATAAACTTAAAGGCTACATACTCTTGAGCAGTAGCAGGGTTAGATGTACCAACTTCGATAGGGCTAATGCTTGCATCGTATGAGATGTGGTCATACTCAATACCCCCCTTATCCACCGTCTCCAGTGTCATAGAACCATAGGTAAAGTCACCACGTCCAAGAAGACGCTTGAAGTTCTTAGGCTCAAGTGTTCCGTAGCGGATGTTACCTGTAGTCAGGTAGCCTGATGTGCGAAGAGTTGTAGCATCTTCAATGTAAATTGTTCCATCGGCTGTGCCATTGTTTGCTGTGCAGAACACAAGCCTGTCAGTTACTGTTGGGTCATCGTTACCAACAAAAGCACAAGAAGTTGTCTTATATCCAGTAACACCATCCATATACAAATCATTAGCATACGCAAAGCGCAATGGTTCTAGTTCATTGGATAGGTCAACACGGATAACTCCTGGCTCTCCAGCCACACCAGTAGCACACCATACGTAGTGGTCGCGTGGAGCAAAATCAAAGCAAGGTTGGCTAGTCTCTACGATTAGTGGACCATAGTTAATGGAACCATCTTGGTCAGATACTGTAGCGACGCGGATACCGCGATTAGTACCAATCATCATATAACCAAGGTAGTAATGAATCTTATGGATTACTTCACCTACTGGTAGTTCTGCTGCTACTACTGCTGAGGTGAGTGTAGGCATTACACCAGCGCTAGATAGTGTGAACTTTTCAATAGTTGACTGGATGCCGTTATAGCCAGCAATGTAAATGGCTGGGCCAGAGGCTGTCACACTGGTATAGACGTGACTAGTTGATGGATTTGTATAGATAAGAACTGGTGTAGATGCTACTGCTGTAGGGCACTCGTACACTTTATTGTCAGCACAGATTACTAGACGCTGCTTTACATATTCCATAGTGGCGTTTGTAATGATTTGGCTGTTGTCAAATATCTTGAACTCATCTGCTGTGCTAGCAGAAGAACCAGTTAATGGCTTGCCGAATACTGTAAACTTAGTAGTGCCACCAGAGGTGGCATTGGTTGCCCAGTATGCTTTAGTTCCATCGTCACATATAGCATAAACTGGGTAGACTCCAGCACCAGAGGTATAATCAATAAAGTGAGTTACTGTTCCATCTGCTGCAATCTTATCAACATCGTACTCATCTAGTAAGAGAACACCCTTAGTGGTGCTCCACTTGATTGAGCGTAGGTGCTGTTGTGTTACACCGTTGGATGCAATAGCACCAGTTGTGACGTGAGTAGATGTGCAAGACTTTAGTAGTGTTACTTGTCCCTTAGTCCAGACGTTGATGCCCTTGCTATCAGAAAAACGATAGTGTCCATTCTCATCTGTAGTAGCAGGGTCATAGAAGTTAATGCCTGACCCAGAGTGGAACGACATCTGGCTACGAATCCACCAACCAGTAAGAGACTGCTCGCCAGGCTCAGTGCCATTGTCGAATTGGTCTTTACGAAATGGTGCAGTCTGACGCACATAAGGGCGTGAGTCATTGATTGCGTAGATGAATGGAAGTCCACCAATTGCTACGTCGTAAGACATATCGGTGTTCTGCCAGATAGCAGTAGATGCAACTACACCTACGTCAACTGCGATGGACCGTTCAGCCCTGCCTTCGGTCAAATCCCGTCCTGCCATTGTATCTCCTATGCTATAGTGACTGTATGAAAGAATGCACTAGGTGCAAGACAATCAAGTTGGTAAATGATTTTTATGCAAGAAAGAACCGACCAGGCGGTCAAGAATCTGAATGCAAAACTTGTTCTAATGAACGTAAAAAGAAATATAGGCTAGATAATCCAGACAAGATTCGTGCAGATAACAAGCGCCGTAATCCAGGCTGGGATATTGATAGATATAACCAGTATGTAGAACTGCAGGGTAATCGCTGTGCTATCTGTGGTACTGATAACCCAGGACTATCTGACTGGTGTTGCGACCATTGCCATACAGAGAATAAGGCAAGAGGATTGCTGTGCGTTCAATGCAACGCTGGTCTGGGGTACTTCAAGGATAACCCTGAGTACCTCCAGTCAGCGATTGACTACTTGAATAAGTGGAAGTAATCTCTGCCTGCCAAGGCGTACCTCCACTACTAGGAAAAATTAGTTGAGCAGTTTTAATCCGTGCTCAGGGATAAGATTTAATTAAATTATCCGATTACTACTACTACGATTCCTGAACCACCTGTAGCGCCAGCGTTACTTGAGTTTGAACTACCACCGCCACCGCCAGTGTTAGCCGTGCCAGCAACACCAACAGTGCCACCATTTCCGCCACCACCTAAACCACCAGTGTTAGAGCCATTTCGACCACCGCCACCACCACCGTAATAAGTAGCAGTTCCAGTAATAGAGGTTTGGATTCCTACTCCTCCTATAGAATTATCACCACCCGAACCACCAACAGCACCAGCACCACCGCCACCGCCTATGCGATAATTTGGCGCACCAGTACCTGCAGCCCCGTTGTTGCCTTGTCCAGAATATCCAAGCCCTCCAGGGTATCCTTCTTGATATCCACCAGCACCAGAAGCACCATTTCCAGCATTTCTGTTAAAAGTACCATTTTCTCCTCCTGCACCACCACCGCCTGCAGCAAAATAATTTCCTAAACGCGAACCAATTCCGTTGTTGCCTTTTTCTGCAGATTGTCCTATGCCACCTGCTCCAATAACAACGCTTAATGTTCCTGCTGGCAAAAGGGCGGAAGTATCAAGAACAACTCCACCTGCACCTCCACCGCCACCACCTGAACCACCTGCGCCTCCGCCGCCAACCACAAGAATTTCTGCAGTACCAGCAGTACCAATGGTAATAGAACCAGAAGCAGTAAATTTATAAATTGTCTTGCCTGCACGTGAAGATGTATCAACGGTAGGTGAACCAGTAGTTGCTGTAACTGTGGCTTTACCAATACCAGTTGTTAAACCAGCAACAGTTTTTGTAGAGATTTTTCCATTACTTAACTTTGAAAAAGTCATTAGGAAATCTCCACTCCTGAAATGTGAAAGTTAACTGTTACCGCAGATGCAAGTCCAGCAATAATCTTTGTAGTAGCAAGTACCTGCTTTAGGCTCAAAGATACTGAGTCATTTGCTGGTACTGCTGCACCTGATGCAATAGCCACACCGTCTAAAGTTAAAGTAAATGTAGCAGCAGATGCTGCTGTATTTGCAATAACAATATCAGTTACAACTGTTGTAGTTGATGCTGGCACTGTGTATAGTGTTGTGCTTGATGTTGCTGCTGCTCCCCTAAAGAGAGCCTTTGATGTTGTAGCCATTAGTTACTACCTCCGATTATGAGTTGTGCTTCTTCTTCTGTAATTCCTAGACGGTCAAGGACTGCCTGACGTGCTGCAATAGCAGCAGTCTTTTTTTGCTCCTCGGCTTTAATCCTTGTTTCTGATTCTGCAATTGCATCAAGAATCTCTTTTAAGTCATCTCCTGTTGCAATGTGGCGCTCGCCATTAGTATTGACCCAGTATGTCTGCTCAGTTGTCATTATTTCGCCAATCCGTAAATGTAGAAAGTGCCATTAATTGTTGCAGCGCTACCTGTCAAGATTCCAAAACCATTATAGGAAGTTGCTAGTGTGTGTTGTCCTGCAAAGGATTGAATGCTGATTGTGCTAATTCCCGAAGGTCCTACCGAGTAATAAGTTGTTGCAGTTGCCAAAAATGGACTGTATAAATCTACGGTAAAACTTGCAGCCGTCGTACTTACCGCAGGTAATTCGTTAAAAGTTGCACCTGTAGTTCTTGCGGCTAGTGCTGAGGTTCCTGTGCCATTTAGGTATTGGTGGTCATAATTTGCCCCAGTTGCATTTGTCGTGTCGGCACGCATACGCATTTGTGGGTTCAGGCCACTTGAGGCGGTTCCCACAAAAATAATTTTGTAATTATCATAAGTTGAAGAAAATACAGGTGCAGCATTAGAACCAAAGTTTATTGATGAAACCGAACCGCCTGTGCTTGTTGTCTGTATCAAAGTCAATCCGCTACGAGCAACGCTATAGGCTTTAGTATTAGGCATTAGTTACCTCCAAGGAGTAGTGCTGCTTCTTCGGTAGTTAGACCAAGGCGGTCTAGGACTTCCTGACGTGCTGTTGCTTTGGTTTCCGCTTGTTCAAGTTTTAACACTGCTGCTGCTTGCTCGGCTTCATATTGAGCAAACTCAATCTCGTTCATTTCGCGGTCAACTATCTCGCCTGTTTTAACATTGTGAATTCTTACGATTGGATTGGGCATTATTTGACTCCATATACTCGAACTGTGCCAGTAGACCAGTTGCCACCAGCATTAGAAAATACTAAAGATGTAACTGCTGAATTAGAATTATAACCGCCTTGACCCTGCTGAATGTAATTGCTGCTGTTGCCGTCTAAACCAGTAAGGATGTTTTGATAAGTCTTTGGCGCTGTTGTGGAAGCGTAATCAAAGATTGTCAGCATATAAGAATTATTGGCATCTGTTCGCAAAAGACCAGAGTTGTTACCAGCGTAGCGAGAGGTGTAATCGTTGTATAAAGTAAAAGCACCACCCGCGGCATTTGCATAAAAAGCACCTGTTGAACTGCTTAAACTAGTTGAGCCGTTGATGGCCACTCTGAACGAACCATTGGCGGTTGCATTAGTCATTCCAGTTACTAGGACGCGAAGGTCTTGATATGCACCGCTTATTGTGCTTACTGTGGTTGATGCGCCTGTAAGAGTGGTGGTGCTAAGTAATGTCATACCACCAGTTACTGATATTGGTGCAAATGTACTATCAGCCTGAGCAACAGTATAGGTATTGGCTACGCTAAATGAGTTGACTGTCCATACAGTAACTACGTCATTAGCAGTAAGGGCTGTAAGCCCAGTAATACTTGTGCCGTTAGTTGCTGTGTAGTCATCACCTCGGTCAAGAAGCACGCCGTTAAGGTATACAAGTTCCTGTCCTACTGTGTAAGCAAGCGTTCCGTATCCTGTATCACCTGCACCAGATACAGATGTTTCTCCTCCAGAGGCAGTCTTAACCCAAGTAGTAATAGATGATGATGTTCCAGGAGCACCAGCCTGTCCATCACCAGCAACCGTTACCCAGTTGGTTCCATCGTATACTTTAACTGGCATATTAGTACGCTCCCATAATTGTCATCATTGTTAAGTCTGCACCAGCCGATGCTGTTGCATCCACCCATACGTCACCAGAAGTAGGTGATGATGGTGTAGTAGTTCCTGTAAAGATTCTTTTGCCTGTACTTGCACCAGTTGGCGTAAGTGGCTGAACCTTGATTGTTCCTGCTGTACCAGTGTCAGTACCCATACCAAGGAAGTCAACAAAGTCATAAGTGACGGCAGTTCCGCCTTCAATCTTAACCTGCGAGCCAGCCTGGATTGTTCCCCAAGAAGATGTAGTTCCATCTGTAGTTAGATACTTGCCATTGTTTCCACTCTGGCTAGGTACTACATACTGAGTAGAGTCTGTAGCCACAAGAGTCTTGCTAGTCGGAATAGTTGTCCCGTTAATGGATGTAGCAGTTGCTACGCCCAACACTGGGGTAATGAGAGTTGGTGTGTTATCCACTACGAACTTGCTACCCGTACCAGTCTGTGAGGCGATAGATGTTACGTTGCCTACAGATGTAATAGGACCAGTCAGGTTAGATGGGGCAAGTACTGCTGTGTCAATGTAGTTCTTAGTGGCTGCATCTTGTGCGTTGGTTGGGTCACCAAGACCCGTAATCTTGTTGGTACCCATAGCAAGTGCGCCAGACATTGTGCTACCAGACTTGAGTACTACCGTGTCAGAGAAAGAAGCATTGTCAGCCAAGGCTGCAGCAATCTCATTAAGTGTGTCAAGGGTAGATGGAGCACCGTCAATAAGGTTAGCGATAGAGGTGTCTACGTAAGCCTTAGTAGAAGCATCTGTATTAGATGTAGGCGTACCTAAATTTGTAATCTTTTGACTGTTAGCAGATACTGCTGCAGTTGGTGCGGCCATTTGGTCAAGGCGTGAAGTACGAACCTGTGTGTCAAAGTCTGAGATGGTAGATGCTGCCTGTGTACCTGTGTGGTTAGCACGAGCAAGTGGGTCTGTAGCCAACTTAGATAGAGCAATAGCAGCAGAGGCGTTGATGTCCGCATTGACAATACCGTTGGTAAGGTTTAACTTGCTGTAGGCAATCTGAGCAGATGTGTTAACGTCTGCGTTGACGATTGCTCCAGTACCAATAACTGTTGTAAGGCTAACGTTGCCAGTTCCATCAAATGTAACTCCACTTGCTTCTACATCTCCAGTAAGTTGGAATGTACGAGCAGTAGCAAGGGCTGTGGCAGTGGCTGCATTACCTGTAGTTGAGCCAGAAGAACCAGTTACGTTACCAGTAACGTTACCTGTAAGGTTTGCTGTGACTGTGCCAGCAGTAAAGTTGCCTGAGGCATCACGGGCTACGATTGCTGATACTGTGTTGGCTGAGGTAGCAGTAGTTGCTGAGTTTGAAACCTTGCCTGCTGTAGAGATTGTACCTAACTTAGTATCTGCAATTGCTGCACTAGCATTAATGTCAGCGTTAACAATTGTGCCATCTGTAATCATTGTACTAGTCACTGTGCCAGTATCAGTTGTCTTGACTAGGTTGGCAAGAGTAATTCCGTGTGCAGTGGTTGTGTTCTCAATGTGCTGGTTGGCTTCACGATAGTCACGACCAATTGCCATATGGCGAACTACAGCACCTGCTGAGTGAGCCTGACCAGTTGAGCCATCAATACCACGAGTAACGGTAAGAGTGTTAGTACTTACCGCCGTAACATCTACAATTTCTTCAAGGGCTGTATCTGGGTCAATGACTACGGTGAATGTTTCACCAGCAGAGATTGTTGTTCCACCCAATAGGGCGGAGCCAGACACCACGACAACTGATGTCGCAGATGAGGTAAGTGCTGCAGTCAGCGTTGTCTGCTGCGAGCGAGATGAGTATTTTCTAGTTGGCATTGACGGTCCTATCGGCGGGAGAAGTGAACTCGTGGTGGATAATTCTGCTGTTGCGATTGCGTTTCTTCATTAAGACGCTGTGTGTATAGTGCGTAGAGTTGCTTAGTTGCACTCTGTGATGCACCGTATGGGCGCTTAGAGTCTGTCTCATCAGCCTGTGGGCTAACTTGTGAGGCACGTGCAGGGTCGAGGAATGTGAGCAAGCGATAGGCTGCGCCTAGGATTACTACATCTCTTGTTGACTCAGGAAGTCCTGTCTGTGTTGTGTAGACCTGAGCATTAGTTGTGAAAGCAGTTGGGTCTGCAGCGTAGACCACACGAACTGTGCGTCCTGAGATAGGAGCCTCGCCTAGTGTGATTGTCTGTGCACCTGCACCCCAAGCGGTTGCATCTGCTGTTGAGTCAAAGTCCCAGCGACGCAATGGACGCCATTCCTTTGAAGGTCCGATGTCTTCCCAAGATACTGTCAAGATATTCTTGATGTCAAGGTTATTGAAAGCATAGGTTGACTGTGCTGCATTGAATACAAACGATGTGCTCTTGACTGCAAAGATGCTTGCTCCAAGAGAACGAATAGTGTCATTGATTGCTCGCTTAACGCTAAAGCGTGGGAAGGTAGGAGAAATGGTAACCTTCGCATCTAGCAAATGTGTAGCAGCAGTTGTACCCAAGTAGCCACGACCATAAGGAGATACGGTTGCTGTGTTAGCAACACGGTCATAGGAATCTACCCAGATTAGTTCTTCGTCAATCTCAACAACACCCTTACCTACAGAGTCGGTAGACCCAAGGCTAAGGATAAGTGGGGAAGAACTTGTTGATGTTGTCGTGGTGACAGGAGCAGTTAAGTGTGTAGCCCTATCCTGTTGAAAGGTATAGCCAGAGAGGTTGATGAGAACCTCGTCAATCATATTGGCAAGAGTGGTTGTCATACGCTGATGCTCCTTAGGGCTGTAACTGCTTCTAATCCTGTGGTTCCAGCAATCTCATTACAGACAGCGTTGAGGCCCTTGTAGGCATTAGGCTGACGTGATGAACTTGCCTTGTAATTAAGTGCACCAATGATTGCTTTGCCAGTTGTACCAGCCCAGACATTCGCAGCACCTTGGGCATCCTGATACTTTGTAATATCTGTAATACCCGCGAGCCTGTTCAACTCAGCAGTCAGTGTGCTACCTTCTTTGCCAGTTGGCATAGTTATCTCCTTTTGGTCATTGCGTTGTAATAGTGTTCGTCAAAAGAGAACCGCTTCATATGTGGAGCAGTTGCACTTGTGTCACACCAGAGTGGAATTCCTACCTTTTCGCATAGTGCAAAGAAGTAGATGTCCTCTCCGATAAACTTTGTTCCTCGTCCCATCTCCATAAAGAATTGCGCCTCTGGCAGTTCCTTCTGGATTTTCTCAACTACGCTGCGGTGCATAAGGATGAACCCCATACCTGCGGCCCCCACCTGGATTAATTTGTCTTTAGGTAGTGGGTGTACTCGGACTAACCCGAAGCCACCGTCTTTGTTATCTGCAAAGTTAAAGAGCGTAGGCATTGGAACCATTAAGGGTTCTTCTGGATTGTCTGTAGTGAAGTAGACTCCAGTGACCATTGGCTTCTCGTCTTTATCCTTGGCATTCCATAACTTGAGGAATGTCTCTGGACTGATGACTACATCTGAGTCAACCCAGAGTAGCCAGTCAGATTTGTTCTCTTCGTACCAATATCTAATTACAGTCTCACGTTGTCTAGCAATCTGGTTACCTTGGCTACGTAAGGTGGAGTGGAAGTTTATGCCTGACTTGAGCATTACATCTGTCACGCCCTGCATAAACTTTCCATCTACCATACCGTTGTCGCACCAGGCGATTGATACTGTCTCTTGCATTGTCCCCTACTTTCTTACCACTTAACTTTGTCAGCCCAATATGCTGCACTCATCTTGCCTTTGGCAATGTTCTTCGCGTGTCTAGCCTTAAAGGATGCTTGGCGTGCCGTAGGTTTCTTATCACCAGTAACACCCTGTTGACCAAAGCGAATAGTCTTAACCTTGTCGCCCTCCTTAGCCACAACAACGTGTGACTTCTTAGGATGAGTCGGTGTACGCTTTGGTTTATTAAACCCAGATACTCCTGCTCGCTTTAGTCGTGGGTCGGACATATTACTTAATCTGTCCAAACATATCTCCACCGCCGCTTACGCCACCACGCATACCGCCACCGCGAGATGGCGCTGTTCGTGAACCGCCACGTGATGAACGACCACCTTTTTGAGTTGAACCTCTTGGTGGTGTCTTCTTCTTTGGCTTAGGCTCAACAACTTTTACATTGCCGCTATTTGGTGCTGTTGGCTTAGGAGCATTAGGATTTTTCTTTGGCTTTGCTTCAACAACCTTCTTTGGAACTGTTGTAATTTTCTTTGAAGGACGTGCTGGTTTAGCCCAAGGGTCTTCCATTGCTGATTTCTTTTTCATAACTGCCATTTTATTATCCTTTACTTTTTAGTTGGTGTATCCATTTGGGCGAATGCCATACTTCTTGGCAATCATATCTCTGGTCTTGTTTAGGTCTTTAACAGAACCAGCCTTCATAAGTTTACGAAGTTCAGCCTCTGCAGCAGCAGAACGCTGTGCGAATGTAGATGGGCTTGGCTTAGGAAGTGGCTTGGTTGGCTTAGGCATTACTTCTTCTTCGCCTTCTTCTTTGCAACCTTCTTGGCAACCTTCTTCTTGGCACCGTATTCAACCATACGTTCCATCTTGCCTTCTGACTTTTCGTGCTTCTTATTAGCCTTCTTTGCAGCCTTCATCCCTGCTGCTGTGTAAGGAAATTTCTTACCGTCTACCATTGGCATTAGATTGCTCCTATTTCTTTAAGTACCGCTGCTGTGTTTTTGTTTATGTCTTTAGCCTTAGGCATTGAGTCTGCGTCATACGCTTTACCCAATGTCTCAGAAGCCTGATAAGCCTGCTCTACGTGAGCGTGGGTAGTTCCTGCTGGCTGTATGCCAGACTCCCTAGCCTTGCGGTAGGAAGCCAGTTCAGAGTTCCACTTCTTATCAGGTATATCTCTTGTTGCATCGCCTGCATTTAACTGCAAGCCTCTGGCCTTACACCCGAAGCAATCTTCGTCACATTGTGTATGGTCAATATCTACTTCTTCTTCAGACCTAAACGGTTTATCCGATGTCTGGTCACAGAGCACGCAGCCCCACAGTGTCGCCACAAAATCGTGAGACTCACTGAATCCCCATTCTAAAACTTTACTAATATGACTGTGCATTTTGTCCCCTACTGTACTGTGAAGTTTGCTTCTGTTACTCCTACGTTTGCAGCGATTAACTCTGCCTTTGCTGCATCATCTACTGTGTGGTTATAGCCACCACGATAAACAACATCATAGTTGTCAAGGTCTTCATCCACTGGATAACGTATCTGTGAATAGGTGGAACCAGACTTGACGATAGTTATTCCTTTGCGTAAGTTGGCAAAGTAAAACAAGCGATGTCCACCAGATGGACCTTCAAGTACATACGGTGTTTGGAATGTGTACGTTGCCATAGTTCTCCTTAATGAACTTACTCCTGTGTAGGGATATTGCTACCCCTACACAAGCGTCAATCAATTAAGCGATTGATGAACCTGATTCGATTCGGTATAGTGCTTCTTCACGGTAGCGAGCAAAGCCAAGTACGCCGTACCAACCCATTGGGCGGTGACGCATCAACTTGTCAACTACTGGTCCGATGACTACGTGTGGCTCTTCAGCAACGGCTTCTGCCATTGCTTGCTGTCCAGCGAGGATTGTGCGGTACACCTTTGCAGATGAAGCACCGTCTGTTGCTGAGTAGAGACGTGGTGACTCAACGAAGTATGCACCTTCGTAAGTTCCAATTTCTCCAGCCCAGATGCGGTCTTGTGCAGAACCGTACTGGTTAGGGAGAAGCCATCCTGCTGAACCTGTCTCTGCGCGGAGGTCGTGTGAAACTTCTGGGTGGATACCAGCCCAGTAGAGTGAACCCTTGCGAGCAGTTGTCTTGTTAGCACGCAACTTTGCAACAGCCTTGCGGATGTTTGCAGAAGATAGTGTTGCTGCAGCAGTAACTGTTGCTGTTGATGTTGCTGTTGAACCTGAGTAGATGACGTTTGAGCCACCACGTAGAGTTGTCATAGCAATAGAATCAATTGAATCTGCGAGGTTGAATGCAATGATGTTAGCAATTGCTGGGTCAACATCTGCAAGTGAGAACAACTCAAGTGCACGAGTTACTAGAACTGAGTTACCGTACTCGTTAAGAGTAATGGTGACTGATGTTGGTGTTGACATTGCTACTGCATCTGGGTCAGCATCTTCTGTGAGTGCTGTTGTTGCTGTTGAAAGGTCAACGTAGCGCTGTAGAACTACTGTTGAGCCAGGGATTGACTGGCGTGCTGGGCGCTTGTCGGCTACTGAACGAATAAGTGGCTCGCTGCGAAGTGCGAACTCAAGAAGTCGGTCATAAGCCTTCTGAACTAAACCAGCACCACCAGCGGTTCCTCCAAGAGAGGAGGAGCCTGTGGATACGTATGTGTTTGCCATTTAGGTATATTTCCTTTGTAGTTAGAAACTATGATTATTTATTCTTGTAAGCGAAGTAAACTCAAAATCTCGTCTGCTGATTCAGCGTGGTCGAGGCGGTAGTTTAGGTCTTCTGCTTTGTCAGGTGTGTATGCACCCTGTGTAACGACGTCCTGCTGACGTAATGCAGCGCGGTCCATCTCGTCTACTCTAGGGGCTTCCTCTTGCTTAGTTAATCCGAACAAGTCTCCGTTTTCGTCGAGCCAGTTATTCACTGATTCTTCGTTAACATCATCTATGTCCTTAAGGATTAGACGTACAGCCTTAGGATTCACACCCTTCTTTTCTAGGACTTCCTTGACGGTTCTCTCACGTTGAACCTTGGATAATGATTCCAATTGGTCTGTGAGTTCCTTGATTCGTTTCTCATCATTACGCTTGGCTTTCCGCAACTTCTTTAAGAGGTCGCTTCCATCCATATTGCCAGTGACTTCTGTGTCCAAGTCATCGTCTTCTTCATCCCAGTAGTTGTTGCTCATAGCAACTTTCCACCCTTCTATTTGTAGTAGTCGCAAGCCTCAGGTTCCAATCGGGGGAGTGGTCTGGCTCTTGCTATCGGTCTAGTACGCTACACGGGGCCGATAGGTCCGTATAGGATTCTTTTAGAATGAGCCTTGGCGCGACTTGCCTAGGCTGTTCTTACCCATTCCTGCTGAGCCTTGGAATCGTGCTTGCTCAATAGAGGTAAGTGATTCACGTGCACGCTTTGCTGAGGCCGTACCCTTGAATACTTCTGCCTCTGCTTCGGTTTGTCCGTAATCTGGTCCTTGTGAAATCTGTGATAGGAAGTCTGCACGAGGTGTAATTTCTGCAATGGTTGAATATCCCTTGCGTGCTTCGTCCTTAGTAACTCCAAAGTCTGCAAGGTCTGCAGCAGTTGATTGCGCTACCTTCATATTCTGGACAAGTCCTGCTCCACCAATTTCTGCCATTGTTATCTTGCGCTGAAGCGCTGGCAATCCTTCCTTAGGGTCAAGGAATGATGAAACAATGTCTGTCTGGTTAAGCATTGGATAGTATTCTGCCAAGGCTTTCTTTGTATCTGGGTCAGCATTCTGGACACGTGTTACGGCAAGACCAACCCTATCTGCAACCTCAGTAGGTGATACGTCGTTACTAATAAAACTGCTTAATGTTTCTGGCTTTGCAAGTCCTGCTACACCATAAGAACGCATTGTCTCTGTGTATTGTCTTTCTAAGCCAAGGTATGCTGCAGGGCTAAGTACTGGCTTACCTGCTGCAGAACGGGCCTTGTTCGCAGGGAATCTCTTCTGGAATGCAAGCGCTAATGGGTCACTGCTATTAGGGTCTTGCATAATCAAATCAATTGTGTCTTCTGAGTAACCCTTGATTACAGCATTTGTTACAGAATCACCTAGGTCACCGATTCCATAAGATGAAAGAAGTGCCTTGATTGCAGCAACTGAATCAATCTGCTGTCCTGTTAGACCAGTGTTAAGTGTATTAGGAACCTTACCAGTGCCACCAGTTCCGCCTGCACCCGTGCCACTTGCTGCAGCGCCTGTAACTCCAGCAACGACTCCTGCACCAAGGCCACCTAGTGGTCCTAGTCTTAAATAGTCGTTTGCTGCCAGGGGTTCAGGAGTAGGTGCATTTGCTGGAGGATTAACGCCTGCGACAACGCCAGCACCTAGACCACCCAGTGGTCCTAAGCCTAGATAATCATTTGCTGCACGACCTTGAGGAGCAGCAGCACTTGCTGGGGCTGATTGTCCAGTGTATAGCAAGTAATCTTCGTATGAGGTTCTATCCTCTCGTGGCAGTCTCTCCTGAGAACGTGCCCACTCTGCCTTTGTTAGTGCCATTATCCTGCCAAACCGAATGTCTGGGCTAACTTGCTGGCTACTCTAGCCATCGAGTCCTGAGCATTCTTAGTAAAGCGCCACTTCGGATTTTGGCGCAGGGATACTTCATAGTCATAAAGATTCATTAGACCCTTAGGGTCTTTTGCTATATCTTTAAGTTCCTTAATGTCAATAGTGTCTGCATCCTCTTCAAGGATGTTTGCACGTGATTGAAGGTATGGACTAAGCAACTGCTTTACCGTGTAACCAGCATCTATCTTGTCAGTAAGTGCTGGGAAAATAGTCTTTGCCTGTAGGTTAATTAAGTTCATATTAGCCTTAAGACGGTCAGTGTTAGATGCTGATTCTAATACCTGCTTATTAAGGGTTGCTTGCGAAATAGGAATACCGTTTTCAAAGTAAGCATTCTTTAGGGTTGTGTAAGCAATACCAAACTGTCCCTTGCCTAGGTTTACTTGGGCTACAGGGTCACCTGCATCTGCTGCCGCGATGCGAATGCTGGCATATTGATTAACATACTTGTTAAGTAAGTCAATACGCTCTTGCTCAGTTACACCTCTAGTGGTTACATCCACACCTTTGATGTTCTTTGCCTTGCTAATCCGTGATAATTCAAGAGCATTGAGTTCCTTGTAGTAGGCATCTACGGCACTCTTAGGTGCTGGCTCGCCTAGCATAGTTCTAAATGTGTCTTGCATCTCAGCCGCAGCCGCTGGTCTTGCTGTTATAGAACCGCTGGTACGTCCTGCTGTACCTGCGGCGCCAGTATCAACATCTACTTTAATGGCCTGAGTAACTGCTCCATCAAGATTAAGTGTAGTTTTAGCAATCTGCTGGTAGGTAAGGGCGTTAGCAACCAATCCAATAAGTCTGTCTGACGTTCCAAGTGTTCCGTTTACTGGGCCATCATAAAGTCCCGCAGCGGAATACTTTTGCTTAAGGCTTTTAATCTTGGCTGCGCCAAGACCGTTAAGATAAATACCCAACTCTGTTGAGTTATCTAAGTATGTAATCGCACCCTTATCATCATAGATTGCATAGCCAGAGATTGCTTCAATCCCAGGGTCGCCATTAGGAGCATCAGGGTTTTCAATTGCTCCTGCTGCTTTGCTACCAACTTTAGGGTCGTTGTCGTCTGCATCAAGAACAATACTAGGAATTACTTCTCCTGCTTTAGTGGGTACCTTAAAGCCGTCGTTGTCTTTGTCCTCTGCCATTCTATTCTCCAATCAAACCATCAAATAGGCTCCAGTAAAGAGACACAGCATTAGGGTTTTCCCCTGCCGTAACCTTTAGGAACTCGCGTATATCGTCCTTCATCATTCTCTTGCGGTCTGCATCAGACTGAGAGGAACCCTGGATGGAATCAACGCCAGCCTGGTATTCGTCATACTTATAAATCATTGTTGCAAAGATTTCACCTAGAGCCTTGTCTGGTGATTTACCATTGTAAACAACATCGCGTAAGTCATCAAGTGCCTCTTTTTTCATAGCAACAACTGACTCTGGTGGATAAAGTTCTGCAGCCAGTAATGGGTATTGCTTCATAAAAGCATTCTTTTCAATTGCCCACTGGTCGCGGAGGTCTTTTCTACCTTGAACGCTATCGGAGTTGCTGATTGCATCATCATAGAATTCTTTACGAACTGTGTACTGCTGCTTTCCAGATGCTACTGAAGCCTGGCGAAGGAAGTCTTCTAAATCCTTGTTCTTAATAAAGCCTTCAGACTTAAGGTAAGAATATGCAGCCAAGTCATTCTTTCCATTAACAGGAACAAAAAATGCTGCTGCTTGCTTATTGTTAAGCACTAAATCTTTGTTATTACGAACAAAGTCGGCCGCCTCTAGGGTCTTCTGGAAGGATGCTATAGTGCCAGTATCTGTCTTTGATACGGCATATACAGCCTTATCTGGATAGAACTGTACAAAACGCATATAAGCCTTGCTGTATGCCTCTGGGTCACCAGCAAAAGTCTCAAGTAGTTTGATAAATTCTGAGTCCCAACTAAAGGCTCCAGCGTTAATCATTTCCTTAGGAACATCTTTGTTGGCAAATACTTGCACAGAGGCAGGTGCCATAAGGCCCAGACCAAAGCGGATAACCATAATGTTCATTGCTTGCTTCATCACAAAATCTAAGAACGGGTTAACATCTGAACCCTCTTTAGGACCCTTGCCTAGTGAGATACCTAGACGCATAGCCTGAACTGCAGCAGATGCTTTCTGTTCAGTAAGAAGTTCATTGCTGCCAACAATATCAATCATACGTTGTATGTTAATCGGTGCAACCTTACGCCAAAATGCCTGGTCTTTTCTACCACCAGTAAGAATTGGCTCAACATCTTTAATCCACTCTCCCACAATAGGAAGATTCTGCAGCATAATCAAAGGAACGCTAACTAAAGGTCCACCAATACGTGGTGCTGCAGATTCTGGGTCAAGAGATGGTGTTAGCATCTTTACATATCCACCAAAGTTTACTGGTAGTGGATTATATGTTGGGAATCCGAGTCGTTGAAACACTGAATTATTCATAATAACGCTAAGAACGTCATCACCTGGATAGGTAAAGTAGAGTTGACCTCGTGAATCTTTGTGAACGAATCCAGAATGCTGGAAAGTTTGGTTCAATATAGCAATACGCTGGATGGCCATAGGTTCGTACTTAGCGATACGGCTAGCACGACGCCAGAAGTCCTCTGTAGCACGATAGTAGCGACCAAAGTTACGTATATTAAACGCAAGGTTTGTTCGAACGTCTGAGTTATCTACGAAAGACAGCGTACGCATACGGGCTAGAGTAAGAGCCTCTTCGTGCACCTGATTCTTTACAAGAAGTTCTGCTGCCTCACGGCTAATTCCATCACCGATAAATGATTCGATAAGATTTGATTGACGCTTAAGCAACTGCTCACGGTACATTACATAGTTTCCGTAAAGAATGGGCTCACGGTCTAGTAGCGCAATCTGGCGACCAATCCAAGCGTAGCCATTCTTCATTACTCGGTCAATAAGTTGTGGTGCCTCACCTGCTTGGTAAGGAATAAGTTCACGGCCAAGGACCATTTTAGGCTTATCAAAGCCTTCCTCGTACTTAGCCAACTGAGAAAAGTCAAAACTAGAGATACCACCACTAACTTTAATTTCTTCAATCAACTTAAGGTTTAAGCGACCAGAGTAATCACGAAGGGCGTTAGTTGAATCTACATAGATACGCTTAGCAAAGCCTTCTGGCCCAAGAGCCTTGTATAGAGCAAATCGCTTGGCTAGTGTATTTCCCTTGCCTTCAATAAACTTTACTAAGGTTTCGATAACATCTTCTTCTTTGCGAGCAATGTTTGTAAATACAATCTGCCCAAAGATATTCTTTTTGCCAACAGTATTCTGTAAGTCAAGGTACCAGTTGAGAAGATACTCTGGACGGTCATAGCGAATCTGTGAAAATACTGATTGAAATTTCTGGTCTTTAATCATTTCAAGAATTTGAGGATTCTCTGTAAGAGATGGTCCATACTGGCGCAGACTGTTTGCTGTTTGCTCACCAATATCTAACTTGAACTCAGCACGGGTGGCAGCACCATTGATTTCATCAGTAACAACTTGTCCATTATTACGAACAAAGTCCTCTGCATATTCAGCAATACGTGCGCCTTTGGCTGTGCGGAGAAATTCTGGCTTAAATCTGTCATTAAGGACAGCCCTACCTACAGCAATAGCCATTGCCTCAGGGTCATCTGCAAACTTAAGAAGTTCTTCACGTGTGTACATAGTCTTCATAATCTTGTACACTTGACGTGAGACGAGTCCTAGTGGACTAAACTCTACTTCTCTTTCTCCTATGATGGTTTTCTTTCCACCAGGGAGTGTTGCCTTACGAATTTGTTGAGAAATTAAGCGTCCAGAAATATATTCTGAAACACCCTTAAGGCCATTGATAAGTCCGTATGTACCAACTTCTTCAATAGAGGTACGAAGTCCTAGACGTGGGTAAAGATTAAGAAATGACCAGACATCCACAGTCTTCTGCGAAATGACTGACTCACCAACTCTGCCAGTGATAGAAGAGAAAATGTTTCCTTTAAGTTCAAAACGGCGAAGGTCAACAAGGTTTGGCATATAGCGCTTGTTTGATAACTGATAGGCACGCACAGCGTACTGTGCTCCATCTAGTTCTGCTGCATTAAAAACTTCTAGTTCTACTGGGCGTACATCTTCAAGGACGGCTTTAATTTCTTTCTTAGCCATCTTAGTCTTGTATAGCATCCCGCCCATAATTGCAAGCGACTTATCAAGTTCTTTAACAACAGAATCAATTGTTGCCGCTTCTTCAGGAGTAACCCCTGCTTTTTTGCGACCAAGAAGACCCTTTTTAACATCCTTAATTTCTTTGATGTCTGCAATCATCTCGCGCATTTCTGCGCCAGTAGAGGCTGCAAGGCGCGAAGCGATTCCCTCGGCACCTGCTGTTTCTGTAACCTGGTCTACAATCTTACGAATACCTTCAGGTGCTGTAATTTCACCTGCTGTAGTAGTACGCAAGATGCGAGTAAACTCGTCAAGGTTAAGTGCTGACTGGTTGACTGAGTAAAGTTCTTTGCTCATTACGTCAATGTTATCTAGGAACTTACGACCATTTTCGGTAAGGTCAAAGCCCATACCAACGCCCATAGTCTTAAGTAAGCCCTTGTACATAAGAAGGCGTTCGCCCTCTGTAGCACCAATCCAGGCAATGCGAAATACTGAAGCGTTGTGCTTGTCAATTACTGTACGAGCAAGACGATAAACCTGGTCTGCACTTGAAGCGTCATCAAGAGAAATCATTCTGTCAAGTTTTGGGGCAATAGAAAGTTGACGAGAAATTGCTCTATCCAAGATTGCATCTACGCTTCTATCTTTAGCGACAAAGCCCTTAAATTTTTCTGATATACCAGCGCGGCCTGCAAGGACGCGAGTGTCTTCTATAAAGCCAAGTTTTTCTGCCCAAACATTCGGACCCTCTTCAATGACTTTTGCAATGTCTGCGATACTTTCTGGAAGTTCTCCAACGCGGTAGCGTTCGATTCCAATACCCTTACCAACTGCATCCTTTGTCCAGTCTTTAATTGAACGAGCCACAGAGTAGCGCGGGATTAAAGGTGTACGACGGATGCCAGCATTACCGCGCATCATATCGTTAACAATGTCACCACTTACAAAGAACTTAAGTGCAGTATCTGCATCTTTGATATTCGGTGCCATATAGAGTGCAACGTCTGTACTGATTTCAGGGTATCTCTCAGTAATCCGAGTAAGGACATCTGCCTTTTGCGCTATTGTGCCAGACTGATACTTCTGGAATAGGTTGCCAAGATTGTCCCAGTATTTGCGAACAGTGCGCTTCTTCCAAGCCTTTTCAAGGTTACGTGGGTCTTCGCCCATCTTAATAAGACCAAATCGTGCTGCGTCAGTTGAACGCTTTACTTTGCCACCAATAATAATTGGGTCAAAAAGAAATGTTACTGCAGTGTCAACTGTTCCAGAGATTGCACTAAATAACTTTTGCGATACTCCATCGCCGCCTATAGGTCCCTTCACGGTAGATGGAGAGATTGTCGCTGTAGTGCCAACTGAATCAGAAAGTTCAATAAAGAATTTCTGTGACGCATCATCGCCTGCTAGGGCTTTCTCTGCTTGAAATGGAAACATATTGAAAAGGTTACGGGCAAGGTCGCGTCCTGGAGAGATTTTTGCATTAGAGTACTGGGCAACAATCTTACCAAGTTCTTTTTCTATCTCTTGGTCTTCTGGTTTACCAGATGAGTAGCGATTAACAATGTCTAGTTTTGCTGGGTCGGCAAGGATTTCCTCCCAGTAATCAAAGAAATTGCCTTTTTTGGCAAGAATTTTTCCAAGAAATGCCATTTCTGGTGTAGTTGATTTATCAACCTTTTCTACTTCAATCCTGTCAAATACATTTTCTCGGTCAGCAGCCTGTTCCCAATACTTCTTCCAAGTTTTAGAATTGTCTGTTGGAAGAGCATCTCTACCGCCAGGCAGAAGTTCTTTGAAACCTTCGTAAATAAATTTACCGTATGTTCCAAGAGTGCCTTCGCCTTCAATTTCGGCAAGTTTCTGTGCAGTATATGGTTGCTTAATTGTTTTAATCTGTGGACGTAGTGCTGTTTCTAAAGCGCTACCAACTGCAGTTGTTACACCGCTTTTTTGTGCTCCAGCATAGGTTCCCTTGATAGCCCCAATCATTGGTGTTATAGATATGGCAGAGCCTACATCACCTAAAGAAACTTTTTTATCTCGGCCAGTTTCCATACCAATGATTTGTTTTCCAAAATCAATTACGGTAGATGTAGAATACCAAAGAGAAGACTTTACTCCACCTATAAAGTTTCCAAAAAAACCTTTATCTTGTTCTTGGTATTTAGGGTCAAAGACATAGTTCAAGGCATCGCGGTACTCTCCTGGAAGAGCATTAAAAGAACGATAAGCCTCATTCTGTGGCAAAGTTGTTAAGTAGTCGTGAGTCTTTCTTAACTCGGCAAAAGCAGCCATATTTGCTTTTTCTTGTGCTGACAAATTTGCCTGTGCTGAAGCGGTTGCTAAACCAGGAGATAACTCTGCAATTTTATTTAATGGTTTTTTAATCATTAAAGACCTCGTGATGCAACAAAATCGTATAGTTCCTGAACTTCTCCAGTTGGGTCCATATCAATCATTGATGCAAGAATCTCTGAAAGAGAACGCTCACGAGGTAGGTTAAGTGCTTCAGAACCTGCACCAGGGCCAAAGTCAACACCACTTGTAATTGGTTCATCTGGACGCTCTGTAGGGGCTGTAAGAGGTGTAATTGCTGGCATACCAGGAATATCCATAGGCATTTCTTTAGCAGCACCGCGACGTGTTGTACCTGCCATAGGTGCAGACTGCTGCTGTTGCATAGTTGCCTGACCCTCTCCGTAAGCCATACCTGAGATGTAGCGTGCTGGTTGTGTACCAGATTGTCCATTGCCACCAGTTGCTGAGATGTTAGCAGGATTATTCTGCGGTGCTGTTGGACGCATTCCGCCTCTATTTTCTGCCATTTATTTCTCCCTACTTAGTGTGCTTAAATTGTACTTTTGAGTAATACGGAGCAGCAGTAAATGCTGACACCTTAGCCGCTATCTCCATCGCTTCGTAAGCATCTGCTCCCGCGTGGATTGCACCTATTGCATACGCTGCGCCAGAGCCTGTTGCGTAGACTCCATCGGCATTACGGCTGACAGATAGGTCATCATCAATATCAAAGATTTCTCCGCAGACTGCAATCAAGAATTGAAAGCGTTGCTCTGATTTCGGTTCATCAAAGTTAAAACCATTTGATGATAAACACTTGCGGAGAGATGGCATTACCTTTGCAATCATAAAATGATAAAGGTCTTCTTTGTCTTGTTTAGCAGGAACTGGAGGTTCCCATATATGTTGTGCTACATCACAGGGCAGGACTTCTCCTGACCCAGCGATTAAAAAGTGTCCCCGTTCAGCAATCTTCTTTACGTCAGGATGTGAAAATATCTTTCCACTGTCATCTGTAGTTTGACTGTCTGCAACAATAACGCAATCTTTTTCGTACTGTAATCCTATAATCGTTGTCATTGTCCCCTGCCTTCATTATCCTCTGGTTACTGCTCTTGCGTTAGCAGCACCTGATGCTGAAAGACTAGAAAGGATTGTTTGAATATCTGGTGCTGCTTGTGGTGCTTCTATTGGTGCTCCACCTTGTTCGGTAGGAGCGCCTCCTGCTGGAACGCCTTCGGGAGCAGGGGACGGTTGCTCAACCATTTGTGGTGCCCCAGCAGGAGGAACTTGTTGCTGCGGAGCGAATGTGGCTTCAATAGCATCTTCTAATGCAACACCCTTTTGACGAGCCTTGATAACCGCAGCAATTTTACGGACCACCTCTGAAGCATCTTGTCCCTGAGTTGCCATTTGTGGAATAGCCTGTGAGAAGGCTGTTAGTGAACCAAGAAGCGAAGAACGCATCTGTTCAATTTCAATCTTTTCAAGTTCTTGTGTGACGTTAACTGTGAATGGAAGTTCACGCATAGCCATATCCTTGGAGATAAGACCGCCACCCAAAGCCTGTAGCATAAAAATAAGACCCTGTGCTGGGTTAAGACCAGCGAGCATTCCGTAGCGAACATCGGCTGAGTAGTCGCCCTTAATGTCTTTGCCTGGACGGTATGTGATTTCGTAAGGTGAACCAGAATCAACACCACGAATGGTCTTCTCTTCTGGATAGATTACTTCATCTGCCTCAAAGCAGAGGCTAATAACATCGCGTAGTGCTGCTGCAAAGATTGCTTGAGCAGACTTAACTTGGGTATCAAATGCACCCATAAGTGCCTGTACGCCTTGTCCAGTGACGATAGAGGCATCAATGTTTCCAGTACGCGATTCTGGATAGCGTGAGCCAACACGCAATTCTTGGTTAAGTACTTCTTGTTCGGTGAATGCTCCTGCTGGAATGTTTAGTTCCACACGGCGTACACCTGCTGGGTTTGCTGTGCGGATGACAGCATCTCCACCGAGTTGCAATTCCTGAACATCGTTAGGAAGTACAATTGGTGACTGAACAGATTTCTCTGCTGCCTCCATAGCAAGCAACGCAAAGCGGTTACGTAGTAACTGGATGCCAAGTACGTCATCAAATTGTCCACGTAGTTCGCCATCAATAGATGGCTTACGTGCAACAACAATCATCATCTTACCAAGTGGATTAGCAGCCTTTGATAAGACTAGGTTGTCCTTTGTTGGAAGAAAAATGATTGACTGGTCTTTGTCATAATAGCGAATCATCTCAATCTGAGCGTTGAGGTCCTGCTTGTAGCCGTAGCCACCAAGAAGTTCTCTTTCATACTCAGGAAATTGTGAGACCAATTCGCCTAGTGTCATTACATATCGCTTAGCGAATGCAACGCAACGTCCGTAGCGGTCAAATTCTGGGTAAGCCCCAATTGGATTTTCTACGCGGATACGTGGCATTTTTGCTTCTTCGTCTAATTCAATGATGAATGGGACGAAACCGTAGGTGAGATACCAGTCAGCACCTGAGTACATATGTACTGCTAGGTCTGAGTGGTTGAAGTAGTTAGAGGCAATACGAGTACGCTTGTCAGCGAACTGGCGTGCCTTATCTGAAACTTGATTTGCTGCCGAGCAGTTGACTGCTGGCAGTGGTGCCATAACCTCAGAGAGGTCACGAGCAACGATGTCAATAAAGTTTGCTACTACGTTTGCATCTACGCCGTCGGGGAAGAAGTCTGGGTAGACCTCAGCGATTTTGCCTTTACGGACAGCAAGGACGTCAAGGTTGCGAGCATCACGCTCATTGTTGCGGTAGCGCATTGACAGTACTCGCGCTGCAACCTGTTCCATTGATAGTGCCATTGTTATCCTAACGTTTGATTAAAATTATTTGTTTACGTTACCGCGAAGCCCAGCGCCGCCGCCGAAGCCCATACCGCCGCGCATACCGCCACCGCGAGCAACGCCACCTGCGCCTGCAATTTTACGAGGTTTAGTTGATGCTGGGCGGGAAGCGCCTGCACTTTTTGTTTTTGCACGCTTGGCAAGTTCTGATGCAAACGCAGCGGCTTGCTTTTTTTCTGCTAATGCTTTCATTGCTTCTGCTTTAACAGCATTATTCTTAGCACGTGTTTCTGCAATAAGTTTCTTTTGACGTGCTGCTGATTCTGGGCTTAACGGTCCGCGTCCCATTATTTAGATGGCCTCCAGTTTGGGTTTAAGTCTTTAGGATTACCTTTATAGTCTGGATTAGTAATTCTATTTGGTCTGTTATCTACAACAATTCCTAGCATTCTTGCTATTTTGTCTTTTTGCTCTTTAGGAAGTTTTTTAATTCCTAATGCAATCATTTCTTCAAGAGGGTTAATTTTTACAGGTTTAGGCTTTGGCTTAGTGGTAGCCTTAGTAGTTACCTTGGGCTTGGGCTTGGGTGTTTGTGCCATTTTGGTTTCCTAACCGTATTGGTCTGCCCATTGTGAGGCAAAGGTTTCATCTAAATTGATTGAGCCACGACCAGCCATCTGTGCCCGTGTAGCCCATCGGTTTGTTTGATACTGACCGATTCTTGTACTCTGTTGCATTAACTCTCTTACGCGGATAACCGCAAACCAGAGAGCCATTACAGTATCTGTAGGGTTTCTAGTGTCAGGCTTCCAAGTAATCAACTGCTGTACCAAGGTCTTCAAGCCCTCAGAGCCTTCATTGCTTGGTAGTTCAATCAAGTTGTTATCCTGGAATCGTCCATCTCTGGTGTTACCAAAAAGGCTTGCCATAGATGCCACACCAAAAGATGTGTCCCATTTGTTCTTACCAGTGAAGTGTGAGTTCAACTGGCAGCCATACTGGGCTAGAAAGTTTCTTAGGTTCTCATCCAGGGCGTAAGCCTTCTGGTGAGCGTTAATCTCAATACGCAGTTCTTGTGGACGATATTTCTCGACCCACTCTTCAATTAAGTCTTGAATTTTCTGAGGAGTAGGTTCTGTCATATTGACAGCATCTAAAACATAAATCTTTCCATCGGTTCGGTTGTATGTAACTACTGCCGCACCTGTGGCACCTGCCATAGCAGGGTCAAGTCCGATTACCGTATACGTAGACTCAGCGTGCTTAGGGTGTCCAGGAACCCCTGGCTTGAGTGGGCCACGCTTTCGCATTCCGTTGACGCTTCCTGCAACGCAGGTTGGTGAGAAGATTGAATCTTCTTGGACGTCTTCTTGCTGGTAGACCATAGCCCATACTGACGGTGCGACTTCAGAGCGTCTCGTAAAGAGAGAAGGTCCGTCCCACTTGGGAAAAAGTCCATTTTCATCCGCCCCATCAATTTCGTTTTCTTGCATATTAGACTTAGGCCAGAGTGTTTTCCAGTTCTCTGGCTTCTCGTCAAATTCTAGCACTGCTGGCTGTGAGAAGTAAGTAAAGGGGGATTTGCCACCTGACCACTGGCCTGGGTCACGAATCATCTTGTAGAGGTCTACTGATGAAATTCGGGTGCCTACGATAACAAGTTTACCGTGACGACCAAGACGGGTGATTACTTCCTTCTGAATCCACTCAAGTTGCTTTTCCCACTCGTGGGCGTTAGAACCCATCACGACGTCATCTAGGATAATCAAGTCGGCACGGGCACCGTAAATCTGGGAACCAAATCCTAGGGCTTGGACCGTTGGGTCCTTTTCGCCTGAGTCTCTACCAGTACCTAGGTAAATCATATCGGCAGACCATTGGGTTGCATCTGCCTTGTATCCACCGTTGGGGCCGAAGGCCACCTGTAACTTTGTGTAGGCTGGGTGTGAGAGTCTAGTCTTGATGGCTCCCAGAAACTTACGAGCCATACCCTGAGTCTTAGAGACGATGATGACTCTAGCATTTGGGTTGGTAACAATCTTGTGGACCACGTAGTTGGTGGTGATGACTGTGGACTTAGCGTGCTCAGGGGGTACGTTGATAAGTACACGGTTGAGAGCGCCAGGCTCGTAGGTCATCGCTGGGTGAATCCATCTAGGTGTTCTGCCTTCGATGATGTCATACCAGTCAAGGTGGTGCTCGAAGAGGGGTGAGTCTAGGAACTGCTCACAGAAGTCGGGGAAGGCAATTTCCTTAATGTCCTTAAGGTCTGCTTTAACCCCTTTGCCCACAAGACGGGCCTTCTCGGAGCGTTCCTTGAACTCAGGGGACTGCATCACCCATTGTCTAAAAGTTGTGTCGTTGCGGTTGACGGTGGCCATAGCCGCAGTAATGGTCAAACCCTGCTCAAGTTGGAGTAGTACCCGTTCCTGGGCCTCGACCTTGGAGAGGTCTTGCTTACCTGCTTTGCGTCCCATAACGTCCCATCCAGTCGCCCTCTGGGAGGGGTAAATATAACACTAATAACGGCCATAAATTAACGGCATAACTCTGGCGCATTCCCTACGAAGTAGGTTCGATATTTATATATTATATCGAACGAAGCGTAGCCCTAGCGAAGCGAAGTTCGCTAGAACTTTAATAGTTCTTGCTATATAAGATAACCCGTTCAAGTACCCAAAACCGAACATCGGTTTGGGATATATTTTATAAATAGTTGCCCTCTGGGGCAAAAGTGCTGTTCAGAGTATATATGACCCCTAATATAACAGAAAATTTTAATGGGACAGTACAGTATTGTACTGGCCATAGATTATACAACCCTGGGTCAAAATGTCTAACCCTATACCTCACCTATAGACTTAGACACCTAGCCTAGTGCGTGTCCAACTATTACCCTTACCCGTAGGTGCAGGGTATAAATGTCCTACTCTTCAGTAATAAATAAATGAATTACGATACATTGATGTATCTTAAATCGATGTCGTGTGACTATCACCCTGCCACATATCCCCCCCGTTATCATTCCCCTAATGCGTACATATTAAATGGAATTCCTGCCCTAATTCCCCTACATTCACACCCTGCGAAAGTGTGACCGACATCACATCATTATCTATTGACACGCTTATCTGCCTCCCTGTAATGTTCTTCCTGTAGCCGAGAGAACTACCTCGAAGCACATAAGAACGGGAGAAGATATGACACGCAAGGATTTCCAACTCATAGCCGACGTGATTGCAAGACTATCGGCAGACTTTACCAATGGCGGGGAAGATGTGGTGAGCCTAAGCCTAGTGGCGGAAGAACTAGCCGATGCACTAGCAACTACCAATGACCGATTCAATCGTGAGACATTCCTCACCGCTTGCGGGGTGAAGTAATGAGAACATCAACCAACACCGCCGAGAATGGATTCGATTATGATGTGCAAGCGTGGTACCGCGACGGGGTATATGTCCGATGCGGTCACCCCGACACGATGGCTTGCCAATGTTATGGCAGAATCCACGAAGGCGAGAAGGTGAGCCGATAATGACGACCCTACTCTATGCAATTCTAGGCGGTATCACCGCCCTAATTATAGCGGGAACTCTCTGCAATATCTACGAACTAGTGCATCACCTTAAGAATGGGGGAGAATAATGGCCACGACCCTACACTTAGGCGACTGTCAGAATAATTGCCTAATATGTGAGCATAGATACCACGACGGGCAGGACATCTGCGACACGTGCGGAAGAGACTTTACATCTAGGACAGAATGGAGAATCGGTTGAAAGTGTGAGGTAACTCACCGCCCTAACCCTTGACGGGGGCGCGATGTTCACGACATCATAGGGCACGAGATAGGCACAAGCCTATCGAACTAGACGGGAGACTAGAAAATGAAATGCACAGATTGCGAAATGAAAATAGACCAATGGTCTGTATTTCCAGAAGGTCGATGCTTAAATTGCCACGCGCTAGAATTTGATTCTAAGCCAATGCCTACAGCGCAAGAGATTCGTCAGATGTGGGGGATGAAATGAGCCTAGACCAGATAGTGGGATGGCTCAATCATAGCCTAGCCCTAGAGTGGAGCGATGAAGTAGCGCAAGCGAGAGACTTAATAGAGAAGGCGAGCAACTAATGAGAGAGTTCATAGAGAAGGAAGCCGAGTTTATATTCGAGAAGATGCGCGAGAATATCGGAGACGCATATTGGCAGGGGAGACTTGACTCTCTCGCCGTAGTACTACAGAATCTACCAAAGGGGGAAAACTAATGTGTGAAGAATTCAATGGATGGACGAATCGTGAGACGTGGGCTATGAATCTATGGCTTGAAAATGACGAAGGAATCTACAATGAGATGAACGGATTGGTACGCGAGGAAGTCAAAGGACACGATGAAGGCGAGGCGATTAACCCTTACTACTTAGGCGAAAGATTGCAGGAATGGGTGGAAGCCTTATTCGATTATGAAAATGTTATACATAATCGTGACCTATTCTTAATGCTTACCGATGTCGGCTCACTCTATCGGGTGAATTGGCGAGAGATAGCAGGGTACCGCCTAGACCTAGAGGAAGAATTGGAGATGGCCGAATGATGTTACAGGAAGTGGACACCATCCAAGATTTGAAGGTATGGGTTGAGGAGAATATGCCAGGGGCAAGGCTCACACAGGACAGCGCAGGGGACATTGTGATACACACGGGACTAGGTGCGTCTATGGGTGGATACTTATACGAGACAGGGGAAGCAGAATGAATGAATGCGTATATTGTGAGGGCGTAGCAGATTTTGAATGGCTAGATGGTGGATGGTATGTCTGCACGGGATGTATCAAAGAAGGCAAGACAGACACAGAAGCACAGGGGGAATGATGGATACTAAACAAGACTACGATGTGATTGTGCTTAGCGAAGGGATGACAGGGTGGGAAAGACGATTGCTTATCACGCACGAGGATATGTCCTACTACGCCACATTATATTGGGATAATCACGACGGCTATGAACTTATCTTCCGAGATATAGATTTCCCTGAGTGGGCACGAGACTATGACCTAATGGAGTTAGACAACCAAACGTGGGGTGCAGTCAATGCCTGAGATTCTATGTGGTGATTGCTTGATACCCGTCAAAGATTGTGGGTGCCTAGATTGATTTACTTATACCTAGCACTATTGCCCATCTTCCTTGTATCTCTATATGGAATCACAGTACAGCACGAGATAGTAGACGAAGATGCACTTGACTAGACTAAAGGCAGGGCACTATATTCACGGGTACTACAGCATCACACGGCACTATGATGATGACACAATCACGTGGACAGTACGCCATAGAGACGGGGAAGTGTGGACAGTAGAGAACCTAGACAAGGCAAGAGAACTAATCATCAAACTAAGGGGGGAATGATAATGAATGAAATTGCTACTTGCTTAAATTGTAGCGAAAGACTAACCACAATGAATGCTGACGCGCATAATTGCGAGGGAGAAGAATGAGTTATGGTAAGTGCTGGGCTTGCGGTTGTGTAATGACTGGCGATAGTCAGACTATGGAAGGCAAGGTAACTTGCGACAGATGTGGGTGGGTATCAATGAAAGACGGGAGTTACTAATGAGACTAACTAAACGCGGTGAGATTGTGCTATTCATAGCAGTAATTGTGGCTATGGCTACAGTATTATGGGTTGGATACCAATTCATCAATCATATTTGGTGGGTAGAGGGTGAAGGATATTGTTGGGGCACACTTGCCCATTGTATGAAAGGTAATCTGTAATATGTCTGTCCTATTGTGCGAGGCATACGGAGCCAATGACTACATCTGCGGAGCAGAGAACGAAGAGTGGGAAGACCGCGACAACTGGATGATTTTTACCTGCGTGGAGTGCGGTGCGTACAACAAATTGATTTACAAATACGACTAGGGGGAATGATGGCTAAGTTTCAGATTACATATCTCATCAGTGGCACAAGGCGTGTTGAGGTGACGATACCAGAGGGCACAGAACTACCAGATAATCTTGCAGAGATGAGCAACAAAGAGTACGACGAATGGATTTACTCAGTGCAAAGTAGCAAGGTTACAGAGTGGGAAGATATAGATTATGCAGAGGCACACAAGATTGTGAGAGTGGAGTAGTGAGCGTCACACTATTGTTTGTTATCTTGATATTGGTAGCCACCCGCAAGGAGACAACTAGGATTCTCACAGATTGGCGGAACAGATGAACCGCAACTGGCATCAAGACGGGGCGTGTAATGGACATCCTGACCCTGACCTATGGCACTACGAGAACTCAATCTATGCAGATGAGCAACAGTTGATGGTGCTACGCACAGTAGAGGCAATAGAAACCTGCCACACCTGCCCAGTAAAGGCACAGTGCCTAGAGCAGGGGTTAGAGCAGGAGAACATCATCAGCATAGGTGGTGTGGGTTCAGTGTGGGGTGGCCTGCTCACAGGTGAGCGTGCCCTATTAGCAGGGCTAACACATAAGCATAACTCAGTGCGACACGAGCAACGTCACAGACGTGATGTTCGCAGGAAGATTGGTAGAATAAGTGGATGAAAAAGAGAGCGTTCGTAGTGATAGGAATTGTGCTACTTGCTAGCCTTATACCCATTAGCCACACCTTGCAGGTAGATGTTGAGGTGGAAGTCAAGCCTAAGATAAGAACCAAGGCTACGATGGAAGAGAAGGCACGCAACAGGGCACTGGCAATGAAGTTTGCCAAGGCAGGTTGGGGTTGGGATGGTACTCAGCGCAGATGTGTGGTGAAAATCTTCACAAAGGAAAGCAGATTCGACCATCTAGCCAAGAACCAACAGGGCAGTAGTGCTTATGGCATAGCCCAGATGCTCAAAGAAACTAGCAAAGACCCTGCGGTGCAGATACTAAGGGCTTATCGCTACATAGAATCCCGATACCAGACCCCGTGCCAGGCGTGGAAACATCACCAGCGCAGAAACTGGTATTGATGTTCGACCTAACTGGTGAGCCTACCTTAGCCTGTATCTGTGGTTGCTTGATGTTTGAGATAACTGTGATGTGGGATGATGATAGGACTGTCGGTTGGTATGACTTAAGACAGAAGTGCAAGGACTGTGGCTCCATTAGCACAGCACCTACACCTATAGATGGAGAGATGTAATGCCTACATATGAATACAAGTGCAACCTATGTGGTGGCACACAAGAAGTACAGAGGGCATATGGTGACAGCACCGAACCTATCTGTTGCCAAAACATAATGAGCAGAGTATGGTCAGCACCAGCAGTAAAGTTTACTGGCACTGGTTTCTATAGCACAGGGGGATAGAATGAATACAATACAAAGTTGGAAAGAGATAGTCGAACTACACAATGCAGAGTTAGATAAGGATTATCCAGAACATTTATGGGTTGACAGTGGTGAAATGGAATTAGACGGCGACACACCGACACTTGACAAATAAAAAGTAATATGCTATAATGGTTTTAACATCCACTAGACAGGAGAAAACGGATGAAGACTATGACTATAACAATCTGTAGTACTTGTTGTGAAGAGTTAACTCTAACCAGTTCCAAGTATTATGGAAATGGAGTTAACGACGAATGTGAATACACTAAGGGAAGTTGTACGTTCTGTTGCTGTTGCGGTGGCCACTAACCCTACACAATAATAAGAAGCCCTCGCCTATGGCGGGGGTTTTTTATTTGTCCTCTTCAGTCTGAGGTTCTAAGTCATCATCTCTATAAGGTCTGAAGCCACCAACCTTATGGATAAGTTTCTTGATAGCACGCTTGTGTCGCATACGCACAGCATCCTCAGTACCCATATCTAATTCTTCACCTATCTTTGCAAAGTCTAACGACTCAGCGTGACGTAGGAATAATATCTTCCTGTCATCCTTAGGTAATTTCCAAAAGGCATAGTCAATCTCAATCATCATAGCCATAAGATTGCCACCCTCATTGGGTGCAGAGGGACGGCCTGGCCTACCAAGATTTAACTTAGCAGTCACACCGAACTCACCTCGTAACACAGAGGGCAACAGTGCCTCAACCATATCAGCCTCATAGTAGAACAGGTCAGAGGTTTCATACCCACCTGACTTAGCCTTCCAGTGTTGGCAGTAATCCAATGCTTGATTGCGTAGGCTACGATAGATTAAGTTCTTTGCATCCTTGTCACCGATAGCCTCCCAAGTATCTAACTTGACAGGGTGTTCAACGAACCATTGGTAAAGGACTTGTCGTATATCATCTGCATCTATCTCAAACTTCTTGTGATACTCAGCCGCAACTGAGTCAACTATGTATTGCCAGCGTTCAATACGCGACCACTCAATCATATAATCTTAAACCCTTGGTCAGTATGGATGAAGCCAACCAACTTCATCTTGTTATTCTTGTTAGCAAATTCTGTAGTAGATGGTAACCATTTATCTTCCCATTGCATATCTTTAAGTTCAAGCAAGGGGAATGCCCAGATACCTTCGGGTGTGTGGTTGATATACCAGGGCGACAGCCCTAACTTAGCAGACTCTTCAAGAAGGAAGTCATACTTCATCTTCTCAATCAGTAGTTCAGGGTAATGGGTACGTCTTGACTTAAGTTCTATAAATAGTTTCGCTTCTTCAGAGATACAATCAAACCCATCGTATACTTCAGGAGAGTGAGTGAGGTCGGGGAACTTCTCTGCCTTTAACCAGTCAAAGAGTTCCTGCTCTTTCATCTATCCCACTTTCCCCGTAGAACTAGCAGGGCAATTATACCATAGTTTGCTAGGTCTTTGAAGGAATCCTCCAGTGGTTCGTGTTGTGCCTGAGTGCCATTGTCAATCAAGTTGTTGATGCGTGCTGTCTTGTCGTGCATACGTACACGTAGACCATTGAGCGCACCACCTGGTGAGTCAGAGATATTCTTTGGGCCATAGTCGCGGTGCTTACTTAGTAGCAGGTCACCGAGTTCTTTCATTGTATCCCAGACTGCCTGCTCAAAATCGGAATCGCTAGGACGACGTTCAATACCTGTCCTTCTATTGTATAACTCTTCACGTTCAGCCCTTGGTCTACCAGATGGGTTATAATCTGCCATATCTCTTCACGCTCCGCCTTCTCCATCATTATCCTTTGTTAAGAGTTTCCTTAGTTCTTCATCCAAGTTCTGCAACTCTGACTTCACTACCATATCTTCAACCAATTCATCTACCATATCGTAACCCATCTCAGACGCAAATAGCGTGACGTATGTTGACTGACTAATCAACGCTATCTTCTCTGGCTCATTCCTGTGGTAGTACATAAACCTTAACAAAGAACCGAGCAACAACTTGAACCCATTGGGTAGTGCATAGTATGGGTCGAACTCTTCATCATCTTCTAGTGTATGGTCAATCAATTCAAATGAGTTCTCAAACTGTGTCTTACATTCGTGGCAGTAGGACTCAGGTGGTTCGAGTGCATCAAAGTCCATTCTTCATATCCATCTTCTGATGGAAGTAGTCAGCACCTTCTTGTACAAAGATAGAGTTTACATCCTGCCCATCAGGTAATTGGATGATGGTAACTGGTAGTTCACGGGCTAGAGAACGGGCGAACTCTGTGCCTGGTTGGTCACCATCTGCAAAGACAAAGACTCTTTCAAAGTCTGCAAGCAATCGTGTGTAATGTTTCTTCCAACTGTTAGCACCAGGTACACCAACACAATGGATACCAATGACAGAAGATAGCGTGAGCGTATCTATCTCACCTTCACATACACCAATGTAATCACCTGCACGCTCCACATCCAACACGTTATACATCTTTGTCTCTGCTCCAGTTAGCCCCATATACTTAGGCTCAACGGCAGGGTTAAGTGCACGAAATCGCAAGTCAACAACGCCAGTCTTTGTAACATAAGGGATTGATAACCTACCAAGCATTGCTTCGTGTCCAACTTCAGGCTCCGCGACTACGCCTAATTGAGCCAGACGTGCTACCTCCAGAGGAATTCCCCTGCTTGCTAGGTAGTCTTGAGCCAGAGAGATGCTTTCCGCGTACTTGTGTGTTGCTCTCCCCAGTAATTCCTTCTGCAATGCGCTTTGCTTCACGGATGTTCACTCCTTCTCTTGATGAAATAATTTGTAACGAGTTACCTTGAACCCCACAGGCAAAGCATATAAAGATATTCTTGTCGAGGTTGGCTGAACCAGACTGGTGCGTATCTGAATGGAACGGACACTTAAGGTTGACTTGCCCGTGTCTTTGTCGTAAGTTCGCACCATAGTGTATGAGGACATCTGCGATGTTTGGCAAGTCACTGTCAATTTTTATCACCATACCCTGCATCCCTTAATAGTTTCACTGCATCCTCCAGTCTAAGTAAGCAAACCCAATCGTCTACTGACTTCTCGCCTTGTCCATTAAGTCTTAGTACTACAAGACCCAACAATCCTTTATCTCTTTCCTTCAACTGTGCGATAGCAGAGGCAGGATTAAATCCTGTTCTTGCCTTGACTTCCCAGTCAATACCTATCGTGCCAGTTATATCTGTACCACTGCGCCCTGCGCCAGTGCTCTCAGCATAAGGGAACCCATTGACTGCTAGGTATTCAGCCAATACTTTCTGACTGCGGTAACCCCTATGCTTACGCGACTGTGATGGCACTGCGTAGTGTCTCCATTTCCTTAAGACTTTCTATAGGAACATACCAAGTCTTTTCATTATACTTCCATTCGTCTTTCTTGCAATCTCTACCATACATCCAACCAACAGCAACATACTCTGGCCCCTTCCAATCTGGGCCAATGCGCCGTTCTTTGTTACATAATCCACCAGTAGTTAAAACATAAATCAAATCATCATCATCTCTGGTGGTATAGCGAAGACCTTTAATCGGGGGGAAGGAGTATCTCACCTCACCCAAGTCTGGTATATCTAATTCAGACTTCCATTTGTTATAGTGTGGGACAAAATCTTTTCTTCCAATCATACGAGCAAAGGCTAACTCTGACCCAGCACATACAACGTGTTGCCACATCTCCCATAAGTCACCCTCAGAGTAATTTACATTACGAGTAG